>OGNS01000288.1_pt1 | contig 38262 bp, 39 predicted proteins | sample 1573571 | NCBI WGS metagenome assembly OGNS01 (sample SAMEA2581890, study PRJEB24529) | metagenome | biome: Human gut stool | place: China | collected 2011 | reverse complement strand
CATCGCTGCGCGATGCCACCTCTCCCAAAGGGAGAGGCTTTTGCATCCCGCAAAGAGGGCGAGGACGCCGACAGAGAGCTTTTTGCGCCTTTTTGCTCAAAAAACTGCCTGAAAGTACATTTTATTGGACTTTTATTCTGCTATACTCCTGTCAGAACAAAAAGACACAGGAGGGAAGAGGAATGAAAGACATTGAGCTTCGGTATGTGGGCGGTCATGTGGAGGTGTATACGGGGGCGGGCGCGTTCCTGTTCTCGGCAGACACCCTGCGGGAGGCGATGGAAGAGCTGGATGCCGCCTGATGCATTCCCGGAAATACCGGGAAGCACCGGGCGGGAGTTAGAAAATACTAATGTAAAATGAATGTAAAATTCAAGAAAAGAACCGTCTAAGAAGGCCCGGAAATCTTAAAATTCCGGTCAAAAAAGTGATTTTCCTGTAAAATAATGCTTGTTGAGCCGGGGGGTTCGATGTTATAATAAAAAGGACGGCATTTTGCGTATGGAGAGCGAAGCACAGCCGTCTTGTGCAATGGAGCAATAGGAAGATTTTAGGAGCATTGTTTTATGGACATTACACACATCACCTCTCTGCTGGGCGGTATTGCGCTGTTCCTGTATGGTATGTCGATCATGGGTGCCGGCCTCGAAAAGCTGGCCGGCGGCAAGATGCAGGGCGTATTGCAGAAACTGACTTCGTCCACCATCAAGGGCGTCATTTTCGGCACCCTCATCACCGGCGTCATCCAGTCGTCGGCCGGCACGGTCGTCATTTGCGTCGGCCTCGTCAACTCCGGCATCATGACCCTTACGCAGTCGGTAGGCGTTATCATGGGTGCAAACATTGGTACTACGGTCACCGGTCAGCTCATCCGCATGGCGGATATTTCGGGCGACAGCCTCATCCTGACCCTCATCCAGCCCAAGACGTTTGCGCCGGTGGTGGCGTTCATCGGCTGCATTTTTTATGTGTTCATCCGCAGCGCGAAGAAAAAGAACATCGGCCAGATCATGCTGGGCTTCGGCATCCTGTTCACCGGCATGAGCCTGATGGACACCGGTGTGTCTCCCCTGCGTGAGAGCGCAGCGTTCCAGGAGCTGTTCGTCACCATGACCAACCCCATCCTCGGCGTTCTCGTGGGCGTGGTGGTCACGGTCATCATCCAGTCCTCTTCGGCCTCTGTGGGCATCCTGCAGGCGCTTTCCAGCACCGGCCTCGTCACCTTCAGTTCGGCCATCCCCATCGTGCTGGGCGCCCACATCGGCACGGCCTTCACCCCGCTGCTGACCATCGGCGGCTCCTCCAAGGACGGCAAGCGCGCCGCCCTCATCCACCTGTACTTCAACATCATCGGCAGCGTCATCCTGCTGGCGCTGGTCTATGCAGTCCAGTTCACCATCGGCATCCCCATGTGGGGCGATGTGATGAACAAGAGCAGCATTGCAAACATCCACACCATGACCAGCGTCATTGCGATGCTGTTCTTCCTGCCCTGCAGCGGCGTGCTGTCCAGGCTGGCCATAATGACCGTGCCGAACAGCGCGGAGGAGGCGCAGGAGCTGAGTATGCCTGTGCTGGATGAGCGTCTGTTCAAGAGCCCGGCTGTGGCTCTGCAGCAGGCGAAGAACGCGGTGGTCAAGATGTCCCGCCGCGCAGCCCGCAACGTCGGCCTCGCCACCCCGCTGCTGCTCAAGATGGACGAGGACGTCGTGAGTGCCATCGATGTCCGCGAGAACCTCATCGACCGGATGGAGGTGGACATCTCCAACTACCTCATCAAGCTGGCAGACCAGGAGCTGGGCGACGCGGAGAGCCATGAGGTGACTGAGCTGCTCAACTTTGTCACCGAGTGCGAGCGCATCGGCGACTATGCAGTCAACATCAAAGAAAAAGCGCAGGAGCTGACCGACAAGGAAGTCACCTTCAGCGAGAAGGCACAGCAGGAGCTGAAGCTTCTCGACAATGCGCTGGAAAAGATACTGACCCTCACCACGGACGCCTTCGAGTTCGACGACGCCCGGACCGCCAGCCAGGTGGAGCCGCTGGAACAGGTCATCGACATCCTCGTGGAGCGGCTTCGTGCGCAGCACATCAAGCGTCTGAAGGAGGGTGCCTGCTCCATTGATACCGGTGTCGTCTATCTCGATGTGCTGAACAATGTAGAGCGTATCTCGGACCACTGCTCCAACATCGCCGCCCGTCTGGTGGGCATGGAGGCAGGCGAGGACTACGACTCCCATACCCTCAAGAACATGATGCACCACAACCCCACCAAGGAATATATGCTCAACTACGAGCAGTGCCGCAAGGACTACCTCGTCCCGCTGGAACAGCTCGAAGCCTGATTCTGATAAAGGATAAAAACAGTGCAGACCTCCCCGGGGATGTCTGCACTGTTTTTGTTTATTCGCCCAGGTCTTCCAGCAACGCCCGGAGGGCCGTTTCGCCGGTGACGTAGAGGCCCTGCTTGAGCCGGAGGGCATCGGCCTCAGGCAGAAGATTGACATAGATGCCGGTGCGCAGGAGCCGCTTGTCGGGCAGTCCGTTGTCGGAGCAGGTGTAGACGACCACCCGCCCGCCCTCGTCGCAGAGGTAGAAGTCGGTGCCGCTCTGCCCGGCGGAGCCCTGCGCGGCCAGACCCGGCTCGGAGGCCGGCGTCTCTTCGCCGGAGTCGGCAGGGAAGGGGAGACTGGGCAGGGCCATCCAGAACAGGCTGAACACGATGGTAAAAATGCACAGCGCATAGAAAATGCAGAGCCAGACCTTGCGCATGGCAGTGGACTCCTTTCGGCTGAAATGGTGTTTCAGACGGTAGTATGTGCAAAAGAAAACTGCCTCAGACAGGAATGCAGAATTTTCACACCCGGATGCTGTACTTTGGCGGGGCAGATGTGCTATACTAGCATCGTATCCGGTCGATTCCCCCTTGCGGAAGCGGGCGGTGCGGACTATAATGTATTATTATGGCTGCGGGCAGTCTGGCCGCAGCAGGAACAGCGAACGGCATCGTCAGAGGATGCTTTGAGATGCAGAACAGTGAAAATTGCGATAGGAGGCGATCCTTATCTCAAACAATGAAAGACGGAGACTCCACAGTGATGGTGCGCTCCGGGAGCAGAACCGGCGGGTCCGTGAGCCCCGCGAACCGCAGGAGCAGGGAGAAAAGCACGGCCATCCCGTTCTCGGATTCCTGGGCCGGACCATCGTCACCCTCGTCTGTCTGGGCATTATGGCGGGCAGTCTGGTGGCAGTGGGCGCTGTATACTATGTGGTGCAGGCTACGGCCAGTGACGGCGACCTGCTGGACCTCGACAACATCGAACTGAGCCAGTCGAGCCTTGTGGTGGCCACCGACCCCGACACCGGCGCACAGGTGGAGTACGCCACCCTGCGCTCTTCCAACAGCCACCGCGTCTGGGCGGATCTCGAGCAGATCCCCACCAACCTACAGTATGCATTCATCTGCACCGAGGACAAAGACTTTTACAACGAGCCGGGCGTCAACTTCAAGCGCACCATCGGCGCGATGATCAATGAATATCTGCTGCCCATCTACAGCTCCAAGCAGGGCGCCTCTACGCTGGAACAGCAGCTCATCAAGAACCTGACCAGCGACAAGAGCGCCAGCGGCATCGAGGGCGCACTGCGCAAGCTGCGCGAGATCTACCGCGCCCTCATCCTGAGCCGCAGCTACTCCAAGGAGACCATTCTGGAAGCCTACCTGAACACCATCAGCTTTACCGGTACGATCCAGGGCGTCCAGACGGCGGCAAACGAGTACTTCGACAAGGATGTCAGCGAGCTGACCCTCTGGGAGTGCGCGTCCATCGCGTCCATCACCAAGAATCCCACCAACTATAACCCCTACACCAACCCCGAGAACCTCATCAACCGCCGGAACTTCCTGCTCTACAATATGTGGCAGCAGGGTGTCATCTCGGAGGATGATTACCGCAGCGCCGCTGCCCAGCCGCTGGTGCTGGCAGAGACGGACAACACGAAGAAGAGCAGCTCCACCACCTCTTACTTCACCGATGCCCTCTTCAACGAGGTGGTGAAGGACATCATGGCCAAGGAGGGCGTGGACGAGTCCACCGCCCAGAGTATGCTCTACACCGGCGGCTATACCATCGAGGCAACGGTCAACCCCAAGATCCAGACCGCGATGGAGAACCTGATGCTCAACACCGACGATGCCTACTTCCCGGCCGGCTGGCATGAGGAAGAGGTGACCAGCATCTCCGACGACGATGTGCAGGTCTTCAATGAGGACGGCACCCCCAAGACCCGCACCGGCGAGGACGGTACGGTTTACTATTACCGCAACGTCCGCACCCAGGCGGCAATGGTCACGCTGGACTATGACGGCAATGTCATCGCCATGGTGGGCGGTCTGGGCGAAAAGACCAAGAGCCTTTCCCTGAACCGCGCCTACGGCGTCACCCGTCAGACCGGTTCTACCATCAAGCCCATCGGCGCCTATGCGCTGGGCATCGAGTATGGTCTGGTCAACTGGTCTACCATGCTCAACAACTCGCCCCTCTACCTCAAGCAGGACATGGTCATCCGTGACGAGGACTACTGCCGCCGGAACGGCCTCATGGGTCTGACGGACAAGCAGCTGAAAGCCTACCCCAACGCATGGCGCAGCTGGCCCCGCAACTACGGCGGAAACTACGGCGACGGCTCCGACCTGCCGCTCTGGAACGGCCTCGCACGCTCCCTGAACACCATCGCCATCCGCGTTGGCGACCTCGTGGGTGCGAACAACATCTTCAACTTCGTCTACAATACCCTGCAGCTCAGCACGCTGGACCCCGTCAACGATGTGGGCCTTGCACAGATGGTCATGGGCAGCCAGACCCACGGCGTCACCCCGATGGCGCTGGCGGCGGCATTCCAGATCTTCTACGACGGCGAGTACACCACGCCTCACCTCTACACCCGTGTGCTCGACCGGGACGGCAACATCTATATGGAGAGCAACGACACCAGCTATCAGGCTCTGACGCCCCAGACGGCCTACGTCATGAACCGCCTGCTGAAGAACGTCCTGTTCTCCAGCGTTGGTACGGCCAGCGGCCGCTACCCCAACTCCAACGGCATGGAGGCCTTCGGCAAGACCGGTACGGCCAGCGATGAGAAGGACCTGTGGTTCGTGGGCGGCACGCCCTATTACGTCACCGCTGTGTGGTGGGGCTATGACGCGCCCTTCGATATGACCAAGACCCTCGGCAAGCAGCAGGCCAAGACCCGCACCTGCGTCATGGCCTGGAAGGCCCTGATGGAGCAGATCCAGGCAGACCTGCCCTATAAGGCATTCCCGGCGGCTGACGGCGTCGTGGAGCGCAGCTACTGCACCCAGAGCGGCCTGCTGGCCAGCGGCTCCTGCCCGAGCACGGCAGTGGGCTACTACCGTGCCGACGACCTGCCCGACGTCTGCAATTATTCTCACGGTCAGGCAGCTGTCGCCAGCGAACCCCTCGCGCCTGAGCCGGACACCACTGGCCTCGACACCGACTGAGGCAAAAATCATACTTTTCAGCACATCGGGTTGCAGATTCGGTGCGCTGAAGGGGTACTTCACGGCTCAAAACTGGATAATCTGACAAAATAGCATCCGACCTCTTGCAATGCAGGGAGTCGGATGCTATTATATTTTCTGCAAGAACACTTGTGTTTGAGAGGTGAACAAGTTGGAACGCCGTTTTTATCTGGTGGATGCACAGGTCCTGCCGGAAGTTTTCCTCAAGGTCGTCCGGGCCAAGGAGCTTCTGGCCAGCGGAGAGGCACGCAGCATTTCGGCTGCGACCCGCAGCGTAGACCTGTCGCGCAGTGCATTTTATAAATATAAGGACTGCATTTTCGACTCGGAGAATGGCCGCGAGGTCATCACCGTCATGGCGACCCTGCGGGACGAGACGGGTGCATTGCAGAGCCTTCTGGCCGGCATCAGTGCCGCCGGTGCCAGCATCGTGACCATCAATCAGTCTACTCCGGAGAATGGAGCCGCGCTGGTGGCTGTCACCATCCGCACCGACACCATGCAGATGACCCCCGAGGAGCTGACGGAAAAGCTTTCGCGCCAGCGGATGGTCGTGGGCGTACACTGCGGATACAATCTGTGACAGTACATTCATAGAAAAAGGAACGAGGGCAGTATCATGGCAAAAATCGCGATTCTGGGCTTTGGTACGGTGGGCAGCGGCGTGTACGAGGTGCTCTGCCGCAACGCCGCAGGCGTCTCCCGCCGCGCGGGCGAACCGGTGGAGGTCAAGTACATCCTTGACCCCAAGGACTTCTCGGGTCATCCGGCCGCAAAGCTGTTTATAAAGAATTTTGACGCCATTCTGGAAGACCCCGAAGTGAAGGTCGTCGTCGAGACCATCGGCGGCACCCGCTTCGCTTACCCTTACGTCAAGGCCTGCCTCGAGAGCGGTCGGAGCGTCTGCACCTCCAACAAGGAGATGGTGGCCACCTACGGCGCAGAGCTGCTGGCTCTGGCCAAGGCACACAACTGCGCCTTCCTGTTTGAGGCTTCCGTGGGCGGCGGCACTCCCATCATCACCCCGATGCACCAGTGCCTCGCGGCCAACGTCATCACCGAGGTGGAAGGCATCGTCAACGGCACCACCAACTTCATGCTCACCAAGATGGTGCGGGAGGATCTGGGCTTTGACGAGGCTCTGAAGCTCGCCCAGGAGCTGGGCTACGCCGAGACGAGGGACCCCGGCGACGATGTGGACGGCCGCGACGCCTGCCGCAAGATCGCCATCCTGTCCTCGCTGGTCTGCGGCCACCAGATCTACCCCCAGAACATCCCCACCCGCGGCATCCGCGACATCACGGTGGATGATGTGGCTGCGGCAGAGAAGCTGGGCTGTGTCATCAAGCTCATCGCCTGGATGAAACGGGGCGAGGACGGCAGCGTTGCCGCCGGCGTCGAGCCCTGCCTCGTGCCGAAGGCAAACCAGCTGGCCGGTGTCGATGACGTCTTCAACGCTGTCCTCGTCAAGGGCGATATGCTGGGCGACGTGGTCTTCTACGGCAAGGGCGCGGGCAAGCTGCCCACCGCCAGTGCTGTCGTGGCCGACGTGGTGGACGCCCTCAAGAACGGCGTCAAGGTCCACGACAGCCTGTTCTGGCAGCCCGCCGAGCCGGTGGAAGGAATGCTCACCGACCCCGCTCCCGCCGCATACTATGTGCGTGTGGAAGGCATCGCCCCGGCGGTGGCCGAGGCCATCTACGGCAGGGGCCATGTGGTGGAAGAGCATTTCGACGGCTGCTCCTACTTTGTGGACAGCGCCGACGGCAAGGCTCTGGCCGAAGCAGCCCGCAAGGTAGAGGCCATGGGCGGCAGCGTGAAGCTGGTGCTCCGCCGCCTGCCTGAGGACGCCTGAGCGTGAGAAAAGAGGGAACTGCGATGAAGATAAAAGTTTCCGTCCCGGCCACCAGCGCCAACATCGGCTCCGGCTTCGATGCGCTGGGTCTGGCTGTGACCTTGTATAATACCGTGACCTTCGAAGAGAGCGACCATCTGGACATCTCGGCGGCGGACGGCACCCGCATCCCCCGCGGCGAGACCAATCTGGTCTACCGCTCGGCCAAGGGTCTGTTCGATAAGGTCGGCAAGACCATGCCGCCCCTCAAGCTCGTCCAGACCAACGCCATCCCGATGGCCCGGGGCCTCGGCTCGTCCTCGGCCTGCATCATCGCGGGCCTGCTGGGTGCGAACCGGATGCTGGGCGATGTGCTCAACACCCAGGAGCTGCTGACGCTGGCTACCTCCATCGAGGGCCACCCGGACAACGTGGCACCGGCCCTTCTGGGCGGTCTGACCAGCAGCGTCTTCGAGGACGGCGTCGTCTACTCCGTCAAGCGGGACGTGGACGAGAGCCTCTGCTTCGCGGCCATCGTGCCGGACTACAAGCTGCTGACCGAAGCCGCCCGTGCGGCCCTGCCCAAAGAGGTCACCCACAAGGATGCGGTGTATAACCTGTCCCGTGCGGCCCTCATCCCGGCGGCGTTCTGCGAGGGCCGCCACGACCTGCTGGCCATTGCCACCGAGGATAAGCTCCACCAGCCCTACCGGATGCCCCTGATGCCCGGCTCGAAGGAAGTCTTCGATATGGCGCGGCTCTGCGGTGCCAAGGCGGTGTACGTCTCGGGTGCCGGCAGCACCGTGATGGCTGTGGCCGAAAAGGCCAACGCCGAGAAATTCTACTCCAAGCTGGAAAAGGGCCTCGAGCTGCTGGAAGGTTTGGACGGATGTGAAGCATTTACACTGCTGCGGCTGGATGCCGACAACACCGGTGCGACAGTGGAATGATAAACAGGACCGGAAGTGCAAGACCGCTTCCGCCCGGTGTACCCCTCACACACTGAGGGAGCAAAAAGAGGAGAGTGACAAGATATGGCGTTGATCGTACAGAAGTTCGGCGGTTCTTCGGTGAAGGACCGGGACCGTATCTTCAACGTGGCCCGCATCGTGGCCAACACCCACAACGCGGGAAATGACGTGGTCGTGGTAGTGTCCGCACAGGGCGACACCACCGACGACCTTATCACAAAGGCAGCAGAGATCACCCACAACCCTTCTGCCCGTGAGATGGATATGCTGCTGGCAGCAGGCGAGGAGATCAGTATCGCCCTGCTGGCTATGGCTCTGAACGAGCTGGGCTGCCATGCCACCAGTCTGACCGGCTGGCAGGCAGGCTTCCGCACCGACCGTGCCTACACCAAGGCCCGCATCACCAAGCTGGAGACCGAGCGCATCTCTTCGGAGCTGGAGCGCAACCGCGTCGTCGTCGTGGCAGGCTTCCAGGGCCTGAACAAGCTGGACGACATCACCACGCTGGGCCGCGGCGGTTCCGACACCAGCGCTGTCGCCATCGCAGCAGCGCTCCACGCCGACCGCTGCCAGATCTTTACCGACGTGGAGGGCGTCTACACCGCCGACCCGCGCAAGGTGCGCAACACCCGCAAGCTGGAGGAGATCACCTTCGACGAGATGCTGGAGCTGGCATCCCTCGGCGCACAGGTGCTCAACAACCGCAGCGTGGAGCTGGCTAAAAAGTATAATGTGGAGCTGGAGGTCCTCTCCAGCCTGAACCCCGTGCCCGGCACGGTCGTCAAGGAGGTTGTAAAAGACGTGGAAGGTATGCTGATCAAGGGTGTCGCAAAGGACACCGACGTTGCTGTTATTACGATCCTGAATGTTCCCGATGAGCCGGGTACCAGCTTCAAGATCTTCGGCCTGCTGGCCCAGAAGAATATCAACGTGGACATCATCCTGCAGTCCACCGGCCGCGACGGCAAGAAGGACATCAGCTTCACCTGCGCGGAGAGCGAAGCTGAGGCTGCTATGCGCGTCCTGCGCGAGAGCGCAAAGTTCGACCAGGTCACCTGCGACGAGACCTGCGCCAAGGTGTCCATCGTGGGTGCCGGTATGCAGAGCCACAGCGGCGTGGCCTCCAAGATGTTCGAGGCTCTGTCCAACAACAACATCAATATCAAGATGATCTCCACCAGTGAGATCAAGATCTCCTGCATCATCGACCGTGAGGACGCCGACAAGGCTGTCAGCTCCATCCACGATATGCTGTTCGAGTAAGATGTGGCTCCAAAGCCGCCGTGCCGTGCATCCTGCGCCGGTGCGGCGGCTTTTTGCGTACACAATTTTTTTACAGCCCCTGCCGTTTACACCCAGATAAAAGGGGTGTATAATATTATTATGTGCCTGTATCCAGGGCGAACGTCAAAAACAGGAAGGAAGCTGCATCATGGAGCAAAATCGACCCGCACCCCGCCGCGCTCTGTCGCCGAAAGAACGCCGCCGGAGACACCGTATCCGTCTCGTGCGCAACTGGACGGTCTTTCTGCTCAGCTGCGGCGCGGTCATGGCTGTGATGACCGGCGGCATCCTCTGGCTGCTGCCCAGGGCCTATGCCCTCATCGCACCGCCGACGGCCTTCGAGGCCCGGGAGTATGAGGGCGGCGCGGAGACGGACCTTTCGGATAAGCGCCTCGTGCTGGTGAATGCAAACCTTCCCCTGACGGAAGAGCCGACGCCGGAGCTGGCCGTGGCCGATGATGCCACCGGTGCTTCGCTGGAAGCCGAGGCCGCCGCAGCCTACCGCGAAATGGCCGAGGCCGCAAAGCAGGATGAGATCGAGCTGGTGCTGACGGCAGGGTATCAGGATACCGCCGCCCGCCAGAGCGCCTATGAGGCTGCGGTCCAGAGCTACCGGGAGTCCGGCTGCTCCGAGGAAGAGGCCGCTGCCAGGGCTGCGACCGTCCAGCCTGCGCCGGAGGCCAGCGAATATGCCACCGGCTACGGTGCCGACATCCTCGCGGCAGACAGCATGGAGAAGGACACCGGCTTCGCCGACACCCGTGCCTATGAGTGGCTGGAAGCCTATGCCGCAGAGCACGGCTTCATCCTGCGCTGGCCGCAGGAGCGTCAGGCCGCCACCGGCATGGTGTTTGAGCCGTGGCACTGGCGGTATGTGGGCAGGGACAACGCCCTCGCCATCCGTGCCTCCGGCCTCTCGCTGGAAGAGTATCTGGCGCTGGAACAAACGAAATAATACAAAAGGACGATAGAACATTGAGACGATCCCAAATCGCGCCCGGCGTCCACCTCTCGTATGACGCCGCACAGAAATTCAACCGCTGCCGCATCAGCATCCACTTCGCGTTCCCGGCCCGCCGCGAGACGGCCACGGCCCACGCGCTGCTGCCGCTGGTGATGGAGCGGGGCTATGCCGACTGCCCCGACATGACCCAAATGACCAAAAAGCTGGCCCGCCTCTACGGTGCCGACCTGACCGTGGACGCCCGCCCCATGGGCTGCAGCCACAACCTCTGCGTCAGCATCACCGGCATCAAGGACCAGTTCGCACTGGAAGGGGAGAAGCTGACGCAGGAGTACGCCGCACTGGCCCTCGGCACAGCGTTCCACCCCTATTTTGTGGGCAGCACCTTCGACCCCGAGGCCGTAGGCATCGAAAAGCAGATGCTGAGGAAGGCGCTGGAAGACGAAGTGAACGACAAGCGCCTTTACTGCCAGCGGCAGGCCAACCGGGAATTCTTTGGCGACAGCCCCGCCGGTGTCCGGCAGGAGGGCTACTTAGAAGAAGTGGACGGCCTGACGCCCGAAGCGCTGACCGAGGCATACTACGAGATGCTGCGGACGGCGAACATCGAGCTCATCGTGCTGGGCTGCGACGAGGCCAGCACCACCGCCGTGAAGGACGCCCTTCTGACGGAGCTTTCGGCCATCGACCGCGCCCCGCTGCCTCGGGCCGAGAACATCGCCATGCCCCGGCGGGAGCCGGTGCGGAAGGTGGAGCACTTCGACACCACGCAGGCCAAGCTCTGTATGCTGTTCACGCTGGGCCGGCCCATGCAGCCTGAACAGTTGGCCGCTGTCCGGCTGGCGATGGCCCTCTACGGCGGCAGCGTGACCAGCCGCCTTTTCCTGAACGTCCGGGAGCGCGACCATCTGTGTTACTACTGCTCGTCGTCCTTCCAGAGCTTCACGGGCAGCATGGCCGTCAACAGCGGCGTCGAGCACGCCGACGCGGCCCGCGCTGAGCAGGCGGTGCTCAAAGAGCTGGCGGACCTCTGCGACGGCCCGATCACCGACGAAGAGCTGGAAGACTGCCGTCGGGGCCTGCTGGCCGGGATGAACGGCCTGGAGGACACACTGGGCGGCATCGAGACATGGTACTATATGGAGGTGCTGCGGGGCGGCCCGGTGCAGACGCCGGACGACGCCCGCCGCGCCCTGCTGGCGGTGACCAGGGAGGGTGTGCGGGATATTCTGAAGCAGTTCACCCTGTCGGTGAGCTGTCTGCTGACGCGGGAGGAGGGGAACGAGAATGGCTGAGAACACCCAGAGCGTGCTGGAACGCACCGCCGCTGACCAGTGGAAAGTTCTGCCCTCGGGGCTGACCGTACTCGTCCGCCCCATGCCGGGCTACTCCGGAACCCATGTCATCTACGCCACCCGCTTCGGCTCCATCGACCGGGATTTCCGGCTGGGGGAGCGGGAAGTACATCTGCCCGCCGGTGTGGCCCATTTCCTCGAGCACAAGATGTTCGAGGATGAGGACGGCGATGCCTTTGCAAAGTTCGCCAAGACCGGCGCGAATGCCAACGCCTTCACGGCCTTCGACCGCACCTGCTACCTCTTTACGGCCACGGAACAGCTGGATGAGAGCCTTGACGTGCTGCTGGGCATGGTGGGGCATCCCTACTTTACCGAGCAGACCATCGCCAAAGAGCAGGGCATCATCGGGCAGGAGATAAAGATGTACGATGACAGCCCCGACTGGCGGCTCATCACCGGCCTGTGCGAGTGTCTGTATCACAGCCACCCCATCCGCAGTGATATTGCGGGAACGGTGGAGAGCATCGCGGAGATAACACCCGAAATGCTCTACGACTGCTGCAAAGCGTTCTATGCGCCGGGCAATATGGTGCTGGCCGCAGCAGGCAGCACCAGCATGGAGCAGATCCTGGCGGCCTGCGCCCGCCACGGCCTGATGGACGAGCGCCCGGCGGAAAAGGTCGAGCGCCTGCTCCGCCCCGAGCCGATGACGCTGGCGGCGGCCGAAAAGACCATCGCCATGCCCATCGCCAAGCCCTGCTTCGGTCTGGGCTTCAAAGAAGAGCCGCTGCCTTTCGGCGACCTGCGCAGCGAGATGCTGTACGAGCTCATCCTCTGCTGCATCTGCGGCGGGATGTCGCCGCTCTACCGCCGCCTCTACGACGAGGGCCTGACCAACCCGGGCTTCGGCGGTGAAGTGCTGCGGGTGGACGGATGCTGCTGCATCCTCTTCACCGGCGAGAGCGACCAGCCCGACACCGTCCGGCAGCTTCTGCTGGACGAGATCGAGCGGGTGCGCAAAGAGGGCGTGGACCGGGAGATCTTCACCCTCTGCAAGAACGAAAAATACGGCCAGCTCATCGAAAATCTGGAAAACGTCGAGGATTCGGCCAGCCAGATGGCAGATTTCGCGCTGGCAGGTCAGACTGTGGCCCAGCAGATCACCATGCTGGCGGGCCTGACGGCAGAGGACGCCGACGCGGCATTGCAGCACATCTTGCGGCCTGAGCGGATGGCCGTGATGTACATTGAGCCGGACGGCACTGCCGTTGAGGACGAGGAAGAAGAGGAGACGGAAGAATGACGAATCTGGTACAGTTCCCGGGCCTCGGCCTCAGCTTTGAGCTGAGCCGGGTAGCCTTCAGCATTGGCGGCATGGATATTTATTGGTACGGCGTCTGCATCGCCTTTGGCCTCTGCCTCGCATTGGTCTTTGCGTTCCGCCGCTGCACGGAGTTCGGCATCGACGCTGATTCGATGGTGGATGTCATCCTCATCGGCGTGGTGCTGGGCATCGCCAGCGCCCGCCTGTATTATGTGGCGATGGCACCCTATAATTACGATACTATCTGGGATGTGCTGGCTGTCCGCGACGGCGGTCTGGCCATCTACGGCGGCATCATCGGTGCCTTTGTGTTCGGCGGCCTGGCCTGCAAATGGCGGGGCGTGCCGGTGCTGCCCATGTTCGACCTGGCCGGCATGGGCTTCCTCATCGGACAGGGCTGCGGCCGCTGGGGCAACTTCTTCAATCAGGAGGCTTTCGGCTGCAACACCACCCTGCCCTGGGGTATGTTCAGCGAAGCAACGGAAGATTACCTGATGGGCAGCACCGTCACGGTGCCGAAGGGTGTCACCATCGACCCCGCCATGCCCGTCCACCCCACCTTCCTCTACGAGAGCATCTGGTGCTTCGTGGGTCTGGCCCTGCTGGCGGCGTACATCAAAAAGCGGAAGTTCAACGGCGACATCGCCCTGCGCTACCTTGTCTGGTACGGCGCAGGCCGCTTCTGGATCGAAGCTCTCCGCACCGACAGCCTGCTGCTGGTGCCGTCGCTCGGCCTGCGCGCTTCCCAGCTGGTGGCGGCTGCGGCCGTCGTGGGCGGTGTGGCACTGGAAATTTTCCTGACCCGGAAATATAAGTCCAAGCCTCTCATGGTGACGCTGGCCCTGACGGCAGAGAACCGCAGCCTGCTGGCGAAGGTACGCAAGGCAGAGCCGGAATTTACAGTGGAGAGGGAGAAACTGGTGGCTTCCAGCCCCCGCAAGCTCTTCCTCGAGCGCACGAATGCCTATAACGAGCGGGTGAAGCAGCAGCTCAAAGAGAAACTGGCGGAGAAAAAAGACGCCTGATCAGAATATTTCGAAAGAGCCGCAGCGCAGAGAACCTTGTGCTGTGGCTCTTTTTGGTGTATAATATAGCCACAGAACATAAAGGGGGCATTACGATGCAGATCATTCCGATGAGAGAACTGAAGAATACCGTGGAGATCGAGCGCCGGTGCGCCGAGGAGAACGGCCCGGTCTTTGTGACGAAGAACGGCTATGGCCGCCTCGTGGTGATGGACATTGATTACTATGAGCGCACCATGCAGGAGATGGAAGAGGCAAAGCTTATTCTGGAGGGACTGGATGATGTGGAGGCAGGACGCACAGTCGATGGCCCGACGGCGATGGCAGAATTGAGGGAAAAGTATGGACTGTGAATATCACTATCGCCTGACCCGGAGAGCGGAAAAAGAGCTTGACGACATCCTTGATTATATCGGAAACAAGCCGGATAACGCAAAGGCGGCAGCAAAACTGATGGAGGACATCGGCCGCTGCATGGAGACGGTGTGCGTTTTCCCGGAGGGCGGGGCACTGGTCACCAATGCATTCCTGCCAAGAAAGATCATTCGGAAAAAGGTCGTGGGCAATTATCTGCTGTACTACCGTGCAGATAAAGAACGAAAGACGGTCTGGCTTCTCCGCATCGTCTATGGCCGCAGGGATATGGATGAGGTGCTGAAGCACGTGAACAGCTGAAAGAGGAGAAAAACTGAAAATATTTCCGCAAAAGCGGGATTTTCCTCTTGAAATCCGCACATTTTTTTGCTATACTATTCTAGCCGCTTGGTGTGGGCGCCTCAAATGGCCCCTGTGAGGGCCTGCCTTTACGACCAGCGAGTACAACGAAAAGGAATGAACAAAATGTACGCAATCATTGTTACCGGCGGTAAGCAGTACCGCGTGGAGCAGGGCGACATCGTCTACATCGAAAAGCTGGACGTTGAGGCCGACTCCGAAGTGAAGTTTGATCAGGTTCTCGCTATTGGCGAGGAGGGTTCGGTCAAGGTTGGCGCTCCTGTTGTTGAGGGCGCTTCCGTTTCTGCCAAGGTCATCAAGAATGGCAAGGGCAAGAAGCTGAACATCATCACCTATCGCGCAAAGAAGCACAGTGCTCGCCGCATGGGCCATCGTCAGCCCTTCACCAAGGTTGAGATCACTGCGATCAACGGCTAAGTAGGAGGTATATTACAATGGCACATAAAAAGGGCGTAGGCAGCACCAAGAACGGCCGTGATTCTGCGGCTCAGCGTCTGGGCACCAAGCGTGCAGATGGTCAGTTCGTTCTGGCCGGCAACATCCTCGTTCGTCAGCGCGGCACTCACATCCAGCCGGGTGAGAATGTCGGCAAGGGCAGCGATGATACCCTGTTTGCTCTGGTCGATGGCACCGTTCGTTTCGAGCGCGTGGGCAAGAGCGGCAAGAAGTGCAGCGTCAAGCAGTAACTTCTTTCTAAAATCTGCAACACAGAGAGCCGGACCCTCGTGGCCCGGCTCTTTTTGATGAAAAAACAGGAGGGCCTGTATGGCAGCACAAACCAATTTTATCGACATCGCCACCATCTGGCTCCATGCCGGCAAGGGCGGCGACGGCGCAGTGAGCTTCCATCGTGAGAAGTTCGTGGCCGCCGGCGGCCCGGACGGCGGCGACGGCGGCCGGGGCGGCGACATCATCTTCGTCGTGGACGACCACCTCACCACTCTGATGGACTTCCGTTATAAGCGCAAGTACACCGCCGACGAGGGCGGCAAGGGCGGCGCAAGCCTCTGCCACGGCAAGAACGCCGAGGATCTCGTCATCAAGGTGCCTCTGGGTACGGTCATCAAGGACGCCGAGAGCGGCCTTGTCATCGCCGACCTGTCCGACCATACCCCCGTCACCATCGCCAAGGGCGGCCGCGGCGGCTACGGCAATGCGCATTTTGCCACCCCCACCCGCCAGATCCCCAAGTTCGCAAAGCCCGGTATGCCCGGCGAGGACATTCAGGTGACCCTCGAGCTGAAGCTCATCGCGGATGTGGGCCTCATCGGCTTCCCCAACGTGGGCAAGTCCACCCTCATCTCCACCATCAGCGCCGCAAAGCCGAAAATTGCAAACTATCACTTCACCACGCTGGTGCCGACGCTGGGCGTCGTGTCGGTGGGTGAGGGCGCAAGCTTCGTCTGCGCCGACATCCCCGGCCTCATCGAGGGTGCCAGCGAGGGCGTCGGCCTGGGCCACGACTTCCTCCGCCATGTGGAGCGCTGCCGTCTGCTGCTGCACGTCGTGGACGTCTCCGGCAGCGAGTGCCGCGACCCCATCGAGGACTTCGAGCAGATCAACGAGGAGCTGGCAAAGTTCAGCCCGGCTCTGGCCGAGCGTCCCCAGATCGTGGTGGGCAACAAGTGTGACCTTGCCACCGAGGAGCAGATCGACACCTTCCGCAAGTATGTGGAGGAAAAGGGCCTGACGTTCGTCCCCATCTCCGCCGCCACCATGCAGGGCGTCAGGGAGCTTCCGGGTCTGGTCTACAACCGCCTGAAGGACATTCCCGCCGTCCCCGTGTTTGCCCCCGAGTACAAGAAGCCCGAGGCAAAGGCCGGCGGCCGCGAGTTCACCATCAAGCGGGTGGAGGCTCATGTCTGGAGCGTGGATGCACCCTGGCTGGAGTATATCCTGGCCGGCAGCAACGTGGACGACTACGAGAGCCTGCAGTATTTCCAGCGCCAGCTGGGCGAGAGCGGCATTCTGGACGCTCTGGTGCAGAAGGGCGTGCAGGAGAACGATACCATCCTCATCGGCGAGTATCAGTTCGATTATATCTTCTAAGAGGTCAACGGGCTTGCCCTCTCAGCCTCACGCGGTTCGGCAGCTCTCCCAAAGGGAGAGCCGGAACGCAGCGGTCAGGCTTCTGCCTCTCCCTTTGGGAGAGGTGGCATTGCGCAGCAATGACGGAGAGGGCAAGAACGCTGATGAAAGGAAAACCGTTCTATGAACGAACCCGAAAAGATCGACCCCCGGGAGCTGAGTCCGCTGGCACTGGCCTTCGTGGGCGACAGTGTGCTGGAACTTCTGGTGCGGCAGCGGCTGGTGGAGCACCACCGTCTGTCGGCGGGAAAGCTCAACGCCGAAAAGGTCAAATACGTCTCGGCCCGGGCGCAGTTCCGGGAAGAGCAGCTGTTGGAGCCGCTTTTCACCGAGGACGAGCTGGCTGTCTTCAAGCGGGGCCGCAACGCCAGCAAGGCCAGTGTGGCCAAACACGCCTCCCCGGAGGAGTACCGCGCGTCCACCGGCTTCGAGTGCCTGCTGGGCTGGCTGTATCTGAACGGCCAGCTGAGCCGGGTGCATGAGCTGTTCGAGACGCTGTGGCAGTCGTTCGACCCCAACGAAAAATAACCGGAACACGCGAAAGCCCACTGCTTTCCGCACTGGGAAACAGTGCAAAGAGAGCAGCGGGCTTTTTGTTGTCCCGCCGGATGGTCCGTTCAGGCGGGGCGGTGCTCAGCGCAGAGGCTCAGCGGCTGTTGCGGGCGGAGTTGCGAGCCGAGTTCTTGCCGCCCTCGTCGTCGGCACCCTTGGTGTACTGGTTGGGGTGCTTGTGCTCGTTGGAGGAAGAGTTCTGGCTGGAATTGGTGGTGCGGTTGGTGCTCTGATCGCTGGTGCGGTCCTGAGTCTGGTTCTTGCAGTTGGTGCTGCGTTTCTCACTGCGATTTTCCATCGTATCGTCGCTCCTTTCGATTTCGGGAGACGCTCTGCGCTCCCTGCCCATAGTTTGACCGGCTGCGGCGGCTTTATGCACCGCAGCTCGAAGGAGGTCTCATAAAAATGTCTGCCGAATATTTTGAAGCCCGGGAACGCGCTCTTCTGGGGGAGCGGTACGACACGCTCTACGCCGCCCCGCAGGAGACAGCGGCCCGCGGCGTGACCGTGTCCGCTCTCCGCACCACGCCGGAAGGATTTGCGGCCCGGGCAGACTTCCCGCTGCGGCCCTCGCCCTTCTGCAAGGCGGCGTTTGTGGTGGAACAGCCCGACTTCAAGCCGGGACGCCACCCCTACCATCACGCAGGTGTCTTCTACTCACAGGAGCCTTCGGCCTCGTCGGCAGCGCCGCTGCTGGGCGTCAGGCCCGGGATGCGGGTGCTGGATCTGTGTGCTGCCCCCGGCGGCAAGAGCAGCCAGCTCGCCGCCGCTCTGCAGGGGCAGGGCCTGCTGGTGAGCAACGAATATGTCGCGGCCCGTGCAGAGATCTTGAAGAGCAACCTCGAGCGGATGGGCGTGTCCAACGCCGTCGTGCTCAACGAGACGCCCGCCCGCATCGCAGCGGCCCTGCCGGAGTTCTTCGACCGGGTTCTGGTGGACGCGCCCTGCTCCGGTGAGGGGATGTTCCGCAAAGAGCCTGCCGCGCTGGCCCAGCACTGCGAAGCGCTGGTGAAGCAGTGCGCAGAGCTGGGCGCGGACATCCTCGACAGCGCCGCTGCGGCCCTCGCGCCGGGCGGCGAACTGGTCTACTCCACCTGCACCTTCGCGCCGGAAGAGGACGAGGGACAGGTGGCTGCATTCCTGCAGCGCCACCCGGAGTTCACGCTGGCCGATGTGCTGGGCAATGTGGACTACACCTTCGGCAGCGAGGGCGAGGCCAACCGCACCGGTGGTCTGCCGCTGGACGTGAGCAAGGTGCGCCGCATCTGGCCCTGTCAGGGCGGTGAGGGCCACTTCATGGCCCGGCTCGTCAAAGCCGGTACGCCCCGGGCTCTGCCAGCTCCCGGCGAGTACACCCCCGAAGAGCAGCTCTGGCTGACCGCCGCCGCCGAGGCAGGCAAAAAGGCCAAAGGCGGCAAGCCCCAGAAAGCCGCAAAGCCTGCGGATGCCCGCAGCGCCCGGCGGGAAAACAGCCGGGCTTGCCGGGAGGCCGTGCAGGGCCGCAGTTCCCGCAGCCGGGAGGCTGGGGCAGGGGATGCATCGCCCGCCCAGAGCCTTGCTGCATGGCGGGAATTTGCGGAGGAATATTTCCCGGAGCTGGCAAAGCGCCCTGCCGTGGTGCATGGCGGCGGCGTCCTGCTGCCGGCGGCTTTCCCGCAGACGAATCTTCACGTTTTGCGTGCAGGCATCTTCGTGGGCAGTGTGCAGAAGGGGCGCTTTGTGCCGGAACATCATCTGTTCACGGCCTTCGGCGCGCTCTGCAGGAACCGTGAGGAACTGACCCTCGCCGACTCCCGAACCGTGGAATATCTCTCCGGCCGGGAGATAGAAGCTCACACCGCTGCCGACGGCTGGTGCTGCGTGACGGTGGACGGCTGGCCGCTGGGAGGCGGCAAGGTGTCCGGCGGCAGGGTCAAAAACCATTATCCCAAGGCACTTCGTCTGCTGTAAAACGTAGTTTTTGGCAGAATAAACCGGAAAACCATCGGTACAAGGCTTGAACGCCGGTGGCGGTTGTGATAAAATAATAGAGTTAGATTTTGTGTGCTGCCACAATGCGGGCGACCACAGCCCGTCTGCCCGCAGGCGGAGATCACTGATAAAATACAGGAGGCTCTTTCCCATGTCTGGACATAGCAAATGGAACAATATCAAGCGCAAGAAGGAGAAGACTGACGGCGCAAAGGCAAAGGTCTTTACCAAGATCGGCCGCGAGATCAGCGTTGCCGTCCGTACCGGCGGCCCCAACCCCGCTTCCAACAGCAAGTTGGCTGACCTGATCGCCAAGGCAAAGCGTATGAGCGTGCCGAACGATAACATCCAGCGTATCATCAAGAAGGCCGAGGGCGGCGATAAGACCGAGTACGAGGCGATCACCTACGAGGGTTACGGCCCCGGCGGCGTGGCAGTCATGGTCGAGACTCTGACCGACAACCGCAACCGTACCGCTGCTGACCTGCGCCACTACTTCGATAAGAACGGCGGCAATCTGGGCGCTATGGGCTGCGTGGGCTTCCTGTTCAGCCAGAAGGGCGTCATCGACATCTCTCTGGAAGACAAGGACGCCGACGAGGCTATGATGGACGCCCTGGATGCCGGTGCTGAGGACTTCGATGCAGGCGAAGAGGCCGCTGAGATCACCACCGACCCCGAGAACTACTCCGCTGTCGTCAAGGCAATGGAGGAGAAGGGCTACGAGATCCTCTCCGACGACCTGGCCATGGTCCCCATGACCACCACCCGTCTGACCGACCCCGATCAGCTCAAGCTGATGGGCAAGCTGCTGGATGCCCTCGAGGATAACGATGACGTCCAGAACGTCTGGCACAGCCTCGAGAACGAAGAGGACCTGCCGGAATAAGCTTCCGCAAGGCTCTTTGCTCCTGAAATAAGACGTTACAAAGCCGCTTTTTGTGTTGTGAGACACAGAAAGCGGCTTTGTTGTTTCATGGCGGCCTGCGATAAAGGTGTGCCTGCTGGGGCATGGAAAATAAAAAGAACGGTACCATTCTCCCGTCGGCTATGTTATAATAAACAGAACAAAACATCACGGGGAGGGGCCGACATGGAGCAACGACGCATTTGTCCATATTGTATGCAGGAGCTGGAAGCAGGGGAGGAGCAGTGTCCCCACTGCGGCCGGGAGCTTGCAGGGCGCAACCCGGCGGGCAGTCTTCCGGCAGGCACTGTGCTGGCAGGCCGGTATACCGTGGGCGACATCCAGAGCGTGGACGGCGAGGGCATCCTCTACCGGGGCGTGGAGAACAACGGCCCCTTCCGGGTGACCATCAAGGAGTATATGCCCCTGACGCTGGCGGCAGAGCGGGGGAGGGACTGCATCCTCCGCCCGAAGCCGGGCAGCGAGGTGCTGTTCAAGACCACCCGGATGGATTTTGCCGACCTCTACCGCTTCATCCAGCGCATCACCCCGGCCAACGGCCTGGAGGCCGTGCTGGACGTCTTCGAAGAGAACAACACGGTCTACGCCGTCATGGAGAACCCCGGCGGCTGTCCGCTCCAGAAGTGGCTGGAGGAGCACGGCACCGTGACGCCCCAGCAGGCCTGCGCCATGCTGGAACCGGTGTTCAACGGGGTGGAGGCTATGCATCAGGTGGGCCTCGTACACCGGGGCATCTGCCCGGCCAACATCCGCATCATGGACAATGGCCGCGCCCGGCTCACCGGCTACGCGACGGTGGGTCTGCGCACGGCGGGCAGCGGCCTCCACGAGCAGCTGTACGAGGGCTATTCCGCCCCGGAGCAGTATTCCACCGCCGAGTTCGAGGGCCGCTACACCGACGAATACAGCCTCGCGGCGGTGTTCTACCGGATGGTCTGCGGGCTGAGCCCCGTCCCGGCGGCACAGCGCCTCGTCTCCGACTCCAACCCCAAGGCCCGCACGGTGACGCCGTCGGTGCCGGCTTACGTCTCCGAGACGCTGTATCTGGGACTCCGGCTCAAGCCGGTGGAGCGTATCCAGACGGTGCAGCAGCTTTTCCGCGCCCTCTCGGAGCGGGAGTATGCGGAGGAGTTGTCCCGCAGCATGGAAGCGCTGGACCCGCCCGCCCCCGCGCCGCAGGAGCCGAAAGCGCCCGCGAAGGCTGAGCTGCTGAGCGTCCGAAATCTTCTGGCGGGCATCGTCATCCTGCTCAGCGTCCTCGTCCTGCTGATCCTCTGGGGTCTGCTGAGCCGTCAGAGCGAGAAGCCGCCGGAGGTGATCGCTCCGGAGTCCGTCAGCGAGGCGGCAAGTGAGGCGGCAAGTGAGCCGGTGAACGAAAACGTCACCCTGACGCCGGATCTCGTGGGCCGCGACTATGACGCCGAGGTGCGCAACAACCGCAGCTATATCGACGAGTATCTCTTCTACGTCACGCTGGAATACAGCGACACGGTGGAAAAGGGCCGCATCATCCGGCAGTCGCCGGAGGCAGGCGAGGTCATCCAGAAGGGGGACACCGTCAGCCTCGTGGTCAGCCGGGGCCCCCAGATGATGGAGATGCCCGACATCATCGGCCAGACGCAGGACAGCGCCGTGCAGGAGCTGGCCACCAAGGGTCTGAACGCCACCTGCTTCACCGTGGTCAACGACGGCTCCGAGGCGGCGGGCTGCGTCGTGTCGGCCAGCGAGGACGCCGGGAGCATGGTGGAGGTGGGAACTACCATCGTGCTCTATATCGCAGGCGATGTCCCCGCCGATGCCCCGGCGGGATCGGAAGCGCCTTCGGATACCGGGACGCCCGCCGGCGGGGATGCCGCGCAGGGCGGCGTGGAATACGATACGGATTAAACAAAAAACATCTGCAATACGGACTTCGGGAATCGAAGAAGTGTTGCAGATGTTTTTGGTTTTATGGAAAGCCTCTCCCCTTGGGAGCAACGGCGACGACCGCCGCCAGCAAGATGCAAGCGAAGCGCTGCGGAATGCCAAAGCCTCTCCCTTTGGGAGAGGTGGCATTGCGAAGCAATGACGGAGAGGGCAAGCCCGGCACGAAAGAGCCGCTGCACAGCGATAAGCAGGCTCTTTGTCAGAGCGATACAATCGCAGTGTAAGAGCTGTTTGGCAGCATCCTTGCCCTCTCAGGCGCTCCGCGCCAGCTCTCCCAAAGGGAGAGCCTTTCGGGAGGCGGGGCTTCAGAAAAAGCTCTTCATGAACGCAAGATCGCTGGCGGCGCGGGCCGGGACAGCCTCTTCCCGCAGGACGGGAAGGACGGGCTGGGGCAGGGCGCGCAGCATCTCAAAGCCGCCCCTGTAGTCCACACAGGAGTCCTCGAGGCTGGTGGAGTAGAGGGTGCCGTCGGGCTTGAAGTTCTGGCCCTTGAAGTGGACGGCCACGATCTTGTCGCCGTACCAGCTGCCGACTTTGTCCCAGAGGCGGCGCTGTGCGTCCACCGAGGCGTTCTCGGGGCCGACGTAGTTCGCCAGATCGCAGATGACCCGCAGGTTGGGGCTGGCGATGGTGTCCAGCACCATCTTGACGGCCTCGGGGGTGTTCATGGCGTGGTAATAGACGCACTCCACCGCAAAGAGCACACCCTGTTCCTCGCAGACGGGCAGGATCTCGCCCAGGCTGCGAAGGAGTGCTTCCTGCGCTTCCCTGCGGCTGACGGTGGGCTGCTTTGCCATGTTGGTGGTCTCGCTGCCCATGCAGCCGGCCCGGAGAGCCTTTGCCACCGGCACCTGGCTCAGGGCTTTCGCCACCTCGGTGCGGCGCTTGTCCTCGTCCGCATAGCTCAGCTCAACATAGGTGCCGTCCACGGCGATGGACACGCCGCTCTTCTGGACGGCGGCATTGGTGGCGGCCACCAGCTCGGGGGTCACGTCTGCATAGCTTTTGACGCCCTCCACGGCCTTGGTGTAGGCCAGCTGGGTGCAGCGGAACCCTGCGTCCCCGATGGAGCTGAGCAGTTCTTCCACGCTGCGACGGCCAAAATCGTGGCCGCGTGCGCCGACGATGAATTCAGACATCCCGCATCCTCCTTACGCTCAGCCGAACAGACGCTCGGCAAACATCCCGAACTCCTTGCCCCACCAGTACCAGTCGTGGGAGACGTCGCCGCCCCAGACTTCGAGGTGGCAGGGGAAGCCGACTTCGCTCAGGGTGTCGGCCAGAGCCTGGGTGTCGGCGAGGGCATCGCCCTCATAGCCGCCCTGACCCACGCAGAGCATCAGGCTGTTCTCCTCGGCCCTGGACAGAACATTCCTGTCGCAGATGCCGTTCTTGCGCAGAGCGGCGAGGGGGCTGCTGCGGAGGACGAGGTCGTCCTCTGCGCTGCCGAGGAAGCGGCCCATATCGTAGAGGCCGGAGAGGCCCATTGCACCCGCAAAGGTCCGGGGACGGCGCAGGCGGCACTGGACGGCCTGATAGGCGCCGGTGTCCACGCCCACGCACCAGATGAGGGGCTTCTCTTTGCTCTCGGGGGCATTCAGCTCCGCGATGCGCGCGGCCAGCTCGCTGGTGAGGTAGACGAAATACTTCTCCTGCATCTCGGCCCGGCGGCGGGGAGACTCATTGCCGGCCAGCAGGCTCTCGCCGTCGATGCTGTCGGCGCAGAAGAGCTGGATTTTGCCCTCGTGCAGCAGACGGGCCGCTGCGTCGGGCATCCCGTTGTTCTCCCAGTCGTAGAAGCGGCCGCCCCGGGCGGGCAGTGCCAGCACCGGCACACCGCCGTGGCCGTAGACCTTGAACTCCATCTCGCGGTCGAGCACCGCGCTCCACTCCTTATAATAAGTGCCTTCCATCATGAAAATGCTCCTCCTGTCAGATGAATTGATTGCGTGCCGCGTCGTAGGCATAGCCCACGGCGGAAAGTGCCTTGCACAGGGCGTCCCTGTCGGCGTCCATGTCGTCGCAGAGGGCGTCGAGGCTGGGGTAAAAATCGCGCAGTTTCAGGTTGACCACGCTCAAAAGCATGATCGGGTCGCTCGGCAGAGCCATCGTTTGTTTCCTCCCATGTTCCGAGATAAAATAAAAAGCCGGCCACTCGACAAAGTGACCGGCAATACGCATCAGCTTAGACAGCGCGGGTGACTTTGCCAGCGCGCAGGCAACGGGAGCATGCGTAGATATACTTGGGAGAACCCTCCACGACCGCCTTGACACGACGGACATTCGGCTTCCAGGTACGGTTGGAACGGCGATGAGAGTGGGAGACCTTGATACCGAAGGTAACACCCTTGCCGCAGCATTCACACTTAGCCATGGTACTTGCACCTCCTACAGTGAAGTATGGAATCAAAATAATCAGCTTGACTATTTTACCAGAACTGCCGCCAAAAAGCAAGTCCCTTTTCGATTTTTTTGCGGCTTTTTTTCGTCTGCAGCCCAAACGCTTGTCTAAAGGCGAAAAAAATAGTACAATAAACGCGTATATCTTATAGAAAACAGGAGAACACCATGACCCCAAGAATGTTTTATACCCTCGCACGGGTGCTGGCCGCCCTGACCGTCATCCCTTTCCACGAGGCGGGCCACGCGCTGGCCGCATGGCTGCTGGGCGACCCCACAGCCAGGCAGCAGGGGAGACTGTCGCTGAACCCCTTCCGTCACTTCGACCTGCTGGGAACGCTCTGCATGGTGTTCGCGGGCGTGGGCTGGGCAAAGCCTGTCTCCACCGACCCCCGCAACTTCAAAAACCCGAAGCAGGGCATGGCCCTCACGGCGCTGGCCGGCCCGGTGGCGAACCTCATCCTGGCCTACCTTGCGATGGTGGTCTGGAAACTGCTCTATTATTGGGCGCCCGTCAACGATGCGACGATTTTTCTGGCGCTCTTCCTGCAATACTTGGTGTATCTGGATGTGAGCCTCGCCGTGTTCAACCTCATCCCGGTGCCGCCGCTGGACGGCAGCCGCGTCCTGCTGGCTGTGCTGCCCGAGCGCATCTACTTCGGCATGATGAAGTATGAGCGGGTCATCCTCATCGTCCTGCTGGCGGCGGTCTGGGGCGGCTTTCTGGACGGCCCCCTCAGCGTGATGAACAATGTGGTGTGGGACCTGTTGGACAATGGCACCCAGTACATCGACACCATCGCCTACTCGGCCTACTATGCGTCTGCAGGGGCGGTGATCTGATGGCGGAGGAGCTTACCTTCCATCTGGAAGAGTTTGAAGGCCCGCTGGAACTGCTGCTGGCGCTGGTGACGAAGCACAAGATGGACCTGCACAACATCCCCATCCTCGAGCTCATCGACCAGTACACCCGCACCGTGGAGGCCGCGCAGGCCGCAGACCCCGACATTTCCAGCTCCTTCATCGAGATGGCAGCCCACCTCGTGGAGATGAAGAGCTATCTGCTGCTGCCCCGGAGCACCGAGGGCGAGCGGATGAAGCAGGAGCTCACCGGCCAGCTCATCGAGTACGACCAGTGCCGCCGGATGGCCTCTGCCCTCCGCGCCGCTGCGGAGGCGACGCCTACCTTCGTCCGACAGCCGATGCAGCTGGAACGGGACGAGACTTACGCCCTCAACCATCTGCCTCAGGTGCTGGCCGACTGCTGGGAGAGCCTGATGGGCCGTGCGCCTGTCCGGCGGATGCCGACCCAGGCCGTCTTTGAGCCGCTTGTCACCGCGCCGCAGGTGTCGGTGAGCAGCCGGGTGGTGTACATCCTGCGCCGCCTCATCGCGGGCGGTGCGGCCCGGATGAGCCAGCTTTTCGCCCGCAGCCAGAGCCGAAGCACCAACGTAGCTACCTTTCTGGCCCTGCTGGAACTGGTGCGCGGCGGACGTGTCACCCTCGGCCCCAAGGGAGAGCTGACCATGCGGCGCGGACGCCTGCCCCGTGAAAAGGCAAAGGAGGAAGAATGAACCAGAAACAGATAAAAGCCGCCGTAGAGGCGATGCTTTTTGCGGCGGGCGACCCGGTGAGCGCCGATAAGCTTGCCGCCGCCGTCCAGCTGCCCCAGACCACGGTGGAGACCGCGCTGGAAGACCTGCGCGTCCGTTACGCCCGGGAGGACTCCGGCCTCTGCCTGCTCCATCTGGACACCCGCTGGCAGCTGGCGACCAAGACCGAGTGGGCCGACTGCATCCGCCGTCTGCTGGACGCCCGGCGCTCGGTGCCTCTCGGCCCGGCGGCCATGGAGACGCTGACGGTCATCGCCTACAACCAGCCCGTCTCCCGCGCCTTCATCGAACAGGTGCGCGGCGTGGACTCCTCGTCCAGCGTCAGCGGCCTGCTGCAGAAGGGCCTCATCGAGGAGGCGGGCCGTCTCGACCTGCCCGGCCACCCGGTGAGCTTCCGCACCACGGATGTTTTCCTGCGGTGCTTCGGCCTTTCCTCGCTGGCGGATCTGCCGCCGGTGCGCGGAGATCAGGAAGGGGAGGCGGCGACATGATGGGAGTCCTGATGGCTCTGGGCTGGCTGCTGCTGACCCTGCTGAAGATCGCAGGCGTCCTGCTCCTGATCCTGTTGGTGCTGCTGGCCCTCGTCCTGCTCTGCCCGCTGTGCGCGGATGTCTGCTGGGAGGGCGGCGTCCTGACCGTCCGGGCCGGTGCGCTTGGGCTCACCCTGCCGGTGTTCCAGTGGCCTGCGCCGGAAAAGCCCGCCGGAGCCGAAGAACCGAAAGGCTTCTGGGGAAAGCTGAAAGCGAAGTTCCGCGCCCGCCGCGAAGAGCGCAAACGGAAGAAAGCCGCCGCAAAAGAGGCGAAGAGACCGAAAAAGGAAACAGCTCCGCGCGGGAAGGCGAAGCTGACGCTGAACATCCTCGTGACCATCCTGCGGGGTGCCGGGCGGCTGACGAAAGCCGTCTTCGGCTCGCTGCGCGTCACGAAGATCCGGGTCTGCCTCGGCGTCCGGGGCGAGGACCCCGCCGAAGCTGCCCGCGCCTACGGCAGGCTGAACGCATGGCTCTACCCGTCCCTCGGCGTCATCGACCGCTTCGTCTACCTCGATTTCGACGAGCTGCGCATCCTGCCGGACTTCGGCAGTGCCGAGCCGACGGTGGCCGACCGGGTGTCGTTCCGCCTCAGCGCAAGGCTGCTTTTCATCGTTGCAGCCGCTCTGCGCGTTTTGTATGAGTTCTGGCGCGAAAAAGTGCTGGACGTCTTCCTGTGAGGCAGGATGCAGGAATTGAAATGGACGGCAAAACGTGTTATACTAATAAAAAGGAGGCGATTGCTATGACGACTCTCAGCATTCAGGTCGATGAAAAAGTCGAAAAGGAAGCAGAAAAGCTCTTCTCTGATTTTGGCCTTGATATTTCTACCGCAGTAAATATTTTTCTGCGTCAGTCGATTCGGGAAAACTGCATTCCCTTCAACATCCAGAAGGAAGTTCCGAATGCGGATACGCTCGCAGCAATGAAGGAATCCGAGGATATGATAGCGCACCCGGAAAAATATAAGGGCTATCATGATGTGGATGAAATGATGAAGGACTTGCTTGCATGAAATACGAGATCAAGCCGTCGTCTCGCTTCAAGCGGGACATGAAATTGGTCAAGAAACGCGGCTACGACCAGCGCCTGATCGAAAATGTCATCAGAACGCTCGCTGCCGGTGAAGAACTGGACAAAAAGTACAGAGACCATCTTCTGCTCGGTGACTATGCCGGTTTTCACGAATGTCATATTACGCCGGACTGGCTGCTGATCTATCAGATCTACGAGGAAGAACTTTATCTGCTGCTTTCCAGAACGGGGTCACACAGCGATCTGTTCTGACCTGAATGGGAAAAACGGCATACGGACAGAACGTCCTGCAAATTTTTGCAGGGCGTTTTCTTTTGAAAGACTGGACGTCTTCCTATAAAGTGTGTTACAATAATATCGTATGGTGTATACTCCTATCCAGAGGGAGTTTTCCCGGAAAATAATAGTAGGAGGCCGATTTTATGGCTGAGCATCCGATTCAAGGTTTAATGAACGTCACGATGGACAAGATCCGCCAGATGGCAGATTCCAACACCATCATCGGCAAGCCCATCAAGACCGACGACGGCACCACCATCCTGCCGGTGTCCCGCATCTCGTTCGGCTTTGCTTCCGCAGGCACCGACTTCGACGGCAAGAATGCCGCCAACAAGGACCTGTTCGGCGGCGGCTCCGGCGCGGGCGTCAACATCCAGCCGGTGGCCTTTCTGGTGGTGAAGGACGGCTGTGTGCGCACCATCCAGCTGTCCGACGGCTCCAACACCGTTGACCGCGCCCTGACCATGCTGCCCGAGCTGGTGGACAAGGTCAGCGCTCTGCTGAAGAAAGAGGAGAAGAAGGACGCCGCTGCGCCTGCCGCTCCCGCAGCAGAATAAACTTTAACCTACGCCGCAACTGCGGACTTCCGACCCGCAGTTTTGATACTGAGGCTGCTGTAATCAACCTCTCCGTCATTGCTTCGCAATGCCACCTCCCCTGACGAGGGGAGGCTTTGGCAGTCCTCGCAAAGTGAATGGTTTCGCCAGAGGCTCCCCTCGGTAGGGGAGCTGTCGAGCGTGAGCGAGACTGAGAGGTTGAGTTCATCAGCAGCCCTATTTGAGCGCCGGGAGGCGCACAAGGAGATTTTATCATGGCAGAAGAACGCATTCAGAAAATCATGAGCGAGCAGGGCCTCTGCTCCCGCCGCGCCGCCGAGCAGATCATCGCCGAGGGCCGCGTGAAGGTCAACGGCCACCCCGTGAAGGTGGGCGACAAGATGGACCCCAACCGCGACGTCCTCCATGTGGACGACGAGCGCATCTATATCCAGAAGAACCAGCAGATGTACTATCTGGCTCTGTACAAGCCCCGCGGCTATGTCACCACCGCCAGCGACGAGCTGGGCCGCAAGACGGTCATGGAGCTGGTGGCCGATATCCCGGCCCGCCTGTACCCCGTGGGCCGTCTCGACAAGGACAGCGAGGGCCTGCTGCTGATGACCAACGACGGCGCTTTCGCACAGGCCGTCACCCATCCGTCCGGCGGCATCTCCAAGCTCTACCGCGTCACCGTCCAGCCCCGGGCCGATGAGGCACAGATCCTGAAGCTCAGCTCCGGCGTCGTGCTGGACGACGGCACAAAGACCATGCCCTGTGCCATCAATGTCGTCACCGACGAGCCGGGCCGCACCGTCATGGAGATGACCCTGAAAGAGGGCAAGAACCGCGAGATCCGCCGGATGTGCGAGGCTGTGGGCCTCGAGGTCATCCGTCTGAAGCGGAACGCCGAGGGCGTCGTCAAGCTGGGAATGCTCCAGCCCGGCAAGTACCGCGAGCTGACCAAGGCAGAGGTGAACGGCCTGCGCGCCGCAGCCGCCAAGGGCCGCGCCCAGACCCGCTCGGCCGCTTTGCAGTCCAAGGCTGCTGCCCGCCGTCCCCGGGGTCCTGTGGGCGGGAACAAGGCTGCCGCAGGGAAGAAACGCAAGTGAGCAATGTGTCCGAAATTTCCGCTCTTTTTGCCAAATTTGTAACATTCTCTGAAAAAAAGGAATGGAACAAGGCTTGAGAATCTTGGAAAAATCGGGTATAATATACCTAATTTTGAAACTCACACAGATAAGCAGGAGGTCTTACCATGGCTTCAAAGAGTACCAAAGGAGAAATCCTCGCCAAGTTTTTTGATGACGGGGAATACACCGCTCTGTTTGCGGACGGCGCGGTGAGTGCTGCCAGCGGCTATGCTGCCGGTCAGCAGGCTTACGCCGTCTTCCAGAACGGCGAGGCTGTTTCCGTCAAGGACGTTGAGAAGAACATCAAGGTCCTCGAGCTGGCTGCCCAGACGGGCTGCCCGGTCGTCACCTTCTACGACTCCGTCGGCGCAAAGCTGGCTGAGGGTCTGGACGTGCTGAATGCAGCTGCAAAGCTCAACGCCACCATCGCAAAGGTGTCCGGCGTCGTGCCTCAGGTAGCCGTCGTTCTGGGCGTCTGCGGCGGCACCAGCGCTCTGAGCGCTGCCAACGCAGATGTCTGCATCATGGCTGAGGGCGCAGAGCTGTTCTTCACCGCTCCCTTCACCGCCGCCGCTAAGGGCGACAAGGTCGCTGACGCCGGTTCTGCCGCTGCTGCCGCAAAGGCAGGCGTGGCTGCCATCGTGGCCGCTGACGCTGCCGAGGCTGCTGAGAAGGCTGCCCACATCGTGGGTCTGCTGCCTGCCAACAACCTGACCGGCCCGGCCATCTTCGAGTTCGAGCAGCCCACCGCTGTCCTGAGCGCCAACGCCGAGCCTGCAAAGGCTGCTGCTGCCCTCATCGATAAGGACAGCGCCGTGGAGATGTACGCCGGTTTCGGCAAGAACGTCTACACCGCCTTCGCTACCATCGGCGGCAACGCCGTGGGCGTCGTGGCCACCGGCAAGGAGCTGTGCCACAACTGCGTGGCCAAGGCTTCCCGCTTCGTCCGCCTGTGCGACGCATTCAGCGTCCCCGTGCTGACCATCGTGAACACCGAGGGCTTCGTTCCCAGCACTTCCGATGACATCGCCGGCGGCATCCGCGAGGCTGCCCGTCTGGCAGCTACCTATGCCGACGCTACCACCGCCAAGGTGGCTCTCATCGCAGGGAAGGCTGTCGGCCCCGTCTACACCGCACTGGCCGCTGCTGACCTGAAGATCGCTGTCAAGGGCTGCACCATCAGCGCTCTCGAGCCTTCCGCTGCCGTCTCCGTGCTGTACAAGGACGAGATCGACGCTTCCGACAACATCGTCGCCGCTACCAAGGCCAAGGCTGCTGCCTACGTCGCCGAGGTGTGCAGCGCAGACGCTGCTGTGGCCGCTGGTTCTGCCGACATGACCTGCGAGGCTGCCAACGCCCGCGCAAGCGTCGTGGCCGCGTTCGAGCTGCTGAGCACCAAGCGTGCTGCCCGTCTGCCCAAGAAGCACGGCAACATGGCTCTGTAAGAAAACGTACATCTAACGATCTAGATTGATTCAGGAGGACTCTTCCATGAAGTACTACAATATTTCCGTCAATGGCGTTGCTTACAGCGTCTCTGTCGAGGAGACCGCTGCCGGCGCTGCACCCGTGGCTCCTGCTGCTGCACCCGCACCCAAGGCCGCTCCGGCTCCCGCTGCCGCTGCTGCTCCTGCCGCACCCGCTGCTCCTGCTTCCGCAGGCGCTGTTGAGGTCAAGGCTCCGATGCCCGGCAACATCCTGGACGTGAAGGTCGCCGCCGGTGCTTCCGTCAAGGCCGGCGACGTGCTGGTCATCCTCGAGGCCATGAAGATGGAGAACGAGATCGTTGCTCCTCAGGACGGCACCGTTGCTTCCATCAATGTCCATAAGGGCGACACCGTCAACTCCGGTGACACTCTGGTTTCCATGAACTAAGAGAGAGGTGACAACAATGGCTAAAAAGCCCATCAAGATCACGGAAGTCGTCCTGCGCGATGCCCACCAGTCCCTGCTGGCCACCCGTATGACGATGGACGATATGCGTCCCATCCTGCCCGAGATGGACAAGATCCCTTACTTCTCCGTCGAGTGCTGGGGCGGTGCGACCTTCGACAGCTGCATCCGCTTCCTCGATGAGGACCCCTGGGAGCGTCTGCGCATCCTGCGCAAGGAGCTGCCCCACCAGAAGCTGCAGATGCTGTTCCGCGGCCAGAACATGCTGGGCTACCGCCCCTACGCGGACGACGCCGTCGAGTACTTCGTGAAGAAGTCCGTTGCAAACGGCATCGACGTCATCCGCATCTTCGACGCACTGAACGACCCCCGCAACCTGCAGACCGCCATCAAGTCTGCCAACAAGGAAGGCGCACACGTTCAGGGCTGCATCAGCTACACCCTGAGCCCTGTCCACAACAACGAGTACTACGTCAAGTACGCAAAGACTCTGGAAGAGATGGGTGCAAACTCCATCTGCATCAAGGACATGGCCGGTCTGCTGACTCCCTACACCTGCTACGAGCTGGTCAAGGAGCTGAAGAACACCCTGTCCATCCCTGTGGACATCCACAGCCACTACACGGCCGGTCTGGCTTCCATGTCCCTGCTGAAGGGCATCGAGGCCGGTGCTGACATCGTCGATACCGCCATGAGCCCCCTGAGCGGCGGCACCAGCCACATGGCTACCGAGAGCCTCGTGGCCGCCCTGCAGGGCACCGATTACGACACCGGCCTCGACCTCAAGCAGCTGAACGTCGTGCGCGCATACTTTGCAAAGCTGCGCGAGAAGTACATCGCCAACGGCCAGATCAGCCCCAAGTCTCTGGGTGTGGACGCCAACACCCTGCTGTATCAGGTGCCGGGCGGCATGTTCTCCAATATGCTCAAGCAGCTGAAGGATGCCGGCAAGGAAGACAAGCTGGACGAAGTGCTGGCTGAGATCCCCCGCGTTCGTGAGGACGCAGGCTATCCTCCGCTGGTCACCCCCACCAGCCAGATCGTCGGCACCCAGGCTGTCTTCAACGTCATCCTGGGCGAGCGCTACAAGATGGTCACCAAGGAGTTCAAGGGCCTGGTCCACGGCGACTACGGCAAGACTCCCGCTCCCATCAGCGCCGAGTTCACCAAGAAGATCCTGGGCGACGAGCAGCCCATCACCTGCCGCTTTGCCGACACCCTCGCTCCCGAGATGGACAAGCTGAAGGCTGAGGCTGCAAAGTGGGCTACTCAGGAAGAGGACGTCCTGACCTACGCCATGTTCCCGCAGGTCGCGCCCAAGTTCTTCGAGAAGCGCAACGCCAAGGCTCAGGGCGTGGATGCAGACCATGCAGATTTTGCAAATAAGTCTCACCCCGTCTGATAAAACAGCATAAGGCTTTCTAAGCCCCCCGCAGAGATGCGGGGGGCTTTTTGTGCTCTTTCCACCGCGTGAAAGCCTCTCCCTTTGGGAGAGGTGGCATTGCGAAGCAATGACGGAGAGGGCAAGGATGCTGACGGAGATGTAAAAGCACAGCGATAGTATCGCTCTAACAAAGAATCTGCTTATCGCCGCGTGGAGCCTCTTTTGTCCCGGGCTTGCCCTCTCAGTCTCACTTCGTTCGCCAGCTCTCCCAGAGGGAGAGCCTTTGGCATGTCGGTCAAGCTTTTACAGAACGGGGAAAGCTCAATTTTTTGCGCTCCCGACTTGCAAAAAAGCGGTCATCAGAGTAGAATAATAACATATGTATCGTAACATGGGCCTGTATACCCAAACGCGGATACATATACCGTAATTTGTCCGCATATCCACCCATCAACAGAGAGGAAACGTGGAGCATATGATCCTGAGCATGACCGGTTTTGGCCGGGGGACTGCTGTATTGAATGGCCGCGAGATCACGGTCGAGCTGCGCAGCGTCAACTCCCGGTATTTCGAGTATTCGTCCCGCATCCCCCGCAGCTGCAGCTACATGGACAGCCGCCTGAAAAAGCAGCTCAACGAGCGGGTCACCCGCGGCAAGGTCGAGCTGAGCATGACCATCCAGAATGTGGAGGCCGCCGACGCAGAAGTGACCGTCAACATGGAGCTGGCCCGCAGCTACCAGAAGGCCCTGCGGAACCTTTCGGAGAAGCTCTGCATCAAGAACGACGTCACCGTCTCGACGCTGACCCGCTTCCCGGACGTGCTGGCTACCCGCCACGCCGACGTGGATGAGGAACAGCTCTGGGCCGACGTCTCCGCCGTGACGGCTCAGGCGCTGGACAACTTCATCGCCATGCGCGCCGCCGAGGGCGCCAAGATGAAGGCCGACGTGGAGAGCCGCCTGTGCTTCCTCGAGGAGCGGGTGGGCAGGGTGGAGACCCTGAGCGCAGGCCGCGTCGAAGCCTACACCGCCCGCCTCTACGAGAAGCTCAAGACCATCCTCGAGGACCGCAGCATCGACGACGCCCGGGTCCTGACGGAAGCCGCCATCTTCGGCGACAAGACCGCCGTGGACGAGGAGACCGTCCGTCTGCGCAGCCACATCGCCCAGTACCGCTCCATTCTGGAGCTGGACGAGCCGGTGGGCCGCAAGCTGGACTTCCTGACCCAGGAGCTGAACCGTGAGACCAACACCATCGGCTCCAAGTGTCAGGACCTGGACATCACCCGCACGGTGGTGGACATGAAGGCGGAGATCGAGAAGATCCGCGAACAGATCCAGAACCTCGAATAAAAACAGTACGGAGGAGTTCAGATGAAGCTCATCAACATCGGCTTTGGCAATCTGGTCAGCGCAGGGCGGGTGGTGGCCGTCGTCAGCCCCGACTCTGCGCCGGTCAAGCGTCTGGTGAAGGAGGCGCGGGAGCGGGGGATGCTCATTGATGCGTCCTATGGCCGCAGCACCCGGGCCGTGCTCATCATGGACTCCGACCATGTAGTCCTTTCGGCCCTGACGCCTGAGACGGTGGCAGGCCGCGCTGCGGGCCAGCCGGAAGGAAAACCGACAGAGGAGCAGTAAAAAATGGAAAACGAAAAGTACCTGTTTGTCGTCTCCGGTGCCGCCGGTACCGGCAAGGATAGTGTGGTCAAGGCCCTGCGCGAGGCCCACCCCGAGATCGAAAAGACCGTCTCCGCCACCACCCGCGCACCCCGCCCCGGCGAGCAGGAGGGCGTGGACTACTACTACCGCACCCGGGAGCAGTTCCAGCACCTCATCGAAACCGACCAGGTGGTGGAGCACAACTTCTACAACGGCAACTACTACGGCACCCTCCGCGAAGAGGTGGATAAGCGCCTCGAGGCGGGCAAGCTGGTGGTGCTGGTCATCGACGTCCACGGCGCGGCCAACATCCGCCGGATGTTCCCGGGGGCTACCACCATCTTCCTGCTGCCGCCCTCCGTGGAGGAGCTGGAACGCCGCCTCCGGGGCCGCGGCACCGAGACGGAAGCCAGCATCCTCGAGCGCCTCGACACCGCAAAGAAGGAGCTGGCCGAGCAGGAGAAGTTCACCCTCACCCTCGTGAACGACGAGGTGAACGCCTGCGCCGAGAAGCTCTACGGCATCATCCGCCAGCGGGCCGGCCTCGACAGATAACAAGGAGCCGCGAATGCCAAAAACGGTAGGCGTTGCCGTGAGCAACGCGACCTTCCACTTCGACAAACTCTATACCTACGCCGTCATGCCCGACCAGCAGGAGGCCGTCCGCCTCGGCAGCATGGTGCTGGTGCCCTTCGGGCGGGGGAGCAAGGCCCGGATGGGCGTGGTGCTGGCCTGCGACGAAGAGCCGGAACACGCAAAGCTCAAGTACCTCTTCGACGTGGCTCCCGCCTCGGCCTGCCTGACGCCGGAGCTGCTGCGGCTGGTGCATTTCCTCAAGGAGCGCACCTTCTGCACCTACTACGAGGCCGTCAAGGCGGTCATCCCCTATGGGGCGCAGTATAAGCCCGCCCTCGCGGCGGACGGCGTGACGCCGGTGCTCCAAAAGCAGCTCACCCGCCACACCGAGAACAGCTATAAGCTGGTGGGCAGCTTGCAGCAAAAGCCCAGGCCCACGGCCAAGCAGCTGGCGGCGGTGGCCCTGCTGAGCGGGGGAGAGCGCACCCAGAACGAGATGGAGGCCCACGGCATCACCAAAGCCGTGCTGGACAACCTCTGCGCCAAGGGCGTCGTCGAATGCAGCAAGGTGAACAAATCCATCGACCTGTATTCGTCTATCCCTCTGAAAAACGAGCCCATCACCCTGACGGAAGAGCAGCAGGCGGCCTATGACGCCCTGCTGCCCGGCCTCGAAGACACCGCCCCCCACTCGGCGCTGCTCTACGGCGTCACCGGCAGCGGCAAGACGCTGGTGTTCTTAAAGCTCATCGAGCGGTGTCTGGCGCTGGGGCGGCGCGCCCTCGTGCTGGTGCCGGAGATCAGCCTGACGCCTCAGATGATCCTCCGCCTCAAGAGCCGGTTCGGGCGGCGGGTGGCCGTCCAGCACTCGGCCCTCAACCACACCGAACGCCTGCTCCAATGGCAGATGATCCAGGACGGCGGCGCCGACATCGTGGTGGGGACCCGGAGCGCCGTCTTTGCCCCGCTGGAGAACATCGGCCTCGTCATCATCGACGAGGAGCAGGAGCACACCTACCGCTCCGAGTCCGCGCCCCGGTACGCCGCCCACGAGGTGGCCCGGCAGCGGGCGGCGGAGAACGGCTCCCTGCTCCTTCTGGCCAGCGCCACCCCCAGCACCGAGAGCTTTTACGCCGCCCAGAATGGCCGCACCCAGCTCGTCCGGCTCACCCAGCGCTACGGCGGCAACCCGCTGCCCAGCGTCCAGATCGTGGATATGCGGGCAGAGCTGGCCTCGGGCAACCCGAGGGAGATCAGCCTTGCCATGGAGGACGCCATCCGGCGCAACCTCGACGCGGGGAAGCAGACCATCCTGCTGCTCAACCGCCGGGGCTACCAGACCATGGCCCAGTGCGACGACTGCCGCGAGGTGCTGAAATGCCCCAAGTGCAGCGTCCCCATGGTCTACCACAAGGCGGGCCATAAGCTGCTCTGCCACTACTGCGGCACCCAGCTCGACCCGCCCCCCAAGACCTGCCCCGCCTGCGGCGGCAAGCTGCTCTACCGGGGTTTCGGCACCCAGAAAGCCGAGGAGGAGCTGGCCCAGCTTTTCCCGGAGGCAAGAGTGCTGCGGATGGACCAGGACTCCACCGCCGCCAAAGACGCCCACGAAAAGCTGCTGGCGAAGTTCGCCCGGCATGAGTACGACATCATGGTGGGGACCCAGATGGTGGCCAAGGGCCTCGATTTCGAGGACGTGACCCTCGTGGGCGTCCTCGGCATCGACTCGCTGCTCTTTGCGCAGGGTTTTCGTGCCTACGAGACGGTGTTCAGCCTCATCACCCAGGTGGTGGGGCGCTCCGGCCGGGCGAAAGACCCGGGCTTCGCCATCATCCAGACCACTGACCCCGACAACCCCGTCCTCAACCTCGCCGCCGCGCAGGACTACGACGCCTTCTTCGAGCAGGAAATTGCTTACCGCAAACTGGGCCTCTACCCGCCCTTCTGCGGGCTCTGCGTCGTGGGCTTCTCCGGCCCGAAAGAAATTGAGGTGGCCCGGGCTGCCGCCCGGTTCTCGGCCCTCTTGGGCCGTCAGGCCGCGCAGCAGCCGGACCTGCCCCTCCGGGTGCTTGGCCCCACCCCCGGCAACATCGAAAAGATCAACGAGAACTACCGCTACAAGCTCACCATCAAGTGCCGCGCCGACAAACGCTTCCGCGACCTTGTCCGCCAGACCCTCGGCCTCTACGAGCAGGAAAAGCTGCCCAGCAAGGCCACCGTGGTGGTGGATATGCATTCTGACGGTGATATTTGAGGAGGAATTGAAAATGGCAAAGATCATGCTCAATGACCTGCTGCATTTTGATGCCGCAGAGGTGCCGAATGTCCGGGTGAAGTTCAATATTTGCGACGGCTCTGATGACCCGCTGGAACTCTACAAGACGAATCCTGACTGGGTGAACGTGTATTGGCTGCTGGGCTATAAAGACCGCCATGATTTCAGCGTGGGGCAGACGGCTGTCTGTCTGCTCAGATTCAGGCGGGATAAGTGGTTGTTGACTACCATCAAAAAAATCACCGGTCTGCGAGACGTGACTGAAGGCGTGGGGTATGACGCCGACGAGAGGAAAGAGTACGAGCAGTACTTCGGCCGGGTGGTGGTGGAGTATCACAACGACGGCCGGAGGATGAGCCGGAAGTATGAAGCGGTCATGGACGAGCTGGAAGTCGTCGAGATATTGAGCGAACAGTATACCGGCGACGAGTTCCCCGGCTACGAGAACGTCCGGCTGAGCTATCCGCTGCTGAAAAATATCGTAGACCGCCAGCTGCCCGGCT
>OGNS01000211.1_pt1 | contig 48727 bp, 58 predicted proteins | sample 1573571 | NCBI WGS metagenome assembly OGNS01 (sample SAMEA2581890, study PRJEB24529) | metagenome | biome: Human gut stool | place: China | collected 2011 | reverse complement strand
ATAGTTTACATGCAACAGCCAGAAATTTCGATACACCCTCTTATTGGACGCTTACAATGTAAATATTAGGCAATAAAAAATTGAATGAACTGCAAAAAAGAGAGATGGCATTATGGGGAATCAGTAATGGATGTTTTATAGAGTCTAAAAAAGTTGTTGGCATCTGAGATAGACAATAAAAATAAAGAATGGTAGGAGACAAGTATAAATTCTCCTACCATTTAATAGTATGAAATTAAAATTTGCATAAACATTTAGGTTTTTCAGGTTGGTACATTGCACCGAAAGAGGCTAGTCCACCACCCCATACTGCGATTCCTTCAACAAAATTTGCAAGCGTAATTAATAATGTGTTCATAGTAATACTCCTTTTTGAATTAGAATGATTTATTTTCTAAATTTCCAATTATAAATAATATGGAAACAAGAAACAATGTATTAAATCCCAACAAAAATATAAAGGGAAAATTCTTATAAATGACTATTAGCATAAAAGAATATATTAATAATAGTATACGTGTGTTTATCCTATTTTTAATAAAATCTTTTTCATCTAAAGGATTCTTTTGGTTTTTGCATGGTGTAGCAAAGAAAAGAAATAGTAAACTTATTAATGCTAACCAAATATATCCATGCAAAAGGCTATATTTGAAGATTATATTTGAAAACGCTAGAGTACCCAAAAAACATGTATTTGTGTAGATATAGCATTGGCGATAGGTTTGTGCATGGTAACCACCAGCGTAAAAGCGTATAGGCATGAAAAATAATAAAAAAATAGATCCATATAAAATATTAAAGAAACATGAAAGTGTTAATATAGTTACTATGGAAGCAAAAGTGGATAATGTGAGTTGGGATCCATAGATTATGAGTTCCTTTTTAGAGTATTCTATAATTTCCTTTTTTAAAAGATAATTTGTAAACGATTTTGAAATTTGCAGTAACATTTTTATATTCCCCTTTCCTAGTATGAATATATCACAAAATAAAAAGAATATTTTACCTGTCTGTAAATGGCATAAAAATGTCCGTGAATTGTAAAGTAGTAATTGTTTGAAAAAGAAAATAAATAATAGAGGTCATTTTTTTACGGTTTGGAGACATTAGATTTTAAAGAAGATGAAGATGCTACAATGTAATTTGATTCTGTAAGATTGTGGTCTGCTATATTTGTAAGGAGGTAATATAAATATTAGAAGAGATTGATATTGAAAAATACCGCATGTATATTGATATTATTAAGATGGAAGTAAATGCATTAAATTATGTAGAAATGAGCACTAGACAGTGCTTGGAAAAAATGATTTACTATCTTAATAAATATTATGAAATGGAACAAGATAGAAAATACCTGATATGTATTGTTTTGCACATTCAGGCTTATTTGGAAATGGGATACGATTATAGTGATAATGAAGAATATTTTAATAATATTTTAGAAAGATTGGGTACAGATAAAGAGACGATGTTTCCAAAAAAGTTTTATCATTCGACTAAAATCAAACTTAACAAATCGCAGGTTAGAAGTATGATAGGTAAGTGGAGTGCTTCAAATAGTATGTCAATAACAGAAGTGGTTGATGATATTATAGAAAAGGTAAAAGAACATAAACAGGGTATCTATTATTATAGAAATAATAGAGGGCGCAAAATGGAATTGACTGAAACTATAAATGGCGAATTATATGAATTAATTATCAGTGAGAAAGACTGTTATTTTCATGATATTAAGAGGAAAAAATATTTTACTTTTATATAATGATATGCTACACTTCAGTTTGAGAAATATTTGAAAATATATGGTAAACTACAATCTTTACATAATCAATATTAATTTGGAGGTTCAAAATGATTAGAATAGCTATATGTGATGATGATGAATCATTGGTGTTTAACAATAAAAGAATTATTGGGGAATATGTAAAAAAGAATAAAGAAATTGTAGATATCGAAGAGTATAGCAATGGTGAATTTTTGCTAGCTGATATTCAGGAGGGAGAGTACTTTGATCTGATTCTTTTAGATATTGAAATGCCCCATAAAGATGGCATGGAAATTGCTCCACAGATTAAAAAGTATTTGCCACATGCACTCATTGTTTTTGTTACATCACATTTAAAATATGCTGTGGATTCTTTTGCACTATCTATTTTTCGATATGTGCCGAAACAAGAAATACAACCACGATTGGAGCAGGCTTTAAACGATGCATTTAAATATATTAAATTGCAACAAAATGATATATATACAATACACACACAAAATCGATTTGAAAAAATTTTCTTAAAAGATGTTTTATATATTCAGAAAAGTGGGAAAAATGCGGTATTGGTAACTTTTAATACACAGGCTAAAGTAAGAAAAAGTTTATCGCAGGTATATGAAGAGATTAACAAAAAGGAGTTTATTTATATTGATAGAGGATGCATTGTAAATATAATTCATATTATGCAAGTGAAAAATGGTGAGGTTGTTTTAAAAAATAAGGAAACCTTACCTATTAGTAGATCTCACATACAAAGTACAAAAGAACTGATTAACACATTCTGGGGGAATGAACTTTGAGTATTTTATTTATAATAATTGAAATATTGGCAACTGTAGTAGAATCCTATATTGGAATAAAATTTGTAGGTCTTTTATTGGAAAGTAAATACGAAGAAAGTAAAACAAATTTAATTGCAATAACTACATCATTTGTTTTAGCATTTTTTGTTCATATTTTAAATAGTATAGAATTATTTTCCTACGGAACATTAGCATTTGGTGTTGTAAGTATATCACTTATTGTATTTAGTGTATATAGATGCAAATTTCCACATGCTTTTTTGATATCCTGTTTTTATTTTATGTGTTTGAATTATTTAGACTTTTTAGCAATTACTATTGTAGGATCACTTTTACATAATCCAGATTATTCTAAAATTGTAATTTCAACTCATGGATTTGTAAGAATTAGACAAATGTTTATTTGTAAGGGATTATTGATTTTAGCATATCTAAGTGCAAAACATTTTATGAAAGGGAAATTTAAAATTAATTCATTTAAACATTATGTTATTCTCACAATAGCTGGTGGAATTGGTGTAGTATACCTTATTGATAATTCGTTGGATTTGGTTGATTTTGGTAATGTGATGAACTGGATCGTATTTAGTGTAATACTCATATTAACATGGGCCTTACTTTTGTTATATGAAAAGAGTAAGAACGATAAAGATATGGCAAAATTTATGGAAATTAAAAATGCTTTATTAGAAGAAAATTATAAGGGACTAAATGATGCTTATTCAGCAAATGCGAAGGTTTATCATGATTTCAATAATCACATTAATATTTTATATCAATATTTGATACATTCTGATACTAAAAGTGCAATAGAATATTTGGACAGAGTAAGCGAGCCTATAAAGAACTTGTTGGAACGTACTTGGACGGGAAATGAAGTGATTGATGTCATAATAAATAGCAAATTACGAAAAATGAAAGAGAATTATATTCAAAGTAGTATAAATGTAGAATTTCCAGGTAGATGCGATATTATGCCAAATGATATATGCACTATTCTCAGTAATTTACTAGATAATGCAATTGAAGCATGTCAAAGAAATCAAAATAATGCAAATAAGTGGATTAATATTACTATAAGAATTATAAACCAAATGCTTATTTTGATAATTGAAAATGGCAATGAAGTAGCCCCGCAGGTAAAAAATAAACGTTTGGTAACTTCAAAAGAAGATGAACGCTTTCATGGTTGGGGACTGAAGAGTGTCGAATCGTCCATTGAAAAGTATGAAGGTGTAATGCAATATAAAACTGAAAATGGAAAATTCAAAGTGGTTGTAACTTTAAATTATAATATTATAGAAAAAGAAGATGTTTTTTGAGAATATTAACCTTTGATCAAGACTGTTATATCATAAGCGCCTAGTTTTGGAAATGTTCAAAACTAGGCGCTTATGATATAACAGTCCATTTTCAAATGATTTGCTATTTAGGTCACGGGCGTTCTTCAAATCTCTGATGTTAGACAGTTACCCTTATCTGCTGAATTGGGAAAGCTTCTGGAAGAATATATCCTTCGCTATAGACCTTCTGTTCCTGATGAAAAACATCTTCTTTTAAGAAAGTATGTAAATCGATACACCTGTATGAGCCGTGAAAATGTCCGATACGTTATTCGTAATGCTTTTGAAAAAGAACACATTACTGGCTATTGGAAAGGAACACATGCTTTGCGTCGGACAGCGGCATCAAAGATATTCAATAATGGTACAGGCCTTAAATTAACAGCAGATATACTTGGACATGAATCTCTCGATTCAACTAAAGCCTATATAAAAGTGGATTTTGAACACTTAAAAGCGGTTGCAGCACCTTGGCCAGGAGGTAATTGTGATGGAAAGTAACAGAATCTCCCGACAATTAAAAGATTATCTTGAATATAAGCACAGCCTTGGTTTTAAGCTGACACATGAAGCGACTGTACTCAAACGCTTTGCTGTCTATACTCGATCTATTAATTATGATGGTCCTTTAACAACTGAAATCGTATTGAAATGGGTTGCCTCCGGTAAGCAGTCAGATAAGACTATGGGACGAAAAATAGAAGTAATACGCCCATTTTCTAAGTATGTGTATTCCTTCGACCACGAGAGTGAGATTATATATAGTTTGATTTTTAAAAATGTCCATGAGCGTCCTACACCATATATATATTCGCAATCAGATGTCAGGACTCTTATGGATGCATGTCAAAATCTTTATTCACCTGATAGAATTCGCTCATACACAACAAATATCATCATCGGATTGCTGTGGTCTACAGGAATGAGGCCATCCGAACCAGTGAATCTTTTGAACGAAGATGTAGATTTTAAAAATAATATCTTACATATAAGAAAAACAAAGTTTTCAAAAGAACGATATATACCGATACATAAAAGTGTAACGGAACAACTTTGCTTTTATCATCATTGGATTGAAGAAAAGTTGGGATTAAAATCATCGAAAGATCCATTTTTCTATACAACAGGGGGCAAAAAATTGACCGGATCATCACTTGCATATGCATTTAAGCTGATTCGTCCATGCATTAATTCTAAGCCTACAGGATATCCATACGTAAGATTATATGATTTTCGTCATACATTTGCCTGTAATACAATCTTAAGATGGAATGAGCAGGGAGAAGACGTAAATGAAAAACTACATGTCTTATCCACTTATCTAGGACATGTAAAACCGGCAGACACCTTCTGGTATTTATCTGCAACCCCCGAATTATTAAAAGCATCGTGTTCAAAGTATGAGGAACAGTTTGGAGGGAATGATGATGAAATCTGAGTTACTTTCCATACAAACACTGCTCCAAAACTATTTTTTACAACGCCTGATGCAACAAAGAAAAGTTTCCTATCAGACGGTTTGTTCTTATAAGGATACATTTCGATTATATTTACGATATCTGGAAGATGTGCATGAAATATCTGCAACAAAAGTAAGTATAAATCATTTTGATCTCGAGTATCTGCAATGCTTTTGTAGATATCTTGAGGAAAAGAGAAAAAATAAACCAGCAACTATAAATAATCGTATAGCAGCTATAAAATCATTTATGCAGTATGTAGCCGAAACAGCTCCTGAATATAGTGCAATAAGCAAACGAGCTCTTATGTTGCCTGCTCAAAAGCACGAATTACCAGTTATGAGTTTTATAACGAAAGAGGAATTTAATGCCTTAATCCAAGTCTGTGATACAAATACATTTATAGGAGCACGTGATAAATTGATGCTTTTGCTTATGTACAACACGGGGGTCAGAGTGTCGGAACTTCTTGAAATTAAAATATCAGATATTCATGGTGCAGACTCTATTAATCACGCAAGTGTGATTATTCATGGTAAAGGCCGAAAACAACGAGAAGTTCCATTATGGAAAACTACTGTAAAATATATAAATAAGTATTTAAAAACCTACCCTGCTGAATGCACCGATTATCTTTTTATAAACAAAAACGGTGATGAATTAACACGTTCTGGTGTACGAACACGCATTAATAAACTTGTATCTCAAGTAATAGCTCAAGTTCCAAGCCTATGCGAGAAAACAGTTACACCACATACATTTCGACATTCCGTTGCAATGAATTTATTGATATCGGGTGTTGACATATCGACAATAGCTATATGGTTGGGACATTCAAGTATAGAAACAACACATAAATATATGATTGCCGATATGGAGCTTAAACGTAAAGCTATGGAAAAAGTGGGAAGTGCCGGTAACAGTTCTTATAAATACAAGCCATCTGCAGATATCATGAACTTCTTGAATTCATTATGATAAAAAATTATGTGCTCATAGAAAGTGATCTGCATTATATAAATATGCTTGATTAGACTCTATGAGCACATAACTAAGTTCGGCACATAATTCTTTTTATGCTCTTAAGCACATAAGAAAAAGAACTGGCTGTTCAGTGCCAGTCCGAAGGGAGCTGACTCTAGCGCTATTGTGTATACAATGGTTGAGATGGCAAAAGCGAATGACCTGAATACCTACAAATATCTGGCATACCTCTTATCACAGCGGCCAGACGCAAAAATGTCAGATGAACAGCTGGAACAGCTTGCCCCATGGAGCGAGACTGCGAAAACGAACTGTCAGAACTAAACCAGAGTAAAACGCTTGCATCTATCATTTTGTTGCAAGCGTAATTCATGGGTAGCGTAGCAATATTTTGCGCTTACGCTACAGCAACCCAAAGCGGCTCTAGGTGTGACAATATCGTACTACCTATTAAGTGGTAAACAAGCCAGTCAAAGAGTTTCCTGCCTCCGAAATATAGGTTTCCAAAACTCCAGAATCAAGGTTTCCGAAGACGAGAATATTCAAGGAGAGATATCCATTATTGCCAGATATAGCATTTTTTTGAGGACTGTCATCGGATAGTGCAGTTTCCTCTCGTTTGGAGCAGCGTATACATTTTTCAGAACTACTATCAGAGACTTGAGCTCTTTTGTAAAATACATATTTTGTTATATTGTGAATATGAAGGATGATGCACTTCCAGATGTATGTCTAGGATAGATTGCTCTCTCTATCGCTTGTAGGAACACGGTAACTCCGTCTGTACAGGCAACTAAGATATTTTTCACGTCTCGTTTTTTTATTCCATTCTAGAATCGAAAGTCAGAATTTTGTACTTTTAATCAGTCCTACATATCCAACACATCCTTTTCCCTCTACCTGTAATATAAATCTCACGTTTTACAATCAGTCCCTCATTGCGTATATAAAAATGGATTGCCTCTATGAATATAACTGCATAGATCTTTTCCAAATAGAGTTCCTGCCATTCTTTTCAAATGAGTAGTAGGATTTTCGTTTTATACGTGTTTCTGTTGATGTTACTGTCTAAAATATCGATTCGTAAAGTTCACGCATATGGTTTTCGATATCGCATGTTGTCAGTCATGCTTTTTGTATGTATGGAGATGATTTTCTTTTATGCATCCATGCTCTGTGTGATTGTTCTTTGATTTATGATTCAAACTTATTCATACAATCATGGAAAATGTGACCGTAACGTGTATGCATCATTTTGGGAGCTATCAGTCTCGTTATTATGATAATCATGCAAGGAGTATTCTGATTCTTCATTTACTTCATAATATAGAGGCTTTTAAGATGATAGACATGATATCTTACATAATGGAATTGACATCTATAGTTTTAATATATAAGCAGTCCGTATCTAATAGTTTGACAGATATATATAACTTGTCTGATTAAACAAAATATAATTAGGGTCAAATAATAACGGAAAGCGGACAAAAGAAAATAGAGGATGTATTTTGGTATATGATACATTTATCAAATAGGAAGGAGGACGATAAGATGGCAAAAAAGAAAAAAGCTCAGTCAAGTAGTAAGAAAAAAAGTGGTTGTGTCAATATCTACATTGTAGAAGCCGGATACACCGGAAAAAAATGGACAATTTAAGGAGGAAGAAAAGATGTCAGAACAGAGAAAAGATGTAAAAAAGAGTGGTAAGAAAAAAAGTGGTTGTATCAATATCTATATTGTAGAAGCCGGATACACCGGAAAAAAATGGACAATTTAAGGAGGAAGAAAAGATGTCAGAACAGAGAAAAGATGTAAAAAAGAATGGTAGGAAAAAGGGCGGTTGCATCAATATCTTAATTGTGCAGGCAGGCTATGATGGAAAAAAATGGACAATTTAAGGAGAAAAAAGAAATGTCAGAACAGAGAAAAGATGTAAAAAAGAATGGTAAGAAAAAGGGCGGCTGCATCAATATCTTAATTGTGCAAGCAGGCTATGATGGAAAAAAATGGACAATTTAAGGAGAAAAAAGAAATGTCAGAACAGAGAAAAGATGTAAAAAAGAATGGTAAGAAAAAGGCTGGCTGCATCAATATCTTAATTGTGCAGGCAGGTTATGATGGAAAAAAATGGACGATTTAATGGAGATTAAACCATGAAAGAAATATTGAATAAAAAGAGAGCGATGTTAAAAAAACATTCAGGATGTATTAATATTTCTATAGTAAATGCAGGGTTTAAGAAATAATGCATCAAAGAAAAGTAAGAGGTTTCAAAAAATGAGGTTTCAAAATGTTCTCTGCCATCTGGATGCGATGGCAGAGAACATGGAAAGGGATTGATATGAATCAAAGTAAAAAAAAGACAATTATGTTTGCGGTAGCAGCTTGCTTATTAACAGCAATTTATGTTGTATATAATACAATAGGAGTAGATCTCGGACAAAAAACTATTATGCATTTTATGACAACAACAATAGCGGGACCTGCGGTAATACTTATTGTTTATGGAATTTTGGTCGGAAAAGGGAAAAAACTTGTTCATGTGTTTCCGCAACTTATCGGGGTTTCCTTCGTAGTTTTTATAATTTCATGTACTAGTATGTTTTATATGTATCATACAGAGTACATTTTCCAAATGTTAAACAATACGGCAACAAATGGAAATATTGTTTTAAATATTAATGAATCTATTACCATAGGGACAATAGTGCAGCAGGCATTAATTTTCTTAGTTTGTTCGTGTGTAGGAAGTGGGATCGGAAACAAAGCTATAGCTTTATTGGATAAAATTAAAAATTAAGGGGGCTACCATGCTAGAAATTAGAGGTGTATGTAAGGAATTTGGTGATAAAATAATTTTGAAAGATATTAATCTTACAGTAGAGAATGGGACTATTGTGGGCTTACTCGGGAAAAATGGGGCGGGAAAATCAACCTTAATTAAGTGTATCAATCAGTTATATAGATTTCAGGGAGAAATAAAAGTAAATGGAATTAATTATCGACAGAACTCAGAGAAATATCTAAGAAATGTCGGAGTTTTATTAGAACCAAGCTACTATGAATATATGAGTGCAATAGAAAATCTGAAATCTTATGCTTCACTAAGTGGAGTTTCTTATAAAAATATCGAAAACGAAATGAAGGCTTTACTGGATATTATGGGGTTAGGAGATTCAATAAACAAAAATGTAAGAGAATTTTCTTTTGGCATGAAACAAAAATTAGGTGTGGCTATGGCTTTGGCAAAAAAGCCAGATGTGTTGGTTTTAGATGAGCCTACAATAGGTGTAGATCCGAAAGGATTGGTGGCAATGTTTGATATTTTGCGAGATTTGGCTAAGAAGGAGAATACTGCGATCATCTTTTCTAGTAATAACTTGAAAGAAGTCCAGGATATGAGTGATCGAATTTCTTTTTTGAAAAACGGAGAAATAATTCAGACGGTAGATACAGAAAAATTATTAGAAAAAGAGAATTCATATGTAATTACAGCTCAAAAAGCAATCAAAGAAAAAGAAAGGCTTGAAAGAAAATGTAATTGTGTCGTGAGAGAAAAACAGATTAGTACGGAAAACTATAAGGATATGAATGTTGTACTAAACTATTTGATTAATACGGATAATCCTATCTTAAATGTTGAACGGGAAAATCATTTTTTGAAAAAGTTTTACGAATAAAGAGGGAGGGAATTGGTGTTTATGATTGGTTTGGTAAAGTTAGAATTAAAGAAAATATTTTCTAAAAAGGATATCATGATTATTAGTTCAATTTTGATTTTATCCCCGTTAGTGTTCGGGATTTGTATGGTAAATCGGATTGCAGGTTTGAATTTTAACGGTCAAATTACGGTAGATGCCTATGGTATTATGATTTGGAGTTTTCTAAAGTATTTGTTTGTGTTGTATTTGATGCCAATATATTTAGTATGTTGTTTTGTTGGTAAGGAGATTGAGAGTAGAAGTATAAACATAATGTTATCAAATTACGATAGAAAAAAAGTTTTCGCGGCGAAGATGACGACATATTTGATAACAATTACAATCTTTTTTGTGCTTTTTCATATAGTAAGTATGTTGACGTTTTCAGGTTTGATACACAATACAGAATTTGCTCTTGCAGGTTCGGGCAATACTTTAACAAAAAATTTTTTTCTGTATTTGTTTCAGTGGTTAGAACTTTTATTTGTAGCTATTATTTCATATCTTTTATGCTGTGCGATAAAGGGAAATGCCGTATTAGTATTGGGAATAGGAGTTATTATTCTTCAGAAAATAGTAGTAAATATTGAAGGCGTAAGGCGTTTTTTACCATTCTATATTTCAGATTTTAATTACTATAGTATGATACCAGATGGCGTATTAATGAATACTAACATAATATCATGCATTATTTATACAATTATAATCATGGCAACTTTTTGCATCGCATTAAAAATGTGGAGCAGAAAAGACTTTTAAAAAGGAGAATAACAATATGTATAAAATGTGTAAGAAAGTAGAATTCATTGAATTAGATTCAGAAAGATATTTGGCAGATTTTGAAAGTGGTGCACTTATTAAAATGAGTGATAAAAGAGAAAAAATTTTAGGAGAGAATATTCAGGGGAAATATTATGAAAAAGGAGACTTTTCCGAGGATCCTCTGTTATTTACTGAGTTAGAAGATGGTGGGTATTTTCAAGAAGTTATTCAACCATTGTCTACGGCTTATGTACATGTAACAAATATTTGTAATTTAAATTGTATCGGCTGCTATTCTTATGATAGAACCAGAAATTGTACAGATAAATTGACATTAGAAAATTACTCCTATATTTTATCTGAATTGGCGAAAAATGGTGTAGAAACAATAACCATTTCTGGTGGGGAACCATTAATTCGCAAGGATATTATTGAGATATGTAGATATGCGAAAGATAAAGCAAAAATTTCTGTGTTAAATCTGATAACTAATGGAACTTTGTATAATGAAGAGCAGATAAAACAGCTTAAAAGGTATGTAGATGCTTTAGCAGTATCTATTGACGGATATAGTACGGAAAACTCTCAATTTTTGCGAGATGCCGGGAGTTTTCAGAAAGCAGTTGAATTTGTACGGAGGGTAAAGGAATTAGGAGTGCCAGTTTCGATATTGCCTACATTACATAAGAAGAATATTAAGGCTATTGGAGAATACATGAAATTAAGTCATGAACTTCAAGTGCCAATTAGCTTTAGTTTGCTTACATGCTCAGGGGAATTGGAAGATTTTATACCTACAGATCATGATTTGAGCTTTCTTGCTGAATATTTGTGTGCATATATGAAAAATGGTGTTGTTCCTTTACAGGATTATTCAGAACTTGAGGCTCGAAAGAGCTGCGGTGCAGGAAGTAGCATTATTAGTGTAACGTCAGAAGGAGACATATATCCATGTCATATGATGCATGATACAAATACAGTTATGGGGAATATTTTAGAAAGACCGTTAGAAGAAATTCTATATAATGCAAAACCGCTTCCAAACGTAGAAGATATTGAAAAGTGTCAAAACTGTGAGATGAAATATCTATGTGGAGGGGGATGCAAGGCAAGAGCATTATTGATTAATGGCAGTTGGGAAAAACCTGATCCATATTGTAGTCTAAACATGGACTTTTACAAAAGATTCTTAAAGGAGAAAAAGAATAGTGAAGAAAGAAAATAGAGTTGAACAATATTTAATGACAGGAATTCATATTGCCATATATTGCATTTTGCCTATGATAGGATTTATGACTTGGGTTCTGTGTGTACCAATACTATTCTATGGTGGGATGATAACCAGTGTTGATGATGCTCAAGGATTGGGACAAACATTACTTGTTTTTTCAGCTCCAATGCTTTTATTTTTTGTAGCGATACCGGTTCTTTTTCAATTGAGAAGGGTTTCAGTAAGAGAATTAGGGATAAAGTTCAGCCATGATAAAAAGAATATAGTAATTTTGGGAATTAACTGTTTTATTGTAATAATACTCCTTGGAAAACTGGTACTGAATTTTAATTCTCTATTGGATGCACTTCCTATAGTATTTCAATTATGTACGATAGGTATTTCTGAAGAAATTCTTTGTAGAGGTATTATATATCATGAAATTGAGAGCGGATTTGGAAATAAATGGTTTGCAGTAATTCTTAGTTCTATGATTTTTGCGTTCTTATTTCATTCAGGAGATACAGACTTAGCCAATTTGGCAATTAGATTTCCTCTTGGATTAACACTTGCACTGGTGCGTTGCTATACTGGAAATGTATATAGTAGCATTATGATGCATATTTGGTATAATTCCTGGATGTTTATACTGTAAGGAGGAAAGAGCCTGTGAGGATACTATATCAATATCTATTTAAATTCAAAACATTAAGTGGAGCAAGAATTTTAACAAATGTTTGTAAGGCGGCTTGTACAGTATATTTGTCTATTATTTTAGGCAATGTATTAGATGGCTTGGCAAATTCAGATGTATCGATGTTGACTGCTGCTGTCCTCAGATGCGTAGTATTGCTATTCTTCTTTGTTATAGTATCAGGGCTGGATATATGGGTAACAACTTTACAAACAAAGAAAATATTAAATTATATAAAACATGATATTTTTTCTAAAATAATTTCTGGAAGTATCGAGAAGTATAGAAGCATGCATAGTGGAAAATATCTATCTATTTTAAATAATGACATTTCTACCATAAATGAAGAATTTATCACTAATTTTTTTGATTTAATTTTTCAGATTTTGTCATTTGCAATTTCTTTAGTAATAATGCTACGAATTAATATAGTAGTGACAGGCATTATTTTGGGAATATCAATGTTAAGCATGTATGTTGTATCAAAGATTTCAGATAAGCTGATGAGACAGCAAGTTAAATTATCTGAAAGTCTTGAAAATGTGACAAAATTAGCTGCAGATATTTTTTCAGGAATACTGGTTATAAAAAATTATAATTTAACTAGTAAAATAGAGGAAATGTATTATAGTAATGATCAAGCAGTAGAAGATAATAGAAAAAAGTATTCTATTATGATAGGGGTAATAAATATATTGATGGTTTGTTTTAGTATGTTAATTTATTTGACAATCGTTGTATTTTGTGCCACTTCAGTGATGAATGCCACATTATCTGCTGGGACAGCTTTGATTATTCTGCAGTTAAGTAGTAATTTGACCGAACCGATAAATGAAATTATTTCCATTGGAAGTGCAATGAATTCTGTAAAAGGAATTGGAGAGAAAATACAGAAAATATATATGGAAAGTGGTGATGAAACCGGAACCATACATAAAGATGTATTTAATAAATCAATTAATATTCATGGTCTGGAATTTGGGTATAATCCGGAGGATAATCTAGTTTTAAATGGTGTCGATTTAGAATTTTGTAAAGGGAAAAAATATGCGATTGTTGGGGAAAGTGGTTCAGGAAAAACTACGCTGATTAAATTACTTTTAAAGTATTATAACAAGTATAGTGGAAAAATTTTGATTGATGAAACAGATATTCGTACTATTGACATTAACGATTATTGTAGTCTTATTTCTTCAATGGAACAAGATACTTTTATTTTTGATGAAACTTTGTGGGACAATATTTGTCTGTATTCAGATTATACAGAACAAGAGGTAAAAAAGGCGGTATTACAGGCTGGTTTAACATCTGTAGTAGAACGGCTTCCAGACGGTCTTCAAACAATGTTAGGTGAAGGAGGTTCAAATCTTTCGGGAGGAGAATGCCAACGTGTTGCTTTTGCAAGACTTTTATTAAAAAAGACGCCAATACTGCTTTTGGATGAGGCTACAGCGAATTTAGATAATGAAATGGCAGTAAAGATTGAGAGACTAGTTTTAGAAAATAAAAACCTAACATTGGTTTCTATTACACATAAATTAATTAAACAAGTTCTGCAGCAGTATGACGAGATTATTGTTTTGAAAAAAGGGATTGTGATCGAAAAAGGAAGTTTCAATCAGTTAATGCAAAAACAAGGATACTTTTTTAATTTGTACAATGTGCAGACAATGGAGGCATAGACGGAGGAGAGCATATGTATCACATAATGACAATTAAATTTTTAGAAAGGTTTTTTAGAAAAACTAATATGAGAAATAACAGATTATGGGAAAAATATGTGGAATATTTCTTACCATTAATTTTGAATACGATGGTGGCTTCTGGAATTGGTCATACGTTTGAAATAGAAATAGAAATGATTATTTTTAGTATATTTTATACGGTTCTTAGGACGAGTAATGGCGGAAATTATTATAAAATAAATGTGAAAAATACTCTATTTTTTTGGAGTTCTGCGGTAGTGGTACTTAAAAGTATACCATATATAATAGCAGCTGAATATGGAAAGATTTTGCTTTTAACATTTATTTTGGGAAGCTTAGCGATTGTATTTATTTTTTTGCCAGTATCAATTCGGCAAAGAGGATTTCCCCAAAATGTACGAAAGACAATTTTAAAAATGAGTTATGCGGTGATATTGTTAGAAAGCCTTCCCTTACTGATTGGAACATTTTTTTGTATAAATAGATTTATTGTAGCAGCTGTGTCAGGTGTTTTGCTACAGAGTATTTCGCTGATTTGGGTTCGGGGAAGAGAATGGAAAACGACTACTTTATATAATAAAACAGAAAGGGGTGGGATATGTGAATAAGATGCCGATTGTAATGTTAGATGATAAATTTATTACAAATTCAAGGAAACTAAAAAAATATTTTGGCTTCAGATGTAGTTTTTGAATTAAGATAGAAGTAACACATAGATAGAAAAGGAAGAGATGAAATAGTATAAGTTTTAAGATTTAGAAAGCGGTGAATCTATTAGGTTTGCTGCTTTTTATTTTAGAAATAGATTAGAAATACATGATATGAAATAGTATAAATAATGAACCCCAAATCCAAGTCTCTTCGTATTGATAGAAAATAGGTGGATTGGATTTGGACAATGGATGAAAAGATTTTAATAAAGAAACTACAGAGAAAAGATGAGCAGGCATTAGAAAAGATTATTGATATGTACAGTGCCTATATTACATACATTGTCTGGGGGTTATTGCGTAAAAAGGGAACACGGGAAGACGTTGAGGAGGTGGTAGCAGATACTTTTATTTCACTATGGATGACAGCAGAACGTGTTGATTATAAGCAGTATAGTAGTATTCGGGCATACATAGGTACAATTGCGCGAAATAAAGCCAAGGATTGGTTGAGAACTCATCGTGGAGTAGATTTAGTTTTAGATGAGGATATTATAAGTGCTGATCAGAATTTAGAATTATTGGTTTTGCAAAAGGAACAGCAAAAAATAGTCCAAAACACCTTGAAGGAGTTGAAGCAAGAGGATAGAAGCATTTTTACCAAGTATTATTATGAATGTATGAAAATCGAAGAAATAGCGGAAGATCTACAGATGAATCCACAAACAATTAAAACCAGACTACGGCGGGGGCGCGAAACTTTGAAACAAATTCTTCTGAAAGAGGGGTATAGGAGCAGTGAAATTGAGAATTAGTGAAATGATGGATTATTCCAACGAAATTTTGGAACATGATATGGCTTGTGACTTTATGGTGGATGAAGATCGTATAAAGCAAATTGTATTTTATAAAATTGGCTGTTCTAGGGTAAAAAATGGCAGAAGGAGTAAAAAAAAGTATGTAGCTATATTTGTTGCCACATTAGGGATTGGAGGAATGACCGCATGGGCACACAGTATTCTTAAATCCGCCGGAGAAATTAACGGAAATAAAAATGAAGTATTGGAAAGCCAAGAAGGAGTTTCTATATTAGAAAATATGGAAGAACAGGGAGAAACTTTTGAACCGGATATGGTAACAGAGTGGATAGCTGCCGAAAATTTATACAGGGATGGAGTGTCGATTGCAAAATATATTATAGAATTACCAATACAAAAAGATGGAACTGTGCCGGAATGTTATTTAGATAATGGAGCCATGATCATTTTTATAAATGGCAGTGATGCCTGGGAGATAAATCAGAACACTAGAATTTCCTTTGAATTTATGCAGAATGAGCAAATGGATAGGAAAGCACTATTGGAAGTCGGCTATTTATATGAAGGAGATATTTGTCAGAAAGAAACTGTAAATAAAAAAAATAATAAAATAGAAATGACAATTCCTGAGTCTGGTAAGTATGTGATGTATTTGAGAAATCTTTCAAGTGATCGAGCAGTTATCACACAAGGAAAAATAACAATGGAGGAAGAAAAATATGAGGAAGAGTAGAATGATTGGTTTGTTTATGGTGGCAGCATTATTCACAATGCAAGTACCTGTTTCAGCAGCGGATTGCTCAGAAGTTACCTATGAGAAAGAAATGAATGAGATTGTAGGAGAAAAATCAATTGGACAAAATGTGAATGGGAGAATGGGATTGCAGCAAACAAGTATTGAAGCTGGGAAAACGGTATCGTTTTATGATTCTACGGCAACGATGTTTTATGTGGTAGGTGGAACTAAGGTTACGTTTCGTGTGAACTTGAATACTTCTGCATCTGTGAAGATGGGATATATCAATCAAAACGGGACTTGGACGCAGAAATACACAGGAAGCGGCAGTTCCCACAATACTTCATTTACCATACCAACAACGGGATACTATAGATTCTATGTGACGAATAATAGTTCGAAAACGATAAAAGTGACTGGTGGAGAGATTTATTTCTAAGGAGCATTATTGTGCGAAAGAAAATTTTTAAAATTATGAAATGGCTGTTTTTAGGGTTAATTGTGATAGGTGCAGCAGGGGCAATCTGGAATTGCATTTGCATGAGGATAAAACTGCCTAGAATAGAAAATGCATATGGGCATGAAGTTGAAGTGGATGGGAAAAAGATGGTGGTGGATATTATCGGACCACTGGAAGAGAATGCGTCTACTATCGTACTATTGCCAGGATTAGGATCACCATCCCCGGTATTAGAATTTAAACCTTTAGCAGAAGAATTGGCAAAAGAATATCGCATGATAACAGTAGAACCGCTGGGATATGGTTTGTCAGATCAGGCAGACACAAAACGTAGTGTTAAAAATATAACGGAAGAACTGCATTGCTGTCTGCAGGAGCTTGGAGTGGAAAAATATTATTTAATGGCACATTCAATCGGTGGTTTGTATTCCGTTTATTATGCAAATACATATCCTGATGAAATACAGGGATTCATTGGAATTGATTCATCTGTACCAAAACAGAATGAGAATGAACCAATAAATACAGCAATGTTGAATAAGGTAATGGCATACTTGGGCAAAGCAAGAAATACATTAGGGATTAGCCGCTTATTATCTTTAGGAAATCCTGAAAGGGCAATATATGCAGATCCGAAGTATGATTATACAGAGGAGGAAGTAGAAACATTTAGGATTTTAACATTGGATACATCATATAATAGGACAGTTATGGATGAGTTGAATTGGGTAGAGAAAAATTTGGCTACAGTACGGGATATGAAGTTTCCAGAAAGTGTGCCAGTGTTAAATTTTGTAGCTGAAGAAAATTGTGAGATATTTCCGGATTGGGAGAAGTTGCATCAGGACGTGATTGGGAATTTGGATATTTCGGAAGTGGTGTTGTTTAAGGGAGGGCATTATTTGCATTTTGAAAAGAAAAAACAGCTTGTTGAGGAAATAGATATTTGGGCAAAATAACGGAAATATTTATTAGTAGACAAAACATTAATGGAGCAGTCACTTAATGGTATAAAGATAAAGCGACTGCTCTTTGACAGAAATAATGGCAGAATACTTTTTTCTATGTCAAAAAAAAGGAGTATTATGCCATTAACTTCTTTGAGCCTTTCTTTTTCCTTATAGAAGAGTTTGGGTATGCAGAACAATTTTGTGAATATTGCGAAATATTTCAAAAAGTATGATGTCACTATAAAGTATAATATAGGCAAAATGTAATGATGGAGATTGTCACTTGTGGAGAAATCAGGGTGGTAATCTCTTTTTTATTGGAGGAAAGAATATGCGACATATTGGAGAAAAAATTATTTTGATGCTCTGCATTGTGGTTTTTGGAATTGCAGACATGAACCTTGTGGAGATAGGAAAGGAATATTATGACGGACAGAAAGAGTATGAGGAACTCAAAGAATACACAGAAGAAAAAGCGAACGGGCAGCAGGATGATCCGACAGAAAGTGAAGCAGAAGAGAAGACGATTGATTTTGCGGAGCTTCGTAAAATTAATGAGGATATTGTTGCCTGGATACAGATTCCGGGGATTGGTGTGGATTATCCAGTAGTACAGGGAGAAGATAACGAGTATTATCTGCATCATACGTTCCGAAAAGAAGCAAATAAGGCAGGAAGTATCTTCCTAGATTATCGGAATCGTGCAAATTTTACAGAGCAACGTGTGATCATATATGGACACAATATGAAAGACGGAAGTATGTTCAGTAATCTGAAAAAGTATCAGGACAACGCATTTCGGAAAGAATCCGGGATTGCATATCTGTATCTGCCGGAGAAAACCCTGCAGCTGGGGATTGTGGCATGTGAAAGAGTATCCATGAGAGCTGAAGTATATGCTCTGGAATACAATGTGCTTTGTGACTAATCGGAGGAAGTGTAGAACAGTAATTCAAATATTGATATTAAAAATGACATGTAGAGACTTTATTATTACGTGCTAACAAAAATATTATATTTTTTTGATAGGCTATGTAAAAATAAAGTCTTTTTGGAGGATAGGTTATGGAGAAAGTAAAAGCTAAAGTAAAAAAATATATTGAAAATAACTTTTTGTTTGGATACTCAGAAAATGAAATTACGGATAATCTTTCTTTTTTAGAATTAGGGATTTTAGATTCTACAGGAATTATGGAACTAGTAACATTTATAGAACGAGAGTTTAAAATTAAAGTAGAAGATCAAGAAATCATTCCTGAGAATTTAGATTCAATTAATTCGATTGTCAATTTGGTAGTTCGAAAACAGTTGGTCAAAAAGGAATACGAGGTGTAAAAAATGAAATATTGTAAGAAATGTATATTGTCAGATAATTTTTTTTCAGTGAAAATCGAAGAAAACGGATTATGCAATTATTGTAATGGAAATAGTGCAAATAGCACGAAAGTTTTAGATATGGGAATAAAACCCAGCGGGCGGGAATACGATGTTGTCTTGGCATATAGTGGTGGTAAAGATAGCACTTATACACTTTATTTGTTAAGAAAAAAATACAAAGTTAATGTTTTAGCAATTGTTTTTGATAACGGATTTTTATCCGAAGAAACGTATAGTAATATAAAAAATGTTTGTGCAAATTTAGATGTCGATTATGAGATTATTTCTCCTTCTAAGAAAAAATTGAATTCGATTTTTAAGTATGCTTTGCATGATGACACTTTGCCCCTAAAATCATTAGAAAGGGCAAGTTCTATATGTACATATTGTATATCATTAGTAAAAATGGCGGTATATAGAGAGGCAATTTTAAAAAAAATACCCTATATTGCTTTTGGGTGGACACCAGGACAAATCAATTTAGGGAAACAAATTGTAAAATTAGGACCTTCAATTATAAAAGCAAACTTCTCAATGATTCGTAAAAATATCATTGAGAAGTTTGGAGATGATTATAAATCCATCGTTTTGGCAGATGATGTGGTAGATAATAATTTAGAATCCATTCCTTCGCTTTTTTACCCATTTGTTGATGAGAAATATAGTGAGGAAAAAATAATAAATATAATCTCAAAAATAGGTTGGAAAAGACCAACTGAGACGGACAGTAATAGCACTAATTGTTTATTAAATACATATGCTATTTTTAAACATAAAGAAAAATATGGGTTTCATCCATATGCATTAGAATTAGCAACTATGGTGAGAAATGGTCTAATGAAACGTGAAGAAGCTATGAAAAGAATAATGCAAGATGAAGATCCGGAAATTGTATGTTGGGTAGAGAAGATATTGGAAAATGAATATACAGAATAAAGAGGGAGGGTAAAATGTGAAAAATGTATATCAAATGTTTGAGGAAAGTTATAAGAAAAATCCCACACGACCATATGTAATGGATAAAGAAATGTGGACTTATCAACGAACATATCAAGCGATTCAAAATGCAATAAAAATGCTTTGCGAAAAAGAAATTGGGTGTAATGAAAAAGTGGTTTTATTTATGGATAATTGCATTGAATATGTTGTTATGTATTTTGCACTCTTATATAGAGGAGTGACAGTGATTCCCATTTCAACTACATGTACACACGAATATTTAATAAATGTTATTGAGGATAGTCAACCTAAACAAATATTTACTGTTAGAGAATCATTAAATAAAATTTGCAAATATGAATTGAATGCTTTATGCCCTGTTGAGAGTATAGAGCAGGATATTTTTGAAGAGTATTCTGTTAGTGAACTTCCTCAAATGCGAACTGGAGATGTTGCATTAGTTATTTATACATCAGGTACAACAAATAAGCCTAAGGGTGTAATGCTAACACATAGAAATTTAATTTCAAATACAGAATCCATTTTGGCATATTTGAATTTAGATGAAAGTGATAGTATTTTGGCAGTATTATCTTTTGCATATTCATACGGAAATTCGGTTTTGTTAACACATACTAGGGTTGGAGGAATGCTATATATATACAAAGCCGTATATCCTATTAAGGTATTAGAAATGATAAAGGAGAAAAAGATTACAGGATTTTCGACGGTTGGTTCATACCTAAATATTTTACTTAAACAAAAAGAGATTATTGAGGGAGCTTTTGAGCATATGCGATATATCACGCTAGCTGGGGAGCAGACATCAAAAGAAAATTTGGAAAAATTACACAAACTATATAAGAAAATGAAAATCTTTGTAATGTATGGTCAAACTGAGGCTAGTGCCCGTCTTACATATTTGGAACCGGAAAGACTGAAAGAAAAAATAGGTTCTGTAGGTAAGCCAATAAAAAATGTAGAAATAGAAATAGTTGATGATTTTGGGAACATACTTCCATGTAACTGTGAAGGTGAAATTATTGTAAAAGGTGAAAATGTTATGAAGGGTTATTTAAACAATCCAGAAGCAACGGCGGAAGTAATTAAAAAAAATTGGCTATTTACCGGGGATGTAGGACATAAGGATTCTGAGGGATATATATATATTACTGGAAGAAAGAGAGAAATAATAAAACATCTAGGATATAGAATTAGCCCTTTAGAAATAGAAAATAGTATTAATTTGAATAAACAAATATTAGAGTCTGCAGTTACAGAAATTATACGGGACGGAGAGAGTGAAATAATTGCAGCGGTTGTTTTAGAAAATAATAGTTGTAATTTTGATGTAAGAATACTATATCATGATCTCAAAGAAAAATTAGCGAGATACAAACTTCCCAAGTATATATTTGTTGTCAAAGAAATACCGAAAACGGTAAATGGAAAAATAAAAAGAAAGGATTTGCAACAATTATTTTGGAATGCAAAGGAAGAAGAGATATATGAAAGAGATTTTTAATTTATTAGAATTGAAAAAGAATTCTCAGGAAAAAGCAATTGTATGTGGCATAGAGAGTATTACATATTCTGAATTATATAAATATAGTGTTGAAGTAGGACATGCAATTTTTAATGAAAGCTCAGAAAATATTATTGTTTTTATGCCAAATGGAATTGATTATGTAGCTGCCTTTTTCGCAATAATGTATGTAGATAAAGTTGTTTATCCGATTTCGAATAAAAGTAAAGATAATGAAATAAGAAGTGCGATTTTGCGAACAGACGCAACTGTAGTTTTATGTTGTAAAGAAACATATGCAAGAGCGAAAGAGGCAACTGCAGATTTAGCGGTACAAGTGTTATGTGTGGAAGATATAAGAAATGTCGAAAATAAATATAACATAGATAGAAGGAAACGAAAAATACAAAATGAGAATCCAGTTTCTGTATTGTTAAATACATCAGGTTCGACAGATATTCATAAAATCGTTATGTTAACAGAAAGAGGAATATTATGTAATTGTAAGGACTGGATAGATATAGCATTAGAGGCTAATGGAGGGGAAAAAATGTTGGTTGCTATGCCAACGTGTACATCTTTTGGTACTGTTGTAATAGTGACATGTACAATGTTAGGCTGGACTATGGTGTTTTTTCCTACATTTTTTAATAGTGCCACATTATTAAAGACTATTCAAACGGAAGGAATTACACATTTAATATGTATAGGAAGCATGTTGAATATACTGGCAAAAGATATTGAGGGAATAGTGCCAAAGAATGAATATAATAGTTTGAAGTTTATAGGAATAGGAGGAAATAAGGCTGTTCCGCAAACTATTAAAACAATGATGATGTTTTTTGAAAATGCAGCAATTAGTCCGGGATATGGGATAACGGAGGCAACATGTATTGTAACAGCAATAACTCCTAAATTATCACGAACAAATGAGGAGAAATTCCTAGAAAAAATAGAATCTGCGGGTATTCCACTTAGGAATGTAACAGTAAAAATAGGCCCCCAATTAAACTGTAATACTAAGGGAGGTGAAATTCTAGTCAGTGGTCCTGCAATTATGCAGGGATATTATAATGATGAAATTAAAACAAAAAATGTTTTGGAAGATGGAGTATTACACACTGGAGATATAGGATATTTTGATGAAGAGGGATATTTATATATTGTGGGTAGAATCAAAAATATTATAAAAACAGGTGGATATACGGTATTTCCAGAGGAAGTAGAAAATATTTTGCAATCTACCAATAATGTAAAAGAAGCACATGTGTATAGCATTAAAGATGAATTGCTAGATGAGAGAATTGCTGCAGATATCATTTTAATTGATGAAAATAAAAATAATATTGACGAAATTAAAGAATGTTGCATGGATCATTTAGCAGATTATAAAGTGCCAGAAATCTTCAGAATTGTAAGTAAAATAGAGAAAACGAAGACTGGAAAAATAGTTAGAAAGGTTTACAAGTAAATGAAAAAAGAAACAATATCCGAGACGATTGTTCAATTGCTGAGTGATTCTTCAAAAAAGAAAGTAGAGGTAGACTATGATACAGATCTTATAGAAGAACATATTTTAGATTCGATTACTTTTGTCCAGCTGGTCAGTTTATTGGAAGAGAAGTTTAATATAAAATTCACATTGTTTGAGTTAATGATTGAGAATTTTAGAAATATTAATCTGATTACAGATATGGTTTTGAAAGTGCGTTAGATGGTAAGGGGGAATATGTCTATTTCTAAGTGGGTGTTAAATAATGAGTCATACACAGAAAGGAAGAAAAATAATGAATAATAGAGAGTTGAAAGAAAAAATATTATGTAGTATTGAAGCGAGATTAGGACTTGAGCATATGGAGGTAGTGGAGGAGGAATATTACGATCTACCTATTTTCTTAAATGATGATGATGAGGGAGTGGGACTAGGATTAGATTCCATTGATGCTATTGAAATTATTATTGCTATAAAGGAAGATTTTAATGTGAAAATTGGTGACGCAGATATGAAAATTTTGAAAAATATTTCATCAATTGCGGAGTTTGTTGGTAAGAAGTTAGGCGATTAGAGGCTTCAAATATAGGTATCTGTGATATGAAATATCGCAGATACCTATATTTTCAAGGAGAAGAAAACATGGAAAAAAGAGTAGTAGTAACAGGTATAGGGATAGTCGTAAGTAATGGAAAAAATAAAGAGGAATTTTGGGCGAATTGTTATACAGGGATCAGTGGACTAAAGTGTTGTACATTATTTGATACAGCAAATTTTAGTACGCCTATAGCTGGAGAAATATCAGATGATCGTTATCCTTATGACGAAAAAAGTCCTAATGAAAAAAGTCGGATTGACTATATGATAGATGAATGTATTCAGGATCTGTTAGTTGATGGTAATCTTACACCAAAAGATATTACTTCTTTGGGGGATAGAGCATATTTATCATTTGCGACATCTTTGGGGACAAATTATAAACTTCTTCAATATGAAAAGGAAATCAATAAATATGGAGAAGGAAATGCTGAGTGGCTATTGTCAATATCTAATTTATTGCCAGACATCAAAAAAAAGTTAGGGATTGAAGGTGGTAGCTTTACAACAACAACCGCTTGTGCTGCGTCTACCACAGCAGTAGGAATTGGCTATGACTTAATTCAATCTGGAAAAGCAAATCTAGTTGTAACTGGAGGAGCAGATCCGTTAAATGAGTTTAGTTATTATGGGTTCAATTCATTAAGGGCATTAAGTCATAATGTGTGTAAACCATTTGATATTAATCGAGATGGAATAAATATAGGAGAAGGATGCGGATTTATAATTCTAGAGTCTTTGGAAAATGCATTACAAAGAAAGGCTAAAATATATGCTGAGATTTCAGGATATGGAATTAATAATGAGGCTTATCATATAACTAGTCCTGATCCTAAAGGCGTAGGGGCTAAGTTATCTATGATGATGGCTTGTGGATATAATCAAGAAATTATTGATTCTATTGATTATATAAATGCTCATGGTACAGGAACGAAACTAAATGATAGTATGGAATTAAATGCAATTCAACAACTATTTCAAGTAGAGAAAGCAAAAGTATTTGTTTCTTCAATCAAGGGATTGGTTGGACATTGTTTGGCTGCTGCTGGAATTATAGAATTAATCTTGACTATTTTATCAATCGAACGAGAAGTTTGCATTGGAAACTCAAATATGATATGTGCGATGACAAAAGAAACATCCGAAAATATTTGCTTATTAAAAAATAATGTTGCATTAAGGGTGGAGAAAGCTTTGTCGAATAATTTTGCATTTGCAGGCAACACGGCGAGTATTTTGATTAGTCGATATTACAGTGAAAAAGGGGTTAACAAAGTAAGTGATGAAATACAAGATTAAAATTAGGTTTGGTGATACCGATGCATACGGAATTGTCCATCATAGAAATTATTATCAGTATTTTGAAGAAGCAAGATTTTTATTTTCAAGAGATATATTTGGATTTGAAGGTGATACGGATATAAAATTTCCATTGATAGAGTCGTATTGCAAGTACAGAAATCCAATTAAATTTTCTCTAGCAAGTTATATTGTGGAAATTCGATGCAAAAATATTATGAATTCCAAGTTAGAATTTGAATATACGCTTATGGACGAGTTGTGTAAAAAGGTATATGCATATGGAAAAACCGTTCATGTGTATATTGATGAAGATAATAAATTTTGTTTAGAGTTACCAGAATGGTTGATAAAAAGAATAGAAGAATATAATTCATAGTTGAGGTGAAGAGATGAGGTTAAATCAAAAAGATATATTAGAGATAGTTCCAATACGTAAACCTATGCTTTGTGTTGATGAGATTTGCGAAATTGATTATGGAAATTATGTGGAGGGTTATAGAAATATAAATAAGGACGAATATTGGGGAAATTGCCATTTCGTAAATCAAGCAATTTTTCCAGGAACATTAATTATTGAGACAATGGCTCAGATAAGTGCGTTTATGTTTTATAAAGGAAAGGATACTAAAACATTGGAATCTTATTTAGGCAGAGTAGATAAAGCCAAGTTTTTAAAAGTTGTCACTCCGGATTGTAGGATGTATATTAAAGCACATTTACTCACAAAAGTAAATAATCTAACAAAAATGCATTGTAGTGCATATGTGAATAATGAAAAGGTAGCAACTGCAGAAATAACATTATTTTTCTTAAATGCAGTTTAAAAAATATAAGAGGTGATTTGATGGGTGAAATTTCGATATTAGGTATAGGTGTTATTTGTAGATTGGGTAACACAGTAGATGAAATATGGCGTAATTTGGAAAAAGAAGACAATGTTTTTGCAGAGAATCCTTTGTGTTTCTTTGAGTCAAATATGCCTTTAGCGAAAAGACGAAGAGCAAACCGATATTCTGAAATGGGAGTCTATGTGGCGAGTGCAGCAATTAATGATGCAAGAATTAATATTGAGAAATTAGATAAGGATAAAATAGGGACGATTTTCACAACAGGATATGGACCAGCAAATTCTTCAATGGCGTTCGCAAAAAGTATATCAGAAAAAGATTGGGAATCTTGTAGTCCAACGATATTTGCTAATAGTGTAAACAACACATGTCTTGGCCACATTTGTATGAATTTGGGAATTAGAGGAGTAAGTACCATGTTTATGGGCAGTAATAATATACTGTATACTCAAATGCTTTTTGAACAAAAGAAAGCAGATCATATCATTACTGGTGCAATTGAAGAACACTGTTCCCCATTATTTGATGCTATTTGCCGTAAAAAAAATATGCCAATTTCATATCTCAATGAGGCTGCAACGGCTTTTATGACTACAAGAGGAATTGTTGAGCAAGCGTATTGTGTTATTGACAAAATCGAAGAATGTAATATAGGAGCTTATCCAGTAACTAACAATCTATATGCTCAAGATGTAATCGAAAAATTAGAATATATGTATCAAAAAATATCAGAAAATACTGTGATTGATGCAGTGCTAGGATCCACGGGTAAGAATTTTTTTGATGATATAGAAGAGACAGTTGTAAACAAAAATTTTTCAAAAGATGTGAAATATGTTAAGTCTGTGAAATCTATTTTAGGAGAAACACTTGGAGCTTCTTTCAATGTAAATATTATGGTGGCAGCGATTTGTTTGAAAAAAGGATATCTACCTTTAAGGCTGGATAGAAATGAAACTAAAATTAAGACAATTTTAGTTTCTGGATATGATCTTTCTGGGAATTACATGTTAGTAGTTTTGAAGAAAAGGGAGGTTTAATTATGAATAGAGAATTTAATGGAAAAAGGGTAGTAATTACAGGAGGGTGTAAAGGAATAGGAAAAAGCATTGCTGAATTGTTTTTAGAAGAAGGTGCTAACGTGGTTGTTACATATTGCAACTCGGAAAAAGCGGCGGAAGCTATGAAAGAAAATTGTGTTCGGTACCAAGGGAGATTGTGTATTTATCAAATGGATGTTTCAAAAGCTGAAGTAGTTTATAAAGTTATGGCCGAAATACAAGAAAAATTGGGCGGCATTGATATATTAATCAATAATGCCGGAATTATAAAAGATTCGTTAGTGTATTCCATGAATGAGATGGAGTGGGATCAGGTTCTTAGAACAAATTTATATGGAACATTTTATACAATAAAAAGTGTTTTGTATAATATGATTAAGCAGCGGGAAGGAAATATTATTAATGTTGCATCTATCTCAGGACTTATAGGCGTTTTAGGTCAAGCTAATTATTGTGCATCTAAATTTGGAGTTGTTGGATTAACTAAAACATTAGCAAAAGAGTTAGGAAGAAAAAATATTAGAGTAAATGCAGTAGCACCGGGATATGTAGATACAGATATGATAAAAGAAGTAAAAAATATAAATGGCAAAATAACGTCGCCCAAAGATATTGCGTATGTTGTAAAATTTTTGGCTAGTAAGGAGTCAAAATGCATAAATGGACAGGTGATAGTTGCAGATGATGGAAACATATAAGAGGAGAAGAAAATGTGTGGGATTGCTGGTGGAATAGGTGCGAATGCTTTGAGCATGCAGAGCAAAGTGTCAAAGATGATTGAAGAACTTATATATAGAGGCCCTGATGATAAGGGGATATATATAGATCGTACTGCTGTATTAGCACATACTAGATTAGCCATTAGAGGAATAAGAGAAGGAAAACAACCAACTTTTAATAAAAAGAGAGATATTATTTGTGTAACAAATGGCGAAATATATAACAATGATGAACTTGTTAACTGTTTAAATGTGAAAGAAAAAATGTTATGTGATACAGATTGTATTCCCTTTTTATATGAGAAATTTAGTGTTGATATGTTTGAGAAGATAAATGGACAGTTTGCTATAGCTATATGGGATAAAAGACAATCAGAATTAATATTAGCTAGAGATAGATTTGGACAAAAACCTTTGTATTATAGAATTATAGAGGGGGAAATTTATTTTGCGTCCGAAATCGCACCTCTTATGCATATGGAAAGGAGCAGTGAAATTAACGGTGAGACATTAATGGATATGCAGTATGTCAAAAGAGTGGATGTAATAATAACGAAATCATTATTTCTAACAAAGGGAAACCATATCTCATATATCCTACAAAAATATTTTTTAATATATCACATTCCGGGAATTGGGCGATTGGAGCGATAGCAGATGCACCACTTGGAATAGATATAGAATATATCAAAAGAGAAAGAAATTATAAAGAAATTATTTATAGATTTTATACAGATATTGAAAGACAGTATATATTGTCAGACCAAAATGAGGATGTGCAAATAGAAAGATTTTATCAAATATGGACTTTAAAAGAAAGTTATATAAAAGCAGATGGAAGAGGCTTGAATATACCATTGAAATCTTTTGGCGTTGTGTCAAAATCAAATACCCAGTATTTAGTAGAGGATGATTGGGAATATAAGAAGTATTCTAGTAAGTGGGAGGATTACTATTTTGTATCTCTTCATTCAAGGGATAAAGAAATCTGTAAAAAAATCCAAAAATTATCAGTGAAAGAAATAAGAGAATATTTAAAATCACACTAAGGAGAAAGAAAATGAGTCAATACAATACTAAAAACGAGATCTATAAAGAGGCAAAAATGAAATTGGAAAATCATATGAGATTATTAAGAAAGCGTGTGTATGAAGAACAAAAAGAAAATAAAAAACGTTTTGATAATCAAGTCGTAGACGTTGATAAAAGAAAGGGGATGATTAATGGGGAGGAAGTAGATAGAATTGTCTTTTTCTTGAAAGGAACTGGATGTAGCCAGATAAAAAGAAATGGAGGATGCACATGTTGTGGATTTTATTCAATTTCAAATTTAGGGTGCAAAATTGAAGATGAATATTACGTTAAAAAGATTGATGAAATTATAGATGGTACAGTTGTTAGGCTGAGTGATTATAAAATAGTTTGCTTATATAACGATGGGAGCTTGTTAAATGAAGAGGAATTTAGTTTTAATGTGCTGTTGTATATGCTTAGTCGATTAAATGATGTAGATAATATCGAGAAAATTGTTATTGAGGCAAAAGTAAACGATATAACTGAAGAAAAATTAAAAGCGATTAGAGCTACTATAAAAAAGGAATTTGAGATTACAGTAGGATATGAATCTTCAAATGAAAATGTTAGGCAGCTATGTGTTAATAGACCTTTTTCTAATAAAGCGTTTGAGAACAAGGTGGAATTAGCAAAAAAATACAATATTGATTTAGTTCCATTGCTAATGGTAAAACCAGCTTTTTTGACAGAAAGAGAAGCGGTGGAGGATTTTGTACATAGCTTAGTATATTTAGAAAAATATAAGCTTAAAAGAATTGATATGGAATTGCCTACTGTTATGAGAGATACATTGAATTATGAGTTATGGAAAAATCACAAATATAGACCTATAACTTTTTGGTCAGTGATAGAAATTTTGAAAGAAAGAGATAGCAAAAAACTTATAACACCATTATATATTAGCCCTATGATATATTCTGTAGCAGCTGTAGATAAAGCGGGAAATTGTAATAAATGTAGCTCAGATATTTATGCCCTATTTTCAGAGTATAATAAAAACGGTAATGTAGAAATTTTTAATAATCTTCAATGCGAATGTAAAAGTAAATGGAAGGAGGAATATTTAAGAAATAGCAACTTTGAAAATTTAGCATTGAGGGTTTCCAATATCTTATCCGATCTGGAAAAGCCATCTGCAGGAGAAATGAGCAATGAAAAAGATATTTAAGAATATAAGATTATATTTTTCAGAATACATGAAAGAGTATAAAAAAAAATTATTACTTATTTTAACATTATTGGCTATAAGTTTGTGTATAAGTATATTGTTGCCATATATTGTTAGCATAATGATAAATACATTGGAAAAAGAACATAGTGGGCGATTTTTCTACCTATTAGCAAGTATGTACTTTTCACTTGTTGTAATCAAAATGGGTTCAGAAATTCTTAATGCATATATAAGCGAAAAGCTGGGGTGGACAATAAGTAATAATTTGCGTGGGAATCTAATTGAACATTGTGTTAGTTTGAGTTTTTCATTTCACCAGAAGCATAAGGCCGGTGAAATGATTGAACGTGTTGATGGAGATATTACATTTCTATCCAATTTCTTTTCGGAATTTTTAGTAAATATAGTAGGGAATACATTTTTCGTGGTTGCAATTATTTCAATTTTCTATTTTCAAAGTGGTGTAATAGGCATAGGATATAGCATTATTGTAATATTGGCGTATTGCTCTATTTTAATGTTACAAGATTTAATCATTAAATTATGGGGCAGATATAGAGAGGATGAAGCGCAACTATATGGATATATTCAAGACAGTCTCTTAGCACGTGAAGATATTGTTGGAGTAGGTGAAGAAAACTATTTAAAAATGAAATTAAGTAGTTTCTTGATGAAAATAAAAAGTGATTTTAGGAAGGCTGTGGTAGCAAATAACATACCAACTTCTGGATTTTTTGGACTATTGAACATAGGGGATTTTGTGGCTATAGGAGTAGGAATATATCTTTTTTATCAAAGCAAGCTTTCTCTAGGAAGTGTATATCTGATCAGTAATTATGTTGGATTACTCAATAGACCATTTATAGCATTAAGATATGAATTTGATAGTTTACAAAGAGTTGGAGCTTCTTTAAGTCGAATTACAGAACTTTTTTCGATAAAAAATGAGACTGTTGAAGATAAGCATACACTAAGGGGAGCGAAATTTGATATTGAAATTAAGAATCTAGGATTTACATATGAAGGTATGCAATCCCCTGTTTTGCAAGATCTTTCTTTAAAAATAAAAGCAGGGGAAAAAATTGGTGTTGTAGGACGAACTGGGAGTGGAAAGTCAACACTCATTAAATTAATTGCAAAAATGTATGAACCACAAAAAGGAGAAATACTTTTTAACGGTGTTAACTTAAAACAAATAAGCAGCAAAGAATTATATGAACATTTATTTGTTGTTACACAGAATGTAAGAATATTTAATGGGACCGTTTATGAAAATGTGACTTGCTTTGATTCGACCATTTCTAGGGATGATGTTGCGAACGCATTGCATAAGGTGGGATTAAGGAGCTGGTTAGAGGAACTTCCATTAGGGCTAGACACTCCAATCGATAAAAATCTGTTATCAGCAGGTCAAGAACAATTATTGTATATATGTAGGGCTTTTTTGAGAAATGTAGAAATATACATCTTGGATGAAATTAATTCCAAACTTGATATGGAAGCAGAGGCGAAAGTTTTTACAGCATTAGATGAATTAATGAAAAATAAAACTGTAATAGTTATAGCACACAAGCTTCAAATATTGGAACACGTAGATAAGATATTAATGATGGAAAATGGCAAAATAAGTATGTATGGCGAACAATCTCAAGTTTACAATCGTATTATTGAAAGGAATTTAGAAGTATGAAAAGAATAATTAAGATTGCGTTGAGAGATACTGCGTTACTTTTTATTTGTGCATTACTTTTTGATGCAGTTACCTATTCGATATGTTTTACATTTACAGGAATCGCTAGAAGTGATATTTTTAATAAAATTCAGGGACTAGATACTATTATTAAAGCTCCTATTTGGATATTAGTATTAATTACAACATTGCTACCGTTAACTGTTAATGTTACAAAACAAATCGGAGGAGCATTTTGGGCTTCCGTGCAGCAGAATATAAGTAACAATATGAAAAAGTATATATACTGCCAAATATTAGAAAACCCAATTAATCAGAAACATATAGATTATTCGAAAGAAATAACTGTACGTTTTAGAGATGATGTTCAAGATGTCGTGGACTTTTTTTCTGAAATATATAATCAAATTCCCAAGTTATTTATGGCTGTTATTAATCTATATGTTATGGTTAATGTTAGTAAATTTTTGTCTGGAGTAGTAGTGGTTCCTTTGATGGTAGTTATATTTATTATACATTTTACACAAGAAAAATTAGTGAAAAATAAATATAATGCGAGAATATCGACAGACAATACAGTGCAATATCTGGGAGAGATTTTTCAAGCTATTGACGCAGTAAAACTATCAAATAAAGAAACATATTATTTAGCACACTATAGAAAATTGTGTGAACTAAGAGGAAAATATGCAATTAAGGATAATGTATTAAAAAAGATATTATCAATTTTTTCCTCAAATTTGATGTTTTTAGCATTGGGAACAATTTTATTTTTTATTAATTCTTTAATAAATAAGGGATATTTTACAATTGGTAATTTTATTTTGTTTGAATATTATTTCTGGTTTATGACAGAATTACCGGGAGTATTTAGTGGTATATACACAAAAGGAAAACAAATGAGCATTATAAGGGATAGAATGAGAAAAATTGTACCTATGGATGTAGATATTCCTGAAACTGAATATCAAGAGTGCTGTTTTAAAGAAGGAAATAAATATTTGGTTATAGGAAATAATGGAAGTGGAAAAAGTAAAATTTTAAAAACAATATTTGCATCAGCATCAATGAAGCCACCGCAAATATGTTATTTATCACAAGCAGCATATTTGATTTTTGGAACTATTAAAGAAAATATATGTTTGGGGTTAGATTACGATGAAAATAAAATGAATGAAATATTAGAAATGGTTTGTCTAACAGAGGAATTTTCAGAAAACATATTAAATCTGAATACTCCAGTGGGTAATAGTGGAGAACAAATATCAGGAGGACAAAGGAAAAGAATTGCCCTGGCTAGGGTGCTGTATAGAAATCCAAAAGTATTGGTTTTAGATGATATGACAACAGGATTGGATTTGAAAACAGAACAAAAAATAATGAATAATTTAAAGAAACTAAGAAGTACGATTATTATCTCATCTAGTAATCGGAATTTAGAGAAATATGTTGATGGTGTTGTGGATATTACATCTACAGAAGACTAAATTTAGAAAGGATTTGATCTTATTGAACATTATAGGAAAAATGATTAAAAATATTGAACCATATTATTCGTCAACAAATTCATGTGTTGAAAATTTACAGATCTCCATATGTAAAATGCTTAATAGGGATTTTAGAAATATGTATGCTTATTCATGGAATTTTGGTTATGATCAGGCACCAGAATTACTAGCAGATAGAATTAAAATAAGTAGAGATAGACAAATGATGAACCGTGAAGAAGAGTATGCGTTGGAAACGCTTTGCGGAATAAGAACTATTTGGCATGTTAACTCAAAGAGTAAGGAATTTCTAAAGATAGTAAAGAAAGAAATTAAAGAAGGACGACCAGTTGCTATGGGAATTGATATATATTCGTGTTATTGGCATAGGTTTTATCATAAATATCATTTCCTACATTTTTGTTTGATTATTGGAATAGATGAGGAAGGATTTATTTGTATTGACGATACACTAGAAAATAAAAATGATATGAGTTTTTTGATACCGAAAGATTCGATGATACATATAAGTTACAAACAATATCAGGAGAATAGCAAGTGTTTTATTACGTTTCAGTTTGAGAATAAAGTCGAGAAAATGGAAATGGATAATGTTTTATATTTGGGTGCCTTAAAAACATTATCAGGATATCAAGGAAAAAGTGACTTTGACTATATGCGTTTATTAAAAAGAGATATTGTAGAATCTTTTGATATTAATAGAGAAGTTAATGATAAGAATGAACCAAAGGCAATACCAATTATAAGAAGTTTTGCGAGTGTTTCATGGAGTAGAAAAAACTACAGTTTATTTTTGAGAAGCTCAACGGCGAAGATAATAAATTCGATGATTTTAGAAAATATTAGTGAATCTGCAAAAATATGGATGAGTATTAGCAACTATATTTTAATGTATATGATAGGGAGTGAGAAAGGATTTGATTATATACAATTAGAAAGTGCGTTGCAAAAGATTATTGAATTGGAAGAAAAGACAGCATATCATATAGTGAAGGAGTATGAAAAGCAATGGTAAGTAATAATCGAGGAGACATTTGAGAGAATTAGTACACAAAGTGAAATGTACGATGTAGTAAAATGGCTTTGTGAGCGAAAACCTATACAGTATTACGTTGGATATACACTTTAGGATATAGAATGGAAATAAATAGGTCTGTTATGATACCAGGACTGGAAATGGATATTTTTATTAATACGGTTCAAAAAGATTCAAAAAATTGTAAACACTTAATGGAATTATGTACCGGAAGTGGTGTTGTATCAACTGTTTTGGGAATTAAAAATAGCAATATGGAAATATATGCAGCGGATATTTCGGAAGAAGCACTTGCAGTTGCAGAAAGTAATGTAAGAAATTATGAATTGGATAATGTTACATTACTAAAAGGAGATTTATATGAGCCATTTATAGAGAAGAATCTTTATGAATTTGACATAAGATTGTCGAATCCATCGTATGTAAAAATGAGTGAAATAAGAAACTTAATAAAGCAATTAAAAGATAATGCACCTGCTTTTTCATTAGATGGTGTACAAGATGGATTATACTTTTTTCGCAAAATATTGAGTCGTGTTCGTGAGTTTTTGCGTGTTGGAGACTATATCATATTTGAGAATGGTGAAAACCAATCCGAGGAGCTGCAAAAATACTTGTGCAGTACAATTTTAGAATTGTTGAAAGGGTAAAAGATCATATTGATATAGAAAGATTTATTGTTGCACAATTACAATAATAGTATACTAATGTTGGTTATAAGTTAGAAGGATTGGAGTAAAATGGTGTGTAAAATTAATATTACAGGGTATGCTTTTGATTCTATTGCGGGTAAGGAGGATGAGATAAGTTTAAACTGTATAAACAGTTTATCAATGTTTAGAAAAAAGCAATTGAAGAAAGAAAATCAAGATGATGATTTTTCTGAAAAGAAAAAGATTGTAATTTCTACAATTCAACGTGCCATTAAAAAAGCAGGTTTAGATAAAGAGGAAAAGCATACTGTTAGTTTAATAATATCATCGAATTTTTTTGGTGATATTTTTTGGGAAAAAGGTGAGATAAGCAGTAATCAAGTAAATGAGATTTTGGTAGAGGACATAAAGACTGAGTTTTTTATTAATGGAGCTATAGTCTGTGTTTCAACAGCGTGTGCTTCTGGAGGAAGTGCTATAATTCTTGCTAGTCAATTGATAGAGGATGGTATTTCGGAGAGTGTAATTGTAGTGGGCTATGATTTTATTTCTGAGATTGCTGAAAATGGAATGAGAAGGATAGGAGCAATTTCAAAAGAAGGGATTAGGCCCTTTTCGCTTGAAAGAACAGGGACTAACCTAGCAGATGGAGTAGGTTGTTTGATTTTGGAAAGTGCATCATTCAGTGAGAAAAGAAAAGCAACAGTTTATGCACAAATTGTTGGGTATGGAATTGCTAATGATGCGTATAATGTTACCTCTCCTGATCCATCAGGAAAGGCACTACGAGAATCAATGATTCAGGCGCTTAATATGGCAGAGATTAGCTTAGATAGAATTAATTATATTAATGCACATGGTTCTGGTACGAAATTGAATGATACACTTGAAACAAATATTATTAAAGAAATATTTAAAGAATATGCATACAATATATACATAAATTCATCTAAGTCATTGATTGGTCATACGTTGGGTGCAGCTGGAATAATCGAAGTCATAATTACTGTCATAGAAATGAATAAAGGAATTATTCACCCGACAGCAAATTTTAAAGGTGTGGATGAGCTATGTGATTTAAATTACTGCTTTGGATCGGCAGTCAATACCAGTATAAAATATGCGTTATCAAACTCTATTGGCTTTGGTGGAGTGAATACATGTATATTGTTAGAAAGGTGATGGGAGAGTGAATAAAGATATTTACATTACAGATATATCTACAACACTATGTATAGAAAAGGATTTATTAGAAAACTACGAGAAAAAAGAAAACTATTATGCAATAAAAAACATTGATTTGTATAATTGTAAAAAAAAGATAAAAACTCGTGTTGATAGGAGTGCTCAGCTTTGTATGAATGTCGTATCTGAATTGGAAAATCAAACAGATAGAAATGAATTGGATGGTAGCGGGTTGATAACTGTTTCAAGATATGGATGCATAAGATCTAAGAGAGGATATCTGGATCAACTTAATCAATTTGAGAATAAACAATTCGCAAGTCCGAAAGACTTTATACAATCAATATGCAATATACCAAATTCTATAGCAACAATTGAATTTGGTATAAAAACATTTTCTAATCATTATGTAGGAGATTGTGATGCTACTGTAAATGCCATATGGCAAGGAACCTATATTGTAAAAAATGATTTGGTAAAAGCAGTAGATGTTGTGGCGTTTAATTCGTTAGATGAAAAAATTGCTATGGAGTATAAAGCGGAAAATGTTAGAATAAGTGACATTAGAGAAACCGCAGCAGGAATTAAAATTGAAAAGGTTGGGGAAGGCATAACACCTATTTTTCAAATTTATGGTTTTGGATTTTCCACAGATGAAAATATAGATACAGCAATAGAAGATGCAATATTAAAAGCTGTAAAAGATAGTCATATTAGTTTGAATCAAGTTAAATTTATAGGTGCAAATATTGAAAGGAAAACAATATCATTGGGTTATACAAGTATTCCGGTTATTAATTTCGAATATTTGCTAGGAGAGATTTTCTCATCTTTACCTATTATATTTTTGTGTATGATTAGATGGTTAATGGATAAAAAAAACTCATATCTTTTGATTCAAAAGAGCAAAAACGACAATCATGAGGTGAATATAGAAAAAGGTGATATTTTTTTGTTAGTCATGAAAGGAATAAAAGGAAATATAAGCGTAGTGTGTTTAAAATGTTGTTAATGTATTCATTTCAGACAAAATGTATACAAATTCAACTCAGTAGGGGCATAAGCGAACTTAAGAATCGTGATCCTACTGCGGTTTTGGTTTATGATAAAATGAATGTTATACAAAACGAAAGATACATCAAGTTAATTATGTATATATGTATGGAAGGATACACGGAAAATATAAAATATTGCCAGTGGTGCTTGCTTATTACATATGAATTTAAAAAGTTGGTGTTGGGGTTATTCCCGACACCAATTTTTTTCAATCCAAAACAATTGTTAAATAAAGCTAATAGTTGTTTTTAGATGTTTTCCTTTAACCATGTTTCATATAAAGAAAGTTGTTCAGGGGTATGGAAATAATGTTCACAGTTTTGTAGAACTTGTAAGTGGCACTCAAATTGATTTTGAAAAGATTTTATAGTGTCATATTCACAAACATCATCTTTTTTTCCGTACAGTATGTACGTTGGAATATTCCATTTTTTTATAGGATGTTCCTTGACATAACAATAGTAATCCCAATAGAGCATCTGACCAATAGGGGTGGAAATACATTGTTCAGATTTTAATTGTTCTTCAGTAATGTTGAACCAAAACATCATATTAGAAAGCATGCGTTCCATATTAACAACAGGGGAAAGAAACAATGCTTTTTCCAGAGGTTCATTGTGAAAAGCCAGTAAACTAAAATATGCACCGAGACTATTAGCAAAAAGACTAATGGTACTCCATTTTTCTTTAGCATAAGATATTATGTCATGCAAATTAGAAACACAATATTGTACTTTACATGGAAGCGGTTCGTTTTTTCGATCTCCGTGTTCTGGTAAATCAAAACTTAAAACCTGATAGCCCTTTTGAATAGCTTGATTCGCTAAAATTTCAATAGGAATATCAGCTTTATTAGATTGATTTCCATGAATAGCAAGAATTACTTTATCTGTACTTTCACCCCAAACTATGGAAGGAATGCTATGTATATTTTGTGAAGTGTACTTCATGATTAAAGAACTCCTTTCAACTATATTTTTAATAATTATATCATGTTTTTTAGTATGTTTCAATTATGTATAAAATATTACAGTTTTAAAAGGTAAATTAATTTTATAACCTGCCATTCTAATAGATTTGCCTGTTTACACATTTATTTCAAATTCCCAGAAGTTATCCACATTGAATGGGGGCATTTATTCCTTTTTGAAAAAATTGTGTATAAATTTGCATTTTCCTCTTGGCAGGCATCACATCCTTTGCTAAAATAAAGTCAGTTTAGTTCTGCTGTGTGCAGCTTTACTTTTATATCTTCTGGTTTCGTTAGTTGCCGTCCAAAGCTGGCTAACAACTCAGAAGATATATTTTTTTGCAGTTTTTTTATTTCATTCTTTTTCAGATAAAAATACTCATACAGTTGTTTTATAAAATCTGCGATCTGCTCCATCAGGTAATGATTCTTTTGCGCCTGTTCATTCCAGCTGCATGCATGCTCTATATTCCCCTGCCAGTGTTTCTGACGGTTAAAGCCCTGATTTTCTATTTTCCATTGGTTTCTTCCTGCCTGTACGATTTTTCTGGCATTGTTTTTGGTAATCTTGATACTTGTAATCCATGCAAACTCTGTTATTTTTTCTTCTCCTTTTGCATTGATTTTCTTTTCTGTATAATAGATCAGATTTACATCATATTTTTCAAACATGATCTGATTTTGATATTCTATTTCTGAACCTATTTTTTCTTTTTCCGGCAACGCCTCATATTCTTTTGCTATGGATGGCGCACTGCCTTCTTTATAGCGGATAATATAATCCCATCCATAATCAATACAAGTCTGTATCACCTTCTGGCAGACATACAACCCATCTACTGTTATGATAATTGGAAGTCTTGGAAAACGTTTCTTGATCTTTTCTGCAAGTCTGACAAACGCTTTGCTTTCACAATCCTGTTTTACCTCTTCCTCTCTCTGATTGATATACTCCTCTGAGTTTTGGATCGGCTCAGATGCTATACTGCACACAAGATTATTTCCTAAATAAAGTTTCGCTTCCAATACACTCCTATGATACTTCATAAATTCATTCGCTTCCCCCCGGTTATAACAGCGGCTCAGATAGTAATCATTCTTCTTCTGATATCCTTCATCTAACTCCGTACCGTCAATGAGAATCTGCCATTTTTTCATTACTTTTGCATTATCAAAGGTTTTTCGGCGGATCATAGAGTACGCAATATCTTTCTGTATTTTTTCCAGTTCTTCGTAATCTAGTCTTTCCAAAAGTTCATTTACAGTGACACCATGCGGAAGATACTCTTTCTTTGTATCTCCCAGAAAAGAATAGAGATTTTCCACAACTCTATCATCATTAAATTTCCGGGTCATTTCCTGCATACTTGAAATTCCGCCAATACATTTATAATACAAGGTTCCCAACATAGTCTTTATCGAATAATCAATATAACTCTGGTTCCGAGGGTCTTTCACCTCTGCAAACATAGAAAACAATGCCGGATAATACTTCTGTTGGATTTTGTTACATTCAACAATAGGGTTCTGTTCTAATTTTTTTCTGGCTCGTTCCTGTTCTCTGCTCATTTTTTCTTCCTTTGCGATAAAGTTTTTCTTTTATTGTACCTTATCGCAAAGGAATCTGCCTTAAAACAAGCAAAATCATTGCGAATTATTTTTACCTTTCAAAGCTGAAAATATTACTAGAGTGAGTATAAAATATTACTAGAGTGAGTAAGAGTAAAAGAATATAGACTATTTCTTCACTTAATAAATAATATTTATAAAATTGGGAACTTTTTACAAGGAAAAGGTGTAAAAAGGACAAGGCAGAAGGAAGTTAAGGGTACCGTGCTATGATAATAAAAAGAAAGGAGGCGCCATGGAATATAATATTGAATTACAGCATCAAAAAGGGAAGTTACATGCAATAGAGAGAATTGAAAAATTATTAGATAAGAACAGTTTCTATGAGATTAATCATTCAATGGGGCAAGAGAATATTCCATATGATGGTGTTATAACTGGTTATGGATATATTGAAGGAATATTAGTCTTTGTATACGCACAAGATTTTACAGTAAAAGGTGGAACAGTCGGGAAAAAACATGCGCGGAAAATTGCAAGAGTATTAAACTTAGCGATTGAAAATCGTGCTCCTGTTATAGGGATAAATGATTCGGGAGGGGCAAGAATACAAGAAGGGGTAAATGCTTTATCAGGATATGGGGAGATATTTTATTTAAATACTAGGGCTTCCGGCTATATACCACAGATATCAATTATAGCAGGACCTTGTGCTGGGGGAGCAGTTTATTCTCCGGGAATAACGGATTTTATTTTTATGATAAAAGAGAAATCTTCCATGTATGTAACTGGTCCTAGAGTTGTGGAACAGGCTACTGGAAAAAAATGTGATGCACAGTCACTTGGAGGTGCGATTGTACATAGTCAAAGTTCAGGAGTTGTACATGCAAATTTTGACGATGAAAATCAATGTTTTTTAGAAACCAGGAAATTAATTTGCTTATTAGAAAATAGGAATAGAAAGATAATTAATAAGTATTGCAAAAAGTTTTATCAAGATTTTCAGAAACATGTTCCAACGAATTCAAGGAAAACATACGATATACATTTAGTGATAGAAACATTGCTAGATCAGTCAAGTTTTTATGAAATACAAAAGGAGTTTGCTCCAAATGCTGTTATAGGATTTGGAGTACTTTCCGGGATTACTATTGGAATAGTTGCAAATCAGCCCTTACACTGTGCAGGCGTTTTGGATTGTGATGCAAGCGATAAAATTGCACGTTTTATTAGATTTTGTGATGCGTTTAATATTCCAATTGTAACATTGGTGGATGTTCCTGGATTTATGCCTAGCGTAGATGAAGAAGAAAAAGGAATTATACGTCACGGAGCAAAGATTTTATTTGCATATGCAGAGGCTACAGTAACTAAAATTACAGTAGTAATTAGAAAGGCTTATGGAGGTGCATATATCGCTATGGGAAGTAAAGAGTTGGGGGCAGATATTGTATTGGCATGGCCAACAGCGGAAATTGCAGTAATGGGGGCAGAAGCTGCTGTAGATATTTTATATCATAAAGAGGTCGATAATAAAATTAGACAAAAGAAAGTTGAAGAATATACATATGAATTTATAAATAATAAAATGGCTCTTAAAGAAGGGTATATAGATAAAGAGATAGAACCCAATAATATGAGAAAAGAAATTTTTGATGCATTAAATATGTTAAAAAATAAAAAGGATTTGAAAAAAATACCGAAAAAACATGGAAACATTCCATTGTAAATTAAATTGCTTTTAGGAGGTGCCTATGATAGCATGTGTTTTTCCAGGACAAGGAAGTCAAAAGAAAGATATGATAGAATTATTGAAAGGAAAATATAATAAGGAACTTGAAATCGCTAGTGATATTTTAGGAGAGTCAATACAAGAAATTTGTTATGACGAGAGTAAATTGAATGATACAAGATATGCACAACCAGTCTTGTTTACTATTCATGAGTTGATGTATAGAGAATATTGTATGTTTCATACTGAACCTCAATATTTAGGAGGGCATAGTTTGGGAGAGTATAATGCACTATGTGCAGCTAAAGTCTTTGACTTTCAAGAAGGGATTCGCTTGACAAAGTTAAGGGGAGAGTTAATGGCCTTAATTAAAGATGGAGCTATGTTAGCAATCATTAATGAAACTCACGAGAAAATACAAATGATTATTCAAGAATATGAGGGGGTATCTGTTGCAAACTACAATTCTTTTTCTCAAACTGTGATAGGTGGTTTGGAAAAAGAAATTGAGCGTTTGCAAAAATATTTAAATAACCATAATATTATTAATATTAAACTAAATGTAAGTGGAGCATTTCATACACCATATATGAAACAGGTTGAACCATCTTTTCGTAAGTATCTTGAAAATATGAACTTTTGTGAACCTAAAAAAGTTGTTATTTCTAATGTTACAGGTACTCCATATAATAAAAACAATATTGTTGATAATTTATGTAATCATTTGTTTTTACCGGTGCGATGGATCGATGTGAATTTATATATGATTAGGCATGGGGTTAATGAGGTTATGCAGATTGGAGGAGGAAAAACTCTTAATGGATTTTTTAGAAATGTAAAAGATAATTATAATAATGTTTTGCATGAGATGTAAAATGATAATTCTATACAAAAGATAAATTTCGATAAGAGGTAGATATTCAAATGGATGTTTATCTCTTTTTGTTTTAGGGAAAAAGTTACATGTGAGATAAGTGAAAATAACATGTTATTAGAATATTATCATAAATAATTTATAATATATCGTTGAGTATACATAAGAATTTTATAAAAATAGAATAAATGAGTGGTATATATTACTAAAATGAGTCGCATTCATGTGTTAATAAGACGCTTATGGGTATGTATGATAAGGATATACTATACGCAGAGGTGAATTTATGGAAAAGAATATTAAAAATCATGGTACGACTAAGCCATTATACGTTGAAATAGGGAAAAGACTTAGAATTATACGAATTCAGTTAAATTATACACAAGAACAATTGGCAGAGATTTTAGGAATTAGTACACCATATTATGGAAAAGTTGAACGTGGTGTATACGGGTTATCTTTGGAAAAGCTAGTGCTTGTAAATAAAAAGTTGGATGTGGATATAAACTTTCTATTAACCGGTATTAAGAGAAGCGATTTTTCTTTAGACAAAGTTATAAATGAATGCCCAAAAGAGAAGAGATATGATTTAGAACAATTAATAAAATATGCCGCTAATCTTGTAAAAGAAATTGAAAATTAGTCAGGGTGAGGTGGAGGAAAAATGATAGAGATTGCTATTTGTGACGATGAAATTATAATAACATCTAAGATAGAAAATACCTTAGTACAATTGTCTGAAGAGATGGGGATTAAAGTTGAGATTGATGTTTTTTATGATGGGAAAACATTAGTAAATTATATTAAAAGTGGGAAAAAGTATGATCTGATTTATATGGATATAGAGATGACGGAACAAAATGGAATAAGTGCTGCGAATGAGATTAGAGAAATAGATAAAAAAGTTTTTTTGATTTATATTACTAGTTATGAAAGTTTTGCAAAAGATGTGTTTGAAGTAAATGCTTATAGATTTATAACAAAGCCCATTGATTGGAAGTTTTTCAGAAAATGCTTTGAGGCGGTAAAAGATGAATTGACTGTTCAACCGCATTATTTTAGATATCAGTATAATAAAGTGGTGTATAGAGTATCATTAGATGAAATTATGTATTTTCAGAGCGATCGCCGAGTAACTTATATTATTACAGAAAAAGGGAGTAAAAAATGTTACGGAAAATTAAATGATATAGAACGTAGACTTCTTGACTCTAATATAGTTTTCTTTAGGATACACCAATCATTTTTGGTTAATCCACAATATGTAATTGCTTATTTTTATGATTCAATAGAGTTATTAGATGGAACAATATTGTCGATTAGTGAAAATAGGAGAAAGAAGGTAAGTGCACTTTTTTGTACACTTAAAGGAGAGGATATTATTGTTTAACTATTGTAGTGCTGTAGTTTTAGATATTGCCCTAGCAATGTTTTCTGTACTGATTTTAAAGATATATTTTGAAATATTTTTTACAGAAAAAGAAAATAATACTATAAAATATTTTTGCTGGATACTGTATGGAAGTTGGCAAATAATGATTGGAATCTGTAATATGTTTCCGGCATATATGAATACTATAATTAGTATTGTTTTGGTTAGTGTTGTATGTATAGGAGGGTTTGAGGGAAATACTTTACAGAAAGTTGTATTTTCTGTTTTAATTAACGCTATTTGGATGTTGGCAGAATTTTTGGTGGGATATGGGTTTGTTTTATGCGGCATACATTATATGGTTCCACAGTTTTGGGGCTCGTTATTATCAAAGTTTATGACGCTACTCATGATTTTATGTTTAAAGAAGTTTTTTCACAATGAAAATATAAGGAATCTTTCGAATCGATATAACTTAATTTTATTATTAATACCGATAGGAAGTATGTTTGTTGTATATAATGTTTTTATGCTAAGTGTAGAGCTAAATCAAAACAGATATATTAGAGCGTCATGGACAAGTGTGATTATAATTTTATTGCTTAATATTGCTATTTTTAAATTATATTTAAGTTTGTCGAAGGAGAAGGAATTACAAAAGTATAATACCGTTTATGAGCAACAGTTAGAACTATGCAATCAACATATGCGAGAAAAGGAAACTGTAATGATGGAATTACGTAATGCTAGGCATGATATGAAACAACATTTTATTATCTTGATAGAGTTGTTAGATAAAAATGATAATCAAAAAGCTACAGAATATTTGCGCAATCTTATAAACGCAGAGCCGTTGAGTCAATTTAGAATTTCAAGAACAGATAATATTGTTGTAGATTCTTTAGTTAATGCTAAATATGCTGTGGCAATAAAAGAGCATGTGCGATTTGAAGCGGATATTCACATTCCTATGCAGCTTCCATTTAAAAGTGCAGATTTATGTATCTTGCTAGGAAATATTCTTGATAATGCAATTGAAGCATCTTCTCAATTAGAAAAGCAAAAACGGTATATAAAATTCTTTATGAAGTATGAAAATAATATTTTGATAATTACTGTTATTAATTCATACTGTGGAAAGATCTTAAGAAATTCGAGTGGTAAAATAATCTCTAATAAAGGGGATTCAAGATATCATGGAATAGGTTTAGAGTCAGTAAAAAAAATAGCAGATAAATATCATGGCTCGGTTGTTATTGAATCAAAGACAGAAAAATTTGTTATAAAAATAATTTTATGTGATTTGCAGAAAAAATTACAAGAAACCTCGTAAAAATTACATGATAGTATCGCTCTTTCTTTTTTTATGTTATTATTTATAAAAATAATGGAGGTAATAGTAATGAGAAAAATCAAGGATTTTATTCAAAAGCATACAAATGTAATAGCAAGTTTTGCAATGTTCTTTAGTATAATTGCGGCAAATAGCAGATGTGTATGCATTTATCATCAGCCTAAAATGCCAAATGAAATAAAGAAACTTAAAAATGAGTAGTATAGAGAAAATAGCAGATTTGTTAACACATTATATAGTGAAAAACGAAGCCATTAAAGCAGAGGATTCAGAAATCTATAGGTATGGTTTTTTGATTGGTATAGAAATGTTTATCTGTATTGCAACTTGCTATGGCATAGCGATACCGATGGGGATGGCTAAAGAATGTACAGTGTTTTTTTTGATTTTTTTTTCATTAAGATCTTTTGTTGGCGGAGTGCATATGAGTAGTTATAAAAAATGTTTTGTATGTTCTTGCATGGTGGTTTTTTTAACTCTTCTTGCTATAAAGAATATCAGCCTATCGAATAAGTGGGCATTAGGAATCATATGTTGCGAAATATTAATTATTTTATTCTTGAATCCAGTAGAAAATGAAAATCGTCCGGTAGATGGATGTGAAAAAAGAATATTTGCACATACAATTAAGCGGATTTTGGTTATTATATTAGGGGTTACATGTGTTTTGTTTACGGCTGGCTATAATGATTATTTAGTGGTAATTACATATACACTTGGAGTAATTATCATATCTATGCTTTTAGGCAAAGTAAAAAGGAAAGAAAATGATAGTGGTATGCGAGAGTGAAGATCCACTTGATTAGTGATAATTTAGAAATATGTCAGCAAACTAAAGAAATGAAGAGAGCACTACATAAATTATTAAGGATTGCTTTTGAAGATTTTAGGAGCAAAGAGAGTATGTAGTATGACATTTTAATTATGCCATGATAGCAGAAAAAGAATTTAAATTAATTTTAGGGGCGAAATGTAAGAGCAGGATTCCTATTTTTGCACTTTTAGAACAAAGTAGCATTTCTGACCAGTTTGAGGTATTAACGATAGGAGTATTGGACTATCTTGAACGTACTATGACAGATGAATTATAGGCACAGAAATTGAAAGAAATGTATAAATGAAAGTTGTATTATGATTGGGAAAAGAAAACTATAGAGAAATAGTTTTTAGCAGCTTATTAGCTAGAATGATGTGAAAATAAATAAATGGGAGACTTTTGGTGCATTGAAAAAAATATTATATTTATCTTATAAATATAATCCTGATAAGAGCCTATATTACCTTTTGGCTTCTCGATATAAGATAGATTTTCAAGAAATGTTTAAAAATAATATAAATATATTAAGTGTAGAGTATGATTTGTGTATCATAGAGATGCAGAAGTTTACGGATGAGAGTAAAAAGGTGATTCAAGAGGTACGTCGACAAATATGTGTGCCGATATTTTTTGTGTCTGGAACAACACATACAATATTACAAAGAAAAGAGATAAAGTATGCTATTGAAAAGTAAGCGCAAAATATTGCTACGCTGCCCATGAATCACGCTTGCACCAAAATGATAGATGCAAGCGTTTTACTCTATGTTTAGTTTTGACAGTTCGCTTTCGCAGTCTCGCTCCATGGGGCAAGCTGTTCCAACTGTTCATCTGACATTTTAGCGTCTGGCCGCTGTGATAAGAGATATGTCAGATATTTGTAGGTATTCAGGTCATTCGCTTTTGCCATCTCAACCATTGTATACACAATAGCGCTAGAGGCAGCTCCCTTCGGGCTGGCACTGAACAGCCAGTTTTTCCGGCCAACAGTGAATGGTCTGATTGCATTCTCGCTAAGATTATTGGATAAACTGCAATGACCGTCTTCCAGATAGGTCATCAGGGTGTCTTTCCGATTTTGGGCATAGTTCACCGCTTTCGCCAAACGGGTTCCCTTGTTTGGACGCTGTTGATCCAGCCAATTCCAGAATGCCTCCAGTATCGGCTTCTCCTTTTCAAGACGGAACTGTTTTCTCTGCTCCGCAGTATGATTTTTTGCTTTTGAGTACTGCTCACAATCAAACAGCTTGGAGCAGAACTGTACTCCCTGCACTGCCGGAAGGCTGTAATCATACTCTTTCCCTTTCGGTATGGCATCTGTAAAGTAACGTCTCACATGTGCCCAGCAAGAGCATCGTTTGATATCCGGCAGATTGTTATAACCCTTGTATCCATCAGTCTCCAGATATCCGCTGAACCCCTGTAGGAAAGATGCCGCATGGAACTTTGCCCTTGTCTCTGTGTAATGATAGAGCAGGATCGGCGGAAGCCCATCTTCTCCACTGCGGAAGAGCCACATCCAGGAATCTGTTTCAGGATTGCGCTCCGGCTCATTCAGTACCTGAACCCGGGTTTCATCTGCCATCAGATATTTACGCATCCGTAACTGACGGTGAAAATAATCATAAACATGACAGAGGTAATTCTCGGCACAGTAAATGATCCAGTTAGCAAGCGTAGCCCGGCTTAATGGGACACCCAGCTGCTTCCATTCCGATTCCTGCCGGTTTAATGGCAGACCATTCTGGTACTTCTGGTGCATTGCCCATCCTACAACGGATTCCGATGCATAACTTTCTGGGATCAATGGTTCCTGGACAGGCGCTTTGACAAATGTCTGATCATCTGGGTGTTCCTCTGATATGGCACATTCCGGGCATTTATAGGTTTCACGATAGATATTTACTACTTTTCCTTTGGCAGGGGTAAAGCGAAATTCATGGCGGACGAATTCTTTCCCAATACATTCCATCTGCGTTCCGCAGGTTGGACAGTTTCGCTCCTCCTCCGGAAGAGAAATGATCTCGTCGCAGGAAGGAACATTTTTAAAGAGATCTGCATGTGTCCGTCGTGCTTTTCGCTTATGTTCCGGAACAGTGATGTCATCAGGAAGTTCCTGTTTCCATGTCGGATCTGCTTCCTGCTCGGCTTCATCAAAAAGATTCAGCTGACCATCGACATCTTTCCGTTTTTCACTGGAAGTACCAAAAAGCTTCTTCGTGAGATATTCAATCTGCTGACGAAGGTTTTCTTTTTCCAGACGGTCTGCTTCCAATGTTTTTTGTAAAGACTGAATCAGTTCTGTCTGTGTGGAAATCGTCTTATTCAGTTGGTTGATCATGTCCTTGTACGCGAGGATTTTTGAATCTTTTGAATTACCAGCCATATGTTTTCTGCTCCTTTTTCACTGCTCTTATTATACCATAAAAAGCAATGAAAAAGAAGCAGAAAACCCAGCATTTACAAGGGATTTCAGACATGATATAGGGTGCGAACCCCCTCCGTTTCTGTTGGTTGGCATAGATGTTTTACGCGATCATTCCGTAGGTTTGAATGCCTTTGGTTGTTCGATTTCAAGCCCGGACATGAGCCAGTCGAATTGCTGCCAGGTCAATTGTTTTACTTCCAACTGATTTCTGGGCCAGCGGAATCTTCCCTGGACTTCCATACGTTTATACAGAAGCAATTATTCGAGTTCTTAGATAATGCCTTTTATTAGAAGAGAATTATTATTCGAGATAATCTCTTGGAAAGTCCAGAA
>OGNS01000187.1_pt1 | contig 53535 bp, 55 predicted proteins | sample 1573571 | NCBI WGS metagenome assembly OGNS01 (sample SAMEA2581890, study PRJEB24529) | metagenome | biome: Human gut stool | place: China | collected 2011 | reverse complement strand
ATATCAGTTCATTATAAAAAGCTTAGATTTTTGTCTTGACAACTGAACCACTATAGTGTGATCAAAAATGGACACCATCAATTGTTTGTTTTTAAATTTTATAATTTTAATTATACAAGCTTATTAGATAACTATATTGATTTGGATAGACAACAATTTAAACCTGTTATTTATAAGACATCATCTAATAATTTTCACTTTCAAATCAATAATGATACATTGTTTTCAAATGTAATATTAGATATTGTACATCCAAATGGGGTTCAGTCGATTCCTAAATCCATTCTTTTTGGATATGAGCGCAAAGGATACAATGAATTTACAGATAAAGATCGATTTTTTATAAAATCTTACTGGACGAGGGCAGACATAAAATATTCTAGTGATTTTTTAAATACAAAACTATTTATAATTTATGGAATGTCAATAGGAAAATCTGATTCTTGGTGGTGGGAACATATTTTTTATTCATTAAAAGAAAACGGATCCGAATTGATTATATATAATTATACCCTAGATATTGAAGAAGACAAGGAACAGATAAAACAACGATTTATAAATAATAGTATTGGAGAGAATGCAAATGTTTCAACTTCTGTACTAAATAAAATAAAAGAACATATTTATGTAGTGAATTTTAATGATCAAAAAGATACAAAATTGTTTAATATGGAGATGCCACTTTAATCCCTTTCCCTTTCCTCTCTCTTTCTTTCCACTACTAGTAAAACAGATAGGATTCCCTCATATTTTTTGAAAATTCTATCTGTTTTACATTTTTACAATCCTTTAATAAACGCAACTTCTTTTTTCTTAAGAGCTTTCTTCAACTTTTCATTCTCTGCCTTTAAATCCTTATTCTCTTTCTGAGATTTTTCATACTCCATTTTTATCAACTCATTCTGCCGTTCCAGAGCATAATCTAGAATCACTTTCTTTTTCTGATGGAACACCTTGCCTTCCTGCTTCTGTCTTGCCTCATTCAAAAACTTGCTTACAGTCGGATTTTTATAGAAGAAAGCCCTTGACAATCCTGTTTTCCGAACTAGTTCACAGACCAAAAGTTGTTCTTCCTTATCCAGCATTTCTTTGATCGTGCGGATTGCGCAGTCTATTTTTTCCTTACTCGCCTTTTGATTAGACTCAACCATTTTGGAATACTTGCTCATATCCATCCCACTCCTTAATAATTTCACTCAAAATCTCATCCATCGTCTTTCTTAATTCTTCGGTTTCCTTTACCAGTAGCTTTCCGCTTGCTCGCCGATACCGATATACCGTATTCACTCCCCTGTGCCCTAATAAATGTGCAATAGCAGCATCATCTAGATGCAGCTCTACAAGCTTCATGCCATAACAGTGCCGGAATAAATGTGTGGCAAAACCCATTCGTTCTCCGTTATCTTTACAAATATCATTTTCGTGTATCAATGTATATACACGGTGTTTTAGCATAGAATATTGAAACGGCAGGGAAGGGTTCGACTCATTTACGAATACATATTCCGTTTCCCCATACCTTTCGTATGTATACTCCATGGATTTCTGAATTAACTTAGCCACATCGTCTGGAATCGGTTTTTCATAATAAGAGGTCTTTACCTGATACATTCGAACAATATAATGTCCGTTTTCCTGATATAAGCAGTCTGTTCGCAAGGTAAGTGTATCAGAAATCCTTCCGCCAAGCATCTGATGCAGGATCAGCGCACGTGCCACCTGTTCTTCCATATTGACGATATAATAATTCAAACGCTTTATTTCCTCGTCAGAATAAATTTTAAATGCTACTTCCGGTGCTTTTGGCATGTCCTGCTTAATAAACAATTTCCCCAACTTGGGCTTGTCAATCACTTTTCCAACCTGCTGCAGCATGTTTTTTAAATTTGCCATTTCCGTTTTTAAGTTTCTTTCCTGTCCTCTTTCCAGGTTGATGTAAGTCAAGTATTCTTCAATGTTTAATCGCCCTACTTCTCCTAAACTTTTAATCTCTGGATTTCTCTTGGCAAGAAACTCAGAAAACCGTCTTACCGCACGTATCTCTCCCTGTAACGAACCTACCGATAAATATTTAATCCGGATATAAGATGCCCGTTTTACCTCTTCCCTTATCGTCTCTTGTACGATTCCTGTAAATTTTATTGTCCTTATTACATCTATCGGATTCTGTCTGACCTCAAATCCCAAATTTTCCAGTTTCCACACATCTTTTTCCCATTCTGACCGTTTATCTTCTGGCTCTAAATAACGAAGCAGAAGACGTAGATACTTGATCGGTGCCGCATCCTCCTGTAAATTCTTACCCATACTTTTCATATGATGCTTTCGTGTGATTTGATATCCATGATTTAATAGCCATGCCCTAAATTTCTTAACAAGGACTTCTTCTGGTATTGCCCTGAAACTGTGCAGAAACGGATATTTATCTTTCATAAATCTAGCAAGTAGATTGTAAAGAATTATGTCTCCATTTACGGTAGACATACTCAACTCTTCTCCGCGGCTTCGTATGAATGTTTCCATTTCCTTTTTCTGCCCTTCCATTGTCAAAAGATCCAAATTATAAAAATGGTGTTCCATAACTCTAACATTTTTTTCAGAAATACTTCCTTTTCTCTGATAGCAAGGAAGATCTTTTATATAAATCCTAGTTTCCACCTTTTTCACTTCCTCTCCATTCACTTACCAAACTTTTCTGTTCTTTATAATATTGTTCACTTGACATATCCACATGTTTCTGAATACAGTCAATATACCGCCTTGTCATATTTTCATGTTTATGACCTAAAAATTCCCGGATTGCCTGTATGGACGCCCCACGTTCATATAAAGCTGTGGCTACGCTATGCCGATAATCGTGCGTTTGGAACACATGATCTCCGCATCTGATTCCCTGTTGTTTGCACCATGCCACCATTTCATGCCAATAGTGTGTTGACAAGAAAGGTCCTCCTTTGGAATTTTGGAACACATAAGAGTCTATACCGATTTTCTTTCGTTCTATATAAACCATCATGCTACGATATAATATCATTGGGATTGGAATTACCTTTTCCATCTTCATTTTGTGCTGATAAATCCTAAGCCAGGCAACCCCTTCCTTCAGATAATATCCTTCCCGTTTTATGGAACATACTTCATTGATTCGTAACCCCAAACACCATAAATGCAGATACATAAGCCTCATGTCTTCTGGCAATTGGTTTAAATTCTGTAAGATCTCCGTCACCGTATTCTGTGGTACAGACCGATAATGATGCGGTACCGGTTCCCGCTTTATATAATATTCTGGATAAAAAGGAACCTTGCTATAATATCCCCTCGCTGTCAGAAACCTAAAAAAGCAATGAATTTCAGCCACCTTATCGTTAAATGTTGCAATTTCAACACATTCCTTTTGCAATTCTCTCATATATAAATCAATCTCTGCTGCAGTCAATTTATCTACTGCAAGCTTTTCTTTATCAAGAAAACGCAGAAAGGCTTTAGTAATATACGTCCGTGCCCATATATTTTGAACCGCAGCTCCAGTTACACCCAACTGATATTTTACATACATCTTTAAATATTCCCGGTTATGTTTATCTAATATATCTAAAAATGAAATACGTTTTACCGGCCTTGTCGGATCATAACGGGTTATATCAAACTGGAAACGCTCCAAATACCATACATTTGCATCCCAGTTAATATCTTTAGCCTGCAAAAAAAGGATTCTCTGTACTTTATCCACAATCTGAGGATATCGGTTATTTACAAGTGGAACTTCTTTTGCTTTACTAAAATACTCATCAATTTGATTCTGTTCTAGCTGTGTTAGATCCGAAATCCCTCTGTCTATGCAATACACATAAAAGAAATGCAAGGGGGCAAGATACCCCCGCCGTAATTTACGCTCCGAAAAGTTTTCTAATGCATAATTTAGAACCGTAAAAATCTGATATTTCAGTCTCTGTGATGTCTTAATTGAAAAATCCCATATAATTCCTTCTGCATCCTTGCAATAGTAAAATTCCTTTGCCAAATTATAATCCGGATGATAACCCAAGTAAATTCTCTTCTCTTGATACTTTAGCCGAATTCTTTTTTCCCTAATACTGTTATTTCTTTTTTTAATATCAAATAACTTTAGTTTATCTAAACCGCATAGATACCATGGACAGTTTCTTTTATTTATGGTTTTCTCCAGATATTGTTCATAACTCATCCTGGCATCCCAGTCAATTTCTTCCAAACTATATATCTTCTTCTCCACCATAAATGCATACACTTTGTTCTTAAGAGACTGTTCTATTGTGTCACATTCTTCCAACTCTTCTTTTAGTTTTACAAATTCTTTTTGCTTATGAAACATTCTCCAATCCCGTAAAGATTTTTGGTATACACCAATCAACTTTCTGTCTTTAATTCCCTGTTCCTGAAGCCATAGTGCATACGAATCAATCAAACTATCTTCAATTTCTGTTACATCATACACATTTTTCAAATACAAATACTCTATTCCACGCTTTATAAATCTCTTTTCCCTTGCCGGGCACTCCTCTATCTGTCTTTCTAAATATTCGGCATTCTTCTTTTCTTCATAAAAACAATTAACTACTTCCATTGCCATATTTAACCAACTCCTATAACAATTTATCCGCCATATATAATGCTGCATTTTTACGAAAAAGCTCTTCACTTGCTTCAACCAACTCTTCATTGCTAATGTTCAGATAATTAATAGTTGTCTGCAGATTCCTATGCCCCAGCGCCTGACTGATCAATTCCAAACTCCATCCATTCTTCCGACGCTCATTTGCAAAATAATGCCTGAGCATATGAGATGTAACTTTAATCTGTGTCTTCTTTTGTAAACGGCGGAGCATTGCATTGACTGCATCTTCTGTTAACGCTTGTCCGGCATGTTCTCCAGATAATGTAATAAACAAATATTCTGATTCTTTCAGTAATTTTCTGTACTTAGCATAGTAAAAGAGCAGAATGTCAAAAGTATCTTTGCTTACCTTCGCCCACCTGTCTTCCTCATATTTTGCACGCACTTCATTTTCATTGTCTGCTCTTGGCTCAACGCGTATCCGACACCCCTGGTAATCAATATCCTCCACATAACGTACCCCTAAAAGCTCTCCAATACGAAAGCCGGTCTCAGCTAACAAAAGAAGTAACAACTGATCCCTGCAATTTGTACATGCATCCAAAAGAACGATAATGTTTTTTCTCTCTATGGTTCTCCCTTTTGATGAAACTGCATTCAAATATCCATCAAATGACCGGCACAGCTTGGTCTTTCTAACACCTATAGCATTTGTATACGAAATTGTCTTATCCGAAAGAACCAGCAATGAGCCAAACTGTTCATATTCCATTTCAAGAAATTGATAAAAACCAAACACATCATGTAAATATGCATTGCATGTCCCATTATCTGGAATTTTCCTTACTTCCCCGGAAATATGCTTTCCTCCTTTAACCCAATAGAGAAAGTTCTGAAAAAATTCCATTTGTGCACTATAAGTCATCTCATAAACATCCTCAAACTGTCTCCCCTGTTCTTTCAAATATCCCATAAAATAGGATAATGAAAACGCAATACGCTTTACTGTATTGGGGGAACGATTTGAAGTTGTCTTATGCTTCAAATATTTTGTTGGATATACACAGATACTGGCATCCTCTGTCCGGCGAATCAGAAAATAAACTTTTCCATCATACCTCACATTTCCAACCTCATAAGTCTTCAAATTTCCATCACCCCCCTCTTTTACTATATCTACATTATACATACCTTTTCTTTTCTATGTCAATTATTATTGATATAGATTATTTTATATTGATTTTTCTTTGTTTTAAATCCACATACTTAACAAAAATAATTTCCCCTACTAATTATCTGATTGATTGTTCCATTCCCACATGATATAGTGAAAATGGAGGTTTTATTATGAACAGTCAATTTGATAAATCAGCATTTTCAATACTCCTCAAAAGAGCACTTGGAAACCGAACACAAAAAAGTTTTGCCGAAGATATTCAAATGAGCAAGGAGCACCTTTCCCGTTTAGTAACGCAAAAACGGGAGACTCCGCCTACTATAGATACTTTAACCAAAATTGCCTTAAATTCACAAAACAGAGTATCTTTGCAAGAGTTACTTTCTGTTTGTGGCTATGATCCGAACACTGTATCCGTTCCTGCTACCATCAATCATATGATGGAGACAGTTAAGCTTGCTTTATCACATATTCCATATGATTTTTCCGAGCATTTATGTGATAACACCAGCTTTTACCAAATGACTTCATGTTTCGCAAACGGTCCCATTCACCGTTGGTATTTTCATTTTCTTTCAGACAATACTTTTGGAACTGTAGACCATGAACTTTCTACCAATCTTTTAAGTTTAATATCAAAAGAAATGAAGTCTGACGATAAAATCAGCTTTGTCACTTCGATTCCTTTGTTATTTCAGTACTACATGGAACACCGGCCTCATAATTTAAACTTAAACCTTTCGTTCATTCTAATTAACGAACATACATTAACTGTTTCAAAAGAAATAGTGCTTCAAAATGCCAGTTCAATACCTTATGAAGTTTTAAACAACTATACATTCCCATCAAACCCGGAATAATCCCGGGTTTTTTACTGCATTGGCTCACAATTTTATAATGCTTAGCCTCTTAAAATGTAAAAAGTATATATCTCCTATATTTCTGTAAATTTTCACACAAAAAACTCCTAGAATCACTTTACTCTAGGAGTTTTTTTGGTGGCTGCTTTACAGCCACTAATAAATTTTGCGGATCTCTGCCGGAAGTTTTTCTGACTAGGACAGAAGATTTTCCAAAAAGGAACAATCCCTGTCATTCTTGTGTTTCGGGATCTCCTCCAGAAGATACTGTACATAATCAAAATACTTCAGATGATTCGCTTTTGCAGTTTTCACAATACTGTAAATGATTGTGGAAGATTTGGCTCCATGAATCGTATCGAGCATCTGCGAGTTCTTCTTATGTTCTTAAGCACATAAGAAGAATTAGGTAACGATTAATAAACCCGGGAAGCACAGGCAAGCACAATCATCTACAGTATTACGGAAACAGCCCGTGCGAATCATCTGAATGTTTATTATTACATACGCCATCTGTTAATGGAACTTCTCAAGCTGAAAGATGAAAACGGAGTAATAGACGAAACAACAAATCTGGAGCCACTCATACCGTGGCCAAAAGAACTGCCGAATGAATGCTACAGCAAGCGCCGCTAATAACAGCGACGCAAATTTATGAAGAAACGAAAGATTTGACATTTACGAATATGCAGAAGGAACTTTCTTACAAATCTTCTCAATAAACAAATATAGCAAAATACCATAATAGTTCCATCCCGTTTTTTTCTCTCTCTGCATCTTTCCATTAGGATAATTCCTACGTTTCACTTACATCATTAAACTGACTACTTAATGAAAAAAAATCATAATTTTAAGAGCTACAAAAATATAATATAAAAGTAATTATAAAACATACAGTTGCCATTATACCTATTACTAAATGGTGCCACTCTTTTTTTATATTTTTATTCTGTATAACACTAGATAAAAACTCTGTTGCGATATAGCCAAATACTGTTGATTGAAGTGCATAAATATTCGTTACTGAATAAATGCAATAATGTATATAAAAGAAAACTGCTAAGATTAATAAACTAACAGTACTCCATCTTATACTTTTTTGACTCCTCATGGTTTTCTTACACACCTCCATTAATTAACACTTTACAATGCCAATTTACTAAATTTTATTGTTTTGATATTGATATTATACTACTTTTTTCGATATTTTCAAGTTTTTCACAAAAGCTGGAACTTTGTATGTCTAAAATCATAATTCTGAAAATTAAAAATTGATTTCAAAATCCGCGGATAGCTGATGTATTTCACTCTAAATTATTCAAAACCAGCTATTTAAACTCCCTAGTTAATGAATTGGATATTTTCGTTTAAATCGGAATACTTACTCAACAACATAGCGTTTCAACTAATATACACTATCTTTTCTAAAAAAATCACTTCTGCTTGACTATATCTGTAATTAATTATATACTCAAACAGAAGTGACAGCACACTTAATATTATTTTGAGATTAGAAAATGTAAAGATTTTCTAGTCTCTTTTACTTACAACCTTTGCCACACGAAAACGCATCACTTAATGTAAGCGTAATCTGTACTGTAGCTAAAGTAGCCGCCGATACCTTAGAACAAACAGTTATTGTTGCCGCAATTGATGTTCCAATACTTGCAGGCGCAATCTGTCCGTCTGAATCAGTTGATCCAATATCTGACATTTTATTGAGTTCAGCCATGTTCAGATTTTCTTTCATACTTATGTCCCCTTTCTTACTAACACTTTCCTGTACAACTAAATAATTTTGTTGCTTGAGTTACTGTAGCAACAGATGTTGCAAGAGATGCCCATGACGCTGGTGTACACACAGTAATAGTGGCTGCAATCGAGGTAAAAATACTGCGCGGTGCTACTTCACCCATAGTATCATCAGCACCAACTTGAGCCAACTTATCCAGCTCATTCTGATTTAAAATTTCATTCATGTTTTCTCCTCCTCTCTAAATATTTCTATTATAAAAACCTACTTTAACAGTAAGATTTTACCAAAAGAATGATATTATCAATTTAAGTCTATCAAACTATCAAATCTATTATATATGCTTTTATCATGTGATATAATTACAACAATTTTATGTGCATTTTTTAGATATTCCATTAACACCCAAATATGTTCCACCAATAAAGGATGCACATTTGATGTGGGTTCATCAAAAATATAAACATCTGCATTTTTATATATTTTGGTAAATAGTTGAACCATTTGCCTTTCACCAGAGGATACTTCACATATTTTTTTATTCATAAGATTATCTAAATTAAACAATTTGGAAAAAAAGATATCTTTACACTTTCCATCATGTTTCAACTCGTTTATTTTAGCATCAGTAATATATTTAGAAATATAATCCTCAACCGTTATATCAATACTATTTATCCCTTGCAACATAATAGAAAAATTATATTGGCGCAAATTATACATATCTATATCCTTTGTATTTAAATTATTTATATATACTTCTCCAATAATATTGGCATTATTAATTCCAACTAAAATATTAATAAGTGTTGTTTTTCCCGCTCCATTTTTCCCCACTAATCCATAAATTCCAGACTTATTGATAGCAAAATTTAATTTTTTATTATACACTCTTTTATCATTAAAGTAATAATTTACATTCTTCACTTCCAATTTGGTAACTTTACTAACCAATTTTCTTCCATTAATCTCGACAGGTATTTCTAATAGTTCCTGCAATCTGTTTTTTGAGATTTTCATTACTTGGTATGCTTGTCCTAGTTCAAAATAATATTTAATCGTCTCCAATATCATGCTAAAATAAGAATTAATCATTGTAAATTCACCAATTGTCATATTATTTTGTATAACTAATTTCCCGCCATATAAAAATACAACTATCTGAAACATTAAACTTATTGTTCCATCAAGAGACGTAAACCCAAATAGTAATTTGTTATATCTCATTACTTTGTATATATATGATGCGAATTTTATATACACACTATTGTTCTCTTGTTCAAAAAGTGCATCTGTCTTAATTTCCCTATTTCGCTCATACATTTCATTAAGTTTACTCACAAACATATTACTATTCTCTGTACAATCATGCCCACGAGAATATAAAGGTTGTTTCAATAAAATATATGCCATACAATAAACAGGTATAAAAACTAATAATACACAAAATAATGATTTATTCAAAGCACACAACAAAACCGACATTGCTATCAATATAATTATATTCATAATAGCTGATATAAAGTTGCTTATCCAAAAATTAGTTAATATTTCGCAATCTCCCCTAATCCTTTGATTTAAATATGTTGAATTATATTTCTCAAATTTCTCTATGGGTATTCTCTGAATATGTTCAATAATTTTCATATTCAAATCAAAAGAAATGCAATTCTTTAATTTTAATTGAATAACTCGAAAAATATAACCTGCTAATATTCCAAGCAAACTTATAGAAAATGCAACCCCACTAAAACTCAGCACATCCTTATACTCCTCGGAAGAAACCAAAATATCAACAAATCGTCCATTTATGTATGGCGTTATTAATGCAGTAAGTAATGTAATTATCTGTAGTAATAAAACAACACCTAATACTTTTCTCCTTTGAAACAATATTTTTTTTAAAACCTTATTCATTTTTCTCCCTCAATTTTCTTCTAAACAGCTCTTCAAATGATTCCATTTCGAAATAACCATGCTGTTTCCAAAAATCACGTTCAAAACCACTCTCTCTTTTTAAATAATTGTCTTTTTGAATCTCAAAGGTTTGCTCTTGAGTAACTGGTACATCAATAACTGATTCTGTTTCTACTGATAATATTTTTTTACAAACAAATCTTGCGTAACTTTCTAATATTTGATCAGAATTAATTTTAGTAGTTTCAATAGAAGATTCCCCTACCACTAATACCCCCCAATATTCCATCATACTTCGCAAATACTTATTTACAAACTCGTTTCCATTATTGGAGGAAATACTGATAATATAGCCAAATTTTCCAGCCAACCTATATAAATGTAGCCAGTACGCCAAACGATCGATTAACTTTTTCATATATGAACTTACTTGATGTGCATATACTGGAGAGGATAAAATAATAAAATCACTCTCTAAAAATTTTTTCTCCAAAAATAGCATATCGTCATTGTAAAGTGTTTTACCTGTAACAAATTCATTTCCACTCCCATCAGTTTCTATTATATTGCACTCACTTCCTATATAAATATCAACCTCTATTTCCGGATCACACTCATGTAAACAATCTTTTATCATATTCAAAAATTTATTCCCAACCGATTCCTCCCTTTTAGGACTACCTGAAAACATCAAAACCTTCATAAAATTTACCTCCATCTATATTTCTAATGTCAAAAAATGGGATACTTTATCCGATATCATTTCTAAAAGCACATACGCCACACCCGCGTTGCCTAACATAAAGTTATTGATTGGTACATCAATTATATTATTAAGCCAATTTATTTTCGAAAAAGACTCAAATCTACTAGTATAAATTTCTTTTTTATATTTATTATCTTTTTTTAGATACATTAATATTTCTATATTTCCATAAATGCCATGACACATACAAAGATTTTCTACTGATAACATTTTTTGAATAATTTCATTATTATTTAGCTCCTGTTCAAACTTTCTTATTTTATTCCCTAACTTCTTACTTTCCTTACTATCACGACACATATTCTTAAATATAATATCTCGTCCTAACAAAATTCCAGATGTTCCTCTACACCATGTACTAGGAAGGTTACTAATACCAATAGCCTCAATCATTTGATTTTCTTTATCAATTAAATCCTCAATTTTGTTCCTTATATTTAAGTCTGGAAACATGTGATAAATTTCACTCAATATCACCAAACATCCTGTTATTCCATGAGCATATCCAATATCATTAATTTTACGTCCATTAAATTTTTCAAATATCCTATTTTTTACTTTTTGTAATTTATCGAAAACTGTATCCTTCTCTTCACCTTTCGAATACATCTTGCACAATAAGTAAATACTTGATCCTCCGCCTTGTATAAAATCAAACTCTTCATCCTTTATTTCATTATCAAGCATCTTATCAAGAATAGCTTCTGCATAGTGTTTATAGTTTTGCTTAAATATGCGTATTTTTTTTTCGTATTTCGGCATATTTTCAAGCAAATTATACATTTTTTTATTCAAGTATACGAGAGAACCTAATCCATTAAAAACAGATAAATTCTTATGATCTATCAATGAATTTAAATAATCCATAATGCGAATAGCGAAATCAATTTTATTATACTCATTATATAATTTCCCATAATAGGCACAAACTAAAACAATTCCTCCATATTCATATAAGCTGCTATCAATCTCTCTAATTCTCCACATTCCATCTTTTACTGCAAGATGCGGAGCAAGAAAAGTACTGACTTCATGTTCTACAAATCTTATTTCCATTTGCTCAAAATACTTTATTAGTTCTTTGACACATCGTTTTACATAATTTTCGTCAATCTCGCACGGAACAAATGTTTTAATATCTGTCTTTCCAAAATCTTTTTGCTTCAGAAGAATCAACAAAGACAAGTCTATTAGCTTTTTTTGATATTCTACTATTTCGTAATCCAATGAATTAATCTTACCTTCAATTTTTTCCTTTACAGTATCACAAAAATAATTATTACATATAATTTCTCCATTAGAATATAAGTCTTTTGAGTCATAATATGAATAAAATTTTGGAATGTACCCTCTTTTTATATCCTCAATTTCTTTTTCTACCCGAAGATAGCCAAAACTTGACGGTTTAAAATTGTTCTCTAAAATCATTAATATTTTATCTGTATTCTTTTGTGACATCAATGGTTCTGGATGATATGTAGCAAATACGAAATTTGCATATACCTCCGTAGGTCTCAGCAATTGTCTAAATTCAATATAATTTGTACTTAAATACTCTAAAATTATTTTTTTTAATAGCTCCTTCTGCTTTATTACATGCTCTGCAGCTATTTCAAATCCTTTATGTAATAATTTGCGAACTTCTTCTAAACTTATGTAATTATATAAAACATTTTTGCCATTTAATTTTACTTGACTATCAATAATAACTTCTACTTTCTTCTTCTCAGCAACAATACCTTCTATTTCACTAAAACTATACTCATAATATTCTTTTTCTGATTTACAAGTATCACTTAGTATACCGCTCACGTTAACATCTAAAGCACCACCATCATTTATAAATGGAATAAACAACGTGTTAAGTACACTACTTACACTTTCTTTAAATTTATCTGCTTTCATCTTATTAGTTGAAAGTAGGGTCATTGTTTCAAAATCAATCACAACAGGTGTTGAACCATAATTTATAATATTTTCATGATGCATATCAAATGAATTCAAAATATAGAACACAAACAAATATATACCTGATATATAGAAGTATTGTTTGACTTCATCAATTGAACTACAATTTTTATATTTTACTTCTTCCATCCAAACATAATTGTCACAAGCAATATATTTAAGACGTTTATCTTGTATCGACTCATGATCTATAACAAAATCTATAACTTTATAAAAAAGAGAAATACTATTCCCATTAACAGGTTTATAGTATAAAACTAATGATTCTGTCTCCACTCTGCAAGCTGTTTTTCCATCATGAAGATCTCCATTACCTAATCGAATATCCGTTATATTCCCTATGCTACATCCAAATATTTCTTCTAACTTTTGTCTATCCTTGATAAAATCATCATAAATTTCACCTGAATAGTTTAATATATCTTCAATTCTTCTTATAATTTTCCCTTTCAACATTTTGTATTTTTCATAATAGTAATCAAAAAAGTCATCTGTTAAAATATATTCACAAAATTCAGATAATTTCTTCTCTTCGTTTCTTCCATCAACGAAAAGATTAAACTCTGGTAATAATGTCCTCACCATATCTTGTCCAATACTCAAAATCAAATTTCTATAAACACTCTTAAAATAATTATTGTCAACTTTATTTTTTAACGCCTGCATTTCATCTACACAAAACATTTCAATGTTCTTTTCAAAAAAACGATTAAATACTGATATATCCACTTCATTTTCCTCCCTTAATCTTTATTACTTTTTTCCAATTACATTTCTTAGCGTCTTCTTATATAATAACTATAATTTCTTCTATTTATTTTATTTTGTCATTTTTCCTGGGTTCCATGTAACTTTTCCTGATAATTTATTCGAAAGGTTTTAAAAATTCCATATTTCTAGAATTACCCAGTATAAAAAAGAGGCTGTAAAAAAACTCTGATTAAGAAACACTAGAACCGGCGTTTTCCTAAACTCATTCAAATCATTGGCTTGTCGCCTGAAAGAACTATTTGTTCCGATTTCAACGTAACTGCTTTTTCACGTACTTTTTTTAATAACTCCGTGTCCAACTCATCTTCCTCGGTAAACTCTGAAACGTGCTTTGCATCAACACAACAATGTTTACATTTCAAATTGCATCTGTATGTCAAGTTAATGCTAATTTTTCGAATATTATATGTAAATGTGCTCGCCACTTTGTCCACCGGTACTAAAAAATCATAAGCTAACAACTTTTCAAAAATAATTCTTAAATATTTTTCATCTTCATAATCAAATGCGTTTTTATATATCTCTTCTACAGAAAGAATCATTTCCTCCATCTGCTGTAAAATTCTCCAACAACTCAAAGGAATCAAAATCCATGTGCCGTTATCGAGATTAGCTAACACTACTTTTTTCTTTATTACATATTACAGGACATTCTTTACTTAATTTCATAACAATCACCCTTTACAAACTAACTACTTCTTCCTTACATCTAGTCTATAGCACAAATATCAATAAATTCTTAACGTACCACACATTTTAATCGTAATTTCCAATACGGTGCTCACTATGGTTCGACAGGGCACCTGTCCGGTAAATTCAGTGTCTATGATGTCCTGTGATTAGTAATCCGGTTAGCGGTTATCTAAAATACAAAAACATACCAATGTAAAGCCAACCGACCTCATAAAGTGGCTTGGAGCTTAACATCAGTTCATTTTCTTAATACTGGTATTTCAACATGAACTTGTGTCCATAAGTAATGCAGAACAAAAAGCGATCCAGCGCTATGCCAGACCGCTCATTTCATATTATTACATGTTATTCTCAGACCATGATTCCAGTTGCATTCCGATATTTCCAGTGTATCCCCAGTCATCACTTCCTATATATCTCCGATCTTCTCCATTATTAATAAGCGATACTTTAGATATTACTGTTCCCTAAAAATTCACTAAAACATGAGAACTTATTTCACATGGGATCCCCATACACTCATCATCATGCCGTACTTCATAACAGTAAAAGCCTTTTGGAACACTTTCTCTTTGAATTCTTCCCGAAGAGAAAAGTGCCAAAGTATCAAAAATTTCTTTCCTTGCATCATATCTATCCATATTTACCTCTTCTTTCTACTACAAAATATCTGCCTGTCAGAATACAACCCAAATGGTATCTCTGTTTAAGACCTTTTAATATAGGCATGTATTCAAATACTGTTTCACTACATTTAATCCAGACTGGTTTTCAGACGGTATTTTACTTTCTTCTTCCAACCATTCAAGAAACTCTCTTCTTTTTTCTTCATATTCCCGCACAACACCCCTAAGTCTTCGGATTTCGTGCTGGCAAGAAATTATTCTTTCCTCATCTGTCATATCAAAGTTCTCCTATTCTTTTTTCGTAATATAAATAATAACACTAATTCATTTTGCTAATCCAATTCTCTTCAGTGGCTATTTCGTTTGCTTTCAGTTGATGTTCCACCTTGGGTCCAGCAAGTAACAGCATTCTGAACAATTCCGGAAGATGCTCTTTTCCCAACTTTTCCTCAAACTGCTGTATCCACTGCTCCTGAATTTTATTTGAAATGCTTATCTTTCGGCAGTCAAATCCATAACCTTTTGGTACTGTCATCTGCAATTCATCTGCCACTTTTTCATAAAAGATTGTCAAACTCATCGTTTCAATGAAAGAATCTATGGTTTCCTGTGTTATTTCTTTTACCGTTTTCATTTATAATCTCCTCCTATCAGATTAACAAGGTCCTCCTGCTGCACCATGAAAAGCTCCTGCCGGGTATTTCCATTTGCCTTTCACATAAACAGACTCGACCGGAAACTCTCCCGGAAGCAGACTTTGAATCGCTTCTTTATCACCATGATATACACATGAGTCCGCACTACCGATATATGTTTCCAAATCGCAATGGTTATCCAACGTAAATCCAAGAACTTTTTCATCCTGGCATAAAAGGGCATATTCTTTTGGATATAGTTCCCTGATTCCAGCAAATAATCGGGGCGTAGAGAAAATACACATTGCACAACTACAGCGGTTTCAACCAGCCCGATAACAAGGATGTGGGTTTACTTTATGCCGCTTCAGCACTTCCCAAATATCTCTTTCACTGTAATCAATAACCGGACGCCATTGGTGTACAGTACGGTGGTGTTTGGAAACTGCATTGGTACGGTGAATTTCTATTTCATTATATTTGCTTCGCCCGATGGATTCACCACGTCTTTCGCCTGATACAATTAGTAATTTTATATCCTTTTGTGTCTTTGTTAAATTAGCAGTCACACTATCCTGAACAGATGCCTTTAAACTTCCGCTGCACCAACGTCCCTGATGTGTGCTTCCTTTTGCCGGAAATTTTTGTCTTTTACAACCCGTATTCTCTAATTTCTGTATACTGTTCATGTTTCGCAAAACGGTATCTGCTACCATGATCTTGAGATAAGCAGAGCTCCAACGCCGACTCAAATCTCCACTTTTCATTGGAAATTTCATTCGATAACCGAATTCCGCCAGTTTATTTTCCATTTCTGATATTGCTGCCACTTTTAACTTTTGGCATTCTATATACTTTTTTGACGGAGGACATTGATAAATTTCCCCTGTTTCTGGATCTACCCATTCAATTAATTCTGACGTTCCAATACGATACAGTTCTCCGAAAAATCCGTTTTTCCTCCAGGATACCCGAAGTGGAATCTGTTCTGCTTCTGCAAATGAGCGTATATAATTTGCAGTACATCTCCAATCCATAGTTCGTGAAGGGTGTCCACCGTCTATATCATGATGCCAAAACTCAATTTTGGATTTTGGTACGCCTAACTCCAATAGTTTGTAATAACTGGCAATGCTGTCCTTGCCACCGGATATTAAAACTATAATCAAATCATACATTTCCAAAGGCAATAACTCTTCAAGATACATCTTTTTCATATACTCTGTGTCTTTCCTTCCAGAAACCCTTGGACGGATTCTTTTACCTATTCCATAGATCGGAATATCCGATTTTCCATATATAACCGGAGTTTCTTTGGTACAATCAGCATCCCGAATGAAATCCGGCTGGAACAGAGCAAGCTGACCGTTTGACTGCTGAAAATATCCTTCCGTTTTCTTCAATACTATCCACCTCATTTTTAAATCCTATTTCAAACATTCTTTTTCTACCAAAAGTGCTGTTTCCCTTTGCCCTGAAAAATATGATTTTCCATTGTAGATCCAAGTACTCCCACGTGGAGCAGTCATTGAACCGGTAATCTTTCTCCAGCCTAAAGGCATCTCTGTATATAGTTCTACATCTGTTCGTATTGGAAATTCTATAATCCTGTCAAATTCTCCCATCCTTTCCTCCCTTACGTTTCCACCTTTGCTACTTTGTGTAAAAAGGAAAGAATTTCATCTTTCCTTTTTACACCTCATCATATTTCCGTAGCTTTATGTATGCTGACAGTTTTTCTTATATCCTTTTAGGTACAGGTTATAATCATTCTCTCTTGTTATAAATCTAATCCAGTAGTCTGCTGTGCGGCCATTCATAAAAAAATTGTACTCATTTTCACCCACACATGAAGATGGATGTTCCTTACAAAATTCTCTTAATATTTCCAGATTATAAAACTGCGTCACCAGACAGCGGTAAATGTCCTGTGATTCCCGGTTAAATGCTTTCGTCCAAAGCTCACCTCTACATGGAAAATAGTTCCCATGCCATCCGTCCCCATTCCAATATGCACGAATATGTCCTATTTGGGTGTCCGGGTGTTTCCCTGACTGTAAAGAATCCGGTGCTTCTGAGCAATGCTCAAACACATCACGAAAATTACAGGTTTCCATCAGCTCAAACAACATACATTCATTTTTACTCATATAACCCCTTCTTTCTATGCGGCATTTTCCTCCGTCATTTGTGTATCACATTCCAGACAACTATATAAAATTCCATGTTCTGTAATCTGCTCGCAAAGCTCTTTATCACCGAGCATGTGCCATAACAGATTGTCCAAAATGCCTTTCAAAATTACATTTTCACCACTCTTACCAGATATGCTTCCGTATCGTAACGTCAACTCCTGAAACAGCATTTCGTAAGAAAGCTTTCCGGTCTTAGAATTTTTGACAGCACTATGGATTACCTGCTGCATATTTTTCCTTTCTTTCCATAGTTTCTGAAGCTGCTCTTTTCCTGTCATATCTATTTTATTATTCATGGTCCTCCTTTTCCAATTACGCTACATGTTCAAGGGTATCCGGCATTTCCATAAGATCTGCTTCCAATACATCTGCCAGATATTTTCCCTGAAACAACCCGCCATTGATTTTTACTTTCTTTTTGCGCATCTCAGCATAAGATTCTATGCGAAGCTGCCTGCTCTTGTCTGCCAGTTTTTTATCACTTGCCGTAATCCTTTTCTGTATTTCTCTCTGCCACTCTTTTAAAAATTCAGATGCCTCTTCAATGTCCTTATTCTGCCTGTCATATTCTGTCCGTTTCTGTCGTATTACTCCGCCCGGCTCTACTTCTAATGTATAATACGGTTTGTCCGGCTGTTCTGTCTTACGCAGAAACAAAATATAAGTTTCCTGTTCATTGATGCGTTCCAGATACTCTGTTTTCTTATCTATGCAATGGTGAAGTGCCTGTCCCTCCTTTAAAATGTCTTCAATACAATGTGGGGCTAAAACAGTAAATATTTCATTGCCGTATTCATATTTTTTGTCTAAACCCGAGAGAATTTCATTAATGTTCGGATATTTGTCAGCAAGTTCTCCCGCTGTTACAGATAGGCGATTTTCTTCTATGTATTGAATAATTTCTTTATGGCGCTGATATAATTTGGATGTCCGATACACAATCTCATCATCCGTATCCATCTTAATCCTCTTTGACATTGAAAGATAATCCTGCCATGTGATAAGCACCTGAGAAATACTGTCTTTTCGCCGCCCTTTCTGGCGAGTTAAATAATTTCTTATTTGAACAAAACTCATTTTAGGTTGAATAAACTTTAAATCTTTAGGTTCTATGTTGTTATTCATAAACCAAAAGATTAAATCGTCGTCTAAATAATGTGCAGATGCATTTTCCTCCTGAAGCCACACAAGATATTCTAATCCTCCGTCCTGTTCTCTTAAGCGTTTTAAAGCGTTTCTGCTGATCCCAAGCCGAGTATGTAACGCACCATGCTGTTGCGTACAGGATATTTTTTCCGGGTAATTCATGACTTCCTGTGACAACTTATATAAGTTTGCTTTAACCAGTTGTTCCAGTACAGGTGCCCTTCTTAATGATATAAAATAGTCCCGTGGTCTAAAGACGGTTTTCTGTTTTAAAATCTCAGGAAGACCAGACATTTTCAATTCCTTTTTTGCAAGATCCGGAATGGTCGTGGGATATACTGCTCCAGAACAGTTGGAAATGTATCTATAATAATAGTACCAATATCCCCCTCTATTTGCTTCTCCCTGTATCCAACGGGCGCCTCTATTTTTATAATCATCAAAGTAAAAAGCAGTTTCGTTAAAATCCTTGTCATACAAATACCGATTTTCTTCCGAACTGAGAACTACCGGATTCCGGTAACTGTCTTTTCCTACAGCCATGCGAACAGAAAACTCCCTTATTATAAAGCCAGGATGACAACGCTGGATCAAATACGCCGTTTCCTGTTTTGTCCATATCCGACCAAATTTTCCGATCGACTTATATGTTATAGCCTGGCCGCAATTTGGACATACACCTTCTCCATTGTATTTTGGTTTCTCTACAGCCACTTTTTTACCACAACAAGTACAATACCCTTCTGTTGAGCTGCTCCTTTTATAGTGGTAAAATATATAGTGTTCAGAAATTGCTCTGCGCAGAACCCATTTATTCCAGTCTTTCGGAATACTACGGACCGGTTTTAATATCTGATCCCATTCATCTGTTTTGCGTTTATACTGCCTGTCTAAGCGTTTTGTCCGTAGAGATGATTGGTATTGGCATATAGAATAAAAATCACCCTCTCCTATCTTCAGATATTTCTTGATCTTCTCTGCATCTTTTTCGGAAATATAATGTTTAAAGTCATAACAAGAAAGATCTGCGTCAAGATTTTCCAGCATTGCAGTTCTCCATTTACCGGTTTCTGTTTCCAGTGATAAGTATTCTCCTTTTTTCCTATCAAAATAGACAATATACATCGGATATTTGGAACCCGAACGCACAAATTCCGTTTTAAAGACAGAAAGTATCAAATAACCTTTTTCAATTTTAGCCTTTATATAACTATTGTATTTATATTCTTTCCTCCTGCCCCATGCATTATCAATTACAGGTATATCTTTCTCTGCCTGTTCTCTCAACTGTTTTGTCAATTTCTGCGGCGTTAATGTAAGTAAGACACTTTTTTTCATGCACAAACCTCCTCCTGATCATTTGCAATTCCTTTTACAGTATAATCAATTTTCGGATAGCATCTGCTTCCATCAATTTTTAAAAATGCCACTTCCTCTATTGCAGAACAATTTTCTTCCTCTTTCAGAAGTACAAGAATATCACCCAAATTCCCTGATGCGGTTGGATTTTTCCCACGCACAACTACAAAACCGTTATACGCCTTTCCACATTCTTTTTTCACATGACCATTCCAGTTCCGTTCAGGATGTTCTACCATGTAAATAAGTCCTTCAAACAGCAGCTGCTCTATCGTAAGCCGTTTAACCAGCTGTATCTCGGTACAGGAAATTTTGCTGTCAATTTCATCTTCATCAATATCACCGGCTGCATCCACTTCGTAATAAACTGAGTTTTTCCAGTCAGAATAATAATCAAGACAATCCATTGGGTTTTCTGCACAATGAAATCCATTTTTCCTGCAATTAGCCTGATCCGTTTTGTTTATCCCGTCTTCATTAAATTTGTAACCGAGACAGGTTAAATCCTTTTTAAAGCCTTTATACGCCTTCATCCGTTTCCTCCTCTCCCAACTCCTAACTGTCCGAATTCGTCATATCAAACAATGACAGCTGAATGTTCTCCGGCTGTTTCTTTTTCGGTGGTACTTTATTCTTAGTTGGTACTGCTGAAACCGGTTTTTCTGAAGATGAGGATTGTGTTTTACGCTGTATACTCTTTTTTTGTTTGCTTACCCTTTTCTTCTGCTCTTTCGCTCTTTCCTCAGCCTCTTTTTTTGCATCATCCAGTGCATAGTAATCTTCTGCCCATTGATACACCTGAAGTTCTGAAATCCCCAGCGCCACATTCTGATTCCGTCCTGTCGCCGGCTGCTTGCCGCTGGTTTTCTTTTCATGTTCTTTTTCAGCAATTTCATAGGCTTGTTCCATAATATAATTCATACATTTCTGAATTGTTTTATGTTTCTGAAGTACCTGCATACCAAAAGCTGGGTTCTCCTCTGCTTTTCTGATTAAATACTTAGAAACAATATCTGTAAACATCTGGTCCTTAATAAGCCACATTTCAGCTCTTAATTTTTCAACCGCAGAGTCGTATTCCCTTTCCTCAAATGGAATTTCCGCAAGCTGGGCACGTTTTCCAGCTATAAAGTCCTGAACATGCTCTTCCGGAACAAGCCATTCTGACGCCAGCAGCTTTAATTCCGAAAAGTTCTCAGATAATCTCAAATGAACCGCCATTGCATTCAATTCTTCTGTACTGTGAATCATCGTTTCAAACAATTCTAAAACCTCCTTCATAGAAACGGAGAGCCCGAAGACTCTCCATACATTTATCAGGCTGCCTTATCATTTTGCATAGCCTCTTCCATTTCTTTTTCTACTTCTTTTGCAATCCTTCTCCGTTCTTTATCATCATGTTCCAAAAACCCCATGAGTTCAATCAAAACACGAACGCACCATTTATTGGATTTCCATTTTTCTGCAAGAACACGAGTCTCTTCCACTACGGCTTCCCAGTCTTTTTCCTCCATTTCACGTTCACGATACTGTTTATAGATTCCGTAGCACTCTTTCATTACCTGTGGCACCGGGATAGCTGCTGCCTCATCCAAATTAGCAAGAAGCCCCATCAGCATCCGATGATTCTCATATTTCTTACAAATTTCCTGAATTCCAATCTGTGATGTTCCACGATAAAGAGACATGAAATCATTAAAAATTGCCGCTATCATTTTTTGATCTGTCATTCCCTTTCTCCTTTCTAAGCCAGCTCAAGGTCATAAATATTTAACTGCCCCTGTATCTGCCAATCCTCGTCCGTCTTTACTGCCTGTTTTTGTGGTATCTCTGTTGTTCTGAGCGGAATAGAACGGACTTTTTTTACACTCTCCTGAATTTGATCCAGTAACATGCCAGGTACTCCAAGTTCCCTCATTACAACCAGATTATCTTCTGAAACCGCATTAAACAGACTATGTACTTTACCGTATATCTCCATAACCCCTGTCTGTTCTCTCTGCTTTTTACTCATACAGAAAAGTTTTGCCATCAGATAGCGGTAATCAGAAGAAGCCTGGTATTCTTCTAACGCTTTCAAAGCCTGCGTCCGGATTTTTTCAGCCTGTGCCATATATTCCTCCGGCATTATTTCCGGAATCTCACATTCCAATTTACTTCCGAGAAGATTCAGCTTGCTTTTTAACTGCAGGATTTCCTTTCGGTATCTATTCAGAATGATTCCATCCGTACACATGCTCTCAGCATCTCCATAGGTGTAAACCTTTTCCCATTCATACAAAAGCATTTTTAATTTTTGCTCATACGCTTCCAGAGAACTCTTGTCCATATCATCTGCCGAATGATACAGATGAAGCCTATCCCTGTTTTTCATTATCCTTTCCTTTCACTTTCTCAATCCGTCTTCGTACTGTAGATGGATAACAGTTAAAAGCATTTGAAATTTCTTCTAATGTATATCCCGCCTTTCTGAGCTGGTACATCATTTCTCCAACCTCGTCACTGTCCATGTCTTCCCTATATTCTGTTTTTATTTTCTTTCTGAGGATTTTCTGGCAGAGTGGGTGGTTCGGTCCATACTTATACATCAGTACCGACTCATACACGTCCAAGCCGCAGAATATTGCAATCAACAGACAATAATATCCGCTGTTTTCATCCCACTTCCCCATGTCTGCACCTCCCTTACACATAACTCAGCCGGTAACTTCCCCGGTGATTTGTAAGAAACTCATTCCGGTGTTCATAGAGAGTGGCGCGGATACGTTCCTTATAATGCTTATTATTCACAGCCTTTGGATGGTCTTTTAATTCTTCATACAGCTGGGATAATGTTGCGATACCTCCCAAATGTTCCATGACCGCACACACCAGATGAAACCATGTGAGGGCTTTTGAATCCTGTTTCTGAAGATAAAAAAAGCCACTTTTTCGAAAAGAGTACGGTATCTGAAATACATTCTCTTTCTGAAACAGCAGCAAATGTTCTGTGACGATTGGGATTAAAGGATACCGGCTATGATAGCTCCGACTGCTGGATGAACAACTGAACTGTGCTTTTACAATCCATGATTTCATCGTGCCGATTGTCATTACGTCGTTTGCAATAGAATGGAACTCCCCATTTTGACGTATATCGCCGACTAATAATGCCAGTACGCCTCCTGATCGCAGACTGAAAAATAACTTCTTAATTACATGATTGAGTTTTTCAATAAAATCTGCATAGTTATCACAGCGGCTTAGATCATCAGCATGAGGTTTTCCCCACATATTACCGGAATACCGGATAATGGAATGATATGGTGGATGCAGAAATACAAGGTCCGCACTGTCTTCCACATCATCTTTCAGGGCATTCCATCCGCCAAGGCCGCATGGCAGCTCTGGATTTAAGTCATACTGTACACATTGAATCCCTAAATCTGCCGCAACGTAACCGCTGGTTCCGGAACCGCACATTGGATCTAAGAGGAGGAAGTCCTCCTTTCTCCGATGTGTTTGACATTCCCTGACATACTGGGTAATCTGACGGATAACTTCCGGCGAACAATTCCCCTGCCAGTTGCTACTTCCACCGCTGCCTCTTTCCGGATATGCAATAAATGAGGTGAGATCACATCCTATGCAATGTGTCAGATCCCATACCCCTAATGTCTGCACGATCTTTTTCCATTCCGGTCCAAATTCATTCTCTAATAAGCGTTCCGCTCTTTTTAATTCCTTCTCATACACTTCATCCCACTTTCCTTTCCACCAACACTTCTAAAAGATATTGTTCCGGCACCGTTCGCAATACGACACCGGAAAATTCATTTCCGATCTTTTTCAGTTGTCTTTTGCTTCCTTTCTTTATCTGGTTCAAAAGACCGAAAGCTTTTCCCTCGCATTCTGCAATGTACAGATGTTTCTCCTGATCCAAACGGAAATCAATTTTAGAACCGTTTACAATATCGTATTGGCCTGCCATTAAAACTGTCATTTTCATTTTTTTGCTCACACTACAACTCCTATCGTTCAAACATTGGATAACTGGTAAGTATCCGAAATCCCCAATCAGCTTGTGGATCCTTTACCAGAACCAGACATGCTTTTCTTAAATTTTCATTCAAACGATCCTCTCCTTTCCGAAAACCATAACCTATCGTTTGAGGGAAACGCCCAATCAACGAGATATAGTCATTGCTGCTATTTTTCAGCCAGAACACAATATCTGAATCATAAAATCTACGCATCAGACCACTTGCAACTGCCGCCGCAACATTTACATCCCAATATGAAGTAGCGTAACGGATATCCTCTTTCGTCAGTCGGTTCTTCAGTACCATGAGCTGAATGTCTGTATGTTTGCGGAGTGTATGACCGCCAAACAATCCTACTTTGTCAAGATTTTCCCGTATTGTCTGTAATGTACTTTCAATCAGTTCATCCGGGATACCAGTAAATAAATCCACCATACGTGGTCCTCCTTTCACTTACGGATATACAGATACCGATACCCCAGCGGATATCAGCACATAAAATAAGAAGGGAATTTCTGCCCTCCTTCTGTAAAAATCCAAAATATATCTGTTATCCGCTTTTCTAATGTCTCAATTTTTTATTCGGATTAGCATATCCTCCTTCCTTCATATTTCATGAAAATTCCCAAAACGCAAAAAAAGACATAAAAACCCATTTCTGAATTTTTATGTCTTTCTTAACCTTATCAGGCTGTGCCTTAAATTTAACTTCCGGTATTTCACCGAAACAAACTTACTTACTGCATTTTGATATTCTCATGCATAAATTTCTAATCCACTTATAATGTAACACAATATATAGCTTTGGTCAATCCAATATTTTCTGTATATTGTATTTAAAGTGTAGTTACATAACAATAGAAACTCCCTGCTAATTTACACACGATCAAAATGCCCTGAGTAAGTTACTCCTATGAGCGATATTCTGACTTATCCCCTACACCTTTTACAGTATGAATCTTCTCATTTTATCGCCTTCCTTTTAATTTCTGCGTTTTTTGTTGAACAAAAGCCTACGTTACATATACATTTTAATTTACTTCTAAACATTTAATTTCACACTACAAGACTTTATTTGGGAAATCCTAGCCAAATCGCAAAAAAAACTAATACTATTCCAATTAAAAGAGTAACCGTATTCATAAGTCTACCTTGTTTGTTTTTAATATGGATTCCACCCATAACAACTAATAATATACCTATAATTGCCGATAAAACCATTACAATAAATCCCATTTTACATTCTCCTCTCAAGATGAATTATTTTTTCGTGTCGATTTGCCACTTCTAAATCATGTGTAACCGTAATAATAGTAGTGTTAAATTCTTGATTCATTTCAAAGAGTAGCTTTATAATTTTTTCTTTATTGTCACCATCTAAAGATGCAGTAGGTTCATCACACAAAATAAGCTGAGGGTTCATAATTACTGACCTAGCAAAAACAGCCCGCGCCTTTTCCCCACCAGAGCATTCAAGTGGTTTCTTTTTCAATATTGTTTCAATCCCAATTCTATTAATTACACTTTCAAAATTATCCAATTTACGAGCTTTACTAGATTTTGCATATAGTAAAGGTAATTTAATGTTCTCCTCAATAGTCAATGAATTAATCAACGCCGACTCTTGAAGAACAAAACCAATCTTTTGATTTCGCCATTCTGCTAGTTGACTTAAATTCAACTCTTTAGTTTTCATCCCAAAAAGCGTATAAGAACCACTATAATTTCTATCTAGCAAACCAAGAATATTTAACAACGTGGATTTCCCAACTCCAGATTTTCCAACAACAGCTATTCTTTCGCCATAGTTCACTTCAAGTTTAAAATTTTTAAGAATTGAAATATGTGACTTTTTGTACTCTTTTTCTTGAATAGTTAAATCAATAATTTTTCTCATTGCAACACCCCCAAAGAAATCGGAACTTTTTTAATTCTCCATAACATAATTTCAACAAGAATTATGCCAATAATTATGTCGAAAAATAACACTGCTAATAAGGCTAGCCAATCCATCTTGATTACACCAAATACACCAAATGTAGCAAAAGAGGCATCCTTCCTTATCCAACTTCCATATCTTGAGTAGGCTGTTATAATAAAGAGAATCATTAAATTGATACAAAATAATAAGCCATAATAACCATAAATAATTTTTCTTAACTTTGAATAACTTAAGCCAACGAATAAATTAATTGTAAAATCCTTAATCATCAAGCGTATACTAGCTAATGAACTCCAAATAGTAAATCCAGCCAAAATTATTATTATAATTGTAGTTAGAATAGCTATAATTTTCAATGAACTAAAATAATACTCATTAAAATACTGGAAATTTTCTTCTTGAGTATAAAAATTGAATTTTAAACCTAGATTATCTAGCATAACTTCGTCCAAACCTTCAATTTCTTTTTCTGATGTTTGAAGTAGTACAATATCAAAAAGTCCATGAAGTTGGAGCCCTACATTAGAATTATTAAGAAACTCTTCAGTGACTGGTATAACAACAGAAAAATTATAATACTGCTTTGAACTAAGCGAATACATATTAGAATGATATACATTAGGTTTTAAAATCCCCTGGACTTTTAGTAGTACTTCTCTCTGAAGCACAGGCTCTTCAACTTTTATTGTAGAACCTACAGGATATGTTTCACTCAATCCTTCTCCAATCAAAACCGGAATTTCCACTTCATCACTATCCAAACAGTAATTAAAATTCAACTCTTTTCCCTGTGAAATTTCAAATTGTTTATTTAAGTTATAATATTCTTCATTCAAATAAGCAAATGAAACTTCCATTCCATAGTTATTAGGCAAAGACATCATGAATCCATCTGTGTATAAAGCATAGTTAAAATTATTATCCTTTAAATAAGCATATACGTTTTCAGTATCTTTTTTGTCAATTTCCCCCATATTCATTTCACTATTCGGATCTAAGTTCGCTATATAATTATCCGGTTCATTTAATTGTATCATTTCATTGTATCCTTGAAGAGTTGAAACAGTTGATCTAGCTGCAATAAAAATAAGGTAATTACTCAAAAAAACTAACAACAATACGCTAAAAACAACCATAATCTTTCTTAAAAATATTTTTGTAATAAAAAATTTAAAAACTTTCAAACCTACTCACCATCCTTGAAGTAATTAAAATATAAACCACAAAAACACCAGATAAATATAAATTATCATTTATGTTTATATTTAACATAATATTGATTATTATTGATATTACAAAAACAATCCCTAATATCGCTAAACATTCAAAAATATAACGAATAGTAGCATACCATACCGTATCACCTACAAGAATTCTACAATATACTTCCTTCTTTTTTCTGTTCAACAGTTGATAATGAAAAATTACAACAATAAATGTTAATAATAAAATAATTAAACTCTGATAGTCATAAAGTTGTTTTAAAAAAGATTTCAGAAGATAAGAATCAATACTTAAAGTTTTAATATAATCAAGCATTATATTAAACGCAAAACAAAATATATAACAACTCAATAATTCAATTCTATCAATAAGCCCAAACAAAGACTTTTTCATCTGACCTCCTAACATATTACTCTAATCAATAGCTTTAAAAAGGAATTATAACTGCATATATTTTTTATCCTTTCATTAAGTACCTGCAAATGGTCTTACTCAGTGGAAAAAAAATTATCCTCGATTCCAGCCAAACTCTGTTGTATATTCATCTCCCCAATGGATTAAATCATCCCACACAGAGCCTGTAACCTTACCATTATATGCAGTCTTAGTAAGAAGAGTTTTTCCATTCCTGCTGTATTTAAAAGATGCCCAGTTATAACCCGAACCAGAATAGTTCCATGCAGCTCCATCGTATTTCACTTGTAAAACTTCTACACTAGAAGCACCATTTTTAGCATTTCCGAAAGTTGCTGCATAAGCTACACTTCCAAATCCTGCCGTAAGAGTAAACGCAAGGACTAGTGCTGTAATCTTTTTGTTAAATTTCGATTTTATTGTCATGTTCATCCCTCCTACTTGCAGTTATAATTCCTAGTTTCAATATATCATATATTCATACTTCTATTTAAACATTGTAGTTAACTAAAAGATTTTTGTAATCAACTCAATTTTTTACTATTTTGGCAATACACAACAATACTGCTTCTGCTATAAATGCTAAAACTACGCCCACTACTAATAGATACCATTTTAGCCCTGCAAAACTTGCAATAAATATCCATCCTATTATCATAATCTTCAAAATCGTACTCTTATACTGAATTATCTCTTCTTCGACTAATGGCTTATTGGGAGATTGTATTGGGCTTAAAAATGCAATTATGAGATTCCCCAAAAGAAATGCAATACCAAATATCGATGCTGGTATGTATTTCCAAAAATAGAATATAATCTCACAACATAAAATCAAAATATTGGAATAATAAAAGCACCTTCTCTTTGTAATCGCATGAAATCCTCCTGCAAAACTCCTCAACGGAATATACATTACCATAAAACCGAGTGTAGGAATTAAGTTTCCAAAAAAAATACCCACCATAATGGTAATACTCCAATTTATTATATATGTAATTCCTTGCTCGATTCCGTACATATACAAGCACTTTTCTTCTTCTGATATTGTATTTGTCTCGATTAACATTCGTACCAAAAACATGGAAATTGAATTTTTCATACTAATCTCCATTCCGCCGCCTTCGGTTGGCGGCACAAATAGTAATGAAAGTGTTCCAACTCTCTACACTGTGCTGTAAAATAGTTTGCAAGAGGCTACACTACAAAGCACGGGAGGAGGAGTTGTAATAACTTTCTTCGTTTTAGACAGCATACTAATCAGTGTAAGTTCTGCCTTTTCAAGCACAAATAAGTGGCATCATGAATCCGTACACTAAGAATTGTTTAAGCATCTTAGTTTAATTGTGTGGCAGTTCAGTCAATGGCTTCTTATCATTCACGAAAGGAGTCTGACTATGAAAGTTACTTATCAAACCTGTTGTGGTGTCGATGTTCACAAATCTTTTCTCGTTGCCACAATTGTAAAAACCACTGGTGGCATTGAGCCTTCTTACCAAAAGAAGCGCTTTTCCACCTTTAACAATTCAATTCTTGAATTCAAGCAATGGCTTCTCGACAATGATTGCCATGATGTCTGCATGGAATCTACAGGTAAATACTGGGTTCCTGTCTTTAATCTTCTGGAAGATGATATCAATGTTGTCATTGCCAATCCTAAATGGGTAAAGGCGGTGAAAGGCAACAAAGATGATACAAAAGATTCTAAATGGATTGGAGATTTGTTCCGTCTTGGGCTTGTCAAAGGCAGTTATATTCCTTGCAAGAAAGTCCGTATTCTTAGGGAATACACTCGCTATCGTTACAAGCTTGTTTCCTGCCGTTCAAGTGAAAAGAATAGATATCAGAATGCTCTTACCGTTTGTAATGTTGCATTAGATTCTGTTGTTTCCGATATCTTTGGGAAGTCATCCACATCCATTATCGACTATCTGCTTGAACAATCGGGTACATCCATTAACCACGAAGAAATCGCATCTAAGCTTCTTAGGAGCCTCAAATCCAAAGAAGATGCTGTTATAGAATCCGTCGAAGGATATCAGATGACTGATGCCCAAAAATATCGTATGCGCCTCGTCCGCGCACATATGGATTATATCACAGCTGAAATCAACGATGTTGATAAAATGATACAAAATATGATTTCTTCTAATCCTGATTTTGAAAATGCTGTCCAGTTTCTCTGTACCATTCCGGGTGTCAAACGTGATAGTGCAATCACTATTATCTCCGAAATCGGTACTGACATGTCTCAGTTCTCAAGTTCTAAACGTTTGTGTTGCTGGGCTGGTTTAACGCCAGGCAGCAATGAGTCTGCTGGTAAGAAGAAGTCTGTTCGGATTACACGTGCCGGTATCTACCTCAAACCTGCATTAGTACAGTGTGCTCATGCAGCCGTAAAATCTGACAAATCTCCTTACTACAAAAAGAAATATGATTCTCTTGTCAAACGCCGTGGCAAGAAAAGAGCCATTATCGCTATTGCCCGTATGATTCTTACTGCTATCTATCAGATGCTGTCTACTGGTGAGCAGTGGAATCCGAGCGATCTTTACAAAATCGATATGCCTGTAGCTCTTGTTGAAAAACAAAAGGCAAAAGCTATCAAGCAAGCCAAGAAACTATTGCAACAAGAGGGATTACTTCCTCCTGATGAACCATTAGCTTCTTGATTTAATTTTCTAACTCTATAACACTTTAAAAAGTTGCCTGCCTTAGACGGCTTATTCAAGTGCGCCAATTTATGGTCTTCCTCTACTTTCTTTCACACTACTCCCCTCCTCCTAACGATTCCTTTATTTGACGATTACAAATTAAAAACTATGGTATATATAAAAAAGGTGAGACTATATTTTCTCACCTTTTTTATCGAATCCTGTCTTTCTAAACATTTCTGCACCTTTTGGCAATACATCCTGATACATAACATACATACAACAACTATTTACACTTGCACTTACAACTTTTTTCGCTGTGCATGCCACTACAGCTGCAGCCTTCTTTTTAAAATTTTTCATGTGACATCCTCCTTTAGAAAACATTTTTGATTGTTGTTATAATTCCATTCTACTAGAACATGTCTGTGAATAATTATATTTGTAGTAAACCAACAGTTTTATGCGGTCAAATACTATTCCATCTATATATATAGCATGACATAGATTTTGAACCAAGCATCATCATAGGAGATATCAACGGTACCTTTATACTTTTCCACAACCATTCCTACGTTTTTCAGTCCAATACCATGTGAATACTCATCTTCCTTATTGGTGAATAACTGTTCCTTCTTCATTTTCAGTTTTCCAGCATAAGTATTTTCTACTGATATTATCAACCGTCTCCTATCGTATATAAGTGAAATATTGATTTCCTTTTCTGAATTCATTTTCTGAGTTGCTTCAATGGCATTATCTAATAGATTGCACAAAATAATCGTAAGATCAAATGAATCTATCTCTAATTGCTCAGGAATCTGCACTTTCAGTTCTACATGGATATCATTGATTGTGGCCTCATGCAATTTTAAATTCAGTATACTATCAATCACAGAGTTTCCTGTTTTTGAATATATCTCTTCAGTTCCACCATTATATTTTTTCATTTTACTTATATATTCTAATGCAGAAGAAATATCCTGCATCCGTAAATAAGACTCTACTGAGATTAAATGATTATTCAAATCATGCTGTATAAAATTATTTAATTTCATTGCAGCTTCCATGATATCAATCTGTCTTGCGTAATATTTATTTTGCTGTTCAAGCAAAAGATTACTGGTGCGTTCCGACATAATATTTACAATAAAATCATATAAAAATAAAATCGAAAAATTAATCACCAGCAAAAATGATATCAAAATAATAGTATTTATTTTATTTAGGTTCCCAACATCCAGGATAGTTACCAGAAAATATAAGGAAAATAAAGGAATGATTGCAATGCAGAACCAATATACTGCTGGAATAGAAACTATTTTCTGTTTTTTTCTAACCCTTAAAAAATTCACTACCACCAGCCCTAATATCTGGTTCGTAACTAATCCCATTACTGAAGTATATTCTACTTGAGAATTCATTGGGAAGTGGATATAACCCGTTATTGCAGCAACCAGCATCTCTATAATAAACAAAATACAGTAGATACTAACAACTGCTAAAATACGTTCTTTTCCTGTAGCGCTATAGTTAAACGAAATAGCGAAAAATAATATCAAATTACCGATCAACATGATAATAGGAATATGTATCAAATAAAAACATACTGCCGATACCAGGTAATATACCAAATAGGAGGTGATTTCTATATTTTTACTGTACTTTCTCTCTCCGGCAAACAAGTGCATTAACCGGAAAATAACATATGTATTAATTATATTGCTAAAAATAAAAATAATTTCCACTGAATTCATTATGTTTTCTCCTTAAATAAGTATTCTTTTTGTATTTCCCTAACTTCACGCCGCCTTGTTTGTGCAATTTTTATCACATCCTGATTCGACATAATCAGTTTATCATAAAAAAATTCTATCACATGAAAATAATTTATTAAAAAGGATTTATGAGCATAAAAGAAATTATAGTTTTTTAACTGTTCGAATACCTTTTCTAAAGAACTATAAAAAATAATCACATTATCCTTTGTAATCATTTCCACTTCTCTGTCTTTTCCTTTAAAATACAAAATATCCTTTATATAAATTTTATTCCAATCTCGCCCTTGTTTATACTGAAAACAAACCTCTCCTTTTTTTAACAATTTCGTAGCTGTTTCAATAGATTTTATAATTCGTTCTTTTTTGACTGGCTTAATTAAAAAATCCATGGGCCGGACCTGAAATAATTCCAGTGCATATTTTGTAAAAGATGAAATATAAATTATCTGACTATCATCATTATGTAATTCTTCCCTTATATAATGCCCCACTTCTATCCCTGTAATGCTTTCTAACTCAATATCCAGAAATATAATGTCGTACATTGTACCACTATCCATGTCTTTGCATAATCTTTCCCCATTATAATAGATTTCTACTACATAATTAGCCTGTGAGCTTTTATTATACTCCATAATCCAGCCTTCAATATCAGAGGAAATACGCAAATTATCATCGCAAACTGCTATTCTGATCAATGTTCTTTCCGCATCCATAACTCTTCCTTCTTTTTCACATTCTTACATTATTGGATTTAATTGATAGAAGTATTATATTCCATATTTTCATCAACTTCAATTCCTACCAACATTATAATTCTATATTCAGCGGTATACATATTTGATTAAAATACAGTCTAGTATTTCACCTCCAACTATTACAATAAAATTCAATAATTTCTAATCACATTCTTATCCCATTTATAATTTTATCTAAAAAATGAAGATGTCCAAATATAATGTAGCAAATTAAACTTTTTTTGCAGTAAACTAATATTTTTTATAAAAGGCTTTCCAATCGAGTAGGCACTAATCATTAGTTAATTAGCCCCCCTAGGATACCGTTCGGTACTAGGTGCTTCCTTAGTTTTCACAAACTGTAGTTATCAAACTTCGGTTTATATAAGAACCTTATCCTTAATTATATCCTGATGTAATTTCTGTTTGTCAAACCCAAAACACACCTCCATCTTCCTTCAGATTCGCAGTCATGCACGACACCATGTCCTTGTCCTTTACTATATCCATCCCATTACTAGAGGAATTAGGAACTTTCATCCATTCGTAACATGCGCTACAAAGCGCACTATCGGGTAGGAGGTAAATAATTATTTTATTTACCGTCCTCCCACACCACCGTACATACGGTTCCGTATACGGCGGTTCTTTAGTTTTCACAAACTGTTAGATAATAGTCAAGCATGGATATATATCCTAGCTTGGCTATTATTTTATTCGTTATCACCATACCTAGCACGATTGACATTCTCCAATACTTCTTTCGGCTCATGGCAAGTTCCATTGCCTTCCAATGTTCGAGCTTTAGTGCTCTTAACATTCGGTACTTGGTTTTTATCTTCTTCCACTGTTTCCAATAAACAGCTCGGATTCTGCGTCTCGCCCATTCGTCCGTTGTTTTGAGAAGTCCTTTCATATCTGCTAGCCTAAAGTACTCCACCCATCCTCGCACATACTCTTGATACTTCTTTTCTCGTATCTCATTGCTAATCCCCTTGTTTCTGTCAGTAAGTTCTCTGATTCTATTCTTCATCTTAGCTACCGACTTTGGGTGTACTCTAAATCTACATTTACCTTTGTATCTATAAAAGGTATAGCCAAGATATTTGACTTTGCTGATATATGCCACCTCTGTTTTCCTTCGATTTACTTTAAGGAAAAGTTTCCTTTCAATAAATGGAGTAATGTTCTTCAAAGTTCTTTCTGCACTCTTTTTGCTCTTGCAAAAAATCATGCAGTCATCTGCATATCGGACAAATCTGTGTCCTCTGCGTTCTAGTTCCTTATCCAATTCATTTAGCATTATATTACTAAGTAGCGGACTAAGCGGACCACCTTGTGGCATGCCAACCTCTGTTCGTACAAACATTCCATCTGCGATTACTCCCGCATTGAGATATTTGTGTATCAAGGATATAACTCTGCCGTCCTTGATGGTTCTTGACAATACCTCTATCAGTTTACTCTGGCATACAGTGTCAAAGAACTTTTCTAAATCCATATCTACCACATATACATAACCATCGTTTACATTCTTTTGGCATTGTCTGAGAGCATCATGTGCCCCTCGCTTTGTTCTGAAACCAAAACTGTTTTCTGAGAATTGCTCCTCGTAGATTGGCGATAATTCCTGTGCTATTGCCTGCTGGATTACTCTATCGACAACAGTAGGAACTCCAAGTTTTCTAAACTCGCCTTTTGTTTCCTTTGGTATTTCTACCCTTCGAACCGGGTTAGGCTTATATCTGCCTTCCCTTATCTCTTGGATTAAGGATTCTTGGTTTTCTTTTAGGAAGGGTAGAAGTTCATCCACCTGCATACCATCGATTCCGCCTTTACCCTTGTTTTTCTTGACTTGCTTATAGGCATTGTTAAGATTGTCTTTCCGCAAAATTAATTCCAAAAGATTGTTCGTCCAATAGTCTGTGATGACACCGCTCTTTTCAGTAATCTTAGAGTAGTCGAACACTTCTGCATACTCTTTCTGTTCCGCAGATACTCTTTGCAGATAGTCCTCTATTTGAAGTTGTCTGTTCTTAAATCTACTTTCAGTTACATTCATTGCTTGTGTCTCCTAAAGTTCAGCCCTTCGCCAGTGTTTGCAACCACTGGTTTACTATGGCTTCTGCTGACTTCTCGCCATTCGTTGTTACTAACGGTTTTCATACTCTGTTTCCAACCGCTGACGAGACCTCCCTTGGTACCACACGTCACTTTCTCTCCATATATCTGCCACATATACTATAGTTAATTCCGAGTAGTTATTGGACTTTGACTTGTTATGCAGCCTTATCCTTAACTATAGCCTCATGTGATTTCTATTCGTCAGACCAGAGATTTGCCTCCACCTTCCTTCAGATTCCCCTCGCGTTAATCATAGATTTCACCATGAATAGGACACCCTTGGTCTTGGCTGTATCCTTCCCACTACTAGGGCGGATTAGGAACTTTCATCCATTAGCGACGTGCGCCGCAAGGCGCACATAAAAATGCAGTTACAGGTCAATCACCTGTAACTGCATTTTTCCGAAACAATCAATACACTAAATAACTCATTTTTCTGTTTCTCTTCGATTTTCTTTCTGAGTTCTTTTGCTTTTAGACACAGTTCTTTTAATTCTACCTCTGTTGTTTTGATCTACTGTTCTACAGTTACAAACTGTTCCTCCAGGATATATTCTCCATTTTTTGTGTCTTCTCATATCGGCTTCTCCTAATACGATATTTTCTTTATCGTATTACTCTTTATCAGAAACACATTTCCTGATTCCTCAAGAAATGTTCTTTTACCCATTATGAAAAGAAGTATTAACTATCAAATTCTCGCATATACAATTATCCCAGTTCTATCCCCACTTGCTGGGCAAATTGCTTTGTCCCCTCCGGATCTAGTTCTGCAAGCCGCTTTAAATCAAAAGCTACCATAGGATATGTACAGAAACCAGAACGTGCATACGCTGGCTTTAACACGCCCAACTTATATCTTTCAATAAATGCCAGGTTACTTTTTCGAAAGTCATACGTAATATATGCTTCATTATATGCCAACTCGTATCCAGGAATATTTTTTGTAAGATCCGAAAAAAATTCCAAGTTTCCATCTATCTCGCAAAGCATTCCTATATACAATCCGCCAGATTCATATTTCCCTACATGAATCATAATTTTTTCTGTTCCATATTCCCAATCGTAATCTAATATTCTCCTGTTAGTCATAGATTTTCCTCCTCATTACGCAGCTCTCTGGTTAAAAAACTCAATGGGCAGAAGAAATGTTCCTCTCCTATAACTGCCTTCATTATTTACAGTTGCCATACCACCTAAACTATCCAAGTACTGTTTTCCGTTTTTGGAAGCAGAAATGTACATATAGTATTGTGTACGGATAAATCCCGACTCTTTTTGTACCAGCCCCTCATAATCATTACTCAGAACAAGTTGTGCCGACATTTTTTTTGCTTTCCGTCTTAACAGCCGCAGTACTATCTGTATAACTTCCTTTTGCTTTTCATCAGAAATCCCTTTAAAATATGGACGTTCCAAAAATAAAGTAAGAACTTCTTTTTGCTCCTTGCTATTCCTCTGGCCCGGTGATTCCGCTGGTTTCTCTTTTGTAATATCCACAAACTGTAAGCGACGGTTCACATCTTTATTTTTTGTCAATGTCCCTTTCGTCAATCGTATAAATGCCCGAAAAACAAACTGGTCATTCAAAGATAAGTATAAGACCTTTTTATTTGCATCAAAGGCCGATAACAAACACTCCTTATACCCACCATCCCGGTAAGAAAGGCACGTATGTCCTACCAATTCACCAATTTGCATAACCGGCAATAACCGATCTTCTTCCCAAAGTTTTACATTCCCATTCTTGGTGACTAAATTTTCCCTCCATGCTACTTCATTTTCTTTTGAAATTTCCAGTGCAATCTCATGTTCCAGATCACCTTCATGATACTTGACATCATAAAACCGGTCTGCAATTTCTGCCAGGCACAGTCTCCTAATCTTTTCCTTCTCTCCTTCTGAATTTTGCAAGAATAGTCCGATAATTTCTGCACCGCCTTGATATAAGAATTTCCGAACACCTTTTTGATTTTCTTCAGCAAAAGAAGGTTCGATTTTTAACTGCTGGCATAACGTTTTCCATGTGGTATCAATTTCAGTTACCTGCTTCATCACACTTTCAAAATCCGGATACGCTTTCAATCTTTCCCGGTTCTTAAGCAAAAACAAAAGATGCTGCTCTGACTTGGCTCCCGGAATAAATCGTTCCAACTCTTCCCACACTTCAAGAATCCGGATTGCACAGTGCCACGACAGATTTTCCACATGCCCCAGTTCTCCGTAAATCCACTGGGATAACGGCTTCTGTAAGAATTTCTCTGTTATCTTATCCAGACTTTCTTCGCTGATATGTTGGGAAATACATTCTTTTCCCACAAGTTCCCGTACTATTTTCATACGTTCATCATATTTCAGAGCATATAGTTTGTGATATAGCCGAACATATTGTTCTCCTACACTTGCAAATAATTTCAATTCAGCAAAAGTATAGTCCTTTTCGATTAGATGTTTCTTTATTTCTTTTGGTAACTCTCTCAAATCATATGCTTCCTGAAGATTTTTTCCATTCAGCGTATTCAGATTTAAGTATGTTGTATATACATCTTTATCCAATAAAAGTGAAAATCTGGATAATCTCATAAAGGCAGAACTATTCTCTTTTATCACTGAAAGAAAATGTTTTTTTCTATGCGTAATTGCATAGATTAGCAGGTCTTGCTTTTTATCATATAAATATTCCAGATTCATCTCTGAAAGATAATTGCCATATAGGAAGTTCAGATAAGAGGTACGGTTTTTTACCATTTTGATAATTTCCTCATTCTTTGCCTCTGGAAGATTCCGCTTTAACTGTTTCAAATCATACACCAACGCTTCATTTTCCATCCATCTTTCAAAAAATAGTTCCAGGCAATCATCTGGCAGATAAGATATCACAATCTTTAAATCTCTTAAAATAGCATCTGCATTACTTCCGATTTCCTCCATTTGTTTCAGGTTCAATCCGCTGGAAGTTCTCCAATCAGTTGAAAATGTCTGCAGTATTTCCTGTACTTCCGTCTGCTCTAAGTATCTCCATATTGTACGTTCTGAGATTATCTTATTGATTCTGCCCGCTTTGAAAAACGGTTTTACTAACAGCATACGCTCGGACTCTGATAATTCGGACAATGAGATTTCTGTAAAATTCCTCATTTTTTCTAATCCATACATCAGTACTGTTTTCTGCTCATCATCAAACCCGTATTTTGAGTAATACCTCAGATATTCATACTTCCATTCACTAAAAATCTGTTCGTCTGTCAATACCCCATACAGTTCCTCATACTTATAATCTGATAATAAACTATCCTCTTCTGCATGTGCTAATAAAAGACTTAACCTGGCGGTGTCTATCTTGTCTTCACGGTTTAATTTCAAAAGGCAAGATAAAAAATCTGAATCTTTGATCAGATAGCCAATTGCCTCCGACTGTAATGCGGCTATGATCTCACCCATACGCATTTGATTGACTTTTTTACAAAACTGTAAAAGTACTTCTTTTTCTTGCTTTTTCAGAAAGTTATATGTCACTCTCGCCTGTGTCATTTCCTGATACAAAGATAAATTCTTCCCTATCGCATCAAGCAGCTTCATATTCTTCTTCCTCCTTTTCCACTTCCACCTTGTCAACAATTTTTTTCAGGTCATTAAATTCTAAAATTTTTTCTTTCCAAAGAATGCTTAACACCTTCAGCAACCCCTGTATCTCCCTTTCCTTCAAATACCTTACGGGTCTTCCCTTAAAGGAGTCAAATAAAAATTGTTTGGTAATGTAATACTTTTCTTGCATTTCAGCACTCCTATACGAATATCCTGAAATATAATTCTGAAGTGTACCGAATAAGCAATTTTTCTTTTTCCCTAATGAAATCTGATTGTTAAAGTCTTTGCGTATCTCTTTTTTTGCCATCAACTGTTTGTATTCCTGATGACGCAATTCCTTTTTCTTCTTCTGTTCTTCCAACACAGATATTTCCTGTTCTGTCAAATAAATCCTCCGGAGAGTCTCTAGGTCAGATCCGTCTGTAAGACAAGGTTCTAGTCTATGGAAAAGCTGTTTTGCCTCCTCCAGTTCAAACCAGAGAAAATTATTGGTATCATTCAATATCCGTACTAAAAAATCGACATATGATTCTGTGTATTCATGGAAAACATGCTGTTCTATTATCCGGAACAATTCCTGATGCTCTTCAACACTTAAAAATGGACGGATAAAGTCCATTGAAGAAAAGGAAAGTTGATTCCTCCAATCACTTTTCATTCCTATACTGTCCCATAACACCTTCTCAATTTCAAACATACTGGAATGATTCGATATACCAAAACTTGTTATCAATTTCATGAACATTTCATATGAGCTCGGTGACGAAAGACCTTTGATATAATTTTGCAGATAATCGGCCATATAAAACCACTTTTCCCGTATTTTATTTTTTGGTATTTCCGCCTCGTTTAAATACTGCTCTAACAATTCTAGTGGATTCAGATGTCCCCGTTCTACAAACTCTGGAAACAATAAGGAAAGCGTATAATTTTTTTGTTTCCAGAACATTTCTGTAATCTCTTCACCTGTCAAAGAAAAGTATGCTGACAAATACTGTTTGAACTGTTCAGATGTGTAGGTGTTTTGCTTTAATGTTTCTAATACCCAGTTTTCAAAAGCATCTGGTGTAAGTATTTGTTTCAGTTCATGCCATTTCCTATCTGTGAGATCAATCAAAAACCAATTGCTATGCCTTTCTCTATAATTGTCACATTCGTATAGCAACTGATATGTTTTTATATTCTGGACTTCCAATCTGTAATAAAGGTAATCCATGATACCACTCTCCCCTTCTAATCGCACTGGGAAATAACGATACTTTTCAAAGAGGGTTCTACAAAGTTCATACGCTTCTTGAGAATAATCTTCCTGTCCACCTAAAAATAAAAGACATGTTTCAACTGCCATTCGTTCCGCAGTCATACCATCTATTTTAAGTTTTGTGTAGAGGTCGGTCTGAAAAAGCAATGTCATACTAAGAAACATAATCTCTCTTTTCGAATATCCTGCTTCTATTAGCTTTTTCCTAGCCGTACTGCCTTCTTTTGCATAACTGCATGGAAGCCGGAACAGATATTTTAATACTTCTATATCTTTTTTATGATAATTTTTCATCTTGCATGAAAATTTTCCTGTAAGCCAGATATAGACTTCTTTATAAGCATAAACTGAGAAATTACGTTCTGTTCCAAGCAGCCGGTTCAAATCGTGTTTCCTTGTCTCCCAAAACTCATCATACGCAAAAATATGCAGCATAAAAAGCAGTTCCTGCAGCTCCTGAATAGGACAATTACACATTTTCTGATACAATTTTGATTTTTCCTTGTCGTCACAGAGATATAGAATCCCCGTCATATAAATATCATTTTTTGCAAGAATTCGTCTGAACTTTTTCCAAAATGAAGCCATCTGCTTCCCAACAAACATACCGGAATTTTGAAATTGCCTGGTTTCTGCAAGCGCAAGACCAAGTGAGCGTAATTGTTCCACCTTGACCTCCGTTTTTTCTTCCAGACGTTCCAAAACCTCTCCCGGATAATGCAGGCCGTACCTCTCTTCCACGCCCTGTTCAGGACAACTGAAAAATAGAGCATGGTCCTGAAATTCTCGATATGCCTGTTCTCTGTTCGTATTTTCTGACAATCTGAAAATCAAATCTACCATTTGACAGTAAAGCTCCACATCAAAAATATTTTCAAAAAATTTTTGTAACATTACATCCCTTCTTTCTTTTGAGGGAACCGCAAAACAGTTCCCCCTATCCATCCATAAACATCCGTAAATTTTATCAGGCTGCTATCACCATCTGCTCTCTACGGAAACACTGCTGTTCTATCATGCTTGTGTTTTCCAGGTTATGTACTTTTTGATATCTCTCTGCTTCTCTATAAGTAGTGAACGTAACTGCACTTTGAAACTGGTCTGAAAAAACAGTCCCCGTCCAATATTCTGCAACCCCCTCTGACTCGTACTTATGCGAAAGCAGTACCCACAAAATTTCACAAATCCATGCTTCCAATCCAACGTAGCATAAATGCTGGCTGATGCACTCTGCCGCCTGCTGTTTGCTACGAAAACGTATTGCCCGTTCCAGCGGGGAACTTCGTATACTTTTTTTGCCATAACCGCTCAGATATTTTCCCGTTTCTAGCTCTATGATATATCCACCGGAAAACAGATGATCCATATCCATAGCTTCATTTTTATCTCTTATTTTTCCTGCCATATTCATTCGTGTCCTCCTTTCCAAAATAAAAACAGCCTGTTTTTGGCTGCCATTCTTTTATCTCCGTATTCGTTTTAATATTTCCCTCGCAAGTATAACCGTAAGCGTGTCTAGATCCGAAATATTCAGATACCCTTCCTGATAAATTCTTTCAATCGTTTCCTTATCATCTCCAATTGCAGCCGCCATCACGATAATACCCTTTGCCTCCAGTTTCTTTTTGATATTTCGAATATCTGCTTCTGCCTCTTCCCCACAATACAATGCACCATTGGGGCGGCCATCACTAATACTAAATAAAAGCTTTGTCCGTTCCGGTCTTCTGGCTAGTTTTTCGCCTGCATAGGTTAATGCAGCCCCGTCTCTATTAGATCCTGCCACATCTATAGATGCGATACGGTAACCGTCATTTCTGTCCGGCTCAAATTCTGCAAGAGAATGGAAGGTCACAAGTTCTTTCCGTAAATTTCGTCCTTCTCCGTTCGTATGATGTCCATAAACCAGAATCGGAATTCCCACGCTGATACAGAACTTATACAGGCACAGACAACAGCATCTTGCCTTTTCCAACCGCCTTCCCCACATGGAAACTGACAAATCCATCAAAACTACAACTGCTGCATTTAATGTCCTTGCAGGCTCTTTTTTCTGATAAAAACGCTGAAATGGATCATAAAGCATCTGCATATTGATGGAGGTCCCAAAAAACAATTGTTTTTCCCGACGCTCCCCATGCTGACAGAACGCCGGCAGCAAAACCGCATTCATTTTCCGTACTGTCTGTTTGATTTGTGGCTCTAATAGTTCATACCGCATGATATCCCGTTGGCTTATTTGGGACTTACGTTCCACTGTCATTTTCACTTTTTGGTGATCCCCACTAAATTCTGTCCCATATAACTCCTGCGAAAGTTCCTTTAAAATTTCTGCATTATAGTTTTTTTCTGCTTTGGACTCTGCAATTTTTTCTATACAACGCAACAGCTGTTCTTTTGTTTCAATTGGTTTGATTTCCCTCTCCTTCTGCTCCCTATTTAGTTCTGCCAGAGTGTTATTCATTTCTGTTTCCTCTTTGGAACAAAGAAAATCCGGAAGTTCACTTTTAATTTTTTCCCATTCTTCCTGAACCTTCTGCTCTGTGTTAGGCGGAACGGCATCTTTTTCAGCACTTTCCTTTTGCCCGTTTCCATTCTTTTCTGAGGGCGGTTCTTCCTGTTTTATATTTTTCTCCATCTCTTCTATCTCTGTTTTCAACAATTCCCAAATCAGCAGAAGAAGTCTGTTGACCGCCTTCAGACGTCCCAATGGTTCTTTACATCTGACTCCGGAATCAATAACCGGTTTTGACTCTTCCAGCAAATCAAGCAAAATTCCCGTTTCCATCTCCCAGTTATTTACTGTTCCTGTCAGGGAATATTGTGCCATCAGATTTAACATCACTGATACCTTTCGGTATCCCTCTTTTAATTGGACTTTCAGACTGGGGACTCTTTCCATGTTCCGCATACGGTTCTGTAAAATCCCACGCCTGATACTTCCCGGATACCTTCTGCACATGATTTCTTCTATATACACATCTTCAATCATATTCTGGATAAATGCGGCAGTCTCTGTCATCATATATTTTGCAGCTGGATGAGCTCCGGTAAGAAATTCTTGAATTTCCAACATCCGTTCCTGTCCAGTCCAGTCTTGCGGAAGCGGCAGCTGTATCATCCATCTCCCTTGCTTCATTTCATCCAGATAGGTTTTTCTGAGTTCAAAATCTGACAAGTTCCAGTGTCCGCACTCATGTCCCAAGATGCCAACGATACTATCACTTCTTAATGCAAGCGTTGGAAAACTCCTAGTTACCTGATTTGCGATATTGAGAAGCACCCGTAAACTGGAACATCTTCCTCCATAAGGTGCATTTGGTTCTTTTACAAGATCCACCGTTTTTAGAGTCCCCGCCGTTATTTCATAGGCAATCGAATGTAACATTGTCCTATAATCCGCCGATTCAAAAACTTCATAATCCTCCAGGTTTTCTTTTTCTTCCTGCACACGTTGTTTCCATTCCTGACGATTTCTCATACTCCTCCTTTATGCCGCCTCTTCAAAAGCCGGCTCAATGAATGCACTTAAAATAGTGTCCCTTTCTTCTGGAAATGGAGAAACTTTACTAATTACAGCATTTACTGCTGCTTCCAAAACATCTTTTGATGTCATATAATTCCACACCCAGTTTTCCAGTTCCCGGTATCCACATACACCACCGCGTATCTGCTTATCCCTCAGATATTTCTTGATTTTACTGATGGCCGCTGCCATCTGGTAGATCAGCTCCTTTTCCTTACAGCCTGTTTTAAAAATGGCACGTTCCGCCATTTCTTCCACACTCAATTCTTTCCGGTGCTGTACCAGATGCATTCTTGACAATACCGATTCATTGAACATCTGGCATCCGATATAATCCATGTTTGTTGTCATGATCACTACCGTATCCGGGTGTCTTTCTATTACTTCGCCATTCAGTAGGTCTGTTTTTGCGTCGTCATCAAACAGGGCATTCAATCGAGTAAGGGTTCCCGGCTTTTCAATCATGGCAACTTCCTGAATTTCTATTACCGCCGGCATCCGGCAGGCCTGAATGATTGTAGATTCTGTTTTCACGAAGTCCTTTTCCATTTTTGCCTGCTTATATCCTTGCTGGACTGCTGCATTCAATATTTCACGAAATGCGGTTGCTTCATCAATTTCCATCTGGTAGTTCCCTGTCAGCGCTGCTAAAGCAGAAGCGGGATCTATCTGAAAATCTTCATATGTCGGTAATTCACTTTCTGAAATCTTAGCAGCCGTATCTACGTTTGGAACAAGAGATACCATAAGGCTCACCTCTTCCGTTCCCGGCCCGCATGTAAATACAAACCGAGGATACCCGAGCAGCTGTGCAATAATCTTTGTGTCTGTTGTTTTCCCCGAACCAGAATCCCCTTCCATCATAAAAAGCCGGGAAGGAGTATTTACAATCATGGAAAGAATTTCTTGTGTAGCCGTATTCACTTTGTAATCATCCGGTAACTTTGGGATCAAAGCCTGATACTTTTCCTCAACTACCTTCCCTTGATGATAAAACGCTTTCAATTCTCCGATTGTTGATTCTGTAAGCTGTCTTTTTTCTGTCAGCAGCTGAAACTCTCCTACCTCTGTCTGGTTTGCACCATATAAACCGGATTTCAACCGATAAGGCTCAATAAACTCACAATTTGTAAACTGTGGTTCCCCAACCGGTATTCCGCCGTCTTCTAATGAAAGACAGGATTCCACCCGCCGGTACAAATTGTCACAGCAAATATACGCACTGGACAGAAACTCCTCTTCATCTATTTCCTCATTTATATCCAGAATTTGCATTATTTTTTCAAAATGCTGTGTGAATTCCACATCATACAATTCTGTTCCATAACACGTGCTGGCAAACGCAAGTAGTGCAATGTACTGTTCTGCTATATTCTGTTCCTCCTGTATGGATGGTAAAATCGACACCGTATCCGCTTTTTGTACACAGCCTTTAAACTTCCCATTTCTCCAGTTATAAATCAGAGCATAACGGCTCTCTCCATTTTTACATTCCATACAATAATAATTTGTTACATTGCCCTCACCGAACTGTCTGCCGAGCGCCCCTTCTGTTTCTGTACCTGCAAATAGCCCTGACAGCCATAAAATTGCACGTAATGTAGGTGCATGCAATGTGGCGGATTTTGCCCGAAGTGAATTATATTGTGAGCAGTCCGAAACTTTTGTACTTGTTTTGGTTCTTCCCATGTCGTAAATCAATTTCTGAAATAAGTCCGGCAATTCCTCCTGAAATGTCCATGTTTCATATAATGCCGCCATAAAAATTCCTCCCTTCGTTCTTTTCTGCATATTCCAAATGAGCATCAACATTCTTGACCATGCGCTTCTTTTATCCTCCTTTTTCGCAAATAAAAAAGGCAAAGCATGATTCTTTCTTTTCATACTTTGCCTGTCATTTTAAATTTGAAATTTATGCAGAATTCTCTGAAATGAAATGCTTCCATCCTAAATGCCGATGGAACTAAAGTTACAAGACACATCATAGATGTGTAAAATAATAATTACAATCTTATCTTAGCATTGTGCATTCTTAGTGTCAAGAAAAAGAGAGACTCTCTTTTTCTAATACCCAACACATTTATGCTGCCGAAAGATAAGTGTCCGATACCAAAGAGTCAATCCCCGTATTCGGTTCTTTTTCACAAATGAGTTTACACTTAACCGCATCTGAGTAAAATGTTTTCAACTGTACTTCTTTCGGTTTCATCATTGGAAATCTAATTTCAATCTGCTCATCATTGTACAATATAAGGTCATTATAGCTGGTACCTTGTACAACCCATCCTACCTGATATTGTTTCATAAGCTGTTCTGCAGCAGTACGAAAACATATTTTTAAAATTTCATTATAAACCGTATAATTGGGATGTACTTCAATATTGTCCAACACCAGACAATTATATGGTTCATTGATCCATATCACAGAATTGGCAATCACTCTGTTCTTATAATAAACATTTACAATTCCAAATCCTTTTTCCAATGATGCATACTGTTTTGCCTTGATACTGCCATAGCTCATACAGCACACCGTTGCATCACCCGCTGTCAGATATTCCGGGGAACCTTTTGCTTCTACTAACACCTTAAAGTTACATAGTTTCCTTAATTCATCCGGAAGATTTCCTACATTATGGAATTTCATAATTTCCAGCACTTCATGATACTGAACCGGCGTCAGCTTCTCTTCCAAAACTGTATGCAATAGGTTTTCCTTTTTCAGCCTGCAATAAATATGTTTTGCCTGTCTTGTTTGCTTTTTCAACAATGTTTTCACAAAGAATGATAATTCCTCATAAGACAGATGGATTTCCTGCGCATGAAACAAACAGGGGTATTTCCCACGTATGAATTTTGACAGGTTAGGACTTCCAAACTCACGAAACAAATCATATAATACAATATCGGGACAATACTTCTGTATGCGCTGTATATAATCTGTCGCCATCTCTTTTTCCATTTCTGAAAAATGCAGTTTTTTACTATACGACTCCATTACATGTTCTTTTAATTCCTTCAAATAATCATTACAATCCTCATTTTTTCTAATAAGACTGCTCAATCTTTTACGGGCTCTTTTTTGACTAGGCTGCAATTGTAATTCCTCTTCTATTCTAAAGTACCGGCATACGCCTTCTATAACTTTTGATGCATTTAAGGCTTGATTATATGATTTTGTTAAGATAGCTTTCATTGCACCAGTTGTAAGAAGCATTTTCCCATCAAATAATGTTTGTACAATCAGATTCCAGTCATGGAAATAATTCCCCTCTTCTTTGTTTCTTCGTTTGACGATATTCTCAATACACCCGGATGCATATTTTTTTGATACTATATGATAAATTGTCTCACACATGGAAATAAACTGTTCTTTTTCATTCTCACACAATTCATCTAATTCTTTTAAATAGTTATCAATAATAAGCATTCTGTCCAAATAGAACAAATATAAATTTTTTGTTATATATGGAACCGGATACATAGGATGATATAAACCAAATTTATTAAAATAACTTACATAATACATGCGTTTATATTTTCGAAAATACTGTTCGCCAAATTCTCTGGAGGTGCGTTCCAGCCAGCGATAACCCGATAACGTATTTCGATAGGAAGTGTTATATATCTTGCCTTTATTGTATATTTTAAGGCATTTTCTATAGTCATCATAATAATATCCTTTTTCATTATCTCTCATATCTTTCTTTTGTTTGTATCCAAATAACTGATAACGATCCAATGCTTTTTGAAAAAACTTATGAATAATTTCATGATCATCCATGTCTTTCGCTTCTTTCGGAAGCCTATTATATAAAAAATAATCAGAGGATATAGGGATCGTTTCTCCGAACATACTATAATAATCTATCCATTTTTCAATCATATTACGCATGATAAATTTCATATAATTCTTTTTGTGAAAATCAACACCATCCTGTATCGGTTTTTTCAAAAATTTCAGTACTGATGATATATAAGCGCTTTCTCCAATAGGCATCTCATCAATCTGTCTCCAAAAACCATATTTCCAATTGCTTTCTTCTAATATTTCTAAATCGACGCTAAAAATCACATGATGGGCATCTTCTCCATTGTCGTAATATTTATGCAAAATATGATCTTCTATAATTTTTATCCCCCTTTTTTTGCACTTATCAATACTATCCAAAAGATGGTAGGATGTACTCCTCATTTCTGCATGAAAAAGCTTCTTATTATAGTTCCATTTTTCGCATTGCCAGAAAAAGAATAACAATAATCTTGGCAAATAGTGAAAATCCGGGCAATTTACATCAGCTATATAAATCTGCCTTGAGTGATACTCGGCATAAATCTGGGGAATATATGCAATAATGTAACACACAAGTTCTCCTTTCGGAAAACCTGCTACTGAATAATAAAAAAACTCCGGCTGCGTTGCTTCCTCTTTCAACCCTTCCATTCCCATGCACATTTCTTCAGGATAGGATTGTTTTTCTAAATCAATAACAGCCGGAAAATACTCTTCGCTCATTTTTGTAAAATACATAAACTTCTCCTTCCATGCTAATAAGAAAAGCGATTCATCGTATTGACAAACCGCTTTTCCCACCTTTACTTCATAACAATTTTATGAACTATGCACTACGCTGTTCATATACATCCAACAATTCTTTTCCTACCTGCTTTAAACGCATTCCGAAAAGTGTATTACGTTTCGCCGTTGTATTATTTCGGATTGCTTGAGCAACTGCCCGTTTACTTCCTACAATAATCACCTTTTTTGTTGCACGTGTGATCCCGGTGTAAAAAATATTTCTCTGTAACATGCGCCAAAAGCACCCCAGCATAGGGATTATAACAACAGGGCACTCATTTCCTTGAGATTTATGCACCGACATTGCATACCCATGAACCAGCGGCCAGTAATCATCATCAGAGAATTCCACAAGCCGGTTATCTCCAAAGTCTACGCGCATTACCGTCTTTCCCTCTTTCTTAAAAATACTCACAACTTCGCCAAGATCACCGTTTGAAATATCATCCCTGTTTTCTGTCTGCATGACCTTATCTCCCTCTCGGTAAAGACGTCCTCCATTCTTTATTTCTTTCCGTCCACGCCGTTTGGGATTAACCACTTCCCGCAACATCTCATTGAGTGCGTTGGAACCTGCCGCAGTATTCTTTTTCAATGGTGAAAGTACCTGTATATCATCAGTCTGTTTCCCATGTGTTTTCCAGTAATCCTCATACAAATCACGTATGATCTCTGACGCGTCCTCCGGCGCATTCGCTGAATAGAATTCAAAGGTATCATCATATATGAGCTTTGTCTGCTTCCGATTGATGCGTACTGCATTTTCCACGATCGTACTTCCTTCCTCTTGACGGAAACAGGAATCGAGAATGGTAGTCGGAATCATCTCTGAAACGATCATCTCATGAAATACATTTCCTGGTCCCACGCTGCCAAGCTGATCCTTATCCCCAATCATAACAAGGGTTGCATCCTTTTTTATGGCTGAGAAAAATCGGTCTGCCAGATACATATCACACATGCCGAACTCGTCTGCTATGATAAAATCATCTTCCAGCTTGCCAACATGCCACGATTCTTCCTCGTCTTCATTCTCTGAAGGAATCCCCACTGCTTTCTGCATGGTCATTGCCGGAAATCCGGTTTTTTCATACATACGCCTTCTGGCACGCCCGGTCGGCGCACAAAGCAAAATTAAAGAATCTTTGTTTAATTTTTCCTGAATCCGGATGATAATGCGAATCAAGGTTGTCTTTCCGGTTCCCGGTCCTCCGGTGATGATAGATACCGGATACTGGAACACTTGGCATACTGCCTGCTCCTGTGTTTTACTTAATGTAATTCCTTCTTCGGCTGTAATCTGCTGCAGAAGAGGTTCTATATCCACTTTCTTCCTCTTTTGCTTTAAAAGCCGCATCAACTGTGCTGCCGTACCCATTTCTGCTTCAAAGTTCCGTTTGGTATAGATTCCTCCCCCATTTCCTATCAGAGTTTGATCTTTTCGTATCATTTCATTTCCGGTATCTTTAATTGCACGTTCTGAAACTTTCTGTCTGTCCTTTGCATGATTTAAAAGCTCAGCAGACCGTTCTACAATTTCTTCACTTTTCAAAAACAGATGTCCTTCCTCATCAGCGGCACGCTGAAGCACATAGGCTATTGCTGCTTTGATGCGTTCCGGATTATCTGCTTTAAAGTTTTTCGCTTTTCTGGCAATGGGATCTACCGTCAGGAAACCAAATCCTTTGATTTCACACAATCGGAACGGATTTTTCTTAATAATTGGATAAGCATTGTTTCCAAAATGTTCCTGTATCCGCATTAACTTATTCGAGGTCACACCAAAAGGCGCCAGATAAACCATCAATTCTCTCAACTGCCGGCTCTTCTGATATCCCTCCATGATTGTTTCCAGTCTGCTCTCGGTAATCCCAGAAACCTCCAGCAGCTTCTCTGGTACATTTTCCAAAATGTACAATGTTTTCTTTCCAAATTTTTCAACAATGCGCTCCGCTGTTACCGGGCCAATCCCCTTGATCATGTCAGATGCAAGATAAGCCTTGATTCCCTCCGTCGTCTCGGGAATACAGATGCGAAACGATGAAACGTCCAGCTGCATGCCATACTTTGTCTCTTTCCATTCCCCATCCAGTTCAACCTCTACACCGTCACCGGTCGGAAGTTCAATCCCAACTGCCTGAAAATAGCCAGTGTTTCCCGGATGAGAACGGACAATTTTTTTAGGTAATTCCTCTTCTGTTTGGTAAGCGGCAACAGTATAACCATTCCCGGCATTATAAAATATTCGTTCAATGGATTTTGCATGTATCATTTACTTACGCTCCTTTCCCCACGATAGCCATAGATATTTCCCTTTTTTTACTGCATAGATATGATCTTTATGTAAGTACTGGATTAATATCTTTGTTTCGTGAGCTGGGAATGCCCGCAACATCCCCACCCTTCGAAAATGTTTTCCTTCCGGCACACAGCAGACACCTTCCGGACTGATGGAAAATTTCCGGATACCTGTTTTTTCTAATTTTATCTTCAGGTTCTGGATTCTTTCCTGCCCCTCCATCTGATACCAGACAACTGCTTTACATTCTTCCTCACTTTTCTTATGCTGCATATAAGATTCCTTTAGCGGCTGCGTTCCTTCTTTTTGGTACCTTTCCGATAAATCTGCCTTCTCATCTTTCTGATACGCTGAATTTCTCCTGTCTGATACATCTTTTGAGGTATCAAAATCTGTGCTTTCGGTCTGTTTACTTCCATTGTTACTCTTCTGTTCATCTTTTTTTTCCTCCCGTACAGTTTTTATAATAAACGCTGCTGCTATGATGGGCACCGCAAGACTTAAAGACTGAAAAATAATCATAAGAAAAAACGGCCATAAAAAAGGGGATAGAAAAATTCCAATCCCCCCTGTAAGAATACAAAGCCATTTATATTTTTCTGACAACCTCTTTAACGTTTCCATAAACTACCTCTTTCTTCCCAGGGGAAATCCCCCGGGATGCTTTAATCAAATTCTTCGTAATCCATATCATCAAACTGCTCATCCACATCATCATTTCTGGATGACCGACCTCTTTGGCTACTACTGCGACTGCTCTTTCCTGAAGAATAATTGGAGTTTCTGCCTGATCTACCCGAACTGCTTTTTGATGAACGCTGGCTTCCCGAACTCTTCTTTCCTCTTGATGAACCCTGTCTGCTCTTATTACTTCTGCTCCTGCTTTTGGAATCATCTTCATCGTCGTCCTGACTGTTCTTACTTTCGGCAAATTCAATCTCATCACAGCAGAGTCTTACACCATAAACTTTATCTCCATCTTTGTTGGTGTAATTATTGTTTTCCATTCTTCCGGTGATTACAATTTTAATGCCCTGATACAGATACTTTTCTACAAATTCTGCCAGCCAGCCAAATGCCGTACATGGGAAAAAATCAGTTTCGTCACTGTATTTTCTATCTACGGCAATACGGAAATTTGCTACAACAAATTCATCCCCATCTTTCTTTGTTGTGTAATTAATCTCCGGATCTCTTACCAGTCTTCCCATCATAATTGATTTGTTCATGTATATCCTCCTTCATTTCCTGCTAAAAAAAGCGCTTAGAAACATCTTTCTAAACGCTTTGTCACCGGTATCGTATTTTATTCGTATTCACTTTATTCGTATCCTCCTTTCTTCCAATTTTTCTTTACACCTCCTTATCCTTTTCTTTCATCTGTATTTGTCTTCATCACATCAGCATAAAAACACAAAAAAGGCACTTAGAATTTCTTCATTCTAAATGCCTCACTTATATTTCTTGTGACAGACAGGAATCTTAAATTCCTCATAATTCACTTCCGGACTTTTCCGAAACCAAAATACACTATCCATCTTTTGATGAATACAAATACAAATTTCATTTTTATATTAACACAACATATAGTGTCAGTCAATATGCATTCATACAATTTACTGTGTATTAAAGTACAAAATGTTATGGTGGATAAACAAAATCAGCCATTTATCCACCATCTTTGAAAGATCGTCTGAGAAACCTATTGAGCAAATTCCCCAAATCGGTATCCGACACCATACACATTCTGTATATATTCCGGGTTTTTTATGTCTCTTTCTATCTTCTGACGAATCCGGTGTATATGTGCCATAATATTTGCATCATCCTGAAGATATTCTCTGTTCCAAACAGCTTCATACAATTCTTCATAAGTAACTACTCGGCCATTTTGCTGTGCCAGAAAATATAGAATATCAAATTCTATTTTCGTTAATAAAATTTCTTCCCCATCATTAAAAATCCGTCTACATTTAGGTATAATCTGTAGTTTTCGATACTCCCATACTGACGCAGCACCTTTAAACCGGCATTGAATTCTAATTAAGGCTTGAATTCTAGCTATAACTTCTTCCTTAAAAATAGGGTTGCCCATATATTCGTCAGCACCATTTTCAATGTAAGCGCAAAATACTTCAACGGATTGTGTTGCCCTAAAAATGAATCCATAATAATCATTAGAAAATGCAAGCATTTCACTTCATCTTCTCTTGCTAGAAATGATAGATGCGAGCATTTTACTCTATCCGATTTATGGAGGTGTGCTCATGAGAAGCAAAAGAATACCTGCCGAAGAACAATACCGTCTCATCATGGAATGCCGTCAAAGTGGATTGACAGATCATCAATGGTGTGTGGAACACGACATCAAACCGGGAACTTTTTACAACTGGGTAAAAAGGCTGCGTCAGAAAGGTTGTGTGGATTTGCCAGCGTCAACCGGACGCAGCTATCGTGCACCGGAAAGCCAGGAAGTTATCAGAGTGGATTTTCATGATACTGACCCGATCCCATATGAACAGCCATTAAATGTGATTCCGGTAGCTACGGAAAGAAATAACCTTTCCGTGGCAGAGCCAATGAAGCTGTCTGTAGGAAGCTTTCATCTAACAATACCAAATGGAACAGATCCTCAGCTTCTGGCTCAAACGCTTCGCATTGTGAAGGAGCTGGAATGTTAGGGGATATCACAGCCGCCGATGAAATCTATATCGTAACAGGCAGAACGGATATGCGGAAATCCATTGACGGGCTGTGTGCTATTGTAGAAGATCAACTCCATATGGATCCAAGGCGAAGTGCCCTGTATCTTTTCTGTGGAAAACGTTGTGACAGGATCAAAGCTTTGCTCTGGGAATCTGACGGATTTGTGCTGTTATTAGAATAGAATTATTATTCGAGATAATCTCTTGGAAAGCCCAGAA
>OGNS01000170.1_pt1 | contig 57641 bp, 60 predicted proteins | sample 1573571 | NCBI WGS metagenome assembly OGNS01 (sample SAMEA2581890, study PRJEB24529) | metagenome | biome: Human gut stool | place: China | collected 2011 | reverse complement strand
AATATTAACTAATTCCTTATTTTTCTCTTAAAAAGTCAAATTATAATTTCCTTATATATAAAAAAAGATGGGGATATTGTAAATATCAATTACAATAACTCCATCTCTTTTTTTCAACTATTAGATCTCTCTAATATGAATATTTTGGCTTCTATCTGGTCCAACTGATACAACAGATATTGGGCATCCAACAATCTCTTCAATTCTCTTTAAATACTTCTTACAATTTTCTGGTAAATCATCATAACATTTTACTTGAGTTATATCTTCATCCCATCCAGGTAACTCTTCATATACAGGTTTTGCTCTATATAACATTTCAGTATCTGCTGGCATAAATTCATAAATCTCTCCATCTACTTCATAAGCAGTACAAATTTTTAAAGTTCCTAATCCACTTAATACATCTATCTTAGTAATAACTATATCTGTAAGACCATTTATCATTGTAGCGTATTTTCCTACTACTAAGTCTAACCAACCACATCTTCTTGGTCTACCAGTTACAGCACCATACTCTCCACCAAGTTGTCTTACTTTCTCTCCAAATTCTCCATGTAATTCAGTTACAAAAGGACCTTCTCCAACTCTTGTAGTATAAGCTTTCATAACTCCAATTCCTTTGTCTATCTTTCTAGGTGATACTCCAGCTCCTGTAGTAACTCCTCCTGTAGTTGGTGAAGATGAAGTTACAAATGGATATGTTCCATAGTTAATATCTAGCATTAGTGCTTGTGCTCCCTCAAATAAAACTAACTTATCTTCATCAAGAGCTTTATTTACTACAGGGATAGTATCAATTATTCTATGTCTTATTTTATTTGCATATTCAGTATAATCAGCTAGTATCTTATCATAGTCTAATGGTTCAGCTCCATAGATTTTTGTTATTATTTCATTTTTGGCTTCTAAATTATATTTTAATTTTTTAGCAAATTTATCCATATCTAATAGGTCTACCATTCTGATTCCATCTCTCCAGATTTTATCAGCATAACATGGTCCTATTCCCTTTTTAGTAGTTCCTATTTTCATCTCTCCAGCATTTGCTTCTTTTAATTCATCTAATTTTACATGATAAGGCATAATAACATGTGCTCTATCACTTATTAAAACATGGTCTGTTCTAGCTCCTCTAGTCTCTAATGATGCTAACTCATCTAATAATACTTTTGGATCTACTACAACTCCTGGTCCTATTATACAAGTTCCACCATGTAATACTCCTGAAGGTAAAAGTTTTAATATAAATTTCTCTCCATTTACTACTACAGTGTGTCCTGCATTGTTTCCACCTTGGAATCTTACAACGTAATCAGCTCTATCTGCTAATACATCTATAATTTTTCCCTTTCCTTCGTCACCCCATTGAGTTCCTACTACTACATATCCAGCCATTGTTACCTCCTACTAGCCTACTTTATTTTTTCAATTTCAATATAGTTAATATTTTTGTTATGTTTACATAAAAATAGTTGTTCAAACTCTGTCTTTATATTGTCTGCTGCCTTTTCACTCTTATGTAAGTCTGCAGTATGATACACTACTCTATATCCATCTAAGCTCTCTACTAAATCAATTACATCTTGATAATATTTATCGTGGTCAGTTTTAAAGTAAAACATTCCACCTTTTTTAAGTATCACATCTAAAGTTTTGAAAAAACTCTCCTGTACAACTCTATTTTTTTCATTCTCTTCCCAAGGATCTGGGAAGTTTACATATATACCATCAACTTCATTTTCAGCTACAAACTCAAGTATCTCTTCTCCTCTTCTTCTCAAGAAAAGTGCATTAGTTGATCCATCTCTTTTTACCTTATTAGCTGATAGTACAAGTCTTTTAAATCTCAATTCAAGTCCCATATGATTTCTCTCAGGATATCTCTTTGCCATACCTTGAGCAAAGTTTCCACTACCAGAACCTATTTCTAAATATATTGGATTATCATTTCCAAAAAACTCATGCCACTTTCCTTTGTATGAATCCATTATCTTTTTATCATAGATAATGTACTCTGGATAGTCCAAAAGTCTAAACATATATGGATTATAATTTTTTCTTGGACTTTTAAAGAAGTGACTCCATAGATTTTCTCTTAAATCTTCCATTTTTCCTCCATTACAATTTGTTTAACTTCTCTATAATCTTATCAGCTGTCCTGCTATTTTTCTTAAAAAGCTCCCTTATCTTCTCATAAGATTTTTCTTGATTCTTCTCTATATTTTTAATAGCTTGTAAAAACTCAGTAGTATCCTTTACCTTATAGCCTAAATTTAGTTCCAATATCTCCTTAGATATCTCCTTTACATTTTGTAGATATGGTCCAAAAATTGGAGTCTTTCCATAAAATAGTGGTTCAAGTAAACTATGTCCCCCTATATTTACTAAAGTTCCTCCTACAAAAGCTATATCTGTAATAGAATATATCTTTCTCAATACCCCTATTTTATCCACAATAACTATATCAGTTTTACCTAAAGATTTTTGCTCAATCTCACTATACTTTTTGTAGGTAAAACCATATTTTTTTACAATCTCCTCTATCTGTGGAGTTCTCTCTATATGTCTAGGAACCAAGATCAAAACTGTATCTTCCATCTCTTTAAAGGTATCTAGTAAAATTTCATACTCTCCACTTCTACTGCTTCCAGCAGTAAATACCTTCCTTCCCTTTACACTAAAAAGCTCTCTTAACTCTCTTTTCTCATCTTCACTATACTCTTGAAATGAGATATCAAACTTTAAATTTCCAAGAGTTTCTACTCTACTTTTTTCAGCGCCTATCTCTATTATTCTTCTACTATCTTCATCACTTTGCATATAAAATCTATCTACATACAAAAATATTTTTTTTAAATAACTAGATAGTTTTTGATACCTCCTAAAGCTCCTATCAGAAATTCTTCCATTTACTATAATAACTTTAGATTTTCTGCCAATCTCTGTTATTAAATTTGGCCAAATCTCTGTTTCCACTAAAATCAATAGATTTAACTTTATTCTCTTTAAAATATCTAAAATATTTTTTCTATCATCTAATGGAAAATAAAAAATATCTACTCTCTCATTTTTTACAAATTTATCTCTGGCTACTCCTATTCCAGTGTCAGTAAACATAGTCAGAAGTATTCTCTCTTTTCTATTATCTAAAAGTTTTTTTATTAGAGTTTCAGAAAGATTTATCTCTCCTACTGATGAACAGTGTACCCATATATACTCTTCTTTTTTTAGTGAAGAAAAATCTTGTTTCAATCTTTTTTTTAAGAACTCTCCCTTTTTTCCACCTATCATCATTAAAATTAGAATAAAAGGTTGTAATATCCTTCTAATTATTTGATAAAACATTTTAAGCTCCTATTTTTTCATCTATATATTTAGAAATAACCTCTACTACCTCATCAATACTCATAGTACTACTATCTATCTCATGAGCATCTTCAGCTTTTTTTAGAGGACTTTCCTTTCTAGTAGAGTCTATAAAATCTCTCTCTTTAATAGATGCTAATACTGATTCATAATCAGCCTCTACTCCTTTTTCTTCATACTCCTTAAGTCTTCTTTTGGCTCTTTCCTCTGGAGAAGCTACTAAATATATCTTTACATCTCCACTTGGAAATACTACTGTACCTATATCTCTACCATCTAAGATAACACTCTTTCCTTTGCTTATTTCTCTTTGTAAATCTACAAGTTTTACTCTTACCTCTTTTATTGCAGACACTGGAGATACTATTGCACTTACTCTAGGAGTTCTTATCTCATCAGAAACATCTTTTCCATTTAGAAAAAATTGATTTCCTACAATATCTAACTTTGTATTTTTAAGCATAGTTTCAATAGCTTTGCTATCTTGTAAGTCAATACTATTCTCTAAAGCATAAAGGGCTATCATTCTATACATAGCTCCAGTATCTAGATATGTAAATCCATACTTCTTAGCAATTATTTTAGCTATTGTACTCTTTCCACTTCCAGCAGGTCCATCTACTGTAACTATAAACTCTTTCATTTTCCCTCCTAATTATGCTTTTATAAGCATAGCTCTCCACTCTTTATCAGCTTTTATCTCTTCTACTGTAAATCCTAAACTCTCTACTTCTCTTTTTAATAACTCACATTTATCTTCAATAATTCCAGAGAAGATAATCTTTCCATTTGGTTTTACAACCTTTGAAATATCATGTAAAAGTATAAGTAGTACATCAGCTAGAATATTAGCCACAACTACATCAAATTTCTTATTCTCAACAACAGAGATTAAATCTCCTTTATAAACTTTAGCTTTCTCTTCACTAATTTTATTTAATTCAAGATTTTCTTTAGCTGATTCAACTGCTAATTCATCTATATCAGTTCCATATATTTCACTAGCTCCAAGTCTATCAGCTGCAATCATAAGTATTCCAGAACCTGTTCCTACATCTATTACACTATCTCCTTCAGAGATATTCTCTTCCATAAGTTTTAAACATAGTGAAGTAGTAGGGTGTGAACCTGTACCAAAAGCTCTTCCTGGATCTAATTCTATTATAAGTTCATCAGCTTCTGGAGTATACTCTCTCCAAGTAGGTTTTACTACAAATTTTTCACTTACTTTTTCTGGGAATAAATATTTTTTCCAGCTATTTTGATAGTCTTCTTCATCATACTCATAAAAATCAACTGTATAGATTATATCATCTCTATCAGCAAATTTTTCTTCAAAAGTAGATAATATTGCCATCTTTCTTTTTTCAGCATAAGGATTTAATGGAAAGTAAGCAGAAATAGCATGGTCTACCATTAAAAATTCCTTCTCATTTTTATAAAAATCTAACGGATTTTTACTTTTCATTGGTTCTTCTATCTTTAATCCAGTTACTCCAAACCCATAAAATATATCTGAAATCTCTTTAGTAGCTCTCTCTATATCATCACTTTCATATATTACTTTTATCTCTACTACTTTCATTCTTCACTCCTTATAAATATGATATCTCCATAAGTGTTTTACTAATTCTCTCTATTTTTTTACACTCTCCAGTTTCCTCATCTAGCTCTATATCCAATCCACAAAGTCTTTCATTTCCTTCTGCTATCTCAAATCTTTGAGGAAGAGAGTTTAAAAATTTTGGTAATACAGATTGAACTTTCATTCCTATTACTCCATTTTCTGAACCTGTCATTCCAACATCTGTAATATACCCTGTTCCCTCTGGTAAAATTCTCTCATCAGCTGTCTGTATATGTGTATGAGTTCCAAATACTACAGAAGCATAACCATCTAAATGCCAACCCATAGCAATTTTTTCTGATGTTGCTTCAGCATGAAAATCTACTATTATAAATTTTGTCTCTTTCCTAATCTCTTTTATTATCTCTTTAGCTTTTTTAAAAGGACAATCAATAGGTACCATAAATACTCTTCCTTGAATAGATACTACTCCTATTTTATTTCCCTTTCTATCTTTTACTATTGTATATCCTTTACCTGGTGTATTTTCATCTGGATAGTTAGCTGGTCTTAAAACTCTATCACTTCTATCTAAGTATTCATATAGCTCTTTTTTATCCCAAATATGATTTCCACTAGTTATTACATCACAACCCCACTCTTGTAATTGGTCAGCTAATTTTGCTGTAAGTCCAAATCCAGCAGCAGCATTTTCTCCATTTACAATTATAAAGTCATACTCTTTTCCTTTTTTCTCTAAAAAAGTTTTTAAAGTCTCTCTTCCTGGGCTTCCAACTATATCTCCTACCACTAAAATTCTCATTAATTTCCCTCTTTCTATCAATAGGTTTTTACATTCAATTATATCATAAAACCCATAATTTTGTCCAAAAATTATTTAATTTTTTATTTATTTCTAAGTATATCTTTTCTTTTTTTGCCATAAAAAAATGTTAGTATATCTATAAAATAACTACTTGAAAGGAGGAATTTATGTACTTAAATTTTTTAAATTATTTTAGGGGATTTGCAATTTTTTTAATTGTTATGGGGCACTCTTTCTATATTACTAATTTTTTTAATCTTAGTAATCCCATCGGTAATCCATTTTTCAGAAAACTTTTTTTTACTATGACTACTGGAGGAACATCACTTTTTGTCTTTATATCTGGTTTTTTATTTCATCATATTTTTTATTCTAGAGGGTTCAACTTTAAAAAATTTATGAAAAATAAATTTAAAAATGTTTTTCTCCCATACTTAATTATAATTACTCCTATTATAATGATTAGATTTCCGAAAACCCTTACAGAAAAATCTATAAATTTATCTGATATAATTAGATTAATACTTATGTATCTTTCTGGAGCCCTTCTTGATTCTACTTGGTATATCCCCTTTGCCTTTGTGCTTTTTATATCTTCTCCAATATTTATAAGATATATTGAAGCTAAAAAAGGAAAGATAGCTGTCATTATAATTGGACTTCTTATAGGAATGATAATACACAGACCTGCACATAATTTACATATCAATGTTATTCAGGCATTACTTTATTTTTCTCCAGCTTATTGTCTTGGAATATATACATCACAAAATAAAGAAAAACTTTTACCTTATTTAAAAAAACATAATTCTTTTATATTTTTACTTTGGGTAGGAATGGGAATTTTTCAAGTACACATAAATAAATTTATGAATATGCATAAAGCTAATATGTTTGCTTATAATGGCATTGACTTAATGGGAATACAAAAAATAATAGTGTGTCTATTCTTTGTTGGTTTATTTTATAAAATTCAAGATAAAAAATGGATTTTTATAGAAAAACCACTATCGCTTTTAGCTGACTATAGCTTTCCTATATTTTTTATACATAATTACTTTATATTAATTACAAAGTATTTTTTAGAAAAGTATAACTTTACATTGAACTTTAGTTATTTAGGACTTATATTTTTTACAACTTATATCTGTATCTTATCTATGATTTTTACTAAAATTATTAAATTGATTTTCAAAAAGAATAGCCGAATGATAATAGGAGGATAAAATTAAAAGGGAGCTTTCGCTCCCTTTTTTTATTTAGCATAATCTACAGCTCTTGTTTCTCTAACTATTGTAACTTTAATTTGTCCTGGATATTGCATAGATTCCTCTATTTTCTTAGCAACATCTCTTGCCATCTTAGTAGCTTCATCATCTGACATAGCTTCTGGATTTACTATTATTCTAAGTTCTCTTCCTGCTTGAATTGCAAATGAAGATTCTACTCCAGAGAATGAATTTGCTATCTCTTCAAGACTTTCTAATCTCTTTAAGTAAGCTGTTAATGTTTCTCTTCTTGCCCCTGGTCTTGAAGCTGATACAGCATCTGCTGCTTGAACAATTATAGCTTCAACTGTTTCAAATTCTACTTCATTATGATGCGCCATTACAGCATTTAAAACATCTTGTTTTTCTCCAAATTTCTTTAAAAACTCTCCTCCTATAAGAGCATGTGAAGCTTCTATATCACTTTCCAACACCTTTCCAACATCATGTAAAAGACCTGCTCTCTTAGCAAGCTCAGTATCCGCACCTATTTCAGCTGCTAAATTAGCAGCTAATTTAGCTACTTCTATTGAGTGAGTTAAAACATTTTGTCCATAACTTGTTCTATATTTTAATCTTCCTAATGTTCTAATGATCTCTGGATGCATTCCTGGAATTCCTAATTCTATTAAAGCTCCCTCTCCAGCATCTACTATCTCTTTTTCTATCTCTTTTCTAGCTTTATTTACAACTTCTTCTATCTTACCTGGATGAATTCTTCCATCAGTAATTAATTTTTCAATAGCAAGTCTAGCTATCTCTCTCTTTACTCCATCAAAACTTGAAAGTACTACTGCTTCTGGAGTATCATCTATTATTATATCTACTCCTGTAAGTGCCTCAATAGCTCTAATATTTCTTCCTTCTCTTCCTATTATTCTACCTTTCATCTCATCATTTGGTAGATTTACAACAGATACAGTAGCATCTACTACATATTCAGCTGATGCCTTTCCTATTGCTGTTGATAATATTCTTCTTGAAATTCTATCTTTTTCATCTTCTAATTTATTTTCAAACTCTCTAATTGCAACAGCAGTTTCATGTGTTAGATCATCTCTTAATTTAGCTATTAGAATCTCTTTAGCTTCTGTTTTAGATAATCCTGAAATTCTTTCAAGTTCATCTTCTTGCTTTAATTTTATAGCTTCTATCTCTTCTTTTTTAGCTTCTAACTCTTCTGTTGTTTTTTCCAACTCTTGACTTTTTAACTCTAACTTTTCTATTTTATTATCAAGAGTCTCTTCTTTTTTTGTAAGTCTAGCTTCCTTTTGTAAAAGTTCGTTTTTAGCATTTTTTATCTCTTTTTCTGCTTCTTCTTTGATAGAATATGCATGTTCTTTTGCTTTTAATTCTATCTCTTTTCCTTTAGCTTGTGCATCTTTTTCTGCATTTTCTATTATTTCTTTTGCTTTTATTTTTGATTTAGTTACTTCATCTTCTAAATCGTTAAGTTCATTTATTTTTTTATCTATAACAGACTTTTTATATAGTATAGCAAATACTATTCCCAGTCCGATTATTATCAAACCTATACCTAATACTGTGCTCATAATTATTTCCTTTCTACATTTTATTTAAAATTAGCTACTGCCTCATCTTCTGTTTCATATATTTCGAATATTTCATCTAATCCTATCATTTCAAAAATAGTTTTAATATGTTCATTTAATTTTATTAATTTTATATCTCCACCCATTTCTTTTACTACTTTCAATTTTCCTCTTAAAATTCCCATAGCTAAGCTATTAATGTGAGTAACTTCTTCAAAGTCAATTATAAATTTTGTAGAATCTCCCTCTACTAATTTTGTAATTCTTTCTTTTAATTTTGGTGCTACTAATGCATCTAATTCCCCTACAACTTTTAATTCTTTAATCTCCCCTAAATTTTTTTCAAGTATTTCGAAATTGTTTACCATTTCTTACTCTGCCTCCTTAACTTTTTTCTCTACTCTAAATAGTGTTCCATTTAGTTTTTTTTCAATTTTAAAATCATCCGCAATGGCTCTTGCTATAAAAAGACCCATCCCACCCTCTTCTTTACTCAATTTCTCTTCATCAAATCCAACTCCATTATCCTCTACTACTAGTCGAATAATATCATTCGATTTCTGAATTTCTAAAATGATATCTCCAGGTTTATATTCATAACCATGTTCAACTACATTTGTTGAAAGTTCATCTACCACTGATAAAAGTTGAAATACATCCCTTTGACTTACTTGATGTAACTCTAAGTATGTTTTTACCATGGCTCTTATTAAAGATAAATTTTCTAAAGAAGAAGGTACAGTAATTTTTACCTCATTTGGCTTCATTATTATCTCCTTCTCTCTTTAAACTTTACTATTTTCCACTCCTCATTTTTTAATTGATACTCTACCTCATAATATATTGTTGAACTATGTATATTAAATCCAACTATATTTGTAGCTCTTTCACCTAAAAACTTGGGTTTTGAATTAAATATATTAACCTTTGAAAAATTTATATTTTGTATCTCATCTTTTACAAAATTATTTCTTATACTGGGAATAAGAGTTTTTTCTAAAAGTTCAGTCTCTCCTTTTTGAAGATTATTTTTTATATCCTCTATTAAAACTATTAGACTTTCTTTTTCCTTTAAAGTAATTTCCTCTCTTTTTCCAATATTAGAACAACTTGTTAAAAAAATCCCAAGAATCATCAAAATAAAAATTTTTTTCATTATAATATACACCATTCCTTATCACTATAAATAATACCATATCCATATATTTTTATCAAGAATTTAATTACTCAATTTCTATATTTAATTTTTTCACTACATCCTCTATTATCTCATTTTCAGATAATTCATCAAGGTTATACCAGATATATGTGTGGTCATTTTTAAACCAAGTAAACTGTCTTTTGGCATATCTTCTAGAGTTTTGTTTTATCTTATCTACTGCCTCTTCATAAGTTATCTCTCCTTTAAAATAATCTATAAATTCTGAGTATCCTATTATATTTATCTTTCTCAAAATCTCTCCATATTTATTATAGAGCTCTCTTACTTCCTCTTCTAACCCTTGTTCTATCATAATATCTACTCTCATATTTATTCTCTCATAGAGATTTTCTCTCCCTCTCTCCAGAGCAATTTTTAAGAAATCATAACTATTATTTTTTATATTTTTTTTAGAAAGAATAGAAAATTTTTCTCCTGTAAGCTTGTAAACTTCTAAAGCTCTCTCTACTCTTTTTTTATTATTTGGGTGTATCTCCTCTGCTCCTTCTGGGTCTACTTTTTTCAACTCTTCATAGAGTTCTTCAGAACTTTTTTGCATAAATTCTTCTCTCATCTTTGTATCTGAAGCTGGTAAGTCAGATAACCCTTCAGTGATAGAATTAATATAAAGCCCTGTCCCTCCAGTTAGAATAACAAATCTATCTTTTTTCTCTTCTTCTTTCAGTATTCTATCTACATCTTTTTGGAAATCTCCAACACTATATTTTTTTATAGGCTCTAATATATCTAACATATAATGAGGAACTCCTTCCATTTCCTCAATTGTAATCTTAGCTGTTCCTATATCCATTCCTCTATATACTTGAGCTGAGTCAGCAGATATTATATCAGCATCTAATAACTTAGCTAATTTTATAGAAAGTGCTGTTTTTCCTACTCCAGTGGGTCCAGCTATTACTATTCCTTTTTTCATTTATCCTCCTTAGTAAAAAAGAGGGAAAATTTATTACAATAACCTACAAATTTAGAAGTTAAGATAATAATTTCCCTCTTTTAAACCTACTATTATTTATACTTTATTACTCTACATATTCAAACTCTACATCAGCTATTCTTACACTATCTCCATCTTGGATACCAGCATTTCTCATAGCCTCTTCCATTCCTAAAGATCTCATCATATGTAAGAAGTTTACTATTGATTCATCATCCATAGTTATTACATATTTAGCAAGTACTCCATCTAATACTCTTCCCTCTATTACATATGTTCCATCTTCATCTTGAGTAATAATGAAATCCTCTTTATCTCCTTTTATCTCTCTTAGAACCTCATCTACATTTGTTTCCTCTTCTAATGGCTCTCTTTCTATTTCTTCTAACATATTCCAGCTTCTATATAATACTTCTTTAATTCCTTCATTTAGTATCACTGATACAGGATAAACTTCATTTCCTTGAGCTTCTACATAAGCTTTAAATTTATCATATTTTTCCATATCCCATAATAAATCCATCTTATTTGCTAGAACTATTTGTTTTTTATTTGCTAGTTTTTCACTAAATTTTCTAAGTTCAGTATTTATCTTTTCATAGTCTTCAATAGCATCTCTTCCTTCTATCTCTGCTACATCAACTAAATGATATATCATTTTACATCTCTCTATGTGTCTTAAGAATTTATCTCCTAATCCTACTCCTTCGTGAGCTCCTTCAATAAGTCCTGGAATATCTGCTATTACAAATGATTTTCCCTCTTCTAATCTTACTACTCCAAGTTTTGGCTCAAGAGTTGTAAAGTGATAACTTCCAACTTTAGAATTTGCTGCTGAAACTCTATTTATAAAACTTGATTTTCCAACTGATGGATATCCTACAAGAGCAACATCAGCTATAAGTTTTAATTCAAGCTTTACTTTTAATTCTGCTCCCTCTCTACCTTTACCAGCTATTTTTGGAGTTTTTCTAATAGATGATTTAAAGTGAACATTTCCAAGTCCTCCTTTTCCTCCTCTAAGTAAAACTCTCTCCTCTCCAGCTACATTCAAGTCTAATAAAAGCTTTCCAGTTTCAACATCTCTTACTTGTGTTCCAACAGGTACTTTAATAATCAAATTTTCCCCTGTTTTTCCATACATCTGTTTCTTTTGTCCATTCTCTCCATTTTGAGCCTTAAATAATTTTTTAAATTTAAAATCTATAAGTGTATTGATATTAGGGTCAGCTACGAAAATTACATCTCCACCTTTCCCGCCATCTCCACCATCTGGACCACCAAATTGTACAAACTTCTCTCTTCTGAAAGCAGCTGAACCATCTCCACCATTTCCTGCCTTAACAGTTATTATAACCTCATCTATAAACATTCATTACTCTCCTATTAATTTAATATTATCAATATATTTTACCCTATATTCTAAATTTTTTCAACATTTATTAAAATAATAATATTCTTTTGATAAATATATTGATTTTTCGAAAAAATATGTACATAATAAGTTGTATGTTGTTATTAATAATACATTAAAATTAATTTTAGGAGAGTGGATTTATGAAAAAAGCTGTTGTTATCCTTGCTGGAGTTTTATTAGCTCAAAATACTCTTGCATCAAAAGTTGTCAATAAAGATGTTACTTTCTCTGAAAAAACATATGGAGTTTGCTCAACTGAGATGACAGTTTCTGTTAAAGATGGAAAAATAGAATCTTTTTCCGCTGTAAAAGGTTGTCCTGGTAACCTTGCTGCTATTGGAAAACTATTACCTGGAATGGAGGTTACTAAAGTTATTGAATTATTAGATGATAACTATTGTTCTGATGCTCCTCTTGCAGGATATACTTCTTGCATGGATAACCTTGTTGAAATGTTAAAAAAACATGTTACTGAAGAGGAAGAAGGTCCTATGGTAGAGATTAGAAAGGCTCAAAAAGCAGCTAAACAAAAAGTAGCTTTTGCTGGACATGTTTGTAGTGGATGTGGACTTTGCCAAGCTTCTTTCTCATAAGATATAAATATTATTAAAGTTTGGAGGAAATTATGAAAAAATTATTATTAGGATTAGTTGCTATCCTTTCTATTACTACTATGGCAGCTACTAAAGAGGGAACAGGATTAGGATATAAAGATGATATCACTGTTTCAGTTGAAACTGAAGGAGATAAAATTACAGCTATTAAAGTTATTAAAATGGCTGAAACTAAAAGAATAGCTGAACCAGCTATTGAAAAACTTACAGCTGAAATTATTGCTAAACAATCTGTAGAAGTTGACAGTGTAGCTGGAGCAACTTATACTTCTGAAGGATTTAAAGAAGCTATTGCTGACGCTTTAAAAAAATAAATATAATACAATAGAGGGAGTTTAATCTCCCCCTATTTATTTATCTATATTTTATTGTACCTACTCAGCTACTTTTTATTTTAAAAGAAAACTAAGAATTGTTCCATATTCCAAGAAGTTGATTAACTAAAGCTTATCTCACTAAAAACACAAAACTCACTTCGTTCAAACAGTTGTGTTTTTTAGCGTTTGATTCGCTAAGTTAATCTAACTTCTCTTCATAAATTACACAATTCTTAGAGTTTTCTCTGATTAATTTAATAGCTGAGTAGTTACATTTTATTCTTGCTCTTGAGCTATCAAATTTTTCTCATACACTTTAAAAAATGGAAAATATATTATTAAACTTATTACTACTAATAAGAAATAAAAAATTAGATTTCTAAAATCCAATGATGATAGGTATCCCTGTATAAAAAATGGTGCAAAAGATGGGTCAACAATATATCCCATTGAAATTAATCCTATCTTTTGTGCTATATAGGCCATTGAAACAGTAACAATAGGAGTTATTAAAAATGGTATCCCCAATATTGGATTAAATATTATTGGAGTTCCAAATATAACTGGTTCATTTATTCCACAAATTCCAGGAACAAAAGCTAGTTTTCCTAAAGTTTTTAATTGTTCTGACTTACTTCTCAACATAAGAAGAATCAATCCTAAAGTATTCCCAGCTCCCCCTAATATAGCTACTCTAAACATTTGTAAATTCATTAACATTTCTGGTTCTTTTCCCTGTCTTACAAGCTCAGCATTAATACCTGTGTTAGCTATTCCTATAGCAAATACTATTGGGAATATTACTGATGTTCCATTTATTCCAAATAGCCAAAGGATATTTCCAAAAATAAGTATTGCTAAATATCCCCAAATATTATTTCCAATATTTAAAGCTGGAGTTAGTAGTGCCATTATAAGTTCTGGAATAGTTTTTCCTGTTTTTACAAAAATAATTACACTTAAACCATAGATTATAAGGATATTTAAAAGTAACGGAATTAAGGCATTCATAAATGATAACACTGCTGGTGGTATATGTTCACTTTTAAATTTCCATCCAAGTCTTTCTACTAACATTGAAATCTCAACACTTATAAGAGAGATGATAATAGCAATAAAAAGTCCATCTGCTCCTAAATATTGCATAACTATTTTTCCCTCTTCTATTGGAGCTGCTACCATTAAAAAAGTTGCCATTGAGATAAGTCCAGATGTAAGATTATTTAACTTATACTCGTTAGCTAATGAATAGGCAATAGTAAAAGCTGTCATTAGCCCTACTACTCCCATAGTAAAATTAAATGGTTTTGTAATTATATCATAATTTGCCATAGCAAATTTTTTCCAACCTATCATAAATTGTAAAAATATATTACTTGTATTTGGATCTACTAATTCTAGATTTATAGGTGGATTAGCTACAATTAAGAATAATGAACCTACAACTATTAGTGCAAGTGTCATCATCATTCCTACAGAGATAGCTTGAAGATGTTTTTGATTTCCTAATTTACTACCTATTGGCAATAATACTTTTTCTAATTTTTCTAAAAATTTACTTTCCATCTCTCCCCCTTTTACTCTTGCCATGGATTAAATTTAAAAGCTGATGGAACTACATCATTTGGATTATATTTTTCTAATATCTTGTTATATCTCTCTTTATAATCATTGTCTACTTTCTTTTGAGGAGTAACTTTACTAGCTTCATTTAAGAAATGGAATGAATCTCTTCCCATCTCTGCTCCTCTTACTGTATGTTTATCCAATGCATAATCAGGAATTTCTGGAACATATCCCATTGCAAAACTTTTTATTACTATATTTTTTAATAAATCACTTGACCTATCTTTTTCACATTGACATAAGTATCTTATAGCATGGATAAAAAATATTGGTCTATCTCCATCAGCATAAGCATACTCTTTTCTCATCTGTCTTAAATTATTGATAAGTACAGCAGCCATAGGGTCTCCCATTCCTATATCTTCTACAGAGATAGCTGTAAGTCTTCTCCAAAGTTTTTCTTCCATTTGAGGAGAAGTGATATACATCTCATAAGCAAATTCACAAGCTGCTTCTACATTTCCTCTTCTGATTGATTTTTGTAAAGCTGATATTACCTCATCTCCAGCTAATCCATTTCTTGTTGTTGTTCTTGCCCAAGGGTCAACAATAAATTTTTTTTCCATTTTATATCTCCTTTTTTTATAATTTTTATTGTATAATATAATTGGTGATGTACTTTGTTAGATATAGATTATATAGTTAAAAAACATAGACTTAACAGTTTAGAAAAAGATATCTTAACCTCTATCCAAGAAAAAATTTTAAAGCAAGAAAAAATTTCTATTCGAGAGGTAGCTAAAATCAATTATACTTCTACATCTGTAATTTATAACTGTATAAAAAAAATTGGTTTCAATAGTTTTACAGATTTAATTTTTTATATAAAAAATTCTAAAACTGAAGTTGATATAGATGATGACCTAACTCTTCCTATAAAAATTTTAACTTCCAATCCTGATTCCTTGATTATGTTTTTATCTGTTGGAATTGCTAATAATATTACCTCATATATGAATGAGAGAATAACTCTTATAGGTAGACGTTCAATAGCCAATACCCATCTCCAACTTTTAAATAAAAATCTGACAAATGATACTGTTCTTATTGTAGTTTCTGAATCTGGAGAAACAGATTCATTACTAGATATGATAAAAGAAGCTAATTCCAATAATATTCCTATAATAAGTTTTGTAGGTAAGAATAACTCTTCTATTGCAAAACTTTCAACCTTTTCTTTTGAAATTGAAAAAGGAATATTTTTTGCCGAAGTAATCAACTCTTTTGAAAAGTTATTATCTAAAATATAATAAATTTTTCTTATAAAATCAATATTTTCAGGCAATAAAAAAACATTTTTCTAAATTTAGAAAAATGTTTTTTTCATCTTATTTAAATTTTGTAAGTAGCTCTCTATATTGTTTTATCATAACTTTCAGCATACCTTTTTTAACAAACTGATACCATTTGAAAGTCATTCCTTCCATTCCTCTTATAGAATCTACTATCATTCTCTTTAAAAACTCATACTCTTCAAAGCTTAATTTTAACTCCATTTGTTCCTTACCATCAACAACTGATTTTATATAATCAAAAAACTCTCCTAATCCAGTCGCTTGAGCTCCCATTGCTGAAGATGCAAATTGTTTTTTAACTTCATCAATAAATTTAGATAAGAATTTTTTATTATTTTTATCTAAATTTACTGTTATCTTTCTTTTTCCCTTTCCTATTCTTTGAATATTGTTCATCATACCCATCATGCTAGACATATTATTCATCTGCATTGGATTCATCCCATTTGGATTTACTCTTTGTGTTTTCATAAATTCCTCCCTATATTTTTCCAATTACTTTTTCTATATCTTCTATTGATATTGCTCCTACTCTAATTATTTTTGGCTTATCACTCATATCAATTATAGTAGATTCTGTTCCTAATGGAGATTTTCCTCCATCTACTAATATATCTACTCTCTCTTTAAAAACTTCTGATAATTCATCATAAGCTCTAGGTGTTTTCTCTCCAGAAATATTTGCACTTGTTGTTGGAAGTAATCCTCCAGCAGCTTTAATTATATTCAGTGCTATATCCAAATCTGGCATTCTCACTCCAACTGTATCCCCATCAGCTGTCATAATACTTGGAATCCATTCCTTTTTCTTAAGTATTATTGTAAGCCCTCCTGGCCAAAACTTAGCTATCAATTTTTCAATAGCTTCTCTATTTTTTTCCTCTATATAGGCTATCTCCTCTATTTTTTTTATATCACTAACTAAAACAATGAGAGGGGATTTAAAGCTTCTCTCCTTAGCTCTATATATATTTTTAATTGTCTCTTCAGAAGTGATTACTCCTCCTACACCATAGACAGTATCTGTTGGATATATTATTAGTTTCCCTTTTTTTAAAGAGTCTCCTATTTCTAAAAAATTTATATTTTTTAAATCATATATTTTTTTCATATTATACACCTTGTTTTTTTAAACTCTTAATAATTTTATCATATCTAATTAAAAAAAGCTAGTAAAATACTAGCTTTTTTCTAATTTAATTAGTTTTCCATTATTAATTTTTTCTCAAATAACTCAGATACTGATTGATTATTTACAATTCTTCTAATTGCTTCAGCAAATATTTCATCTACTGATAATACAGTTATCTTATCTAATTTTTTTCTTTCAGGTAATGCTATTGAATCAGTTATAATAACCTCTTTTAAAGGAGAAGCAGCAAGTCTTTCGATTGCTGGATCAGAGAATACAGCGTGTGTACAACATGCATAAGCCTCTTTAGCTCCTCTTTCTATAATAGCAGCAGCACCATTTGTAATAGTTCCTGCTGTATCTATCATGTCATCTATAAATATAGCAGTCTTTCCTTGAACTTCTCCAATTAAGTTCATTACTTCTGACATATTTGGTTTTGGTCTTCTTTTATCAATAATAGCTATTTTACAGTCTAACCATTCAGCTAATTTTCTAGCTCTCTTTACTCCACCGATATCTGGAGAAACTACTACTACATCATCTCCATATAATCCTTTTTTCATAAAGTATCTTACCATTAATGGTAATGCTTGCATGTGGTCAACTGGGATATCAAAGAATCCTTGAATTTGATCAGCATGTAAATCCATAGCAATTATTCTAGTAGCACCTGATTTTGTAAGCAGATTAGCTACTAATTTAGATGTAATTGGTTCTCTTGGGTTAGATTTTCTATCTTGTCTAGCATATCCATAGTAAGGAATAATTACATTGATACTTTTAGCTGATGCTCTTTTTAACGCATCTACGAAAATTAACAATTCCATTAAGTTTTCATTTACAGGTTCAGAAGTTGATTGTACTACAAATACATCTCTTCCTCTTACTGTTTCGTCAATTTTAACGAATACCTCTCCATCTTTAAATCTTACTACGTCTGCTTTTCCTAAAGGCAGCCCATATTTCTCAGCTATCTTTTTAGCTAAGTCCTTGTTTGAAGTTCCTGCGAAAATTTTTACATTTTCTGAATTAATCATTTTTTATTTCCTCCAGTCGGTCTTAATAATTTGTTTACTTCTTGATACAGCTAATGAGTTATTAGGAACATCTTTTGTAATTACAGAACCAGCACCTACAAGAGCTTTTTCTCCTATATTTACTGGTGCTACAAGCATAGTATCGCTTCCTATAAATACCTCTTTACCTATTACAGTTTTAAATTTGTTTACACCATCATAGTTACAAGTAATCGTTCCAGCACCAATATTTGTGTTCTCACCAACTTGTGCATCTCCTAAATATGTGAGATGTCCAGCTTTTACTCCCTTTTCAAGAGTAGATTTTTTTACCTCTACAAAGTTTCCAATATGTACTTTTTCTTTGAGATGAGACTTAGGTCTTAAATGAGCAAATGGTCCCATAGTAACTTTATCTTCTAAAATACTCTCTTCTATTACTGAACTTTCTACTCTAATATCATTCCCTAATGTGCTATCTATAATTCTAGTATTTCCTATAATTTCACATCTTTCTCCAATTGTAGTTTTACCTTGTAAAAACACTCCTGGATAAAGTATTGTGTCTTTTCCTATTTTTACATTATCTTCTACATATGTATTTTCTGGATCTATAAGAATAACTCCCTCTTCCATAAGTTCTCTATTTTTTCTATCTCTTAAAACTTTTCCTGCTTGAGCAAGTTCTACTTTAGAGTTAACACCTAAAATTTCCATGTTATCTTCTAGTACAAAACTTTGAACTTTTTTATTTTCTGAAACTTGAATACCTATTACATCAGTAAGATAGTATTCTCCTTTTTCATTATTATTATTATTTATTTTATCTAAGGCCTTAAAAAGTTCTTTTGAGTTAAAACAGTATACTCCTGCATTTACTTCCTTTATCTTTTTAATTTCTTCACTAGCTTCTTTTTCTTCAACAATAGCTTTTACAAACTCATCTTCTTTTACTATTCTTCCATACCCAAATGGATTTTCATAAATAGAAGTAAGTATTGTAGTTACAGCACCACTTTCTTTATGATACTGATATAGAGATTTTAATGTACTCTCTTTAAGTAATGGAGTATCTCCACATAGTATCATTACATCCCCATCATAATTTTGAAGTTTTTCTTTAGCTTGAATCACAGCATGTCCTGTTCCTAATTGTTCAGTTTGTAAAACATAATCACAATTTTCTCCAACTACTTTTAAAACTTCATCTTTCTTATGTCCTAAAATCAATATATTTTCCTCTGGACTTAATCCAGATAAAACATCTATTATTTTAGATATCATTGGTATTCCATTTACTTTATGGATGACCTTTGGCATTTCTGACTTCATTCTAGTACCTTTTCCTGCTGCCAGAATCAATGTTTTTAGTTTCATAAACTACACTCCTTTAAGTTATACTGTACATTTACAAAAAACATCTCATACGTGTTAAATTATATCATACTTATTAAAGTATTTCAAGATTAAGTAAAATCTTTTGAAAGTTTTTCATATGCTTCATTTATCTCTTTTAATTTATTTTCATGGTATTCTTTTTCAGAATCATTTGCATTAGTAAATTTATCTGGATGATGCTGCTTTACTAAGTCTCTATAAGCTTTCTTTATATCATCTTTACTAGCATTTTTATTTACACCAAGAATCTCATAATATTTACTTTTATCCTCTGCATAGCCAAAAGGATTATTATTGTAGTATCCTCCCTGTTGCTGTCCACCATAACTTCCTCCTGCTTGACGGAAAAAATCTTCAAAATCTTTTGTATTAGTTCCATTATATCTATAATAATAAGTTCTTCTTGTCCTTTTAGGTTGATTCCTATTTCTTAAATAATTAATGAAAATTATCAAAAGAATCAGCCAAAAAAAATTAAAAATAAACCATCCAAAAAATGCCACTAATAAAAATATTATAAATAGCACAGGAAGCATTCCAACTGCTCTATTAAATCCAAAAGTAATTCCTATAACCAAAAACAATACTAATATCAATGTCATTGAAACACTATAAATCATTTGTTCTCCTTAATATTAATTTTGAAGTAACTAAACAACTTTTACTTCAAGCTTTTCTTTTAATTTTTTTATCTTCTCCCCTATATTTTTTTCACGTGGGTCTATCTCATAAGCAATTACATACTCTTTTAAAGCTCTATCTAACAACCCCATTTTTTCATATTTTTCAGCAAAATCTATATGAGCTTTGTAGATATCTAAATCTAAAAATATTGCAAAATCATAACTTGTAATTGCTTCCATTATTTTCCCAGCTCTTGAATAAGCATTTCCTAATAAAAAATGTACAAATGCTACATCTGGATTAATATCTAAAGCTTTTTCAAAATATCTAATAGCTTTTAAATACTCTTCATTTTCATAATAAAGATGACCTAAAAAGGCGAAACTTTCTGCTTTATCTTCTTTGCAATCTACAACTTTTTTATATATCTTTATTGCACTTGAATAATCTCCTTTATGATATAATAAAATAGCTAATTCACTCAACATATCTATATCATTAGGATTCATTAGAAGAGTCATTCTTACACTCTCTTCTTTTTTTAATAAATCTTCCATCTCAAGTTGATTAAAAATTTCTGCTTTTAAAATATTTTTGTCCAATTAATTTCAACCTCCCTACTTAAAGAGTCCCTAATATATTATATCATAATTTTTTATTATATAAAGATTTTTTTTAGCTTGTGTTATTAAAAAAGATAGCTAAAATTTTTAATTAAAGCTATCTCTAAGTAATTATCGTTTATATTATATTTTAGAATGTATAAATTACTCCTGTACCAAAAATATAAATTACATCATTATCAACTATTGGAGAATTAGAAATCTCCTTAGATAACTTTGTAACTCCTGTAAATCCCATTAAAGAAACTGCATCATTTATTCTATAATTTCCTAAAATTCCTATCCCTATTCTATATGCTGCTTCTCCACTATATGTTTTTGTTATTTTATCACCATTGACCTCATTAGAATCAATTCCAAAATAATAATCTACAAAGTTAGAATCATAATATACATAATTTATTGCAGGAACTAATGTTAAATTAGATGTAACTTGATAAGGTCTATTGATACTAAAATTAAAATGTCCTCCCTCTTCTCCATACTCAGCAGCCACTTTTGTTTCTAGCTCATAAAATCCTGGGTAATAAGCTAATTCTACTCCTCCCATAAGATGAGTATCTCTATCATCAATTCCTTTATACCCTGATTTCATATCACTATTTTTTACTTCATATCCACCAAATGGCATTCCATAAAGAGATAGCACATAGTTATCTTCTTCGATAACTTTATATCCCAATGATAATCCATAAGTACTTCCACCTTTTAGAAAAAACTTTTCATACTCTAAATCTACTATTGGTAAAACATAGTCATTCTTATCATTATGATATATTGGTGTAGTGACACCATATCCTATCCCTATATTCCCAGCTAATGCTCCTTGAGCTAAGACAACTAAAGCTCCTAATATAGCTAATTTATTTTTCATAAAACTCCTCCTAATATTACTTTATGACTAATATTTTATTTTTACTATGAATTTCACTTCTATTTTATCACACTTTTATCAAAAAATAAATATTTATATTAATTTAATCATAATTACCTTTTTTTCATATTTTGATATATATCTCACGTTTAATAGACATCTCATTATACTAAAAAATTAATTTAATAATTGACACTTTTTAGTAGATATGATATATTTTATTTATAAAATATACAACTTGATAGACATCATAGAATTTGTTTAGGAGGTTTTGTTTATGAAATATGCTGAAGAAGGATTACAATATCATATTGGATTAAGAAAGGGAGATGTAGGTAAATATGTAATTTTACCTGGGGATCCTAAACGTTGTGAGAAAATAGCAAGACATTTTGATGATGCTAAACTTATTGCAGATAGTAGAGAATATGTTACATATACTGGTTATTTAGACGGTGTTAAAGTAAGTGTTACTTCTACTGGAATTGGAGGTCCATCTGCTTCTATAGCTCTTGAAGAGTTAGTAAGAGTTGGAGCTGATACTTTCTTAAGAGTTGGAACTTGCGGTGGTATGCAAACAGATATAATGGGAGGCGATTTAGTCATTGCTACTGGAGCCATTCGTATGGAAGGAACTAGTAAAGAATATGCACCTATAGAATTTCCTGCTGTTGCTAATCTCGAAATTACTAATGCACTTGTTCAAGCTGCTAAAGATTTAAATAAAAAATATCATGTTGGAATTGTTCAATGTAAGGATGCTTTTTATGGACAACATGAGCCTGAAACAAAACCCGTAGATTATGAACTAGTGAACAAATGGAATGCTTGGGTGCGTCTAGGATGTAAAGCTTCTGAAATGGAATCTGCTGCTTTATTTGTTGTTGGAGATTATTTAAGAGTTCGTGTAGGTTCATCTTTTTTAGTTGTTGCTAACCAAGAAAGAGAAAAATTAGGACTAGAAAACCCCGTTGTTCATGATACAGAGGCTGCTATTGAAGTTACAGTTCAAGCTATTCGTAACTTAATTAAACAAGATAAAGAATCTGGTCTTTTATAATTTTAATTAAATAAATCGGAGGAATGATGAAAGGGATAATAATTTTAATTGGTATAGTTTTACTATTAGGTCTATTGTATCTTATATCTTCACACAAAAAGGAAGTAAAAATTTCTATTGTTGTAAAAGCTTTAATTGTTCAATTTATTCTAGCTTTTCTTCTAGTAAAGTTTCCTTTTGGAAGAATTGTAGTATCTAAGCTTTCTGATGTAGTTACAAAAATTCTTAGTTATGGATTTAATGGATTATCATTTGTATTTGGTAGTTTAGCAGACCCTAGTCAAGCTACTGGTTTCATATTTATAATAGGTGCTCTTGGAAACATAATATTCCTATCAGCTCTAGTAGCTGCTCTTTTCTATCTTGGAATATTAGGAGCTATTGTTAAAGTTATTGGTAAAGTAGTAGGGAAAATCTTAGGAACTACTCAAGTTGAAAGCTTTGTTGCTGTTGCTAATATGTTTCTAGGACAAACTGAAAGTCCTATTCTTGTTAGTAAATACTTAGGAAATATGACTCAAAGTGAAATAATGGTAGTTTTAGTTTCTGGAATGGGAAGTATGTCTGCTACAATAATTGGAGGATATACTGCTTTAGGTATTCCTATGGAGTATCTACTTACAGCTTCAGCTCTTGTTCCTTTTGGAAGTATTGCTATCTCAAAAATTCTTTTACCTGAAACAGAGCATGCTAAAGTAATTGAAAATGTAAGTATGGATAGAAAAGGACATCATGAAAATATTATATCAGCTGTTACAGAAGGAGCTGTAAACGGTATCCAAGCTGTTATTGCCATTGCTGCTTCTCTTGTAGCATTTATCTCTATTGTTTCTCTTGTAAATGGTATATTAGGAGTTGCTGGATTAAGCCTTGAGAAAATTTTCGCATATATATTCTCTCCATTTGGTTTCTTTATGGGATTAGAAGGTGAAAATATCTTGTATGCTGGAGAATTACTTGGATTTAAATTAGTTTTAAATGAATTTGTTGCTTTTCAAAATTTAGGTCAACACCTTGCTTCTTTAGATTATAGAACAGGACTTATGTTAAGTATTGCTATGGCTGGGTTTGCTAATGTTTCTAGTATGGGAATTTGTATTTCTGGAATATCTATACTTTGTCCTGACAAAAGACCTGTACTTGCTAGACTTGCTTTCAAAGCTATGATAGGTGGTTTTGCTGTAAGTATTTTAAGTGCTATGATTGTTGGATTTATCACAATTATATAAATTTATGTTATAATATATTGAGGTTGATTTTCAACCTCAATTATTACTAGAAGGAGGTATTTATGCAAAAAATATTTGAACAATATAAAGATATTCTAGATAGAGCTTTTGAGGTAATGGAAAAAGCTTATGCACCTTATTCAAAATACCATGTTGGAGCTTGTGTAAAAACTAAAGATGGAAAATATCATGTTGGAGCTAATATAGAAAACGCTTCTTATGGGCTTACTAATTGTGCTGAAAGAAGTGCTCTATTTCATGTATATTCTTTAGGGTATAGACAAGATGACATTGAATCTATGGCTCTAGTAACTAGAGGGAACACTTTAGGAAGTCCTTGCGGAGCATGTAGACAAGTTATGGTTGAGCTTTTAAAAAAGGATACCCCTATAATTATTGCTAATACAAATTCTCAAGCTATGATCACAAATATTGTTGAACTTTTACCTTTTTCTTTTACAAGTAATGATTTAAAATAATAGGAGGATATATTAATATGACACCACATAATAATGCTAAAATCGGAGAAATTGCAAAAAATGTTTTAATGCCTGGAGATCCTTTAAGAGCAAAATTTATAGCTGAAACATTTTTAAAAAATATAAAACAAGTTAACTCTGTTAGAAATATGCTTGCCTATACTGGAACATATAAAGGAAAGGAAATTACTGTTATGGCTTCTGGAATGGGAATGCCATCAATAGGAATATACTCTTATGAGTTATTTAAAGTATATGGAGTAGAAAATATTGTACGTGTTGGTTCAGCTGGAGCATATGTTGATAAGTTAGATGTATACGATGTTGTCTTAGCTGAATCAGCTTGGAGTCAATCAACTTTTGCTCATACTCAAAATGGATATGAAAGTGATACTACATACCCAGATAAAGAATTAAATGAAAAAATTATAGCAACTGCTAAAAAATTAGGTATTCCTTTACATGTTGAAAAAATTCATTCAAGTGATGTATTCTATACAGAGCCAAATGTAGATAGCTATAAAGAGCATTTTGCAAAACATGGTTGTACATGTGTAGAGATGGAGAGCTTTGCTCTATTCCATAATGCTAAAGTTTTAGGTAAAAAAGCAGCTTGTCTCTTAACTATATCTGATTCTTTCACTTCTCATAAAGTTACAACTCCTGAAGAAAGACAAACTGCTTTCACTAAGATGATGGAAATAGCTCTAGAAACTTTTATTGACTAAAAAGGAGATTAATATGAAAAAATACAAAAGAATTTTTACAATAGTATTAGATTCATTAGGAATTGGAGCTATGAAAGATTCTGAAAAATTTGGAGATATAGGAGTAGATACACTTGGTAATATTGCTAAATCTGTTTCTTCTCTTAATATTCCAAATCTGCAAAAATTAGGATTAGCTAATCTACATCCTATTAAAAATGTAAATACAGTAGAAAAACCATTAGGATATTTTGCTGCTCTTAATGAAACTAGTGTTGGAAAAGATACTATGACTGGACATTGGGAGATGATGGGACTAAATATACAAAAACCTTTCCAAACTTTTACTGATACAGGTTTTCCAAAAGAATTAATAGATGAACTTGAAGCTAAATGTGGACGTAAAGTAGTTGGAAATAAATCTGCTAGTGGTACAGAAATACTTGATGAATATGGAGAACATGAGATAGCTACAGGAGACATGATAGTTTATACCAGTGCTGACTCAGTTTTACAAATCTGTGGACATGAAAAATATATGGGATTAGATAATCTTTATAAATATTGTGAAATAGCTAGAGAACTTACTATAAAAGATGAATGGAAAGTCGGGAGAATAATAGCTAGACCATATATAGGTGAAAAAAAAGGAGAATTCAAAAGAACAAGTAATAGACATGATTATGCTTTAAAACCTTATGGAGATACTGCTCTTAATGTTTTAAAAAATGCTGGACTAGATGTAATTTCTGTTGGAAAAATTAATGATATATTTGATGGAGAGGGAGTTACTGAGTCTCATAAATCAAAAAGTTCTGTTCATGGAATGGAACAAACTATTGAAATAGCCAATAAAGATTTTATAGGTCTTTGTTTTGTAAATTTAGTAGATTTTGATGCTTTATGGGGACACAGAAGAAATCCGCAAGGTTATGCTGAGGAGATAGAAAAATTTGATAAAAATTTAGGAGTACTTCTTTCTAAGTTGAGAGAAGATGATCTATTAATATTGACAGCTGATCATGGAAATGATCCTACTTATACTGGAACTGATCACACTAGAGAACAAGTGCCTTTTATAGCTTATTCTCCATCTTTTAAAGAAAATGGAAATTTAGGAGAATTTGATACCTTTGCTGTAATAGGAGCAACAATAGTTGATAACTTTGGACTAACAATGCCTCAAGATACTATTGGATACTCTATTTTAGATAAAATAAATTAAGAGAGGATATGTATATGGATAGAAATAAAATATTAAGTGCTGTTGACCACACACTTTTAACTCAAAATGCTACTTGGGAAGATATAAAACAAATTCTTGATGATGGAATAAAATACAGTGTTGCTTCTGCTTGTATTCCAGCTTCTTATGTAAAAAAAGCTAAAGAATATGTAGGAGATAAGCTACCTATTTGTACAGTAATTGGTTTCCCTAATGGTTATTCTACAACTGCTGTAAAAATTTTTGAAACTGAAGATGCTATTAAAAATGGTGCTGATGAAATAGACATGGTTATCAATATTACTGATGTAAAAAATGAAAATTTTGATGCAATCTTAGAAGAGATTAAAGATATTCATAAAGCTTGTAATGGTAAAATATTAAAAGTGATTATTGAAACTTGTCTTTTAACTGAAGAAGAGAAAATAAAAATGTGTGAAATAGTTACTAAATCAGGAGCAGAATATATTAAAACTTCTACTGGATTTTCAACTGGTGGAGCTACATTTAATGACATAGCTTTAATGAAAAAATATGTAGGAAAAGATGTAAAAATAAAAGCTGCTGGTGGAATTTCTTCATTAGATGATGCTGCTAAGTTTATGGAATTAGGTGCTGATAGACTAGGTACAAGTAGAATAGTAAAAATCATCAAAGGGGAAAACTCTGAAAATATGTATTAATTTAATTAAATATGGAGGACTGACTTAACAGTCCTCCATATTTTTTAATCTTTCCAAATTCCTAATTTTCTAGCTTCTTCTTTTAACTCTTCTCTAAAATCTGGATGAGCTATACTTATTAATAATTTAGCTCTTTCAAAAGCACTCTTTCCTTTTAAATTAACTTTTCCATATTCTGTTACAACATATTGTACATTAGCTCTTGTATCAGTTACTATAGATCCTTCTTGTAATGTAGGTCTTATTCTTGATTTTAATTGACCATCTTTTGTTTTGAATGTAGATGATAAGCAGATAAAGCTTTTTCCTCCTTTAGATAGATAACCTCCTAGTACGAAGTCAAGCTGTCCTCCAGCTCCACTTATATGTTTAGGACCAGCACTTTCAGCATTTACTTGTCCAAATAAGTCTATATCAACAGCATTATTAATAGATATAAAGTTATCTATTGAAGAGATAGTTCTAATATCATTTACATAATCTACTGGTGCTGCCATTATCTCTGGGTTATTATTTAAATACTCATACATCTCTTTTCCACCAGCAGCAAATGTAAATACTTGTCTAAATCTATTAGAGTTTTTATGAGCTCCTGTTACTTTTCCAGCTTTAGCCATTTCTACAAATGAGTCAACATACATTTCTGAATGTACACTTAAATCTTTTAAATTAGATTTAGCTATTAAAGATCCAACAGCAGTTGGCATTGCTCCTATTCCTAATTGAATACAACATCCATCTTTTAATTCTTCTACTATTAGCTCAGCTACTTTCATATCTACTTCTGATGGAGTAGGTGCTGGTAAAATAGCTGGCATTGGATTATCTCCTTCGATTATCATATCCACTTTTGAAATATGGATAGCATGCTCAAATCCTCCTTGACATACTGGAAGATTTTTATTTACCTCTACTATAACTTTTTTAGCTACTTCACAAACTGCCATCATATGAGAAGGGCTTACACTGAAGTTGAAGTACCCTGCTTCATCCATTGGAGTAACTTGCATAACCGCCACATCTACTTTTGCCCCACCATCTCTATAATATCTTGGCATTTCTGAATATCTTAAAGGCATATAGAAACCTAAACCTTTTGATATTAATTTCCTTTCTAATCCACTTGAATGCCATGAATTCCAAGTAAAATGTTTTTCTGGATTTTCTATTTTAAAAACTTCTGGTTCCCATAAAAGAATTCCACCTCTTAAGTTAATATCTGTTAATTCTGGCATTCTTTTAGCTAAAGCTTTATCAAAAGCTACTGTAGTAGTTACACACCAACCATAATCTACAAAATCCCCAGATTTTACTATCTCTGCTGCTTTTTCTGCTGATACTAATTTTTCTTGATACTCTTTTTCAAATGTTGACATATCTACACTCTCCTTTTATTATCTCAAAAAACTCTATATATTATATATTTTTATATTATCCAACTAACTTAATTCTATCATATTTTTTCTCAATAGTATATGATTTTTTTTCATATTGTTATGAATTTGATTTAAAAATAATATTTTTAGGTATTTATTTTAACATTTATTATTTGATATAAGTTATAAAATTATAAAAATAAAAAAGAGGAATTTTTATAAATTTCATTCCTCTTAATCTGCATACTATCTAAACTTTTTCTAATTCAACAGTTAATTTCAATCTTTTTAAACCACTTTTAAGTGCTTTTATTTTTACTTTGCTTATCTTCATATCTGATAACTCTTCATCAGGGACATCTTGAAGCTTAGATATACTATTATATTTATTTATAAGTTTTTCAATATCTTTTTTAGTCAATTTACTAATTCTTCCTAAAAGTCTATATCCTTTAGGGCTAACTTCATTATCTAAAAGACTATAACTCTTTCCATAACCAAGAGCATGAGAGAAATTCTCTACTTCTAATAACTCTTCATCGTCTAAAGCTTTCATCTTTTCTTTTACATCTTTATAATCTCTATCTTCTTCCATATAATCTCTTATTAAGTCATATTCATCTTCTTCTATATCTTGATTTAAATCTTGAAATTGTAAATTTAAAAGTCTTCCTTCTACTCCTAACTCAACTACACAACTATTTACTTCATCACCAATTCTTCTAAGCATTTCAAATCTTTGAAGAGCTGTTGCTACATCATAAAGAGTTGCTATATTATCTAACTCAAGACTAGTTAAATTTGCTAACGCTCTATCCAAAACAGATTTATATCTTTCCATAGTTTTTATAGCTTGCGAAGCTTCATTTTCAATTGATGAGCCATCTTTTAACCTATATCTTATATCATCTCTATAAAGAGTTATCACATTTCTTCTTTCAGACACTGCTATGACAAGTTTTCCTGTTTGTTGACCAGCTCTTTGAGCAGTTCTATGTCTTGTTCCACTCTCTGTTGATCTATACTTCCTATCTGGTTGTAAATGTACATTTGCATACATTATTTTTTTACATTCTGCATCTAATATTATTGCTCCATCCATTTTAGCTAGTTCATATACTCTCTCTGGAGTAAAATCACAATCTAAATAAAATCCACCATCTGTTATTTTTTTTACATTTTCATCAAACCCAACCACTATCAAAGCTCCTAGTCCAGCTTCAAGTATATTGTTTAATCCTTCTCTTAAAGCTGTTCCTGGTATTACAAATGACAGCATCTCCTCTAATTTTTTACTGTCCATCTTTATTCATCCTTTCTAAAAGTTCTTCCAAGTTTTTTAAATATATCAGTTTTAAATTATACTTATTTTTTTCTATTTCTTTTCTATTGGTCTCTGGAATATATACTCCTTTAAAACCAAGTTTTTCTAACTCTCTAAGCCTTTTGTCTATAAAGAAGACTTTTCTAATCTCTCCTCTTAAACCTAATTCTCCTATAGCTGCTATTTTTTGACTAATTTCTACTCCCTTATAGATAGATAACAACGAAATAAGTACAGCTAAATCTGCAGCTGGGTCTTCTATGTTAAGCCCTCCTGGAATATTTACAAATAAATCTTTCATAGATAAATTTATATGCATTTTTTTCTCTGCAATAGCTGTAAGTATCTGGATTCTATTTCTATCAAATCCCTGTACTATTCTTTTTGGTATACCTATTGTTACCTCTGTAAGTAAAGTTTGTACCTCTAATAAAAAAACTTTTGTTCCTTCTAATACAGGTACAACCATACTCCCTATATTTTTCTCTTCTCTTTCACTTAAAAAATATTCTGAAGAGTTTTTTATCTCCTTCATTCCATCTTCTTCCATACTAAATACTGCTATTTCATTTGTTGAACCAAATCTATTTTTAGTACTTCTTAAAATACGATAAAAAAGTCCCTCTTCTCCTTCAAAATTAAATACAGCATCTACCATATGCTCCAAAAGTTTTGGACCGGCTACCTTTCCATCTTTAGTTATATGACCTACTATAAAAAAAGATATCCCATATTTTTTAGCTAACTCTATGATTTTTAAAGTACATTCACGAATCTGCGTTGGAGTTCCAGGAATAGAATCTACAACAGAATTATACAATGTTTGTATAGAATCTACAATAACAACTTTAGGTTTTTTACTAACTAGATACTCATAAATTCTTGAAATATCTGTTTCTGACATTAAGAATAGATTTTTACTTTTTATATTTAATCTCTCTCCTCTATTTTTTACTTGAGCAGGAGATTCTTCCCCTGATATATAGATTACTTCTCCATATGTAGTATATTCATTTGCTACTTGTAGTAATAGTGTTGATTTTCCTATTCCAGGATTTCCAGTTATTAAGATTACTTCTCCACAAAGTAATCCTCCACCTAAAATTCTATCAAACTCTCCTATTCTAGTTCTATATCTATCATTTTCTTCTGTTAATATTTCATCAAAGGAAAAAACTTTCTCTGAAGTTTCTTTAATAGAAATAGCAGATGAAATTACTGAAGCCCCTACTGAAGATGTCACTTCTATTTCCTCTTCAAAACTTCCCCAACTACCGCATTGTGGACATTTTCCTGCCCACTTAGTAGCTTTATATCCACACTCACTACATATATAAAAACTTTTAGTTTTTGCCATCTATAACCTATCCTTTTAGACTTTCAGCCTTCTTCTTAATTATATCTATAATCTTTTCATCTACAAATATATCTAATCTAGCTCCTACTGTTGCTGCTTCTCTTACAGAGCTTGAACTTAAATACATATACTCTCTAGCTGCTGGTATAAATATAGTTTCTATCTCTCCATAAGACAAATCATGGTTTACAAAAGCATACCCTAACTCATATTCAAAGTCTGAAACAGCTCTTAATCCTCTAATTATTATATCAGCACCATTTTCTTTCATAAAATCTATTAAAAGTCCATCAAAACTTTTTACTTCAACTTTATCTCCAAACTCTGATACTAACATCTCTATTAAATTTTTTCTTTCCTCTAAAGAAAACCAACATTTTTTATTAGCATTATTCATTACCGCTACTATTAACTTATCAGTAATCTTTAAAGATTTTTTTATTACATCAAAATGTCCCTTAGTTATCGGGTCAAAACTTCCTGCATATACTCCTATTCTCATATATCCACCTTTACTTCATCAAAATAATTTCATAACTATAATCATTTTGACTATTCTCTTCCAAAATAATTTTTTTCTTTCTATTTTTTACAAAATCTTCTACAAAATCAAAATATAACTCTTTAAAAGCTATTTTCAATTTTTTAGACAAAATCACTTTTATGATATTTATGTCCTCATCTTTAGCACACTCTTTTATTTCTGTCATCATCTCATGGATAACAGAATCTTTGGATTTTATTTTTCCAGTTCCTTCACACATAGGGCATCTCTCTTGAAAGTAATTATAAAGAGGTTTTCCTGTTCTTTTTCTTGTCATCTCTATAAGTCCTAAATCTGTAAAATGAACTATATTATTTTTTATTCTATCCTTAGAAAGATTTTGTTCTAAGGCTTCTAAAACTTTTAATTTATCCTCTTCTAATCTCATATCAATAAAATCTATTATTATAATTCCACCTAAATTTCTCAATCTAAGTTGTCTAGGTATCTCTCTTGCTGCTTCTAAATTAGTGTTTAAAACTGTTTGTTCTAAGTTATAGCTTCCAGTATTCTTTCCTGTATTCACATCTATACTTATTAATGCTTCTGTTTTTTGGATAACTAAATATCCACCACACTCTAATCTTACTTCTTCTTTTAAAGCATTTTCTATCTCTTTTTCTATCCCATATCTTTCAAAAATTCCAATTTCATCATCATTATACAGCTTTATTTTTGTTTTTAAAGTCTTTTCACTAAAAGCATTAATATAATCAATTACTTCCCAATATGCCTCTTCGTTATCTATAACCAATTCATCAATCTCATTAGAAAATATATCTCTAAGTACAGTAGCTACTATTCCATTATCTTTATATAATACTTCTCCTATTTTGGCTGTACTTGTTTTTTTCTCTATATCTTCCCATTTTTTTACAAGATATTCCATCTCTCTTTCAAAATGAAAAATACTCTTTCCTTGAGCAGCAGTTCTAATGATTACTCCCATATTTTCAGGTTTTAAATCTCTCACTATCTCTTCTAATCTATTTCTTTCCTCTTCCTCTTTTATCTTCTTAGAAATAGCTATATGATTATTATTAGGCATTAATACTAGATATTTTCCTGGAATAGTATAGTGAGTAGTAACTCTTGCTCCTTTAGTTCCTCTTGGTTCACTAAGTACTTGTACTACTACCTCATCTCCTACTGTTAGTATATCTTCAATAGGTCTCTCACTATTACATATTCCATCTAAATATTTCTCTTCAAATTCTCTTAAATCATTTACATATAAAAATGCATTCTTTTCTAATCCTATATTTACAAAAGCTGATTCCATTCCTGGTAAAACATTTGCTACCTTTCCTTTATAAATATTAGCATTTATTCTTCTTTCTTCCTCTCTCTCTATAAGGACTTCTACAACTTTTTCATCTTCTATAATAGCTGCTCTTGATTGAAATTCATCTATGTTGATTACTATCTGATTCATTCTATTCCAACTCTCCCTTTAGTACATCTAACCTAGAATACTCTTTACCATTTACAACTACACTATCTCTATCTATTGAGTTATCTATTTTTATCTCAAAAAACTCTTTTAATCTTATTTTATTTACTTTTTTTATTCCTACAAGCTTAGAAATATTTTTTTCATTAGCTAATATTTCTAATTTTTTCTCTCTATCTATAATTTTTTTGAAAAAACTATAATAGATTTCTGTTTCTACTAACTCTCTAAAAGCTGGATGAAATGGTCCACCTAAAACTACTCCATCCTCTCTTAAATCCTCACTTGGCTGTAACCCTACTCTTATTATATTTACACCATTACTTTCTAATAATGCATATATTTTTCTAGTTCTAGCTATTGCCTCTTCTATTGTAAGAGGAGTATACTCCCCTTCTAAAAACATATTCTCCATTTTAGTATTTTTTATTACTAAAGTAGGATAGATTCTTACCATATCAGGTTCCATATCTAAAGCTTTTACTGCTGTTTCATAGTCACTCTCATCTGTAGATTTAGGCAATCCTATCATAAGTTGTATCCCTAGTTCTATACCATATTTTTTTATAGTTTTACAAGCTTCAGCTACTACACTTACTGGATAATATCTCTCTGTTGCTAATAAAACTTCTTCGTCTAATGATTGAACTCCTAACTCAACAGAAGTTACTCCATATTTTTTTAATTGAGCTACTATCTCATCAGTTATACAGTCAGGTCTTGTTGATAATCTAATTCCTGATATATCTCCTCTTTTTATATATTCATATGCAGTTTTTAGATATTCCTCTTGTAATTTCATAGAAATCCCTGTAAAAGTTCCACCAAAGAAAGCCACTTCTTTCTTGGAATTCTTTGGAAGAGTTTCTAAGTACATTTCTATAGTATTTTTTAAGTCCTCCATTGTTACATCAGTTTCTCTACCATTTATTTTTTTTTGATTACAAAAAACACATGAATTTGGACATCCAAAATGGCTTATAAATACAGGTATATTATAGTGCTTCATGAATTTTTACCCCTAATTTCTTACATAGAGATTTTGCTGCTGCCTGCTCTGCTGTTTTTTTATTTTTTCCTGTACCTCTATCTGATTTTTCTTCATCTATACCATTATCTATCTTTACTTCTATCTCAAATATTTTCTGATGATCTGGTCCTATCTCATTGATAACTGAATATTCTGGAATAACTCTATAATTTTTTTGACTATATTCTTGAAGAATAGTTTTAAAATCTAAAATCTCTTCATTGCTATCTACATGGTCAATAGAATCTTTTATGTGTGTTAAAACAAACTCTTTTGCTGTTTCAAAATTAGAGTCCATGTATATGGCTCCTAAAATAGCTTCAAAGGCATCTCCTAAAATAGAACTTCTCTCTCTTCCTCCAGTTAACTCCTCTCCTCTACTAAGTAAAAGATATTTTCCTACTTCTAACTTTTTAGAAATTCCAGCTAAAACTGGCTCACTTACTACCATAGATTTAACCTTTGCTAAATCACCTTCTGTAGAATTAGCATAACTTTTATATAAATATTCTGTAACAACAAGATCTAGAACTGCATCACCTAGCAGCTCTAGTCTTTCGTTACTTATTTTTTTATATCTTCTATGCTCATTTCCAAATGAACGATGAATAAGTGAATTTTTTAGAAGTTCTTTATTTTTGAAAGAATACCCAAGATTTTTTTCAAAATCTAAGTAATTTCTTTTCATTATTTCCTCCTAAAATTATTTGTATTTTCTCATAGCTATTACAGCATTATGTCCACCAAATCCTAATGAACTTGACATAGCTACATTTATCTCTTTCTCTACTGCTACATTTGGTACATAGTTTAAATCACAATCAGCATCTGGGTTATCATAGTTTATTGTAGGTGGGACTACTCCTTCAGATATAGCTTTAGCTATAAGTACAGCTTCTATTCCTCCTGCTGCTCCTAATCCGTGTCCTGTTGCTCCCTTAGTTGATGATACCATTAAATTCTTAGCACAATCTCCAAATACAGATTTTATTGCTGCTGTTTCATTTCTATCATTTGCTGGTGTTGATGTTCCATGAGCATTGATATATGTTACTTCATCAAGAGATATATTTCCTTCTTTAAGAGCCATTTTAAATGCTCTTGCTGCTCCTTCTCCACCATCTGCTGGAGCTGTTATATGATAAGCATCACAAGTCTCTCCATATCCTACTATTTCAGCATATATTTTTGCGCCTCTAGCTTTTGCATGTTCTAACTCTTCAAGAATTAATACTCCTGCTCCTTCTCCCATTACAAATCCATCTCTATCAGCGCTAAATGGTCTTGAAGCTTTTGTTGGCTCATCATTTCTTGTAGATAATGCTTTCATATTAGCAAAAGCATTCATAGCAAATGGAGTTATAGAAGCTTCTGTTCCTCCTGCTATCATAGCTATTGCTCTTCCATTTTTTATCATTTCAAAAGCATCTCCCACTGAGTGAGTTCCTGATGCACAAGCTGTAACTATTGATTTATTTGGTCCTTTTGCCCCAAAATATATTCCTATATTTCCAGAAGCCATATTTGCTATCATAGCTGGAATAGTAAATGGAGATATTCTTTTTACTCCCTTTTCTAGCATTGTTTGATGTTGAGCTTCAAATATCTCAATTCCCCCTATACCAGAAGAAACTATTACTCCCACTTCTTCAGCGTTAGTTTCATCAATTACTAATTTCGAATCTTCTAATGCCATTTTTGTAGCTGCAATAGCAAATTGAGTATTTCTAGCTAATTTTTTTACTTCTTTTTTTTCAATTCCAAATTCAATTGGATCAAAATCTTTTACTTCTGCTGCTATTTGTACTGGCATATCAGTAGCATCATATGATTCTATTCTTCCTACTCCTGTTTCCCCAGCTACTATTCTTTTCCAGCTTTTTTCAATTCCTGTACCTAGTGCAGTTATAAGTCCTATTCCTGTAACTACTACTCTGTTCACAATACCACCTCAATTTTATTTACTATATATAAGTAACGGGGTACTTTCATACCCCGCTTTCTTTTATTTAATTAATTATTTAGATTCGATATAATCAATAACGTCTTGAACTGTTTTTATTTTTTCAGCATCTGTATCAGGGATTTCTACATCGAACTCTTCTTCGAAAGCCATTATTAACTCAACTGTATCTAATGAGTCTGCTCCTAAATCCTCTACAAAGTTTGCCTCAGGTACTACTTGTTCAGCGTCTACTCCTAATTGCTCAACTACTATCTCTCTTATTTTATCTAACATTTTTCTTCCTCCTTAATTTTTTCTTTATCTATTTTAAAAAACGTTATATATAATAGATTTTACTATATATTTGACAAATCTTCAAGTTTTTCTATATTTTTTACCTCAATTTCTTTGTCAATCTTTTTAATAAGTCCTGCTAAAACCTTTCCAGGTCCTATTTCATAAATAGTTGTTACCCCTTCAGATTTTAATTTTTTTATAGTATCTACCCATTTTACAGGTCCAAAACTTTGTCTATATATTTCATCTTTTACCTCATCTACAGAAGTTAAGATATTAGCTGTAGTATTTGCTACTAACTTTATATCAGTCATAGTAAAATTATACTTCTCAGCTTCCTCTTTTAATTTTTCTCCTGCTTCCTTCATAAGAGATGAATGGAAAGGACCTGATACTGCTAATGGCATAGCCCTTCTTGCTCCTGCTTCTTTTAAAACTTCACAAGCTTTTGCTATAGCATCTTTTTCTCCTGCTATTACTGTTTGCTTAGGTTCATTAAAGTTTACAGCCTCTACTACTCCATCTACCTTTTTTAACTCTTCAATTATCTTATCTGAATCTAATCCGATTATAGCTGCCATTCCACCATTTACTTTTTCAGCTACTTCATTCATAAACTTTCCTCTAGCAGAAGTAAGTTTTACTGTATCCTCTATTAAAAGATACCCTGCAGCTCCAAAAGCAGCATACTCTCCTACAGAGTGCCCAGCTACATAGTCAGCTTTTACTCCTTTAGCTTCTAATAATTTTTTTAATATTAAACTCATTGATACAATTGCTGGTTGAGTATTTTTTGTTTCTTTTAATACCTCTTCTGGTCCCTCAAACATAACTGTTTTTAAATCAAAATCTAACTTTGAAAATAGGTTGTCAAACTCTTGTCTAGCTAATTCATTATTTTCATATAATTCTTTTCCCATTCCAACATATTGTGTTCCTTGTCCTGGAAATACGAAAGCTATTTTAGACATATTCTCCTCCTTAATAAAACACCTGTATTTTAATATATCATAGCTATTTAAATATGTCAATATTTATTAGTATGCCCACTTCATTATTATTGAACCATAAGTAAGTCCTGCACCAAATCCTGTAAGTGCAATCATATCACCTTTTTTTACCATTCCTTTTTCTAATGCCTCACCTAAAGCCAATCCTACTGAAGCTGAAGAAGTATTTCCAAATCTTTGTAAATTCATATAGAACTTTTCTAGAGGTACATGAATTCTTTTAGCTGCTGATTCAATAATTCTTACATTTGCTTGATGCGGAAATATCATATGTAAATCTTCTGATTTTACATTAGCTATTTTCAAAGCTTTATTTGTTGCACTTGGTAAAGCATGAACAGCAAATTTAAATACATCTTGCCCTTTCATTTTTACAAAATTTTCTCTATTTACTATTGTTTCTGCAGTATTTGGCTTTTTAGTTCCTCCAGCTGGTGTTCTTAAAATATCCTCATCTTCTCCCTCAGCTCCTAGATAAGTAGATAACATTCCAAATCCTTCTTCTACCTCTCCTACTACTGCTGCTGCTGCTCCATCTCCAAATAATATACAAGTATTTCTATCTTGCATATCAATTATTCTTGAAAGAGTTTCTGCCCCTATTACAAGAATATTTTTATAAATTCCACCTCTTATTAATCCTCCAGCAACTGTAAGTCCATATATAAATCCACTACATGCAGCATTTAAATCACAAGCTGGCACATTTTTTATCTCTAATTTATTTTGAACAAGACAAGCTGTAGCTTGAACTAGGTAGTCTGGACTGCAAGTAGCCACTAATATCATATCTATATCCTCTTTTGCTATTCCTGAAGCTGCTATTGCTTTTTTAGCTGCTTCTACACATAAATCTGAAGTAGCTTGTTCAGGAGCAGCAAATCTTCTTTCTTCTATTCCTGTTCTTGTTCTTATCCACTCATCACTTGTATCTATTATTTTTTCGAAATCAAAGTTAGTCATTACCTTTTCTGGTACATAATACCCTAATCCTTTGATACCTACACTTTTAAATTCCATTTTTCCTCCTAATCTAAGGTTTTATTTTCACTATTTTCCATATCTATAACATTTTTCAACTCTTCTACAAATTTCATTTCAGCAAATTTATTAGCTACTTTAATAGCATTTTTTATACCATTTGAATCTGAATTTCCATGTGCTTTTATAGAAAGTCCATTTAATCCTAAGAACATTGCTCCTCCATATTCTGAGGAATCCATTCTTTTCATTATATGTTTCATAGCTGGCTTTAATAATAATGCTCCTAATTTATATATAAAAGATTTATTTATCTCTTCTTTTAAAGATGAAACTACAAACTTCGCTATTCCTTCAGCTGTTTTTAGAACCATATTTCCTGTAAATCCATCAGTAACTACTACATCTATTTTTCCATTCATTACTTCTGTACTCTCTACATTTCCAGCAAAATTTATGCTTTTATTCTCTCTTAAAAGATTATATGCTTCTCTTGTAACTTCATTCCCTTTTCCTTCTTCAGTTCCTATATTAAGTAAGCCTACTGTAGGATTTTTCATTCCTAATAATATTTCCAAATATTTTGAGCCCATTATAGCATATTGATTTAAAAACTCTGGTTTACAATCAGCGGTAGCTCCTACATCTAGCATTAACATCTTACCTTTTTTATTAGGAAACATTGTTGCAATAGCTGGTCTAAGTACTCCTTTTATTCTTTTTAATTTAAGTTGACTCGCTGTAATTAAAGCTCCAGTATTTCCTGCTGATACAGAAGCATCTACTACTCCTTCTTTTACTAGTTCCAAAGTTCTATTCATAGATGAATCTTTTTTACTCTTTACAGCTGTAACAGGGTCATCTGTCATTTCTATTACTTCTCTAGCATCAACTATCTCTATTTTTGTACTATCATATTTGTATTTTTTTAACTCTTCTTCTATTATCTCTTTTTTTCCAACAAGTACAAGGTGTAAAGACTCTATTTCTTCTAATGCCTTCATAGCCCCTTTTATCGTTTCAAAAGGTGCCTTATCTCCACCCATAGCATCCAACGCTATTTTCATTACTGTCCTCCTATAAAAAAATTCTCCCTATATATTATACATCATAATTTAAAATTTTAAAAATATTTTTAATATAATTTATAATAAAAAAAGACAAGAGCTTATCTTGTCTTTTTTTATCTAATTAAACAATCTAATTACTCAGCTTGTCCTGCTAGAACTTGTTTACCATTGTAATCTCCACATGAAAGACATACTCTGTGTGGTCTTCTTGGAGCTCCACATTTTTCACAAGTTGTTAATCCAGTTCCAGTTAAAGCATGATGAGATCTTCTCATGTTTTTCTTAGCTTTAGATGTTTTCTTCTTAGGTACTGCCATCTTAGTTTCCCTCCTACTTACAATCTTATTTAAAAATTAATTTTTTATCTGTAATAATTGTTGCCATCGTGGATCTATCCCATCATTACTATGTTTCTCTATTTCTGAATCATCTTCACAACTAGGTTCACATTGTGGATATGGTGGCATATCTAATAATATATACTCTCTTACTAAGCTTTCTAAATCTATTATTCCATTTTCTATTGGGTCATAAATTTCATTTTTATCAATTTCACACTCAGTACTTAAGCTCTTTAAATACTGTATATATTGATTTTCATCTAAGAATGTTCCCATAAAATCATTTTCTAATTTTAAATTAAACTCTTTTAAACATCTTACACATTGTACTCTTAGTATTGTTGAGTAATGTCCACTTATTTCAACTTTTCCATTGTTATTTACAGCTGTTCCAACAACATGTACTTTTTCTATAAGTTCAATATCTTCTATATTTTCTATATAGAAATCAAACTTTAAAATCTGGTTTGGAAAATCTTTAATCTCTAATTTCAAAACAATTTCCTCCAATCGTACACCTAGATATTTTACTAACTTTTTTAAATATTGTCAAGTAATTTTTCTTAACAAAGGATTTTTTATTCTATACATTAAATAAAAATTCCATTAAATCTCCATCTTGTACTATATACTCTTTTCCTTCTAGTCTAAGAACACCAGCTTCTTGTGCTCCTTTCCATCCAGAATATTTTATAAAGTCATCAAAAGATACCACTTTTGCTCTAATAAAGCCTTTTTCAAAATCTGTATGTATCTCCCCTGCTGCTTTTGGTGCTGTATCTCCTATTTTTATTGTCCAAGCTCTTACCTCTTTTACACCAGCAGTAAAATATGTTTGAAGTCCTAATAACTTATATCCTGCTCTAATAAGTCTATTAAGCCCAGCTTCCTCTACCCCTAAAGCTTCTAGATACTCTTTTTTACTCTCTTCATCATCCATCTCTTGTAATTCTGCCTCAACTTTAGCAGATACTATTACAACTTCTGACCCTAACTCTTTTGCATATTCTCTAACTTTTTCTACATATTCATTATCTGTTGCTAAATCATCTTCAGATACATTAGCTGCAAATATCATAGGTTTTAAAGTTAATAGTTGATAAGTTCTAACTAGTTCTAATTCTTCGTCATTCATTGACAATGTTTTTAAAAGCTGAAAATTTTCTAAGTGAGTCTTACACTTTTCTAAAACTGGCATAAGAGCCATAGACTCTTTATTTTTGTTCATAGCTAATTTTTTATGTTTCTCTATAGCTTTATCTACAGTTTCCATATCAGCAAAAATTAACTCTGTATTAATTACTTCTATATCTCTTATAGGATCTACTGAGCCACTTACATGGATTACATTATCATCTTCAAAGCATCTTACAACTTGACAAATAGCTGCTGTTGTTCTAATATTTGATAAGAACTTATTTCCAAGTCCCTCTCCTTTTGCTGCTCCCTTTACAAGCCCAGCTATATCCACAAACTCCACTGTTGCTTGAACTACCCTTTGTGGATTGATTATCTTTGATAATTCATCTAACCTTGAATCTGGTACAGTTACCATCCCTACATTTGGTTCTATTGTACAAAATGGATAGTTTGCTGCTTCTGCTGCTCCAGCTTTTGTTATAGCATTAAAAAGTGTTGATTTACCTACATTTGGAAGTCCTACTATTCCTATTCCAATCATTAAAAAACTCCTCCTAAAATTTTTTATTACCATAAATTTTATCATATATTAAAAACTTTGTAAATCTTTTCTATAATTATTATATGAAATTTTTCTGAAAAAAAAGACTAAAAGTTTTTATACTTCTAGTCTTAAAAACATTCTGGTGGAGATGAAAGCCAACATAAATTAGCTATATCCATCACTGCTCCTAAGCTTAGAAAAGGGAGAGCCATTTAAATGGTTCTCCATATTCATATAAATTTTTATACTTTTTTATCTTAATTCAAATAATTATATCATACTACTTCTTTATTTTCAAACACAAGGATTTAATTTCTTAAGAAAAAATTTTTCATTGTGGTTAATATAAGCTTTTATAATTTTAAAGCTAGTAATATATGTCTTAACAGCAAAAAAAGTATACTAGAAATAAATCTAGTATATTTTTTTAAAATTTAATCTTTACTTCTTCATCATTAATTACACATTGGATTGCATCATCTAATTTTTTTCTTAAATACTTTATAGCAATATCCAGATCATGAATACCTGCAATAGTATCAAATTTTTTATTATAATCAACAAATGACTGCATATTACATGAAGAAGCATCATAAAATATTTCTGAATTATGGTACATTTCTGTTATTTTCTTTTCAATCTCATTTGGAAAATTAGGAAATTTCAAAAAGTCCCAATATTTTATCGCAAGGCTTCCTCCATTTCCTCCAACCGCATATGCATCAATCATTCCTTTTGAACGATAATAATCAAGAAAAAGTTTTATAAATATTCCTTTTTGAAGATTATGATTATTTTGATTTAAAGTAATACCATGAATATTTGTAATTGCCATTTCTTTATCTTCTATAATAACAAGAGAACGTCCTTTTTCATTTCCTTCTGCTCCAAAAATTATATCTCCTTTTTTAAGAGTTTTTAAAGGATTAGGATTTCCTAAATATTCAACTGTACTTATGGTTCCATATCTAGTTAAAAATTTTGGAAGAATAAGAGTATAATAACCAGAAATATATTTTTCAGTTTGAATAGATTTTCCTATATTAGATACTTGTAAATTCTGACCTCTACTTATATCAAATCCTAATTCTTTGACCGTTGAAACACCATGTTTATAATTTAAAATAATAAATTCTTTTTCTTTAAACTCCTTAGAATAAATACTTGAATCCATTCTATCAAATTTAATTATTTCATTAATAGATGGTAAAGAATATGAAAATGTAGATTCTTTTTGTTCTTTCTCAAGTTCATTTTGAATAGAAGCAAGAATGAATTTATGTTTAGCTTTAATAGCTATTTCTTTATTTATAATAGCTTGCATTAATAACTCAATATATTTGATTGTTTCTTCAGAGTTCTTATTTGGTAGAGGAATCATACAATTTAAAAATTTAGTTTTACCATGTCTTATAGTAGAGCCTCTTGGAACAAGAAAATCTATTTGTTGTCTAAATAACTCACTTTTAATAAATGCTAAAAGATAATATTTATTTTTGGTAAGTGGTAGTTTATAAATTCCACCACATAACATTGTATTTTGATAATCTTTATCAAGTATAATAATTTCACCAACATTACTATCTTTTGAAATTAAAAGGTCTCCAGCTTTCAATTTCATATCTTTAAAATTTTGTGAAGTGATAAACTGAATAGATTCATTTGTTATATCTAATAGATATGATTCTTTTTGTAAGGCTTTTGTTTTAATGAAACGGAAAGGTGAATTATCTATATAACATTCACTACCAACTTCATTTCCAAGATCATTTCGCTGTAATTCTCTATCTAAAAAATAAGCAAGAGGATAAATATTTTTATTTTTTATTTGTAAGGATTTATATTGTGTAGCTGACAATGTATAATCTTTTTTTATAATATCTTCAATTGTTGTAAAGATAGGTGTTTCTATATAATTTATACTCATACATAATCCCCTTTTATCACAAAAATAGTTTCTTAAGAGTATCTTCTTGTCTATTGCACCATTGTTTAAAACTCTCAACTGTTTCTGTAAATTCTTCATCTAATTTTGCAGTTCCATCATCATTTATTTCTTTTTCAAATGTTTCTGGATTCAATTTATATTGTGTTTCAAAGCATTTAACCTTATTTTTTGTTTTTACTTCATAACCAACTTTTTTAATTTCTTTTGAAAAGACTTGATAATTATTTGATTTTAATTTTTTTAGTTCATCATGTGAAGGCTTATAAGCAAAAATAATAGTAGGAGAAACACCTGCTTCTGCAAAAATATTAGCAGGTAAATCAATAATAGCTACTATTCTCATATTTTCACATAACCATTTTCTAGCTTCTTTATGAGCATCAATGGATGCAATAGAATTAGATAATACTATAGCCATTCTTCCATTTTTAGAAAGAATTCTAACAGCATTTTCTAGGAAAATAACACCAAGGTCAATTTTAGTTTGTTTGTATCTATTCCAAAGTTCATAACATTCAGCTATATTTTTATCATCACCAGAAGGAATCCAAGATCTAGCTTCTCCAAATGGAGGATTAGTTAAAACAATATCAAATTTTTTCAAGTATTTTCCATCAACTCTGTTATCCCAATTTCCATTATAATTATGGTCTTGCTTCTCTGTTTTAGGAATAAGTTTAACAAGATTTCCTTCATCATCAAATTTAGTATTAATTGAGCCAAGACCATCACTTTGAACCTCAATTGTAGCATTTCCATCACCATTAAGAAGCATATTAAGTGTTGCCAATTTAACCATATCTTCATCAATATCTAATCCATAAAAATTTTTATCATCAAGTGTTCCATTTGATTTAACATAAGATACAGATAAAAAGTCCGCAATCCCAACTGTTGGGTCAATAATACTTTCATTATGCTTAGGATTGATCATATCAACGATAAAATCTATTATTTGTAATGGTGTAATGAATTGAGCATTATCTGCCTTACTAAATTGTGAAGCAAAACGATAAAATACAAGTTGATATAAATTATTTCTTTCTGAATTAGTAAAACTATAATTTTGAAATTGTTTAACTATTTCAATAACAACTTTGACTTGATTTTCATTCTTATTATCAAAATAATTTTCATTTAGTATTTTTTTATACTGTGTTTTTGCCTTTATTCTGATTTGTTCTATTCTTTTTAGAAATTCTTGTAAATTATCTTCTATGAGTTCTTTATAATTAGCTTCATTTGGATTTATATAATATTTTAGATCATTGCTATTATTTTTTTCATCATAGATTTTTAAAGCTAAAAGTTGAATTAGGATATTATAGCCTTTTTGATTAACTAACCCACATTTATCCATTGTATGTAAAATTTGATATAATGCATCATTTAATCTCTTTGAATCTGTCTTAGAAATAACACCAAGTTCACTGACTTTTCTTCCTGAATAATCAACAATAACTTTACGAACAGAATCATAATTAAGCATCTCTTCAAAGCTTAAAAGGTTATTATAACTATCTGGAATATCATATGTAGGTTCAATTTTACCTTTATTTTCATTATTAAACTCATCACTTAAACGAAAATATTTTTTTCCGTTTGATTTAAATAAATATAATCTTCCTTCGTCATATAAGATACCAAAAACTATATTTTTACTAGATTCATTCATATAAGCTTTTAGCTGACTATTAAAAGTCCCTTTTATATCTTTTGATCCTTCTTTTTTAAATTCGATTGCACAAAGCAAATGTTCTTTTAACCAATTTGCTTCATCCCATTTAGAATCATCTTTTTTAGAATGAAATGCTTGATAATGTTCAAACCATGTTTTATCATCAAAAATAGCTCCGTCTAGTTTAATCGTTGCAGAACCTTTGTTTCCTTTGGGAAAATTAACTTCTGTTCCTATATAATCTTTGGAGCATAACCCTGCTTCAATAAAACAATTTAAAAATTGCCATTTATAGTATTGCTCATTAAAACTTCCATTTTTCTTAAAAAGATTTGATTCAACTTTATTTAAAGTTAAGTGTACTGGTAAAAAGCATTCTACTGATTTATCATTTTTATGAACTTTATCATAGTATAATTTCAATTGATCAAATTTTTTCATTTATAATAAATTCCTTTCTTAAAATTACTTCAAAATATCTAAGGTATATCTTTAAAAATAAAATATTAATATCATATTTTTAACTTAATATTTTATAAAACTGTAAACTAAAAAATTTTTTTGTTAAATTTTAGTTTATTAGCTTACTCATTATTTTAAATTTTTAATTTTGAGAAATGAGTTATCTCTAAATTAAAAGTATTATTAAATATTCTTTCTAATTTGGCTAAGTCTCTGTAGAATAATTTTTAACAATTAATATTATTTATTGGTAAATATAACATAAGTTTTTTAAATTTATTTTTTCATATAAAAACATTTAAATTATATAATGTTATAGTTAACAGTGTCAATATTCATAAGAAATTATATAATTATTTTATAGAATGTTTATTTGTGAAATTAATTTAAAAATAATACATAAAAAACTAGGAAAATTTTCTTTATTTTTAAATCTCTCTTAACTTCTTAAAACTATTTCGTATATATTCATAATCTTCCCAATTTATATTTTTCAAAATATTTTGTCTTTCAGTAAATTGTTCAACAGAAGTTCTTATAGAAAAATACACATCTAATTTTGCCTTAGTAACATATCTTCTTTTAGAGAGATATCTTCTTTCTGAATCTGTATTTTCTACAAAATCATTTCCTTTTTCAATAATTTCATTATCATACTCATCATTAGAAGCAATAGCCTTTAATAAAAAAGTTTCTAATGCCCCCTCTTCGTCAAAAGGAATAATGAGTAATAACACTCTAAAATTTATAATATCTTGTGCACCATTTTCACAACTACAATTAATCCAATTATCATTAGCAATATTATTTTCAACTGTAACAGAATGTTCATTAAATAATTTTTCTAATGTAGCTTTCATATTATCAAAAGTATCTATCTCATCATTATCAGTAATAATTACTATATTCTCATATCTTTCTTCAAAATTACTACCTATTCTTTGATAAGCTAAAATTTTAGAAAAATATTTAGGAATTTCACTACATCCTCCTGTAGCTCCTATTTCTAATATTTTATCTTCTTTTTTAAATCTTTTTTGTTGTTCTAAATCAAATAGTTTAGGTCTATTTGAATGGTATTTCCACTCATTAACTTTCTCCATAAAGTATTGAATTAGAGTTAAATCTGTTCCACCTTCACATAAAATAATACTTTTCATTTTATCTCAACTCCAATCCAAATTCTTCCGAAGCTTCTAATGCTTTTTTGGCACTAAGTTCTCTAGCAACAATTTTATTCTCTTTTTTATATAATGTATATAAATTAATATGAGATTGCAATTTCTCAGAACAGCTTAGAACTTTTTCTATTGCTTCTTTGCTATGTGAAGTTAAAAATAATTGCACATTTAACTTTAAACAAGTTTTTAAAATCCAAGCAAAGACTTTATTCATAGCACTTGTATGAATTGCAGTTTCAAACTCATCAAGTAATAATATTCCATTTTTAGCACTAACAACAGCGCTAATTAGTAAAATAGCTTTCTTCATTCCATCGCCATAGACATTTAATGGAATAGTCTTTTGTTTAGAAAGAACTTTATATACAACTGTATTTCCTATTTTCCCTGCATTTATACTTATAATATCCTTATCAAACTCTTTCAATACCTCTAACATATCTTGAAATAATATAGGATTATCTAAAATATCATTTAAATATACAGTACTTTCTATATGTTGGAACGGAGATACATATACTGTTTTTATTTCTTCTTTATTATTTGTAGTAGTTAATTTACGGCTTATTTCAAAAATGATATCTCTATTTACTAGATTATTATTTTCTAAAAATTTTAGTTCTAAATTTTTATTAGGAATATATTTGTTTTGTTCCTCTTCTAAATCAATAACTCCTAATATTTTATCTCTTTGCTGTGAAGTTAATAATACTTCATTTTCATGAGCATATATACTTATAGTTTTTTCCTCTTTAAGAGAATAGCTATATTTTATAACCTTTGGATTTTCTATATTGAAAAGTAATTTAAAACTTTCAAAAAGAGAAAGCTGATTTGATAAAAAGGAGTTTTCAGGTATTCTTAAAGCAATTTTCCATGATGAAGTGGCAAGTGGATTCTTCAAAGAATTTAAAACCTCTAAAATACTTGTTTTACCTGTATTATTATCTCCTGTAAAAATATTAATATCCTTAAAATTATTTAATTGTAAATTTTTTATTCCGCGATAAGTATCTATCTTCAAATTTTTTATATGTATTGCCATATTAACTCCTCTCATACACTTTTTCTTTTATTATTTTTATAAACTCACTTTAATATGTATTATTTTAAATATTAATAAAAAAACTAAAATAACTTTCTATTTTCTTTGATTATATGAATCTAAAATGATAGATTGGGCTTCTTCAATATCGTTGATAGACTCAATATAAGAACGATAATTTAAAGTCCAAAGAAAATTCTCAGGAACATTATTACCAATACTATAATCTTTATTTGGTTTTAAAGTAAGCATCATAATTTTATTTCTTTGAAGATGAATTTCTGCAAAATATTTACCATTAATACGCCATCCTATATATTGTGGTAATACATACATTTCAACTTTTGGTAAGGTATCATATACTTTATTTTGAAGTTTTTGATAAATATCCACTATCTCAGGATTTTTTGTATTTAAATACTCTGATAAAGTAATAGGATTTGACTTTCGCTTACTATTTGATTCAATTTCTATAAGTTCTGCTGTATCTGTATCAATTTCATCTTCTTTTGAAATAGGATAAAGTTTTAATTTATCTGTTCTATCATGAATTTCTGCAATTGCTTCTAGTAAAGAGTAAGCATCCTCTTTAGTCATTGCATAAAACTCTTTTTTTCTAGGTTTTCCCTTAAAAGTATCTATTGCTCTTAAAGTAGGATTAAGTTTATCTATTAATGCATGAAGGCTTAAATCAGTTAATCTTTTAGGAACTTCATATGTTGCATAAATTCTAAAAGCAAATGGAATACACTCACTTCTATTGAGCTCTGCTAATCTTTTTTGAATATTATTTGCATAACCAATTTTTACATAATCAGGAAATGAAGGGTTAGTAAGAATATAAATTACTCCTTTAGTATCCATAGTTATATTACCTCACTTAAAACTTTATTAAAGAATTATTTCATACATTATTTTAGTCTATATTTCTTCCTTTGATTATAGCATAAAGCATAATAAAATTCTATATTATACCCTGTTATACTAAAAAATAGTGAAGATTTTACTCTCCACTATTTTCTATTATTCAATATAGCTACTTATTATTTTCTTACCATCAAAAACATAGCCTAGCTTGATTATCTCTTTTACTCCATATCTTTCTAGCTCTACATAGTATTTATTCTCATCTATCTGTTGTAAAGCTTTCTCTACTTCTTTCTCTGGCTTTTTAGTATAGGCTCTTTTCAATTCTAAGATATACCCTGCCTTTGTCTTATCTTTTGGAAACAGTATTATATCTGCTCTACCATATCCAGCTTCCATATTTGATTTAGGAAGATAGTAACCATCTAAAGCATAGAAAAATCCAAGTAATAACATATGATATGGATTTTCATAATATTTTGTTATATCATGTGAACTCATTGTATATAAAACTAATTCTTCTATGGATTTATTTAACTGTTCTATATTTTTATCTCTCAAAGCATCTCTTAATCTATCTACCTTATCATAATTTCCGAATACAATAGTTAGAAATTCATCTTTAAAGAAGTTCGTAATCTCTATATTAGGTATTCTTACCAAGTATCTTCCATCATCTAATCTACCATTTATAGTTAGATAACCAGAGTATAGCATAAGTTCCCATACTTCACTTGCTGATAGATTATTTCCAAATCTTACATTCTCAGTTATTCTTATTGCTACCTCTTCTTGATTAAAAATTCTCTCAAGAGTTTTTAATCCCTCTTCTCCAGTATGTTCTAAAAGTTCTCTTATCATAAAATTAGAACTTGTATTTATCCAATATGATTTTAACTCTTTAAACTGTACAAAGTTTAATATACTCCAAGGGTTGTATATATCACTTTTCCCAAAACTATAACCATCATACCATTTTTTTACTTCTAACATTTCGTAGCCTATCTTATAATAATCAAGCATAGTTTTTACTTCATCTTCTACCAATCCAAAACTTTGACTGTATTCATCATTTAAAGTTGTATAACTGATAAAATTATTTAAGTCAGAAAAGATTCCTGCTTGAGCCACTCTTATTATTCCAGTAAGTACTCCCATTTGTAAATACTCATTAGTTTTAAGTACATCTCCATAAAAAGCTTTTAGGAAATCTCTCATTTCACTATAATATCCTTTTTCATAAGCACTCATAATAGGAGAATCATATTCATCTATTAATACAACTACCTTTTGATTATAGTATTTATATAATAATTTACTTAAAAAAAGGAGAGAACTTTCTAATTGTGCAGTATTACTATTTCCTTTTGCTATATCTCTAAATTTATCAATTTCAAATTCATTTAAAGTTTCCATTAAGAAAGAATAATTTATATATAAATTAGAAATTTTATCTTTGATTTTATCAAGAGCATCTTCAAACTTAGCACTACTTATTCCTTTCATACTAAGAAATATTACAGGATATTTTCCTTGCTCATCTATTAATGGAGAGTTTTCTATATATAAGCCATTGAATAGCTTTCTATTCTCATCTTTATTTTCTATATCAAAGAAATATTTAAGCGTAGACATATTAAGTGTCTTTCCAAATCTTCTAGGACGGCAAAATAACTTTACTTCTGCTCCATCATTTAATACATCTTCTATAAATTTTGTCTTATCTATATAATAATAATTTTCTTCAATTATTTTTTTAAACTCCTCTACTGCAATAGGTACTTTTTTCATGGTTATATTCCTCTCCTTTCTTTGATATATGATATTTATTATACCATACTATAAAGAAAATCCCTATTTTATTTTATAGCTGATATTTCTCCCCTCTCTAATCTTTTCTATTAGTTCTACTTCTAACATCTCTTTAAGATAGTTCACTACACTTGTACTTTTAAGTTCTAGGTGTTCTTGTATCTCTTTATTGCTTACTGTTCCTCTCTTCTCCATAAACTCTAATACTCTTCTATATTTATCACTTATAACCTTACCATTAACTGTGTATTCTGGTTTAGGTAAAATAACTTGGAATACTCCACCTATAGACTTAAATACTGGTTTTACTTTATATTCCTTATATACTGATAATATCTCTTGGATTCCCTCTCCATTCCCTTTAGTAAAAACTACTTCTTGAAATACTTTCATTAGACTAAGATTTCTTGGTACTGATATCCCTAACCTTATTCCTTCAACTGTTAAATTACCTATTAACTCACCTAAAGAGGTAAACTCTACCCTATCTTTATATATCCTTATGATAGAATCTCCATTATAACTATAATCTCTATGTAGAATCATGTTTTTAAGAGCTTCTAATAGTGCTTTTGCAGGATATTTCATTTCTGTTGATACTCTACTCATTTTTTCTTTTATAAGAGTGTATTGAGCTATTAAAGAACCAGTAACCACTTCTACCTTCTCATTCTCTATATAATCTATAAGTTTTATTCCATGAGTACATTGGTCTGATAGTAATATTCCCTCATAAGTTATCTTTCCATTACTAGATAATAAATTTAATCCTACTAATTTTTCATCTGTTAATTCTATTCCTAATCTATCAAATTCTTTCTCAAGTTGTGTAAATGAATACTCCATTTCCTCTCTTCTCCTTATTATATATTATCATCAGTATTATATCATAACATTATAATATATGATTATATAATAAAAATATGAGAGATATATAAAAGAAAAACTTGACTTTTTTGATTTTCCAATGTATATATTCATAATGAATATATACATTGGATTTCATAAAAAATATTATATTGATTAAAATATTTGAAACAAATTTTATCATGAATATTATCATAATATGTAAAATAGGTAATGACATAGTGTCACTACCTACTTTATTTTTTAATCAAGTAAATATGTCGTTTTTATTTGTGCTTCTATTTTTTTCAGAGTACCATACACATCCATTAAAATAATATTATGTGTATTTTCATATTGTATTAAAACTTGTCTTACTCTAGTGATAGCATTTTCACGAGTATTTTCATTAGTAATACTTATTCCTAATGCTCGTCTTACTATCTCATAATCATATATTATTTGCTGATTTTGATAAATGAAGTTTGCATAGTTAATCTTTCCATTATCTCTTGCATATATTAACTTTTGGCTTAATATATTTGCCAAATAATTATACAATTCATCTATTATCTTAAAATCTAAAATATTCTCCAAAATATAATTTTTGTAGCTAAGAAAGTAATTTCCCAATATATCATAATTAGCAAAATCATAAATCCCTATTAGATTTCTTAACCTTATTCTCTTTGATACTTCCATTCTTATTCTTTGTGGTAAGTCTTTATAGGTATTAAATATACTTTCTTTCATATCTTCATCTAATTTTTCTGATAAATTCAAAGCTTGATTATACACTTCTAATCTATTGTTATAACTCTTTCCAACACTACCGTTTGGAGCATAAATTAATGTTTCATAACTTTTATTGATAAGGTCTAAATATGCTTTAGTTCTAGCATTTTCTATCTTTCTATCATATACATGAGCAAAAATATAATAGATATTTTCATAACTTGCAAACTCTTCTGTAGTTTCCATTAGATATGTAAAAGGAATATCTACTCTATTTAAAGATATTCCTTCTATATAGTTACTCCATAAAATATCAGATAAAAAATTATTAACAAAATAATTTTGAACTTGAAAACATTCACTTCTTTTAGTGATTAAGTAAGCATTTGTTCCAGCAAAAAATCTTGGATATGATATTTTTATTATAATTTTTTTAGCACTAGAAAAACTAAGATAATTACAGTAATTATATCCAAAAGGACTCATTAATCCTTCTATTTCTCTTTTCATTGTTTCTAGTTCTTGAATAGTTAAATTAATATGATCTTTGATTTTTAATCCTATTTCTATTGTATCCATTATAATTCCTCCTAAAAAATTAAATAATTAATAAAATAAAGTATTAATTTCAGTGAGCATTGAATTCGTATAAAACCTCATAATCGGTTTTATACTCATTTTTCCTGCTCACTTTAGTAAAAAAATAAAAAAAATACCTAAAATTATGAAAATATCCATAGTTTTTTAGGTATTTAAAAAAATTAGAGTTTTTTATATAAATTATGAAAAATTTAATACCCCCAAATATATAGGGGGATAAAAATAGAAAAGTTATTTTTTAGTTATAGTAATAGTCTTTGTTTTTTCATCATAATTGACTAAAACTTTTCTATTAGCGGGTGTAATACCCATATCAGTTAACATTTTTTTAGATAGACTTATTCCATATTGCTCAGCTACTCCTTTACTAGAACTTCTATAAGTTAAGTTTTTTTCCATAATAAATAGACCTCCTTTCTTTATGATATACACGTACATTGTTATAGTTATTTAATAAAAGTATCAATATAATATACATGTATATTGTTGTACATATATAAAAAAAGAAGCTACTATTTAAAGTAACTTCTTTAAAGACTTATTGAGCTCCCCAAATTTGACTTGCCTTTTCATGACACTTTTCTATTCTAACTTGTAATTCTTGTAATTTTTTCTTTTCTTCTGATGTTAGATTTTTATTTAAAGAATAAATAGGTATATTACTTCCCGTCCCTTCATTTAAACTTATGTTAATAGAATACCCCATTTCTTCATCTTTAGTTTTAATATACTCTTCTACTTCTTTTTCTATATTTTTAACAAAATTTTCTAATTCAATAAAATTAATATCTTTATCTTCATATATAGCTTCAAATGGTCCATCAGAATATGATTTTACTCTTCCACTAGGATAATACTCTACTCTTGGAATATTTCATTTTTCTTGTTTTTCTATTTTATCAGCTATATCATTAACATCTTTTCCATTAACATAAATAACAATATCCATTATTTTCCTATCTTTATTATAATGTTTCCATTCACCTTCTTTTAATCCTTCTACATATCTACCTTCTAATTTAAGATATCTAGAATAATTAGCATATCCATATTCTTTATATTCCCAAATAAAATCATTATTCTTATTTAGATAATACTCTTTCTCTATATAGCTACCAGTTTTATTGTATTCTTCTACATATTTATTCCCATTATTAAGTACTTGAATATTTCTTATAATTTTATCATTCCTATACTCTCTTTCTGTTTTTAACTCACCATTTTTATACGATTCTTCCTTTATATAATTTCCGTTTGAGTCATAGTATCTCCATATTCCTGTTTTAAAAGCTTTATCAAATTTAGGTGGAATAGTTTCATATCTTCCTTTTAATTTGATAACATTATTTTTATAATACTTTGTAATATAACCATCATATATTCTTTTATTATTTTTTAATAAACATGAGTATGTTTCTTCCAGATTTCCATTTTTATAGTATTTATTGACACTTGCATAATAATTTATATCATTTGAACTATATTCTACTCTTTCTTTAATTTCTCCTGTTTCATAATATTCTTTAGATTCTCCAATTAATTTATCCCTATGATACTCTTTTATACTTTTTAATTTTCCATTTGAGTACCACTCTTTATGTTCTCCATATTTTTCTTCCCATATCCAAATACCATTTTTTATTAATATATCATTTTCATATTCACTAATAGTTTTTATTCCTGTAATCAAATGAATATAAACATCTTTTAAGTTTTTTATTTTTAATAACTTCATTAAATTTAAATTAATAAATATCTGCTCATCTGCTTTTCCCTGAAATTTATAATTCCCATCTCTCTCCTCAAATACACCTGTAACTAAATCTATAGTTCCTTTGATATTCCCTTTTTTATCAAAAGATCTAATTACATCATCTTCTTCAAACTCAATAATTTTATACCCATCTTTAAAAAATTTAAAACATGGCTTTTCTCCCTTTTTTTCAAACTCTCCTATAGTTTCTTTAGACAAATTATATATTTTTATTTTAAAAAGAGTATTATCTTTTTCCTCGAATTCAATAAATATTCCACCTAAATGATTATATATTATTTGTTTTGCTATATTCCCTTTTATAAATTCTTCTTTTTTTAGAGCAAGGGTATTTCCATTTTCATTTTCATATAAAAATATTTTTTTTTGATTTTCCTCTATATATTTATTAATATTTAAATTATATTTTAAAAATTCTAATCCTAGTTCTTCTTGTTCCTTTGTTATTGTTACTAAGTTATTATTATAATAATATTCTACATTATCAGTTAATTGTAAGTTATTATTTTCATCTTTAAATACTATTCGTTTTATCTTTATATTTTCATACTCACTAACTAAGTAGTCATCCTCTATATAAGTATGTAATTGCGGTATTTTTAATGACTTTGCTAACTTAATTTCTTTTTTAAAAGCTTCATCAAACTTATCGTCTTCAATTTTTCCTCCAGCTTCAAGTAATCTAGCCAATCCTATAAGTTCTAAATTTTCCTTTGTTCCATCCTTAAGAGCTCCTTTACCATATAGTTCGACTATTAAGGAATCAACAATTAATCCATCTTTTATAGTTATTATATTTGGATTTTTAGTAGTTACTCTATTTATTAATAGTAAAGCTTGTTTTTCTCCTTCTGTTAAAGTTTTTATATCCGTTCCTGCTTTCTCTTTACTGCCACATCCCATTAAAATTATCATTAATATTAATATAACTAATCTTTTCATATATCCTCCTATATTTTATAAAAAGAGATTGGTTTTTACCAATCCCTATTCATACATTTTTTCTAATAATTCTCTATATACATATACGTCATGAGGAACGTCATCTACTTCTATTGCATTAAAAGTAAAACTTCCATCTGATTCAACTAAATATTGCAAAATAACTTCAACTTCTAAATCTCTATATAGGATTTTTCCACTAACATTAACATATGTATTTCCATCTGTTCCTGTTATTTTCTCCCATGTTGGATCCTCAAAAAATCCTTCTACAGCTTCTCCTAAAGTTTTATTTTCATATCCATATAAAATTCCATTTTTTACTAATTTCACTTCTTTAGATTCCATGCAAGCTAAAAATAAAGTACTTAATAAAATAGCCACTATTATTTTTTTCATATTCATATGATAATCCCCCTCTTACATTTAATTATTTTCCTTTGTATCTTTAATTTTTATATTCTCATCTGTAAAAACTCTTAATCCAACTCTTCCTATTCCGTTATCTAGTAAACACTCTAAATGCCCACTATTTTTACGCCCTCTATATGTTCCTAATTCATCTACAAAAACATTAAATATAGGAATAAACGCTAAAACCTTATTAAACGTTGAATTTTCTAAAAGTTTTGGTAAACGTTTTTCTATATTACGAGTTGCATTTTGAAATTGTTTATCTGTTATATCTATTGTTGCTATTCCATCCTTACATTTTTTATAATTTTCTAATAAATTAACTACTTCTTTTAATTCACTAAATATCTCTTCATCTTCACCATGTGGTTTAATTATTTTATAAGCAGAAAAAGCAATTCCTATTCCTCCAAATACCTTATATATCATTCCATCTGAGCTTTGAACTGCTAAAACTAATACTGCTATAGCAATTGAACGAGCTATAATATTTCCTAATGTTCCTAATTTTTGATTTTGATATGTTGTTGTTAATTTCTCATATAGTTCTTCTTTAGAATATTTACATAAATCATTGATTATCATTTTAAATCTCTCCTTTTATCTTAATTTTAAGAAATAACTCTTAATTGCCCTACATAATACTCTCTTTCATTTACTTCTAGTTTTAAATAGCCAGTTTCTTTACACCTAAATATTTTTTCTATCCTCCCTTCTACTATTCCACTAGGAGTATCTATCTTCAATACTCGATATTCCTTATTAGCTGAGCTCAAAAATATTATCTTTTCTCTGAATAGATTCATCTCTCTTAAAAATGGTACTAAAACTGCATAAGATGAAAAAATCTCTCTTATTACTTCAGACTCATTAATATTTTTTAATTCACTTAGTAACTCTGAATAGTATCTTTGATTTGCTTTACTTAAATTAAATTGTAAGTACTCTTTCTCCTCAAATATCATCTCCTCTTGGTATCTTGATCTAAACTTTAAGGAGAATTTAAAGAGAATCTCATTACATAACTTTTCCTTTGTCATTCCAAAAAATCCACAGTCTTTTTCTATGACATCAATTATTAATCTAGGTACTAAAACTCTCATTTTTTTCTTCAATTTCTTTCTCCTCAAACTTCTAATATACTATTTCTATTATATAATCTAATCCAAACCTTTTAAATACATACGTTTTTCTATTTTATCTTTCTTTTTATAGAAAGCTTTTTCTTGTTTTAAGTTCCTATTTTTATAAAAAAATATTTATTTTATATAGGTTCTAATGAGTTATTTGTATCTAAATTAGTCCTTCTTCTCTAAAACTAAAATACTCATCATCCCCTATTATCACATGGTCTAGTACCATTACATTTATCTTTTCTAATAGTTCTTGAAGTGCTTCTGTCAGTTGTATATCTTGTTTGCTTGGTCTAAGATTTCCACTTGGGTGGTTATGTGCTAGTATTACCCCTGCAGAGTTATATCTCAATACCTCTTCTAATACTACTCTTGGATATACTGCTGATTTATCTATAGTTCCATAGAATAGTGTCTTTTCAGCTATCAGTTTATTAGCATTATTTAGAAATAATATTTTAAACTCCTCATTATGTCTTGGAGAGAGATTTATCTTTAAAAACTCAAGAAGGTTCTCTTTATTCTTTATAGTAGTTAAATCTCTTCTTTTTATTCCTTCTTTGCTGATGTAGTGTATAAGTTCTTTTAGTTCCTCTATCTCTTGTGTTCCTTCGTAACTTCTCATTTTATATATAACTTCCTCTTTATCTTTACATTTTAAAAACTTTAATATCTTTTTCATAAGTTTCCTCCAATAAAGTAAAAGGACTCCTATTAAGAAGTCCTTTTCA
>OGNS01000169.1_pt1 | contig 57874 bp, 49 predicted proteins | sample 1573571 | NCBI WGS metagenome assembly OGNS01 (sample SAMEA2581890, study PRJEB24529) | metagenome | biome: Human gut stool | place: China | collected 2011 | reverse complement strand
CGACTCCACCCGCCGGGCGCGCTTCTCCACTTATGCCAGCCGGTGCATCGAAAACGAGCTCCGGATGCACTTCCGGCGGGAGCGGAAGAACGCCCCCACCCTCTCGCTTCAGGAGACTCTTGATGCCGGAAAGGAAGACTCTGCCCTCACCCTCGCCGATGTGCTGCAGGACGGCTTCTGCATGGAGGACAGCTGCGAAAAACAGGACGATGCCCAGCGCCTGCGCCGCCTCATCGAGGGGCTGCCCGCCCGGGAGCGGAAACTCATATTGTTAAGGTACGGTCTGGCGGGCCAGCCGCCGCTGACCCAACTGGAAACGGCAAAGCTGCTCCAAATAAGCCGGAGTTACGTTTCCCGGCTTGAAACACACGCACTGGAGCTTTTGCGGGCCGGATGGGAGCAGCCTTAGCTTCCTCTTGCATTCCTCACCGAACTGTGGTACAATACTAAGGCACACGAATCGTGTGCCTTGTCGGACAGCGCCTGCTGCGTGGTTCGGCATACGGATGCGGGTCCTGTACGATGGAGCCGCAGTGAACCAGGTCAGGTGGGGAACCAAGCAGCCTTAAGCGGCGCGCCCCGTGCGTTTCAGTCAGCCTGCATCCGTATGCCGAGTTACGCAAGGCGGGGGTCAAACCCCGTCAGCGCTGTCCGATTTTTTATTACTGACGGGAGGGAAACACCGATGTATCGCGCATTATACCGCAAATGGAGACCCCAGCGGTTTGAGGATGTCGTCGCACAGCGCGGCATCGTCACGGCGCTGCGCAATCAGGTAGCGTCGGGCCGCATAGGCCACGCCTACCTGTTTACCGGCGTGCGCGGCACGGGCAAGACCACCTGCGCGAAGATCTTCGCCAAGGCGGTCAACTGCCTCCACCCCCATAACGGCGACCCCTGCGGCGAGTGCGAGATCTGCAAGGGCATCGACAACGGCAGCATCCTCGACGTGGTGGAGATGGACGCCGCGTCCAACAACGGTGTAGACGACATCCGCGACCTGCGGGATGAGACAGCCTACACCCCCAGTGCCTGTCATTATAAGGTATACATCATCGACGAGGTACACATGCTGTCCACAGCGGCCTTCAACGCCCTGCTGAAAACGCTGGAAGAGCCGCCCGCCCACGTCATCTTCATCCTCGCCACGACCGAGATCCAGAAAGTCCCGGCCACCATCCTCTCCCGCTGCCAGCGGTACGATTTCACTCGCATCGGGCCGGAAGACATCGCCCAGCGGGTCGAGTATATCGCCGGCCAAGAGGGCTTAGAGTTGACGACCAGTGGTGCAGAGCTGATCTCCCGTCTGGCCGACGGTGCCATGCGTGACGCCCTCTCGATCCTTGACACCTGCGCCGGCGTGACCGCAAAAATCGATGCTGATGTTGTCCGCCGGATGGCGGGCGTCACCGACCGGAGCTACCTGTTCCATATTTCGGATGCTCTGGAAGCGCAGGACGGCGCAGCGGCGCTGGCGCAGCTGGCCGCACTGCGGCAGCAGTCGGTGGATGTGAAGCGTCTGACGGAAGAGCTCATCGCCCACTACCGCGCCCTGATGCTGGCGGCTCTGCCCGGCGGGCAGAGCCTGCTGTCCGGCGTTTCCCCCGAAGAGGAACAGCAGTACCTCGAAAAAGGCCCTCAGCTGGGCCAGCGGGAGGCCATCCGGGCCATCCGTACGCTGGGCAGCGCCCTTGAGCATATGACCCGGGGCAGTGACCAGCGCATCGAGCTGGAACTGGCCCTCTTCACCCTCTCGGAGCCGCCGCAGGCCGCAGCTGTCCCCGTGGCGGCAATGCCTGTGCAGGTTGCCACTCCTGCTGCACCGGCCGTTCGGCCCTTTGTTGCGGCACCGGTCCAGCCTGCGCCGCAGCCTTTCATGAGTACACCTGCTGCACCTGTGGCCGCACCGGCAGTGGAAAAGGAGCCTGCTCCCGCGCCCGCTGCAGAGCCGAAGGCCGCTGTCCCGGATATTCCAGAGTCCCCCGCGCCCGCAGACGAAGAGCTTCCACCACCGCCCGACGAGCCGCCGGTGACGGAGTCGGCCCCCCTGCCCTGGGATGAGCCGACTGCGCCGGTCACTGCGCCAGTCCCGCCCGTACCGGAAGAGAGACCGGTGGAGTCTACCGCCCCGGCAGCACCTGCCCCGGAGTACACCGCCGACCCGGCTCTCAGCCGCCCCCGCAAGGTGGCCGCAGAGGGGATCAATCCCTTCGAGCAGTGGAGCGAGGTCGTCAAGCTCTTACAGGAGAAGGACCCGATGCTTCACAGCTACCTGCGCAAATCGAAGGCGTACTTCGACGGCACACGGGTGCTCATCGACGGCGGCAAGACCTTCCGGGATTTCATCCGTGTCAACAAGGACAGCCAGCGTCTCATCAAAAAGCTCATCGCGCAGGTGTCAGGCGTCGCGGTGCCGATCGGCCCCTACGAGCCCCGCACCGCCGCAAAGCACACCTCCAATGCCGAACAGTCGCTCCATGCGCTGGAAAAGCTGGGGCTGGACGTGAGCATTGAGGACAGCGCGAAGAAAAAAAGATAAACAATAACTTTTAAGGAGAACCAATTATGAAAGCAAGAATGCCCGCAGGCTTTGGCCGCCCCGATATGAACGCCCTGATGCGTCAGGCTCAGAAGATGCAGGATGACATGAAGGCCAAGCAGGCCGAGCTGGAAGCCGCCGAGTACACCGGCAGCGCCTCCGGCGAGATGGTCACTGTCCGCATGAACGGCAAGCACGAGATCCTTGGCATCACCATCAAGCCCGAGGCCGTTGACCCCGACGACATCGAGATGCTGGAAGACCTGGTGGCCGCCGCCGTCAACGCCACCGTCAAGCAGGTGGACGAAACTGCCGAGGCCGAGATGGGCAAGCTGACCGGCGGTCTGAACATCCCCGGCCTCTAAGCGGGAGGGATACGCATGGGTTACACCGCAGCGCCGCTGGAAAAGCTTATTGAGCAGTTCAGCCAGTTCCCGGGCATCGGCCGCAAGGGCGCGACCCGGATGGCCTATCAGGTGCTGAGTATGTCGGACGCGGACGCCGCGGCACTGGCCGAGGCCATCCAGAACGCCCACACCCGGCTCCACCGCTGCCGCGTCTGTCAGAACTACACCGAGGCCGAGCTCTGCCCCATCTGTTCCAGCGCCAAGCGGGACCGCTCCACCATCTGCGTGGTCGAGACGCCCCGCGATGTGCAGGCTTTTGAGCGCACCCGGGAGTACCACGGCCTGTATCATGTCCTCCACGGCCTCATCAGCCCCATGGATGGCATCGGCGCCGAACAGCTCTCGGTGAAGGAGCTGTTGGCCCGGCTGGGCAGCGGCGAGGTGAAAGAGGTCATCATGGCCATGAACCCCACCGTCGAGGGCGAGGCCACAGCCATGTATCTGGCAAAGCTCATCAAACCTCTGGGCATCAAGACCACTCGTCTGGCCTACGGCCTGCCCGTGGGCGGCAGCCTCGAGTACACCGATGAGACGACGCTTTACCGCGCGCTCTCCGGCCGCGACGAGCTGTAAAGAGCAGATTTTATAGAACCTTAACGATTCTTTCAAAAATCGCTCTTGAAAATCCAGCAAAATGTGATATAATGACAAGACAGTAAAAGAAAGGAAAGGAGGCGCGCTTCATGGCACCTGCCAAGGAACGTCCGGCGACAAAGACCATCGCCACAAACCGCGAGGCGCGTCACGAGTATTTCGTGCTCGAAGCGCTGGAAACGGGCGTCGAGCTGAAAGGCACCGAGGTCAAGAGCCTGCGTGCCGGCGGCGTCAACCTGAAGGACAGCTGGGTCGATATTGAGGACGGCGAGCTTCTGGTCAAGGGAATGCACATCACTCCCTACGACCACGGCAACATCTTCAATCAGGACCCTCTGCGGGTGCGGCGTCTGCTGGCCCACAAGACCGAGATCCGGCGTCTGCACCAGCAGTGCAAGCTGCAGGGCTATACTCTCGTTCCCCTTTCTCTCTACTTCAAGCATGGCCGCGTCAAGATGGAAGTCGGCCTGTGCAAGGGCAAAAAGCTCTACGACAAGCGTGCCGACGCCGCCAAGCGCGACGCCAAGCGTTCCATCGACCGGGCTGTGAAGTCCAACGGCAAATTCTACTAGATCTCTTTCAGGCAGCATTCCTGCCCTGAGAACACCAAGCTTTCTGCGCATGGCAACATGCGCTTTTATGGGGGCGTAAAGGTTTCGACGGGGGGAGCGAGGCCTGGGCAGCGGGTAGCAGTGGGGGAACTGCTCTAAACTCCTCCAAAAAATTAACTGACAACAATAATTATCAGTTGCTCGCAGCCTGAGTGCTGCGCGTTCCGCCCACTCTTGTGTCGTGTGGGGCCGGGGCGTCCTTTAGACACAGCACCTGAACGGACCTAAGCTTTGCGGACCGGCAGGAACTCATGAAGCTACTGAAGCGTTAGCCTGACGACCGGCGTGACGCGGAGGGAATGTTGTAGATCGCCTGCACCCGGAGACACCTACGCTGAACTCTTTTCGGACATGGGTTCGACTCCCATCGCCTCCACCAAACGTGAGCCAGACGAACCCTCTGTGCTCCACCAAAGGGAAGAGCCTCACCGCTTTGCAGTGAGGCTCTTCCCTTTTCATCTTATAGCATCCTTATCCCATGAAATCAAGCAGCACGTCGATGTCCTGACTGATGGCGCGGAGATAGTCAGCTCCGCCGCGCCGGCCGTCATAGTTCCGGACGCGGCTGCTCATCTCCGTCAGGAGCTCTTCCTTCCGCACCAGAACGGGGTCTCCGATCCACTCGTCTTTCTCTATAAAGGCTTCCAGCTGCTCATATTCTTTTATGATACGGACGTTGGACAGGTTCTCCGGGAGGGTACGGGCATCGAACCAGTCCGGCTGCGCGTGAAAGTCCAAAGGCGGCAGCGGGTCCAGCGGCTCATCGGCGTCCCACACATAGGGATGCCGGTCATCTTCTTCCGGCGTCTTCTTGAAGCGTCCTACCCGATTCTCGGCCTTGCCGACCGTCTCATAGTGGTTGAACAGTGCCTCAGCGTCGTAACCATAGAGCTCGTAGGCGTCCGAATAGCGGTCTGCATAGTCCTTGTACTGGAACGTCTCGACGCTTTCCGTCCCCGGGGTAAGGTCAAGCCAGATGCTCACCGCCTCCGCATGGGTGGGCAGAGCTGCCATGACCGTCAGGGCCAGAACCCCCGATGTGACCGCCGCAATAAATTTTCTTCGCATGATAAAACCTCCTTTTTATGAGCGGTTCATCCCAGAATCGAGAATCTCCGCACTACAGCCAAAAGAGCCGCTGCCCGCAAAATGCGGCAGCGGCTCTTTTCAGCTTTTCAGTTCAGCCGGGTGTCAGTTCAGGACTGGCAGGCGGTGATGAGGCTCATCTTGTAGACCTCGTCGGCGTTGCAGCCACGGGACAGGTCGTTGATGGGAGCGTTCAGGCCCTGCAGGATGGGGCCGTAGGCAGCGTAGCCGCCCAGACGCTGTGCGATCTTATAGCCGATGTTGCCGGCCTCGATGCAGGGGAAGATGAAGGTGTTGGCCTGACCGGCGACCTTGCTGCCCTTGCACTTGACCTGTGCGACCTCGGGAGCAACGGCTGCGTCGAACTGCAGCTCGCCGTCAATAGCCAGCTCGGGGGCCATCTCCTGAGCCTTGATGACAGCGTCGTGGCTCAGAGCGACGGTGCCGCCCTTGCCGGAGCCCTTGGTGGAGAAGCTCAGGACAGCGACCTTCGGGTCGATGCCGAACAGCTTAGCGGTCTTAGCGGTCTCGACAGCCACCTCAGCCAGCTTGGCAGAAGCAGCCACCTTGACCTCGCCGGTAGCCTTATCGACGGTATCGGTGTAGTCGATGTTGACGGCGCAGTCGCCCATAGCGATGCGCTTCAGGCCCTCTTCGCCGCAGTCACGGTCCAGAATGAAGCAGGAGCTCACCAGATGAGCGCCCTTCTTGGTCTTGACCAGCTGCAGAGCGGGACGGATGGTGTCGGCGGTGGAGTAGGTAGCGCCGCCCAGCAGGCAGTCAGCCTTGCCCATCTTGACCAGCATGGTGCCGAAGTAGTTGGACTTCTTCAGCAGAGCAGTGCACTCCTCTGCGGTCTGCTTGCCCTTGCGCAGCTCGACCATGGTGTTGACCATCTCATCGAAGCCGGCGTAGTTCTCAGGGTCGATGATCTCAGCAGCGGAAATATCAAAATTGCCAGCAGCGGCAGCAGCCTTGCACTCTGCCTCGTTGCCGACCATAACAACTTTCAACACGCCCTCAGCCAGCAGCTTGCTTGCGGCCTCCAGGATGCGGGGGTCATTGCCCTCGGTAAAAACGATCGTCTTGGGGTTTGCCTTCAGCTGGGCTACCAGGGGTGCAAACATATCAGCCATTGTTGATTACCTCCGAAATTACTTTGCAATTATTCCGGGCATCACAGATATGCCCTTCTTTTTTATTCTAGCACAGAGTCAGAAAACTTCAAGACAAATCTTGAATTTTGTGGTATATTTTAAGGAAGAAATCGTGCGATAATTTGTTAAGAAAATGTCATTTAGTTTGTGAGAGGATACCGAGCTTATGGATTGGGAAACACTGAAAAACGACTGTCTCGCCTGTCAGCGCTGTCCGCTGCACACCACCCGGCACAACGTGGTGTTCGGGCAGGGCGTGGAGAATGCCGAGGTGCTCTTCGTGGGCGAAGGCCCCGGCCAGAGCGAGGACGAGCAGGGCCTGCCCTTCGTGGGACGCAGCGGCCAGCTGCTGGACAAATACCTCTTCGCCATCGACCTCGACCGTGCCTCCAACTGCTATATCGCCAACATCGTCAAGTGCCGCCCGCCCCAGAACCGCGACCCTCTGCCCGCCGAGAGCGAAGCCTGTATGCCCTGGCTGCGGGAGCAGTTCCGTCTGCTGCGGCCTAAGATCGTCGTCTGCCTGGGCCGCATCGCCGCCCAGCGGATGATACGCGCCGACTTTTCGGTGACGAAGGAACACGGCACCTTTATTGAGAAGAACGGCATCCTCTTCATGGGGACGTTCCACCCCGCCGCCCTGCTCCGTCAACCCCAGAACAAGCCGGAGGCTTTCAGCGACTTTGTGGCCCTGCGGGATAAAATACACGAGGTGTGCGAGCATACCTATTGATGGGGGCTAAGCCTCTCCCTTTGGGAGAGGTGTCACCGCAGGTGACGGAGAGGGCAAGCCCGGCGAGATAGGGCCTCTGCGCAGCGATGGGCAGTTTCTTTGTCAGAGCCATATTATCGCTGCACCATGCTTCTTTGTCAGCATCCTTGCCCTCTCAGGCGCTTCGCGCCAAGGCCGGGTTGCGGCTCCCTGCGTCTGCTACGCTGTCGCTTGCATCCTGCTGGCCGCTGCCCCAACAGCGACTCCCTGCTTCCGCCGCTGGCGGCGGTCGTCGCCGTTGCCCCCAAAGGGGGAGCCTTTGCCATCACACCCCTCACTTTTTCCTTCACTTTTGCATAACCTAAAAGCAAAAGTGAGGTGTTTGAGTATGAATGCTGTACGCAGCGATTCTGTTGATTTCTTTCTGGGCACCACCACCCCTGCCGGGTTCAAGGGCTATTTTGAGCCGCTTCGGCGGGAACCGGGGATGCAGATGTATCTCATCAAAAGCGGGCCGGGCTGCGGCAAATCGACGCTGATGAAGCGGCTGGCCGTCAAGGCAGAGCAGAAGGGGGAGCCTATCCAGCGCATCCACTGCGCCAGCGACCCCGACAGTCTGGACGGCGTCATCTTTCTTGACAAGCGCGCCGCCATCGTGGACGCCACCGCACCCCATGTCATGGAGCCGGACGCCCCGGGCGCAGAGGAGCAGGTGGTGAGCCTGTACCACACCCTGGACGCCGATGCCCTCCACGCCCACGCCGACGAGGTGAAGCGGCTCTTCGCCCAGAACACTGCCCTGCGCAGCCGGGCCGCGCGGTATATCGCGTCCGCCGGGAGCCTGCTGCTGGACAGCCGCCGGGCTGAGGCGTGCAGTGCCAACTTCGAGAAAGTCCGCCGCTACGTCAAGCGGCTCTGCGCCCGGACTCTCCCCCGCCTGCCCGAGGGGGCCTCGGCCAGCGAAGAGCTGCGGCTGCTGTCGGCCATCACGCCGAAAGGGCCGGTCTTCTACCGCGGCACCGTACAGGCGCTGGCCGACCGGTATGTGGTCTTCCATGACGACTACGGCGCCGTCTCCCGCCTGCTTCTCGAGCTCATCCGGGCCGAGGCGCTGGCCCGGGGCTACCACATCATCACCTGCCCCTGCGCCATGCACCCCGACGACAAGATCGACCATCTCTTCATCCCGGCCCTCCGGCTGGCTTTCCTCACCGACAACCGGTGGCACCCGGTGCAGCTGCCCGGCGTGCAGGCCGTCCGGTGTACCCGTTTCGTGGACCGGGAAAATCTGGCGGGCTACCGCGCCCGTCTCCGCTTCAACGAGCGGGCGGCAGCAGAGCTTTTGGAACAGGCCGCCGACCTGATGGCACAGGCCAAAGCCTGCCACGACGAGCTGGAGACTTACTACCGCGCCGCCGTGGACTTCGGCAAGGTGGACGAAGCTGCCGCCCAGTGCGCCGGAATGCTGGGGCTGGCGTAGTTTTTGGGAAAGTTTGTCGTGTGCGAATGCCTCTCCCTTTGGGAGAGGTGGCATCGCTTGCGATGACGGAGAGGGCAAGCACGCTGCCAAAAATACAGCTGTTGTGATAATATCTCTCTGACAAAGAAAGCACCTATCGCTGTGCGGCGACTCCATCGTGCCGGGCTTGCCCTCTCAGGCGCTCCCGCGCCAGCTCCCCCAAAGGGGGAGCCTTATACAAGATGATGCCATAAAAAAAGGAAGTGACCCGCTATGCCTGCTTTTCGCCTGCCTGTCCGCCAGCTGGTGGAATTTTTGCTCCGCACCGGCAGCATCGACAGCCGCTTTACCGGCTTCGACCGCGCCAACGAGGGCGCACGCATCCACCGCAAGCTCCAAAAGGCCGCAGGCGAGGGCTACGCCGCCGAAGTCTTCCTCTCCGGCGAACGGGAGGCGGCGGGCATCCCCTTCACCATCGAAGGCCGGGCCGACGGCATCTTCACCGACGAGGCGGGCGTGACGGTCATCGACGAGATAAAGACCACAGCCGTCCCCGCCGACGACATCGCCGAGGACATGAACCCCTGCCACTGGGCGCAGGGAATGGTCTACGGGGCGCTGTATGGCCGTCAGCAGGGGCTGGAAAAGCTGGACGTCCGGCTCACCTACTACCAGATCGACACCGACGACATCCTCCGCTTCCTGCGGCATTTCACCCTTGAAGAGCTGGAAGCGTTTTTGCAGGATCTGCTCGAGCAGTACGCCCCCTGGGCGCAGCGTCAGCTGGCGTGGAAGGAGCAGCGGGGCGTGAGCCTTTCGGCGCTGGATTTCCCCTTTCCGGTCTACCGGCCCGGGCAGAGGGCGCTGGCAGGCGAAGTCTACCGCGCCTGCACTGCCGCGCCGTCTAAAAGCGGCGTCCGGCTCTTCTGTCAGGCCCCCACCGGCATCGGCAAGACCATGAGCGTCCTCTTCCCTGCTCTGCGGGCCATCGGCACCGGCTGCGGCGAGAAGCTGTTCTACCTGACGGCCCGCAACACGACTCAGTCCGCCGCCGAGGATGCCATTGCGCGGCTGCGGGCGTCTGATCCCAGGCTGGCTCTGCGCAGCGTGACCCTGACAGCCAAGGAGAAGGTCTGCCTCCACCCGGATGCCGAGGGCCATCCCGCCTGCCTGCCGGAGCTCTGCCCCTACGCAAACGGCTACTACGACCGGGTGAACACGGCCCTGAAAGCCCTTCTGGACGACGGCACCGGCCGCTTCGACCGGGCCGCGCTGGCCGACGCCGCAAAGCAGTTCACGGTCTGCCCCTTCGAGCTGGGGCTGGATCTGAGCGAATGGTGCGACGTCATCATCGGCGACTATAACTACCTCTTCGACCCCGTAGTGCATCTGCGGCGGTTCTTCGACAGCGCGGGCGACTGGCTCTTCCTCGTGGATGAGGCCCACAATCTGCCCGAGCGGGCGCGGGCCATGTACTCGGCGCGCTTCTGCAAGAGCAGCCTCACCGAGGCAAAACGCGCCCTCGGGCGGGGCAAAAGCCCTCTCAAGACCGCTCTGAGCAAGGCCGACAAAGCCTTTTTAGAGGGACGGAAAGCGGTCTCGACCCTCGCGCCCCGCCGGGGCAGCACTGCCGCCGAAGAGGACGACAGCGGCCAGACCTCACTGCTGGGATCTGCGGAGACGCCCGCCATCGAGCTGCCCGCCGCCGACTACGCCCAGGACGGCACGGTGTTCTGCAAGGAGCTTCCCTCCGCCCTGCTGGCCCCGCTGCGGGCGCTGACGGCTCCCTTGCAGGACTGGCTGGAAGACGATCCCGACGCCGAAGCCCACGCGGCCCTGCTGGATCTCTACTTTGAGGTGCAGGACATCCTGCGGGCGTCGGAACGGTACGACGAGCATTTTGCCGCCCAGCTCACCGCCCGGGGCAGTGACCTTGAATTGCAGCTGCTCTGCCTCGACCCGTCCCCCTTCGTGGACGCAAGCCTTTCGGCAGGGCGGGCGGCGGCGCTGTTCAGCGCGACGCTGACGCCGCCGGGCTACTACCGCACCGTCCTCGGCTGTCCCGAGGCCCGGGCCGTGGCGCTGGAAAGCCCCTTCCCGGCAGGAAACCTCGGGCTCTACTGTCTGCCCTCCATCTCCACCCGCTACCGCCAGCGGGACGCCAGCATCCGGCCCATCTCGGACGCCCTCGCAGCGCTGGCATCCAGCCGGGTGGGCAACTATCTGGCCTTCTTCCCCAGCTATGCCTATCTGCGGCAGGTGTGGGAGGACTTCACCGCCCGCTACCCGGACATCGGCACACTGGTACAGGAGAGCGGCCTGGACGACGCCGGGCGGGCGGCGTTCCTCGAGCGGTTTTCGCCCTGCCCGGAGAAGACGCTTCTCGGCTTCGGGGTCATGGGCGGCATCTTCGGCGAGGGCGTGGACCTGGCGGGCGACCGGCTCATCGGCTGCGCCATCGTGGGCGTGGGCCTGCCGCAGGTGAGTCCCCGTCAGGAGATGCTGCGCCGCTACTACGACGCCCAGAACGGGGCGGGCTTCGACTACGCCTACCGCTGGCCCGGAATGAACAAAGTCCTGCAGGCCGCCGGGCGGGTCATCCGGACGCAGGAAGATAAGGGCGTGGTGCTGCTCCTCGACGACCGCTTTGCCCAGAGCGAGTACGCCCGGCTCTTCCCGAAGCATTGGAGGCATCTGGAGTATCTGCGGGATACGAAGGAGCTGAAGAAAAAATTAGCGGAATTTTGGGGGGAATAACCTCTCCGTCAGCATCCTTGCCCTCTCAGGCGCTCCGCGCCCATGCCGGGTTGCGTCTCCCAGCGTCTGCTGCGCTGCCGCTTGCATCCTGCTGGCCGCGGCCCCAACAGCTCCTCCCTGTTTCCGCCGCTGGCGGCGGTCGTCGCCGTTGCCCCCAAAGGGAGAGCCTTTTATATGGAAAAAGAGGCAGACTCGCATCTGCCTCTTTTTCCATGCACTTATCGCTTTGCTTTCGCCGTCTTTTTCCGCATGATGTCCCACGAGGGCATCTGGCTGCGCAGGGTGTCCCACGCCGTCATCTGGACGCTCGTCCGGGCGCGCAGACCCTCGAAAGCTTCATCGAGGTACTGCATCTCAGCCACAGCATGCATCGCGTGGTCGGAGACGCAGAGGCGGCCCAGCGGGGTCTTACAGAGCGCCAGGACCATGGCGTCCATCTTCCGGCGGCCGGGCGTACCGGCACGGTAGCAGTCGGTGTTCTCCCTGTCGTCCACGGGGATGTGGGCGGCTTTCAGCATCTCGCAGGCCTCCCACGCGGCGTCGAGGACCAGGTCACGCTGCTCCTTCGTCGCCTTGGAGAGGTCGCCGCTGCAGGCGTAGCAGAGATAGCAGGCCGGCAGGATGAGGGCGAGGTGGCACTTGAGCCATCCGTCCATGTCGCTGACGAAGGTCAGCTTGTACTTTGCGCCCTCGAAAGCCGTCTTGACCCGGTAGCGGAAGACGCCCGAAAGGGGCGCGGTAGCCCCGCCGATGGTCATGCCCACGCCGACGTGGGCGCTGACGACCTTATCCACATCCCGATGGCCGCCGCTGCTCTGGAAGCCGAAGGCGATCTTATCCGCCGGGCGCTGCATGGCCTGCATGACCTCCACGGCGTGGGGGTCGTTGCCCACGAAGACGAAGTATTCGCTCCTGTTCTGCTTGAGGATGGGCAGCACGTCGGGCAGCTGCCCGGCCTGCAGCGTCACGAAAACGAGGTCGTAGCAGTCGTCCGGGGCCAGCGTGTCGATGGTGGCCACCCGGTCCACCGTGGTGCGGCACTGCGCCCAGTGGCGGATGACGAGGCCCCTTTGGTCGAGCCTCTCCTTCCACTCGCCCCGCGCCAGCATGGTGACGACATTCTTTTTGTTCTGCAGCAGACGGTGGGCCAGCTCACAGCCCTGCACGCCTGCACCATAGACCAGTATCCTCATCTCTGCCTGCCTCCTTATACAGGCCCCACCCCGGGGCCGGAAGTCATCAGTGCTTCAAAAACGAGAAGAAGCCCTTCTTCTCATACGGCTTTTCCTCCGCGCCGGTCACAGTATAGCCCGTGTCGGCGATGGCAGCCTTCAGGGCCTCGATGTCCAGCGGCTGGGCCGAGACGATGACCGTCTCTCCCTTCGTGTGGGAGGAAGTCACCTTCTCCACCTGCGCAGTCTTGCGCACCACCTCGTTGACGTGGCTCTCGCACATGCCGCACATCATGCCGTCTACTTTCAGCGTCGTCTGAACCATTGGTCAGTACCTCCTAAGGATCGTTATCCACTGGGCAGACTGCACAAGCCGCCCGTGTGTTTTTCGTCATTTTGTTAGTTTTGCCTAACTTTTTATGGGAAACAAAAGGCCGTCGGCCCCGCGCACCCCTCCGCGCCCGAGGCAAAAGACCCTGTTTCTCTGTTTCCGCTTTCATCATACCACACCGGTATGGTAATTGCAAGTGCCGGTTCCTCACAGTACACGGGTGTGGTATATTTCTCCCGTCTCTACGTCTTTCCAGTAGAAGACGCCGTTTTCCAGAATCATATAGCTGTGGGGACTGTTTTCCTTCGGGATGCTCAGGGAGCCGGGGTTGAGACAGACGTTCCTCTGCCCGAACTCCGTCCACGCCGGGACGTGGGTGTGGCCGTGGAGCAGGATGTCCCCTTCGGCCAGCGGCGGCGGGTTCTTTCCATTATAGATATGCCCGTGGGTGGCATAAATGAGCTTTTCGCCCGCCGGGAGGATGCAGTAATCCGCCATCACCGGGAAATCCAGCACCATCTGGTCCACCTCGGCCTCGCAGTTGCCCCGGACGCAGCAGAGTTTGTTTTTCAGGCCGTTCAGCATCAGGATGACCTCTTTCGGCGCGTAGTCCCGGGGCAGGTCGTTCCGGGGGCCGTGGTAAAGCAGGTCGCCCAGCATCAGCAGCCGGTCAGCCCCCTCCCGCTCAAAGGCCTCCACCATCTTCTTGCAGTAATAAGCCGACCCGTGCAGGTCGGACGCGATCATCCATTTCATGGCGCTTTTCCTCCGTTTCTGTCTGGCTTTATTGTATCACGAAATGGCCGCTTGAAAAGCCTTTTGTGAAAAGTCATACTTTTCCCTTGACAATCCACCCGTTTCGTGGTATCCTATCGCAGGCCGGTCAGAAAGGCTCTTCCCGTGCTGCCCTTTCCGGCCCGCATCCCGGTGCTGTCCGGCGGCGTCCCGTAACGCCGCTTTTGCGATGCACTGTATTTCTCGGCACTTCAATAAAACCCGTGTGGATTTTTACAGCATAGATGTTTGCTACTTTTCGCCACACAATGGCCCGCTTCAAGCCGCCGTTGTGTGGCTTTTCTTGTGCGGAAATTTCAGGAAAGGAAGCTTTTGCCCCCATGAACGATACTTTTATGAAGACGAAGCCGGTGTTCCCGCTGCTGGTGTCGATGGCTCTGCCCAACGTCATCTCCATGCTGGTGAACTCGCTGTACAACATCGTGGACAGCCTCTTTGTGGCTCAGATCAACGAGCAGGCCATGACGGCCCTCTCCCTCGTGTTCCCCATCCAGAACTTCGTGAACGCCGTTGCCATCGGCTTCGGCATAGGCATCAACGCCCTTGTGGCCCTCTACCGGGGCGCAGGCGACTACGACAGGGCGGACGCCGCCGCCACCCACGGCATGACCCTCTCGGTGCTCCACGGCATCCTCTGCACGCTGGCAGCTACCGCCATCATGCCCGGCTTCCTGGCCCGGTTCACCGCCGACGGCACCATCGTCTCTATGGGCGTGACCTACTCCACCATCGTCTTCCTGTTCGCCACCGTGAACATGGCCAGCCTCGCCTTTGAGAAGCTCTTCCAGGCCGTGGGCCGGATGAAGCTCACCATGACCGCCCTCATCTCGGGCTGTGTCTGCAACATCCTGCTGGATCCCGTCCTCATCTTCGGCCTCGGCCCGGTGCCTGCCATGGGCATTGCAGGCGCGGCGCTGGCTACCGGCATCGGACAGGCCGCCACTCTCGTCATCTACCTCGTGGTCTACAGCACCACCGAGTCGCCCGTCCATCTGCGCCGGAAGGCCCTGCGGCCCGACCTCTGCCTCGAAGGCCGTCTCTACGCCATCGGTGTGCCTGCCATCCTGAACCTGGCCCTGCCCTCCCTGCTGGTCACCTTCCTCAACGGCCTGCTGGCGGCCTTCTCCGAGAGCTATGTGGTGGTGCTGGGCATCTACTATAAGCTCCAGACGTTCCTCTATCTGCCCGCCAACGGCATCGTGCAGGGAATGCGCCCCCTCATCGGCTACAACTACGGTGCAAAAGAGCACGCCCGGGTGGCAAAGCTCTACCAGCTCACCCTCGGCATGAGCGCCGTCATCATGGCGGCAGGCACCGTCATCTGTATGGCCGTTTCTGCGCCCCTCATCGGCCTGTTCTCTTCCAACCCCGATACCATTGCCATCGGCCAGACCGCCCTGCGCATCATCTGCCTCGGCTTTGTGGTGTCGGCGGTGTCCACCACCTCTTCCGGCGCGCTGGAAGGTCTGGGCAAGGGTGCGGCCTCGCTGGTCATCTCCCTCTGCCGGTACGTCATCTTCATCATGCCGCTGGCGTGGCTGCTCTGCCGCCAGCTCGGCCCCACCGGCGTCTGGCACGCCTTCTGGGTCACGGAAGTGCTGTCGGCTGTCATCGCCTTTGCGGTGTATCAGAAGAGCGTAATTAAAAAGTAAGAGAAAGCCCGATGCATCGCATCGGGCTTTCTCTGTTATCGATCTTCCGGCACCAGCGCACACACCAGCCGCACCATCCACGGCAAAAACGGCAGCCAGAGCAGGGCGCAGCAGACGTTGAAGGCGGTGTGGGCGTTGGCGATCTGCCGGGAAATGACTTCCAGCTCCGGGCCTTTGGGGGAGATAAGCTCCACCAGCCGGACGAACCAGGGCAGCAGCACCGCCGCCAGCAGGCTCCCGCTGAGGTTGAAGCAGCTGTGGGCCAGCGCGGCGCGGGTAGCGTTCTTTCCCTGCCCGATGCAGGCCAGCAGGGCCGTGACCGTCGTACCGATGTTGTCGCCCAGAAGGACCGGCACCGCCCCGGCAAGGCCCAGCACGCTGTGGATGCCGTCCGGCCCGGCCTGACGGGCCACGTTCTGCAGCAGCGCGATGGTGGCCGAACTGCTCTGCACTACCATGGTCATGCAAAGGCCCAGCAGGATGCCCAGAAGCGGCGACCCCTTCACCCGGGTCATCCAGTCGAGAAAGACCGTCTGCCCGGCCAGCGGCTGCAGCGCCCGGCCCAAAATGTCGATGCCCTCGAAAAGCAGCCCGAAGGAGAACACCGCCTCTCCCACGGCCTGCCAGCGGGGCCTGCGGGCCGCGAAGTCGAGGAGGAAGCCCAGAAACAGCACCGGGTACACCAGCGTCTGGACATCGAAGGCGATGAGCTGGGCTGTCATGGTAGTGCCGATGTTGATGCCGTAGATGACGGCCACCGCCCGGGGCAGTTCCAGCAGCCCGGCACTGACGAAGCCGATGACCATTACCGTCGCCGCAGAGCTGCTTTGGAGCACTGCCGTCACGGCCAGCCCGGTGAGGACGCCCAGCAGCGGCGTGGCCGTCAGCCGGGCCAGCAGCCGCTTCATGGCGTCGCCCGCCGCCCGCTGCAAGGCGCGGCTCATCCTGTCCATCCCGTAGAGGAACATCGCCAGCCCGCCGAACAGCGCAAAGAGCATCTGCATCCCCTGCTCCATCCGCACACCCCCTTGTCCGTCAGTGTATGAGGGGTGGACGGGCGGTATGACGGGAAGCCTTCTTCTCTGTGCGACCTCTCAGTCTCGCTTTCGCTCGACAGCTCCCCTATCGAGGGGAGGTGGCAGCGCGTTAGCGCTGACGGAGAGGTTTCTTCCAGCGGCCTGTATTTTTTATAAGGGTAAAGCGCTCCGATTCAGATCACAGCTGGCTCTTGTACAGCTCCACGATCTCCTCCACGCTGGTGTCGCGGGGGTTGCCGGGACGGCAGGCGTCCGCATAAGCGGACTCGGCGAGGAACTGGATATCCTCTTCCTTCAGGATGCCGTTCAGGTTTGCGGGGATGCCCACGTCAGCGCTCAGCTGCTTGACAGCGGCGATGGTGGCATCTGCGGCCTCGGCGTCGTTCATCTCGTCGATGCCCTTCACGCCCATGGCCTTGCCGACGGCACGATAGCGCTCACCGGCGACGGTCTTGTTGTACTCCAGACCGACGGGCAGCAGGATAGCGCAGGCCACGCCGTGGGGGGTGTCATACAGAGCGGACAGGCCGTGTGCCATGGAGTGGACGATGCCCAGACCCACATTGGAGAAGCCCATGCCGGCGATGTACTGGCCCAGAGCCATGCCCTCGCGGCCTTCCGGAGTGTTCTGGACAGCGCCGCGCAGGTTCTCACTGATGAGCTTGATGGCTTCCAGATGGAACATATCGGAGATGGTGCAGTGGCCCTTGGTGATGTAGCCCTCGATGGCGTGGGTCAGAGCATCCATACCGGTGGCGGCGGTCAGGCCCTTGGGCATGGAGGCCATCATATCGGGGTCAACCACAGCGATCTCGGGGATGTCGTTGGTATCGACGCAGACGAACTTGCGCTTCTTCTCCACGTCGGTGATGACGTAGTTGATGGTGACTTCAGCGGCAGTACCGGCGGTGGTGGGGACAGCGATGGTAAAGACGGCGTGCTTCTTGGTGGGAGCGACGCCTTCCAGAGAGCGCACATCGGCAAACTCGGGGTTGTTGATGATGATGCCGATGGCCTTTGCGGTGTCCATGGAAGAACCGCCGCCGATGGTCACGATGCAGTCAGCCTCTGCGGCCTTGAAAGCGGCCACGCCGTCCTGCACATTTGCGATGGTGGGGTTGGGCTTGATCTCGCTGTAGACGGTGTAGGCAAAGCCTGCAGCGTCCAGCAGGTCGGTGACCTTCTTGGTGACGCCGAACTTGAGAAGGTCGGGGTCAGAGCAGACGAAAGCCTTCTTGTAGCCGCGGGCGGTCAGCTCGGGAACGATGTTCTCGATGGCGCCGTGGCCATGATAAGAAATAGTATTCAGAACGATACGATCAGCCATTGGTAAAACCTCCTGATTTTGCGTCCCGCCGGGCGGCGGGCACGACTCTCTTTGCTTTTACTTTACCACTTTGTTAAAATTTATTCAATATCATTTTTTATGATTTCCACGAAATTTTTATACTTTTTTGAGTTTTTGCAGAGAAAGTGGACAGAATCAAAGGTTTGCTGACAGCAAAGCGCCCTCCGGCGCGGGCCGGAGGGCGCTTTGGATCATTCTTTACTTTCCTGCGCCCTCGCCCGCGAAGAACTCCTTCGTGAGCTTTGCCACCGTGCCGGACAGCAGGAGCAGGGCCATGAGGTTCGGGATGCTCATCAGTCCGTTGAAGGTGTCGGCGATGCTCCACAGCAGGCCCAGATCCACCGTCGCGCCCAGAATGGACACGAAGGAGTAGACCACGAGGAAGGGGCCGACCACCTTGTCGGTGTGGAACAGGAACTCGATGCACCGGGAGCCGTAGAGGCCCCAGCCGATGATGGTGGAGAACGCAAAGCTGCAGAGCGCCACCGCCGTAAAGATGGACGACCAGCCGCCGTAGGTGGCCGTAAAGCCGGAGATGGTCAGCTCTGCGCCTGCCGCACTGCCGTAGCCCACCGGCACGCCGCTGCACAGGATGACCATGGCGGTCAGGGTGCAGATGACGATGGTGTCGGCGAAGACCTCGAAGATGCCGAACATCCCCTGCTTGACCGGCTTGCGGGTATCGGCGCAGGCGTGAGCGATGGAGCCGGTGCCGAGGCCGGCCTCATTGGAGAAGATGCCGCGGGAAACGCCCTTCTGCATACTGAGGAAGATGCTGCCGATGGCACCGCCGGTGAAGGCCTGCGGGTCAAATGCACCGCCGACGATGGAGGCCAGCACCGCCGGGAAGCGCCGGTAGTTGATGACCACGACACCCAGCGCCAGCACCACATAGAACAGCGCCATGAACGGCACCAGCTTTTCGGTGACACTGCCGATGCGCTTGACGCCGCCCAGCAGCACCATGGCCACCATCATGGCCACCACCACGCCCACGACGAGGTTGACCGTGGGCAGGATGCTGTTCAGGCTGCTGCCGTAGGCCAGCAGGGCCGAGTCGATGGCTGTGACGATGGTGTTGACCTGGGTGGCGTTGCCGGTGCCAAAGACCGTCAGCACGCCGAACAGCGAGTACAGCACCGCGAGGAACTGCCACCGGCTGCCGAGGCCGTTTTTAATATAGTACATGGGGCCGCCCACCAGCTCGCCGTTTTTGTTCCGCTCGCGGAAATGCACGGCCAGCGTCACTTCGGAGAACTTGGTACACATGCCCAGCAGAGCCGAGCACCACATCCAGAACACCGCACCCGGCCCGCCGATGGCAATAGCGCCCGCCACACCGGCGATGTTGCCGGTGCCGACGGTAGCGGCCAGCGCCGTACACACTGCCTGGAACGGAGTCATCGCGCCGTCGGAGGCGTCCTTTTTGCGGAAGATGCGGCCGATGATCGTTTTGATGGCATAGGGGAATTTCCGGAGCTGCAAAAAGCCTGTCCGCACACTGAGCAGCAGGCCCACGCCGATGATGCAGACCATCGCCGGGATGCCCCAGATAAAGCTGTTGACCGCCTGATTGACGGCCGTGATGGTTTCGAGCATACTTTTACGCCTTTCTTTTTCACTTTGACACAACGAAAATTATTTTATCGTATTTTAAGCGGCCTGTCAATTTACTTTGAACGTGAAATCTGCACGTCCCGGCTGAAAGTTTGTTAAAATAGCTTCACCTTTATTTTCTCTGTTTCTTTGCCGCTTTTTTGCCCGCCAAAGCCCTACACAAACCGCGCGGGTTGTGCTATGATAAGGGTGAAATTTCGGTTTGGCACTGCCAACCGCAAGGAGATGTCATGGATGTCTGAAACATCTGCTCTGATGGATACGCTGCGGCAGGAAGGGGTCTCCCCCGATCTGCTGCGCGCTGTGGAAGAATACCGCGCCTCTCACGAGCTTTCTGAGGCCCTGCGCCCCCGCATCCCCTCCCCTGCCTTCGTCTACTACGGCAGAGAGGTGTGGGAGCAGGCGCTGGCCGCCCTGCTCTGCGGCGAAAACCTGCTGCTGGCGGGCGGCAAGGCCACCGGCAAGAACGTGCTGGCCGAAAACCTCGCCGCCGCCTTCGGACGCCCCGCGTGGGACATCTCGTTCCACGTCAATATGGACGCAGCGTCCCTCATCGGCATGGACACCTTCGAGGGCGGACAGGTCAAGTTCCGCCCCGGCCCGGTCTACCGCTGCGCCCAGAGCGGCGGCTTCGGCGTTCTGGACGAGATCAACATGGCCAAAAACGAGGCGCTGGCCGTCCTGCACGCGGTGCTGGACTTCCGCCGTGCCATCGATGTGCCGGGCTACAAGCGCATCCCGCTGGCCGAGGAGACCCGCTTCATCGCCACCATGAACTACGGCTACGCCGGCACCCGTGAGCTGAACGAGGCCCTCACCTCCCGCTTCGTGGTCATCCAGATGCCCACCATCACCGAGGAGAACCTCGAAAAGCTCCTGCGCACCCAGTTCCCCGATTTGAACAGCAAGTACGTCAGGCAGTTTGCCCTGCTCTTCCTCGATTTGCAAAAAAAGTGCGACAGCGCGGAAATTTCCACCAAAGCTCTCGACCTGCGCGGTATGCTGGACGCCCTGCGCCTGATGCGCCGGGGCGTCGCTGCCGGGGCTGCGCTGGACATGGGCATCACCAACAAAGCCTTCGACTCCTACGAACAGGGCCTCATCCGGGATGCCATTGCCGCCCGCATCCCGGCCCAGCTCACCGCCGCAAAGCTCTTCGATTAAAAAAAAGGGGCGTTTTTATGGAAGCGCAGAGCTACACCGCCGAAGAGCGGCGGGCCGCCAATCAGGTGTGGGCAGCGGCAGGAGCTTACGGCTTCGAGCCGCTGTTCCTCGCCCGGAACACCGACGGCACCATTGATTTTTACATGAACTGCGTCGTGGGGCTGGTCCACAAATACTACGGCGACGAGCTGGTGCGCAGCCTCTTTGACGCATGGGAGGGCGACATCCGGCAGGCCATGCTGGACGATTTGACCTGGCTCTACCTCGAGAGCGCGGTCTACGCGCTGGAACTGCCCCGCCGCCCGGTGCTTTCGGCCCTCCGCCGCGCCCATGCGGACTACTTTTTCGGCATCCAGTACAAGCTCTCGCGGCAGGAGTGGATGGCGAAGAACCAGCTGGTCTACTCCATGCAGGCCGCGCGCTGGCGGGCTGTGCAGGGGCGCACGCCGCCGGTCATGACTCCCTACGAAAAGGCTCTCGACGCCGCCCTCAGTCCCGAGACGCCCCCAAAGCCGGACGAGCTGAAAGCCGCGCTGCTGGCCGTCTACGCCAAATTCGAGCTGTTCAACGGCACGGTGCATCAGAAGGCCGGGCTGCATCTTCATCTGGACGGCCTGCTGGCGTCCCTCATGACCCGCACCATGCCCACCCAGATGATAAAGACCGACCGGGTGACGGTGGAGCATTCCGGCTCGGTGGACGCCTCCGGCGGCGGCATCCATGCCGACAAGCGGCTGGCCCACATCACCCTGCGCCAGCGCGCCGAGGAAGACCGCGCCTACATCGAAAGCTGCTTTGGCCGGTCGCTCTACCCGCCCGAACGGCTGCGGAAGGCCGAGCAGGAGCTTTGCACCGGGGAGCATCTGGGCTGTCACCTCTGGTTTGCGTCCGGCGTCCCCAGCCCGGAGCAGGCCCCTACCCCCGAGGCAAAGCACCTGGCCGAACAGGCCCAGCTTCAGGCTGAGCGGAACCGGACGTACTATTCGAAAAATCTCGAGCTTCACCGCAGCGTCGTGCTGCGGCTGACTGAGCAGATCCGGAACTGCATCCTCGTCCATCAGCAGCCCAACGCCCGGGTCGCCCGCAGCGGCAACCTCGACCCGGAGCGGGTCTGGCGCACCGTCATGGACGACGACCGGGTGTTCCGCTGTGCCGAGGAAGAGAACCACCCGTCCTTCACCGTTGACCTGCTGCTGGATGCTTCGGCTTCCCGCCTCCACTGTCAGGAGGTCATCGCGGCGCAGGGTTCTATCCTCGCCCAGAGCCTCGCGGCCTGCGGCATCCCGGTGCGGGTGAGCTGCTTTTCCAGCCTGCGGGGCTACACCGTCCTGCGGGTGCTCAAGGGCTTCAAGGAGAAGAGCTTACAGGGCATCTGCCAGTATTTCGCCTCGGGCTGGAACCGGGACGGTCTGGCTCTGCGGGCAGCAGGCGACCTCATCGACTTCGACCCCGGCCCCGCCGCGCGGCACCTGCTCATTCTCCTGACGGACGCCTCCCCCAACGACAGCCGCCGCATCCCGCCCTCCCCCGATGACCCGCTGGGCCGCGACTACGGCGGCAGCGCGGGCGTGGAGGACGCCGCCGCCGAGGTGCGGGCGCTGCAGCGGAAGGGTCTGCGGGTCTCCGCCGTCTTTATGGGCGAAGACGCCAGCGCCGCCGACGCCTCCCGCATCTACGGCAAGAACATGGCCCGCATCCGGGGCATGGACCAGCTGGCCCGGGCCGCAGGCCGACTCATCCAGAACGAGATACGGGAGCTGGGCGACTGAATCATAATAATGTACGGGACCGCTGTGCAGTTGTATCTGCTGCCAGCGGCCCCGTATTTTTGTTGTCACTCACAACCATCTTGTTTTGCTTTGTAGAAAAGTCAAAAAGTTTTTTGGTTTATTTGCAAACTTATAGTTGTATTCTGGCGCAATTTATGATATACTACAACCAACGAAGGGCCGCACACCTACACACCACCCCGCGCCCACAGGAAGGAGAACCGCTATGGATGCCGCACGTTATTTTGAAGAGATGCATCTTGCCATGTCCAGCCAGAAGCCTGCGTACCGCCTTGTGCTCAGCGTCAAGGTCCAAGACCTCGGAGGCGCAGACGCTTATCTCGAGCTGCGGCAGGAGCCGGTCAGCGGCAAGGCCCGGGTGTTCTATTCCACGATGGGACGTCAGAAGCTGAACTTCCAGCTCGTCCGCAAAGGGTGGCAGAGCTGCCACAACGCCTCGGGCGAGCTGACGGGGCGCTTCCCCGCCACCGCCGACGGTCTGCTGGCCCAGACGGATTTCTCCGCCTTTGTCCGGGACGACGCCCTCGACAGCGGCCGGATGGCGCGCATTCTGGACGTTCTGGCCCATACTGCCGGTGGTTGTGGAACGGTCTCCCCCTCTGCTGCCCGGGAGGGTGCGCTCATCACGGTAGAGCGGTTCGTGGGCCGTCCCGCCCATTGGAGCTATTGGAGCACCCGCGCCGCCGAGCAGCTGAACATCGCGGCCATCCTCTGCTGGCTGGGCGACTACCTCGCCGGGGCCGAGCGCCGCACCCTGCAGAGCTGCCCGGAGGCCATGCAGCTTGCCGCCGCATGGCAGGCCGCGCTTTTCGCTCCCCTGCCCCAGACGGCTCAGCGGCCTCAGCCTGTACAGTCCCGGCCCGTCCGCCGTGCTCCCGCCGTCGAGAACAAGCGCTGGCAGAGCATTCTCGCCGTGCTGGCGACGGTGTAACAGAAAGGCCTCCCGCATTGGGAGGCCCATCGCCGTATCCGGCGCGCATTCGTTCATATTTTCAGTTTCGAGAAATCGGTGCAGAGATATTCATAGAGCTTGTCAACGGCCTGAAATCCCATCTTCGCATACAGTTCCTTCGGTGTATCCTCGGAGTCAGCGTGAAGATACAGGATCTCTCCGCGCTCCTGCGCCTTTTCGGCAATATGCTTCATCAGGGTCATGGCGACGTACTGGTGCCGGAAATCCTCGTCCACCAGCAGGCCGTCCATGCAGACATACCCATCGGATGCGAAAATATAGCAATCACCCACCAGCTTCCCGCCCAGATACGCGCCGAGGTAGGTCAGCTTTTCCCGAAGGTTCCGGTTGTTCCGCACGGTAAAATCATCTCCGTACAACGGGCCGTAGTATTTCAGTTCGTGCTGTTCCAGCTGGTCTGCGTCCGGGGCCTTGATCGAGACGTCCGGGTTCGTTTTCCAGCTGCGGATGTCTGTTCCCTTCGGCAGAACCATCGTCAGGGTCTCTTCGCACTCCATGCCGAATGCATCGGCCAGCGGCTCGTACCCTTCCAGCTTGAAGAAGGTGTCTCCCCGCTCTTTCTGGTAGGCCAGCGCGGCCCGGAGCTCGTCCTCCGTGGGCTGGCCGGAATAACAGAACGCATTGTGGTCGTATTTATCGCGCAGCTCGCTGTCCTCCCGCTTGGTCAGATGCTCTGAAACGGTGTGAGACGCGGAAAACAGCCGGTAAAAGCTTTCATCGGTCTTTCTTGTAGGGTTCATTGCGCTCCTCCAAAACTTATCGCTCACTTCCACCCCCGCGCCGAGGGGTCGAGCATCTCGGCGGCAGAGTAGATGAGGGCATTGCAGATGGCCGCAGCGACATTGCTGCCGCCCTTGCGGCCCATGGCCACGATGGCCGGTACATCATGCTTTTCGCAGACGGCGAAGAGCCGCTCCTTGCTCTCCACCACGTTCACAAAGCCCACCGGCACACCGATGACCAGTGCGGGCCGCAGGCCGCTTTCGATTTGTTCTGCGATCGTCAGCAGAGCCGTGGGCGCGTTGCCGACGGCAAGGATGGCCCCGGGATGCTCCTGCGCTGCCTTTTTCATCGCTGCGACGGCCCGGGTGGTGCCAGCCTCTTTGGCGGCGGCGGCCACCTCGGGGTCAGCCATATAACAGCAGGCCGTGCCACCCAGCTTCGCCAGACCGGGCTTGGTAATGCCAGCCAGCGCCATATTCGTATCGGTCACGATGACGGCCCCGGCGTGGAGGGCCTTGACGGCCTGCTCCACCGCGCGGGGGGTGAAGCGGAGATTCCGTGCATAGTCGAAGTCGGCGGTGGTGTGGATGACCCGCTTGACCACGGCTTCGTGCTCGGGCGGCGGGGTCAGGCCCATCATTTCCAGCTCTTCGGTGATGATGTGGAAGCTCGTCCGCTCAATGTCAGCAGGTAAATGATGCTGCGGCGTCAATATTCTATCCCCTTTCGTGCTTTTATCCCCTTCTGGTAGGGGTGGCGGCGGCATTTCATCTCGGTGGAGTAGTCGGCGGCGTCCAGCATCCACTGGGGCGGCGTGTGGGCCGTCAGGACGCACTCACATCCGGCAGGCCGCTCCAGAACGGCCTTTTTTAATAGATCGACGTCCACCATATCCAGCTCTTCTGCGCTCCCGGCTTCGTCCAGTATCAGCAGGTCGGCAGGCTGTGCCATGGCGGCGGCAAGATTCTGGTTTTGCAGTTCCCGGGTCGCGGCCTTTTCCTCCGGCGTCATCTGAAAGACGAATTTCTGCCCGGCCTTGCCCCGGTAGATCTCCGCGCCAAGCTGGGCCAGAAGCGGGATCTCGCCGCTGTTCCCTCCCTTCAAAAACTGGACGATGACCACCCGCTTCCCGGACCCCAGCGCACGGAGCGCAAGACCCATAGCGGCGGTGGTCTTCCCCTTTCCGTCGCCCCAGTACAGATGCAAAAGTCCCTGTTCCATTCAGCGCTTCTCCATTCCCATCGCGGCATACACCGCGTCCATATCCAGCGCCCCGCGCACGCCGTCGGCCAGGATGTCGAACTGCTGGCGGCGGTACTCTTCCATCGGGATGAGGGCCGCGTCGGAGGGGTCGATGCCCTTCCGGCGGCAGAGCCAGCCCGCCAGCGCCTCGGTCAGCGTACCGGTGTCGAACAGACCGTGGAGGTAGGTGCCGAACACATTGCCCTGCACACAGCCCTCCCGGCCTCCGTCGGGGTAGTGGGCGAAGGGTTCGCCCTCAGCCTCGGTCACGCCGGTGTGGATCTCGTAGCCTTCCAGCTCTGCACCCGCAAAGGGGGCGGCGGCGACGGTCGCTTTGACCTGTACACGGCGCTTCTGCTCGCTGAACACGGTCCGGGTGGGCAGCAGACCCAGCCCCCGCAGAGTCTGCTGCCGGCCGCTCTCGCTGCCGGTGGGGTCGTCGAGGGTCTGGCCCAGCATCTGGTAGCCGCCGCAGACGCCCAGCACCGGCGTGCCTTTCGCGGCCAGCTTGAGCAGAGCCGTTTCCAGCCCGCACTGCCGCAGCCAGAGCAGGTCGTCCACCGTGTTTTTCGTCCCCGGCAGCAGGATGAGGTCGGGTGCGCCCAGCTCATGAGCGTTCGAAACATACCGCACGCCCAGCAGCGGGTGCTGTTCCAGCGGCATGAAGTCCGTAAAATTGGATAGATGCGGCAGACGGATGATCGCCGCATCCAGCGGCTTTTTGCCGTCCCGCATCTCGAGGCGCTGGCTCAGGGAGTCCTCGTCCTCGATGTCCACCTTCAGGTACGGTACGACGCCCACCACGGGCAGATGGGTCTTTTCTTCCAGCATCGAAAGGCCGGGACGCAGAATTTCTACGTCGCCACGGAATTTATTGATGACGAGCCCCTTGATGCGCCGGCGTTCTTTTTCTTCCAGCAGCTCCACCGTGCCGTAAAGCTGGGCGAACACGCCGCCCCGGTCGATGTCGCCCACCAGAAGCACCGGCGCGTCCACCATCTCGGCGAGGCCCATGTTCACGATGTCCTCGCTCTTGAGGTTGATCTCTGCCGGGCTGCCCGCGCCCTCGATGACAATGACGTCAGCCTCCTCGGCGAGGCTGTCATACGCCTTCAGGATGTCCGGCACCAGCTGCCGCTTCGTGCGGAAATACTCCGACGCTTTCATCTGGCCCCGCACCTCGCCGTTGACGATGACCTGACTGCCCACGTCACTGCTGGGCTTCAGGAGGATGGGGTTCATCCGCACGTCCGGCTCGACACCGGCGGCCTGCGCCTGCACCACCTGCGCCCGGCCCATCTCGAGGCCGTCTTTGGTGACAAAGCTGTTCAGAGCCATATTCTGGCTCTTGAACGGCACGGCGCGCAGGCCGTCCTGCGCAAAAATGCGGCAGAGCGCCGCGCAGAGCAGACTTTTGCCTGCACCGCTCATCGTACCCTGCACCATGATGCATTTTGCCCTGCTCATCCCAGCACCTCTTTCATAAGTTCCAGCAGCCGGGCGTTCTCGGGGGCCGTGCGCACCGCCGTGCGGTACCACTCCGGCCCGAGGCCCGGATAATTCGCGCAGCTGCGCACCTGTGTTCCCAGCGGGCGAAGCCTTTCGTTCAGGTCGGCGGGCGCGCGGAAGAGCAGATAGTTCGCCTTTCCGTCGATGACCCGCAGGCCCAGCGCCCGCAGGCCCGCCGTCAGAACGGGCCTCTGCCGGGCGATAAGGGCGCGCACCTCGTCTACATAAGCGGTTTCTTTCAGGGCCGCGACGCCTGCCGCCTGTGCCAGACTGGACACGGCCCACGGCTGGCCCGCTGTCTGCATTTTTTCCAGAAGCGTTTCGTCGCCGCAGAGGCAGTAACCCAGCCGGACGCCGGCCATGCCGTAGAGCTTGGTGAAGGCTTTCAGGATGACGAGGTTCCCACTTTCCAGCAGAGGCTTCGCGGACCACCCGTCTGCGTCGGGCAGAAAGTCCAGAAAGCACTCATCTACGGCCAGAATCGTGTGGCACTCCTCGCACCGGCACAGCAGCTTTTTCACCAGTTCGGGTGAGGCCAGCTGCCCCGTCGGGTTGTTGGGCTGGCAGAGGAACACCATGTCGATGCTCTCGTCCACGGCGTCCACGATGGCGTCCGTCGGGGCGAAATCATTCGTTTCATCGATGAAAAAGCGTTTCACTTCGCACCCCACCGTATCCAATGCAGAGGCGTACTCGGCAAAAGTTGGGGCAGTCACCAGCGCCTTATGGGGCTTTATGGCCCAGACCAGCCGGAAGATGAGGTCCGCCGCGCCGTTGCCGCAGAGGATACGCTCCTGCGGCACGCCCTCGGCCCGGCTCAGCGCCGCCCGCAGGGTACGGCAGAGGGGGTCGGGGTAGCGGTCGGCCAGAGGCAGTGCGTCCCGGATGGCCTGCGCCACCCCTTCAGGCAGACCGAGTGGGCTGACGTTCGCCGAAAAATCCAGCGCGTCGCGGCCAAAGCGTTCGCGGTAGCCCATCCAGTCACCGCCGTGGACCAGTTGTTTCATCCCAAGAACCCCCGTATCGCACATCCAAACGCCAGCGCAAACCCGCTGGCTACATACATCATCCGATCTGCCCGCAGGATATCCTCCGGCTCGATGGGCCGCAGCGGGTCGCCGATGGTGGGCTTCGGATAATATTCCCCGAAATAATAGGCCGGCCCGGCCAGCTGGACGCCCAGCGCACCGGCGCAGGCGCTCTCAGTCTGGGCGCTGTTGGGGCTGGCGTGATTGCGGCGGTCCCGCCGCCAGATACGCCACGCGCCCTTGGCGTCATTGCGGGTGAACGCCGCCGCCATGATCCAGAGCAGCGCCGCCAGACGGCTCGGGATATAGTTCGCCACATCGTCCAGCTTTGCCGCCGCACGGCCAAAATAGAGATATTTTTCGTTTTTGTAGCCCAGCATACTGTCCATGGTGTTGATGGCCTTGTAGGTCAGGGCCAGCGGCGCACCGCCCAGCAGCATATAGAGCAACGGCGCAATGACGCCGTCGCTGGCGTTCTCGGCCACGGTCTCCACCGCCGCTTTGGTCACGCCCTCAGCAGTCAGCGCTTCCGTGTCACGGCCCACGATGCGGCTCACCGCCTTCCGGGCGGCGGGCAGGCTGCCTTTTTTCAGCTCGGCATAGACATTCGTGCTCTCCTGCACCAGTCCCTTTGCGGCCAGCGCCTGCCCGCACCAGAACATCTGGACGGCAAGCCCCAGCAGCGGGTGAAGCATCGCCGCGCCCCAGCAGACAAGGCCCGTGAACAGCAGCGTCCCCACCGGCAGGCAGAACGCCACCACCGCGCCGCCCAGCAGCTCGCCCTGCGGCGTTTTGGGCAGGCGGGCGCGGAGGAATTTTTCCAGCCGGGAGATGGCTTTGCCCATGTACACCACCGGGTGGGGCAGCCATGCCGGGTCGCCGAAAATGGCGTCCAGCACGAAGCCTCCCAGCACAGCCCAGGAGGCGGTCATCATACGCCAGCCTCCGCGTCTTTCGTGTACTGCACAGTCTTCACGAGGTGGAGCTGGCGCTTCTCGGCCCAGTCGGCGGCATCCAGCACATAGCCGCCTGCGTTGGGGCCGCACCACGCATAATAACCGCGCCTGGGCAGGGCGTACCGCTCCATGGCCGCCATCTGGGTGCCGCCGTGGGCCAGGATGACCAGCAGCTCTTCGCCGTCGGCCAGCGCCTTGTCCACCAGAGCAGAGAAGGCGCTGCAGATGCGGTTCGAGAAGTCGTCCTTCCGTTCACCGTCGGGGCATTTGCTCTCGCAGTTGGCCTGCACCCACGCCTGATAATCGGCGTCGTGCTCCATCTCGACGTAGTTTTTGCCCTCGAAGCTGCCGAAGCACATCTCCTGCAGGTCCTTCACGACCACGAGCTCTGCCTCCGGGAAGAGCACCCGGGCCGTCTGGGCCGTCCGCTGCAGCGGGGTGATATAGACCACCTTCGGGTCGATGTCGGCCCGGCGCAGCTGGCTCAGGCCCTCCGCCGAGAGCGGGATGTCGCGCTGGCCCTGATAGCGCTTCTGGGCATTGTATTCGGTCAGGCCGTGACGCAGCAGATAGATCAACATTGGGGTAATTCTCCTTTCAATACCGTCGGGATGCCGCAGAACATCTGCACCACGCAGTCGGCGCGCTCTGCCAGCAGGCAGGCCAGCCGTCCGGCGGCCTCCCGCCCGGCGCGCTCCTCAGCATCCATCGGGACAACACCGCCGCCGACCTCGGTGGCGATGACAATATCATATTCCGCCAGCTCCCGGGCCAGCGTTTCGAGCTGCTCCGGGGTCTGAGTCTCGGCGGCGGCGTCCTGCACATCGGCGATGACGCTGCCCCGGAAGTTTCGCGCAAAGGTGCGCTTGCCGCTGTAGAGCGGCCCTGTGATAAACATCATTTACAGCACTCCTCCCCACTGGCTGACGGCCAGCGCCGCCAGCATCCACAGCTCGGCCCGCTGTAAAAACCACCCGGCCAGGTCGCCGGTGATGCCGCCAAACTGCTTTTTGGCCACGGAATCATAGCGCCACAGCGCCAGAAGCGCCGCCGCCGCCAGCCCGCCGCCGCCCAGCGCCGTCAGCGCCAGGATGAGCAGAGCCGACAGGCCGCAGAGGAAGCGGCGGACGGTCTGCTTGTCGGCCGCTGTGGCGAAGGTGTGGGCGAGGCCGGTGTCCTTCGCCAGCGGGAACGCCGCCACGGCAAAGCCCGACAGCGCCCGCTCCAGCACCAGCGCCAGCGTCCAGCACAGGCCCGCCCGGGGCGTGAACCGCACACTGCCGCAGAGGCCGAAGTAGGCCACAAAGTAGCAGCACAGCCGGATGACAGCAAAGGCCCCACAGTGGGAGTCTTTCAGGATCTCAAGCTTTTTTTCGCGGTCGCCGTAGCTCGAGAGGGCGTCGGAGGTGTCGGCGTAGCCGTCGAGATGGATGCCGCCGGTGACGGCCACCGGCACGAGGCAGAACGCCGCCGCCCGGGCCAGCTCCGGCAGGGGCAGGACGCCGCAGAGGCACCACAGCCCGCCGCACACCAGCCCGATGAGAGGGAAGGCGCACATGGCGTACCGCATATTTTTTTCGTTCCACTCGAACTGCGGCACCGGCAGGGCTGAAAACATCGCAAAGGCCACCGCTATGGTCTGCAAAACAGTCACAGCTTTTCTCCCCCTTTGTAGTACACCGGCAGGCCGCAGACCACCCGGCAGACGTTGTCTGCCCGGGCGGCGAAGGCGTTGTTCACCTGCGCCAGCGCCAGCAGATACTGGTCGGTGTCGCCCGCGTAGTCGGCACCGCCGCTGAACACCTCGTTCGATACGACGATAAGCTCGTCGCACCCGGCAGCGAGGCGTTCCAGCCCGGCCAAAACGGCCTCGGCGGTGTGCTTTCCTGCCCCGCCGGGGCTGTAAAGCTCGTTGGCGACGAGGTTGCCGAGGTCTTCCAGCAGGACGGTCCCCCGGCCGGGCAGAGCCAGACGGTCGAGGTGGAGCGGGCATTCCAGCGTTTCGAACTGCTTTTGCGCCCGCATTTTCCGGTGCTTTTCCACCCGGGCGGCGCACTCGGCATCCCAGACCTGCATGGTGGCGAGGTAATAGCGGGGCAGGCCGGTCTTGAGCACAAGGCTCTCGGCGCAGGCGCTTTTGCCGCTGGCCGCGCCGCCGAGCACCAGCGTCAGCATCCTTCGCCCTCCTGCGGCGTGTAGGCTTCGATGCCGCCCTCTTCAAAGGAATAACAGCCATCGTAGACGGCCAGCGCCATGTCCCACAGCGGGATAGCAGCCACCGCGCCGGTGCCTTCGCCCAGATGCAGGCCCGCCGTAATAAGGGCTTTTTTGTTCAGAGCGTCCAGCACCAGTTTTGCGGCCGGCTCGGTGGAGCAGTGGCTTGCAAAAACAGCCTTGGCCGCCGCCGGGCAGAGCCGGACAGCGCAGAGCGCCGCCACACAGCTGATAAAACCGTCGGCCAGCACCGGCACACCTTCCAGCGCACCGCCGAGGAAGACGCCGCAGAGCCCGGCAATATCGAAACCGCCCAGCTTCGCCAGCACGTCCAGTGCATCGGCAGAGTCGGGCTGATTTTTTGCGATGCCGCGATGGATGGCGTCGATCTTCCGGGCAAGACCCTCGTCCGAAAGGCCCGCGCCCCGGCCCGTCATCCCTTCGACGGGCTGGCCCAGCAGCACAGCGGCCACGGCGCTGGATGTCGTGGTGTTGCCGATGCCCATCTCACCGGTGGCCAGCAGGCCGACGCCCGCTTTCTTCTGCTCCTGCACCAGCCGGATGCCCCTGCCGATGGCCTCCACAGCCTCAGCCCTGCTCATAGCCGGGCCGAGGGTGAAGTCCGCTGTGCCGGGGGCGATGCGGCAGTCGAGGACGCCCGGGACCGGTTCGCCCGCGATGCCCATATCCACCGGCACCACCTCGCACCGGGCGGTCTGTGCCATCCGGCAGACGCTGGTGCGGCGGGCGGCGAGGTTCTCAGCCACGGCGCGGGTCACGCTGCTGTCGGTCTGGCTGACGCCCTGGGCCACCACACCGTTATCGGCGCAGAGCACCAGCACCGCCCGGCGGGAAATATCCAGCTTTGCGCTGCCGGTGAGGGCGGCGGCATCCTCGATGGTCGTTTCCAATCCGCCCAGCCCGCCCAGCGGCTTTGCAAGGCTGGCCCAGTGGGCGTGCGCCGCCGCCCGGGCGGCTTCGTCCGACGGCGTGATGGCCGCACAGAGGGCGGCGAGTTCTGTCTCAGTCATGGTCTCTCCTGTAATTTTCAGCCGCGGCGGCAAAGCGCTGCGGCAGGGGCGTACCCGCCCAGTACAAATGCGGGAAGCCCGCATAGAAATGCTCGTTTACAAATCCGCACCGCCACTCTGCGCCGCCCACCGGCTTTTTTGCCGCGAGGGCCGTGCCGTTGGCGGTGGAATCCCAGTGGTGGAATTCGTGGATGGGAAAGCTCTCCCCGGCCCGGAAGAGCATACTGTCCGAGTCTGCGCTCAGCGCGGCGTAGCCGAAGCGGACGAGACGTCCGGCATCTTTTGCTTCGCCCGGCAGAACGCCCGCCATCGGCCAGCTCTGCCCCTCGGCGTCCGTGAGGCTCTGCCCCAGATAGAGGAAGCCTCCGCACTCGGCCGCTGTGGGCAGACCGGACTCGATTTTTTGCTTTATCTCGCGCAGAAGCGAGGTATTTTCACTCAATTCTCTTGCGTGAAGTTCCGGGTAACCGCCGGGCAGATACAGCCCGCCGATGTTTTCCGGCAGAGCCGTGTCGCGGAGGGGGCTGAAAAAGACCACCTCTGCCCCGGCGTCCCGAAAGGCCTCCAGCGTCTCGGCGTAGGTAAAGCAGAACGCCTCGTCCTGCGCCACGGCAATGCGGACGCGGGCCGGAGGCTGGGGGGCTTTTTCCGGCAGGGCGGGCGGCTCCTTTTCGCAGAGGGCCAGCAGACGGGGCCAGTCGATGTGCTCCTCTGCCGCGTCGGCCAGAAGGGCCAGCTTCTGCTGTAAATTTTCCACTTCCGCCGCCGTGTAGAGGCCCAGATGGCGGGAACCGATGACGGCCTCCGGGAGTTTCGGCAGAAAGCCCAGCACCGGCAGACCCGTCTCTTTTTCCAGCATCGGAGCCAGCAGAGCGTGCATCCGGGCCGTGCAGTTGTTCAGCAGGATGCCTGCGATGTGACTGGGAGTGCGGAAGTTTACGAGCCCGTTCAGCTCTGCGGCCAGCGTCAGGCTCTGACCTTTCGGCTCCACCACCAGCAGCACCGGCAGGTCCAGCGTGTCGGCCAGATGCCACGCGCTGGCTCTGTCGCTGACGCCCCCGAGGCCGTCATAAAAGCCCATAGCCCCCTCGCACACCGCCGCACCGTGTCCGGCGGCACCCTTCGCGTAGAGGGCGCGCACCGTTTCGGACGCAGAGAAAAAGAGGTCGAGGTTGCGGCTCTCCACCCCCAGCACGGCCCGGTGGAACATGGGGTCGATGTAGTCCGGCCCGCTCTTGAAGGCGCAGGGCGCACAGCCCCGCCGCTTCAGCGCCATGAGCAGGGCGCAGGTCATGGTGGTCTTGCCGCTGCCCGAGCGGGGCGCCGCCAGCAGAAACTGTATCATGTCATTCTCCTGTGATGAGGTAGATGGGGTTCTGGGCCATCATCAGATGCAGCCCGCCCACGGCTTTTGCCCGGCTGACGGCGATCTGGCTCACCTGCACGGTCCGGCCTTTGGCCGTCAGCGCGGCCACCGCCGCCGAAAGGGTCTCGAGGGCGATGGCCGACACACAGATGCGGGCGTCGGGGTTCTTATCCAGCGCGGCGTCCACGATGGCGGCAAGGCTGCCCTTGCTGCCGCCGATGAAAACAGCGTCCGGCGCGGGCAGGTCCGAAAGCGCGGCGGGGGCAAGCCCCTCCACGAGGACGAGGTTCCGGGTCCTGAATTTTTCGCGGTTGGCTTTGATGAGCGCACATCCCTCCGGCCTGCACTCCACCGCGTAGACCCGGCCCCGGGGCGCGGCCAATGCCAGCTCCACGCTGACGCTGCCCGTCCCGGCCCCCACGTCCCACAGGATGTCTTCCGGGCGGACGGCCAGCTTCGCCAGCACAGCGGCCCGGACTTCCTGCTTGGTCATGGGAACGTCGCCCCGCTCGAAGGCTTCGTCCGGCAGGCCCGGGGCGCGGCGGGGCAGCACCTCCGCCGCCTCCACGAGAAGGACGCTCAGGCTGTTGAAGCGGCCTGCGGCCAGCTCTTTGACGCTGCCGCGGAAGAGCTTCTCTTCCGGCGTGCCGAGGCACTGGCCCACAACAGCCTGCATGTCCCCGAAGCCCTCTGCCTCCAGCTGGGCGCAGAGGGTGGCGGGGTCTTCGCTGCCGCCGGTGAGGAAGAAGGTGGGTCTGCCCTGCATACACTCGGCCACCGGGTCACAGGTGCGGCCATGGGCCGAAACAAGGTTCCACCCCTGCCACGGACGGCCCAGCGCCGCCGCCAGCAGCTGGATGCTGGAAAGGCCGGGCAGCACCCGGGCGCGGACGCCGAGGGCCTCCAGCTTTTCCATCATGGAGGACGCGCCGGAGTAAAAGCCGGTGTCGCCGCTGTAGACCAGCACGGCGTTCTCTGCGCCGGAAGTCTGCAGCAGCTCTGCCACCTCGTCGGGGCGGTAGGCGGCGGCGCGGTTCTCGGTGCAGCCGGCAGGCAGAACTGCCAGCAGACGCCGTGCGCCCAGGATGAGGTCGGCCTGCCGCAGTGCGGCCAGGCCCTGAAGGGTCAGGTTCTCCGGCCGGCCGGAGCCCATGCCGATGAGTGTCACGTTCATCTTATCATCTCCTTGCAGCGTTTCAGCACCTCGGAAGCCGTCTCGCCCTGCTCGGGCGGGCGGCGGATGACCACCAGCTGCGCCCCGGCGGCAGAGGCGGCGGCGGCTTTTTCGTCGAAGCCTCCGGCCGCGCCGCCGTCCTTTGTGACGAGCCAGCGGATATGGAACTGCTCCATCATGGCCTGATTGAGGGCAAAGCTGAAGGGACCCTGCATGGCGATGATGTTGCGGTGGGGGATATTCGCCGCCTCACAGGCCGCGATGCTTTCCAGCGTGGGCAGGACGCGGGGGTAGAGCCGCTCAGGCGGGATGGCCGCGAACTGCGCCAGCTCCTTGGCCCCGGTGGCCAATAGAAGGTTACCCTCTTCTGCGGCCAGTGCTTCTGCCGCCTGCTTTGCGCTCTCAAAGACGAGACAGTTTTCCGGCAGCGGACTGGCCGGGCGCAGCAGGCGGAGATATTCCACCCCGGCCTTCTCTGCCGCTGCTTTGATGTTTTTGGTCGCCTCCACTGCGTAGGGGTGGGTAGCGTCGATGCAGAGGGCGGCATCCCCCAAGAGCGCGGCCATCTCATCGGGCAGGAGCCGCCCGCACCGGACGGTGACGCCGGGGGTGCTCCCCTGCTCTTCCTGCCCCAGCGGGGTGGCCACGCTGACGGTGACTTCAATGCCCAGCGCCGCCAGCTGGCGGGAAAGCTCCCGCCCCTCGGTGGTGCCGCTGAAAACGACGACGTTCATCGGCGGTACCCCCTCGGCGTGACCATCCGCCCGCTCAGCGCGCGGGTGGCGGCGTTGCCCACAAAGACGGTGGTGAACATATCCACCTCGGTATCCCGGAGCTGGCTGAGAGGCAGGATGTGCTTTTCCTGCCCTTCCCGGCCAATGTTCCGCACAGAACCGCAGAGGGTGTCCGGGGCTTTGCCGTTTGCCAGCAGGATGTCCACAGCCCGGCGCAGATAATCCGGGCGGCCCTTGGAGGAGGGATTGTACAGTGCCAGCGCGAAATCGCCCTGGGCGGCGCAGGCCAGCCGCTTTTCGATGACCTCCCACGGCGTGAGGCGGTCCGACAGCGAGATGACGCAGAAATCGTGAGCCAGCGGCGCACCCAGCACGGCCCCGCCGCTGAGGGCGGCGGTCAGGCCGGGGACGACCTCCACGTTGACGTCCGGGTACTCTTCGGCCAGCTCCAACAGCGGGCTGGCCATGCCGTAGACCCCGGCGTCGCCGGAGCAGACCAGCGCCACGTCCCGGCCCGCCCGGGCGGTATCCAGCGCCCAGCGGCAGCGGTCGATCTCCCGGGTCATGCCGGTGGTGTAGCACTCTTTTTCCGGGTAGAGGGGGCGCACAAGGTCGATGTAGACCGTATAGCCGCACAACACCTCGGCCTGCTGCAAGGCGCTCTGCGCCTGCACGGTCAGAAACTGTCCGCCGCCGGGGCCAAGCCCCACGACGAACACGGTCTTTTTACTCTCACTCATTGCTCTGTCCTCCAATCGGGTGCAAAGGGGCGGACGGCCAGCGCCAGCGTCACGCCGCCGCCTGCCGTTTTGGGCAGAAGGAGCGTCCCGCCCGAGGCTTTTACCGCCGAGCGCTCACAGACGTTGTCCACGCCGGTGACACTTGCCACAAAGGCCGACGGGGTGAACTGCCCCGGCACGGCCCGCAGTTCGTCGGCCGGATAGAACGTGATGGGCCAGCCGTGGGCTTTGCAGAACGCTGCAAGCCCCGGCTCATCTTTTTTCAGGTCGATGCTGGCAGCTGTGCAGACCGCCGTCGGGCTGAGACCGGACGCGGCACAGAACGCCGCAAAGGCTTCTTCCAGCTGCTGCGCCGTCGTGCCGCGGCGGCACCCCACCCCCAGCACCCCGATGCGGGGGACGAGGTGGAGCGCCTTGCCTTGCGGCGTGAGGGTCAGGGCGAAGTCGGCGGCTTCGGGTGGGTCAGCCTTTTTCACTCCGGCGGGGGGCTCCCCCGCCACCGGCCACGGCGACCAGTACCGGACAGTCTGCCCGGCCAGCAGGGCGCCGCTGACCCGCTTGATGCGCTCCGGCTCAAGGACAGCGCAGTTCTGGGCCTTGGCCCAGAGGTCCACGGCGAAGAGGCCGTTGACGTCGGTGGCCGTCGTGATGACCGGCACCGCGCCGCAGATGCCCGCCAGCGCCCGGGCCAGCGCGTTGGCACCGCCCAGATGGCCCGACAGGAGCGGCACGGCGAAGTTCCCGCCCTCGTCCACGACCACCACCGCCGGGTCGGCGGCCTTGCTCCTGCAGTGGGGCGCGATGGCCCGCACCGCGATGCCCACAGCTCCTACAAAAATCAGGGCCTCATCCTGTGCAAAATGCTCCGCCGTCCAGCCTTTCAGGGTCACGTCTCCGCCGCAGCGGCTCACGCTGCCGGGCAAAGCTTCCGCCAGCCGATGGGCCAGCGCTTCGCCCTTTGCGGTGAAGGCCAGATATGCCCGGCTCACTGCCCGGCCTCCGTCCCCTGCCGGAACTCGGTGGTAAAGGCGGGGTCGTAAAGCTTGCTGCGCTCGTAGTTTTCGCCCAGAAAGTCGCCTACGACGATGAGGGCGGTCTTGGTGATGCCGTTTTTGCGGGTCTCCTCGGCCAGTGTGGAGACGGTGCAGCGCACCACCTTCTGCTCGGGCCAGGTGGCCTTATAGACCACAGCGGCAGGGGTATCGGGGCGGTAGCCGCCGCTCTCGAGAAGGGCCTGCCGGACTTTGTCCACCAGCCCGATGGAGAGGAAGATGACCATGGTAGCCCCGTGAGCGGCCAGCTTTGCCAGCTGTTCGGTCTCAGGAACAGGAGTGCGGCCCTCCATCCGGGTGATGATGACGGTCTGGCTCACGTTGGGCAGGGTGTACTCGGCACAGAGCGCCGCCGCCGCGCCGCAGAAGCTGGACACGCCCGGGGTGTCGTCATAAGGAATGCCGTCGGCGTCCAGTGCGTCCATCTGCTCCCGGATGGCCCCGTAGAGACAGGGGTCGCCGGTGTGGAGGCGGACCGTGGTGCCTCCGGCCTTTTCGTTGGCACGGATGGTGTCCAGCACCTGTTCCAGCGTCATTTCCGCGCTGTTGTAGATGGCACAGCCGGGCTTCGCCAGCCCCAGCAGGGCCGGGTTGACGAGACTGCCCGCGTAGATGATGCAGTCGGCATCGGCCAGCAGGGCCGCGCCCCGCCGGGTGATGAGGTCGGGCGCACCCGGCCCGGCTCCTACAAAATGGACCATATCTTACCCCTCCTTCACCAAAATCGTTGCGAAATAGCCCGCCGACCGGGCCGGGTCGTAATCGGCCAGGTCGGGCCAGACCTCCTCGTTCGGCAGGCCGCAGTTACAGACCATCGCGCTCCGGCTCAGAAGCCCGGCGTCGGCCAGCGCGGCCAGTGTCTCGGGCAGCTGACGGCCCGATTTCATCAGCACTTTCGCGCCCGGTGCGGCCAGCACCTCAGCGGCGCAGCGCCCCGGGGCGATGGTCAGCGGCTGCTCCATGCCGCCCGTCAGGGACTGGCCCAGCCGGGCCGCAGCGGCGCAGAAGCTCGTCACGCCGGGGAGCATCACGGTCTTGCAGCCCTCGGCCTCCAGGATCTCCTGCAGGTAGCCGAAGGTGGCGTAGACGGACAGGTCGCCGAGGTTGAGCATGGCGACATCCTGCCCGGCGTCGAGATATTCTTTCACGGCCCGGGCCGCCTCGATGTGGGCGGCTTTCTGCACCGCCGGGTCAAGGCTCATGGCGAAGCGCAGCGGCAGGATGGTCTTGCCGCTCAGCTCCACCGCACCTTTTGCGATGTCCAGCGCCAGCATCCCACCCTTTGGGGTCTGGGGCGCGGCGATGACCGGGCAGTTTTCGAGGCGGCGGACAGCCTGCAGGGTCATGAGCTCGGGGTCTCCCGGGCCGACGCTGACGCCGTAAAAAGTGCCTATCCGTTTTTCCATTCGTCCAGCAGCTCCTTTGCAGTTCTGGTCTGGCCCAGCGGGCCGTATTGATTCGAGAAGAGCACCGCGCCCACCCGGAACGCCCCGGCGGCGCGGCGGTCGAGGTGGAGCTGGATGGCGTCCAGCAGGCTGGACAGCACCGGTTCTCTCATCTCTGCTTCGTCTAAGATCTCCATGCAGGCGTCGGTGGTGGCCGCGTTCATCAGGGCCGCGCAGACGTCCCGGGACGCGCCGCAGAGGGCGGCGTGGGCGCAGAGCAGCTCGGTGCGGCAGTCGGCTGTGCGGGAGTGGGTGTTCATGACGCCGCCCGCCAGCTTGACCAGCTTGCCGATGTGGCCCACCAGCACCACCTGCTCGAATTTTGACGCCGCCGCCATATCCATCGTATCACCGATGAAGTTCGAGGTCTTGACCACCGGGATATTCTTTAGGGCGGGCATCTTCTCGTGGAGATAGTCGAGGCCGTAGTTGCCCGGGGCAAGGATGAGCCGCCGGGGGCTTCCGGCCCGAAGCGCCGCCTGCCCCATTTCCAGCTGAATGGTGTCGAGGATGGCCTGCTGGCTCATGGGCTCGACGATGCCGCTGGTGCCGAGGACGCTGAGGCCCCCTTCCACGCCCATGTGGGGATTGAAGGTGCGCTTCGCCGTTTCGGCCCCGCCCTCGATGGAGATGGTGACGTCAAAGCCGCCCGCGTATCCGGCAGATTCGGCCTCTTTTTCCAGCGCTTCTTTTATCATGGCCCGGGGGACGTGGTTGATGGCAGCTTCGCCCACGGGCTGGTCGAGACCGGGCTTTGTCACCCGGCCCACGCCCTCACCTCCGTGGATGCGCACCTCGCCGGACAGCTCGGGCCGGAGGGCGACACTGGCGATGACCGGCAGACCGGTGGTCACGTCCACATCGTCGCCGCCGTCCTTCCGGATGGCGCACTCGGCCCCCTCGCCGGACAGGCGGCAGAAGATAGGTTCCACCTCCACCACGATGCCCTTCGGGGTGCGGAGGGCCACCGTCTCGGGGGTGCGGCCGGTGAGCAGCAACCGTGCCGCGCCCGCCGCGCCCAGCGCCGCACAGGTGCCGGTGGTATAGCCACAGCGCAGGAGCTTCTGGCCGCTGCGGACGTAGTGCTCAAAGAGCGGGCGCTTTCCCTCCGGCGCTTTTTCTTCGCCGTAGAGGAATGCGTACTGCTCATCGGTCAGAGCATAAATTTTGCAGATGTTTTCCCGGGCAAAGGCCTTTTCCGGCGTCATGACGTCCGAGACGCCCGCCGCCGAGACGCAGACGACCTTATCGGAAATTTTCTGCGCCAGCTCCAGCTCGTGGAGGCTCAGGATGACGGCCATCTTCTTGTCCCGGGCGAGGCTTTTCAGGATGGTCAGCAATTCGGCCTTGCCCTTGATGTCGAGGAAAGACGTAGGCTCGTCCAATAATATCAGCTCCGGCTGCTGGCAGATAGCCCGGGCCAGCAGGACGCGCTGGCGCTGGCCGTCGCTGATGCGGTTGAAGTCCCGGCCCGCCAGCGCCTCGGCCCCCACGAGGGCCAGCGCGGCATGGACCTGGCGCTTATCTTCCGCCGAGAGGACGCCCAGCCGCCCCGTATAGGGGTAGCGCCCGGCGGACGCCATCTCGAAGCAGGTGGTCAGCTCGGTGCGGCGGGTGTGAGGCACCATCAGAGCCATTTTGCGGGCGCGCTCCGGGCCGGAGCAGTCTGCGAGATTTTTACCGTCCAGCAGCACAGCGCCCCCCTGGGGGGCCAGCTGAGCCGCCAGCGTCTTGAGCAGGGTGGATTTGCCCGCGCCGTTGGGGCCGATGAGGGTGAGGATGGTCCCCTTCCCGACGCCGAGTCCGATGTGTTCCATCAGGGGCGTTTTGCCGTAGCCGATGGCAAGGTCCTCGGCGCGGCAGTAGAATTTCGGATCGCTCATTCCCGGCCCTCCTGTGTCTGGCGGCGCACCAGCAGCCAGATGACCACCGGCGCACCGAAAACCGCCGTCACCGAGCTGATGGACAGCTCAGTGGGCGCGAACAGGCTGCGGGCGATGAGGTCGCAGAGCAGACAGAACGCTGCCCCGCCCAGACAGCAGCCCGGCAGGACATAAAGGGGCTTTGCGCTGCCCAGCAGGTTCTTGACCAGATGCGGCACCGCGATGCCCACAAAGGAGATGGGGCCTGCAAAGGCCGTCACGCAGGCGGAAAGCAGGCTGGACAGCAGCACGAGGGCCGTTGAGAAGGCCCGCACCGGCACGCCGACGCTCCTGGCGTAGCTCTCACCCATCTGGTAGGCCGCCATGGGCTTCGAGAGCAGGAACGCCGCCGCCAGCGCGGGCAGCACCACGCAGGCCGCTGCACCCACGTTGGCCCAGGTCATGCCGGAAAAGCTGCCCATCGACCAGTTGTGGAGATTGACGATGTTGGAGTCCTGCGCGAAAGTCACCACGATGTCGGTGACAGCCGAACAGATATAACCGATCATGATGCCGCAGATGACGAGGATGCTCATCCGCGGCACCCGCCGGGCCACCACCAGCACGAAGGCCATCGCCGCCATCGAGCCTGCAAAGGCGGCGATGATGAGGGTGGCCGAGCCGGTGAGCAGCCCCTGCTGTAAAAACACCACCATCGTCAGGGCCACCGCCAGCTTTGCGCCGCTGGACACGCCCATGACGAAGGGGCCGGCGATGGGGTTGGCGAAGAAGGTCTGCAGGAGGTAGCCCGCCGCCGAGAGGGCCGCGCCCAGCAGCACGACCATGACCGCCCGGGGCAGACGGAGCTGGAGCACGATGCCCACGGCCAGCGCATCTTCGCCCCGGCCCAGCAGAGCCGCCGCCACCGCGCCGGGCGTCAGGGACACACTGCCCCAGAACAGATTGAGTGCAAACAGCACCGCGACCCCCGCCGTGAGGGCGAGGTACGCGAGGCTGAGGCGGCGGGTGGTGGTCATGACAAAGCTCCTTTTATACGATGCGCTGTAAGAAACGGAGGGACGCCGGGTCGGGCGAGCCCTCGGTGAAGACGAGGTTCATATCCGAGATGAGGTCGGCCAGCTCCATGCTCTGCTGGAAGAGGCTCTGGGCCGTACACCAGCAGTCGCCGGACTGGACGGCCTTGAAATCTGCCAGCATCGGACATTTTTCGATGAGCTGGTCACGGGTCTCCATGACGCCCTCGATGGTGCTGTTGTAGATGAGGACATCGGCGTCCCTGGCCCGGGCGTAGAACGTCTCCAGCGGCAGCTTGATGGTGGATTGGCCCGGGCTGTCCCCCTCGAGGTCGTCGAAGATGTAGACGCCGCCGGCCATCTCCACCATCTGGGCCACATAGTCGCTGGTGCGGCGGACGGTGATGAGGTTATTCGTGGTGATGGAGAAGAAGGCCGCGGTCTTGCCGGTGTTCTCCTGTTCGAGGATGGGGGCCACCTGCTCCACCTTCTGGCGAAAGACCTCTTCCGCCATCTCAGTCTTATTCAGCAGGATGCCGTAGAGCTTGAGCCACTCCATCCGGGCCAGCGGGCCGCTCTCGTAGCTCGAGCGCTCCACGAGGACCGGCACGCCGAACTTTTCCAGCTGCTCCTTGACCTCGGGGTCGTGGAGCACCATGGTGTTCTCGATGGCGAGGGTGCAGCCGGCGGCGAGGATGCGCTCATAGTCCGGGGCGCTGTACTTGCCCGCGTAGGCGATGCGGCCCTCCTGCATGGCCTGTCTGGCCTCTTCCACATACCAGCCCTCGGCCTTCGTGCCGGAGAGGGCGATGCTGTCCAGGGCGTCCAGATGGACAAAGAGGTCCATCACCGAGGTGGAGACGAGATAAATATGATCCAGCGGCTGGCGCAGCACCACGACGTCCTCGGGCAGGTCGTCCACCTCGGCGGCCTCTTCAGGGACGACGAGGAACCGCCCGGCGTCCGGGATGTCGATCATCACATAGCCGCCCTCATAGCAGTCGGCGGAAAACTGGGCGGCATAGTCCAGCGGATAGCTGTGGTCGAACACGAGGGATGCTGTATTGGCCGGGGCGGTCTTGTGCTGCCCGCAGCCCGCAAGGGTGAGGGCGGCGGCAGGCAGGGCTTTCAGAAAATTGCGGCGTTTCATCGTCACTTTGCCTCGGTCAGGGATGCAGAGGCGAAGGTCAGCGTATACTCGATCTCATGCGGGGTGCTCATGGCGACGGTATCGCCCACCACATCCAGCGGGGTGTCGAGAGCAGTGACGGGGATCTCGAAGGTAGAGTTGCCCTCGGTGTTGGTGGGCAGATACTTTTCGCCGTCCACCAGCATATAGTCGTAGTTGGGGCTGGACCAGACGATGGTGGCGGTCATCCTGCCGTCGGCCACGGTCAGGGCCGCAGGGCTTTCCACGGTGGCGCGGCCAGAGCCGCCCTCAAGGGTCACGTCACAGGTGTAGGTACCGTCGGCAGGCGCTTCCGCCGCAGCAGGCTGGGCGTTGGCGACACGGACGGTATGGTCGTACCACTTGCCCTTGGAGCCGAGGATGGCCAGCTGGAAATCCTCGTCCAGAGCCTCCACCGGGATGTCGAAGCCGTAGACCTCATCGGACAGGCCGTCGGAGTAGGTGACGGTGTCGGTGGTGGGCTGGAGCCAGTCGGTCTCGTGGGAGGCTGCGTCCTCTGCCGTGCCGACGTAGAGGTTGACGATCTTCTTGGAGACGAGGCTGACGTGGAAGGTCATCTGACCGTCCTTCACGGTCAGAGTCCCCTTGCCGTCATTGGCCTCGTTGGCATGGAACATGGAGCTGTCGGTGTCAAAGTCGGCGGTGTAGACGCCGTCGGGCAGAGCGGCCTCTGCCGCCGGTTCGGAAGCTGCCTCGCTCACGGCGGAGGAGGCCGCAGCCTCGGAGGAAGGGGCAGAGCTGGCCGGGGTGCCGGATGCGCCGCAGCCGGTGAGAGAACCAGCCAGCACAGCACCGGCCAGCAGAAGAGCAAATTTATGGTTCAGTTTCATGATGATATACCTCGAAGTATCTATTTTACAGAAAAGATTATAACACGCAATGGCCCGAATTCAAAGCAGGCCGAAAAAGAAATTGCCCGAAAAGGCACTCCTTTCCGGGCAATGATAGAATCAGGATCAGCCGTTCAGGGAATCGACAGCGGCCTTGGTGTGTGCGACGTAGAGCTGCTGGATGTCAGCGACCTCGCCCAGACCGGCGATCTGGCAATCGACAGAGTCGAATTCGCCGGATGCCTCGAACTGGCTCTTCCAGGAATCCTCGTCGTCGCCAGCCATATCGTTGTTGGCATGGTCGCCTGCAACGACCATCAGGGGACGCAGGACGACCTTGGTGTAACCGGCGGCCTTGACAGCCTCGATGACATTCTCGCAGGCAGTCTCCTCCGGCTCGCCCTCGACGGTGCCGATGAAGACGTTCTTGTAGCCCAGAGCGTTCATCTGAGACTGCATCTGGCTGTAGCTCACCTTTGCGGTGTGGGAGGTGCCGTGGCCCATAAAGACGAAAGCGGTGCCGTCCGCAGCAGCGGCGTCCAGACTGTCGAAACCGGCGGTCTTGACGGCCTCGGCGGTGATGGCCTTGGCGACAGCTTCCTTGTCGGCGTTGATGACGGTGGCATCGCTGCCCACCTCGCCCAGCAGAGGCTCGGCGATGGCGACGGACTCGAACTTATCGCGGTAGCTGTCCACCATCTCCATCATCTCGTCGTACTCCGCGCCATGCATCAGGTGGGTGGGCTGGACGACCAGATTCTTCACGCCGTTGGCAACAGCGCGCTCCAGAGCCTGCTCCATGTTGTCGATCTTCTCGCCGTCACGGGCCTGGACATGGTTGATGATGATCTGTGCGGTGAAGGCACGGCGGACAGACCAGTCGGGATATGCGGCCTGGATGGCGTCCTCGATGCCCTTGATGTCCGCTGCGCGGCTGTTGTTGAAGGAGGTGCCGAAGCTGACGACCAGGATCTCCTTGTCGCCGATGTTGTCCTGGTTGCGGGCGTCGTCCTTAGAGGCGTCACCGGTGTCGCGGCCAAAGTAATCGGGGTCAGCCTCTTCACCCTCGACCAGCTCCTTCTGGGCGTCGGTCAGCGCGTCCCATGCGGCCTTGGCGGCCTCGCACTGGGCGTCGGTGTTCTCGTTGCGCTCCTGCACATAGATGGCGTCGATGAGGTCTGCCACATTCTTTGCTGCCACTTCATCTGCCTCCTCGCTGCTCACTCCGCTGGCGGCGGCAGAGCTTGCGGCGGTGCTGCTGGCGGCGGTGGAAGAAGATGCACCGCAGCCGGTGAGGACACCGGCACACAGGGCCAGTGCGGCGGCAGCGGCGGTGAGGCGCTGCCAGTTCTTGTTGGTTGCCTTACGCATTGTTTGAGTCCTTTCTGTTGTGTGGAATGTACGTTTCCGATAGAAAGGGTACGAAACGGGGGCCAGCTCAAACGAAAAAAGAGCCTTTTCACCGCGCGGAAGGCACAGCAAAAAGACCCTTTGAATGTTCGGGCTTTTTGGTACGACCAATTCCTCGTGATCCGGAGCCGGACGCTCCTGTACCAACAGCGGGCAGGTTTCCTGACTGAAAGCTCACCGCCCGCTGCCGCCTTCCCAGAGGCAAAGCCTCCAGTGACCGGCGCTGAGCGCCAAGGCAGCGGACTCCCTTATCACAGTGACGAGATCGCGCGGGACTCGCACCCGCTTCCCTTTTACCCTCCCGGCCGGGGACGAGACCCCGGCGGCAGGCACCTGCTGTTTTCTATTCAGACGAGGTGAAGTATACCACACTCCGCCCTAAAATGCAATATCTCAGCCCTCCTGCGGCACGGTCCAGACCATGCCCAGCGCTTCGAGCTTCGCGATGCGCTCCGCCGTCAGCTTTTTCTCGGCACAGGCGTAGTTTTCGCGCATCCGGCGGACCCAGTCGCCAAGGCAGAAGCCGTCTTCGGTCTTATAGTTCACCGGCACCAGCAGATTGCCGTGGGCGGCGCAGTACTCTTCGGCACGGCGGAACGCCCCGGCCCACTTAGCCTCCCGGGCGTCCCACTGCATCCCGATGGCATCCAGCAGAGCGATATGCTCCGGCGTCACCTGGAACGAGCCGGGCCGGGCCTTGCGGGCAGCCCGGAGGTTCGAGATCCAGACGCCCAGACGGAAGCCGTTCTCGTCCACGTATCCGGCAGGCACGAGGAGGCTGCCCTTCTTCTCGGCGTAGAGCCTGGCGCTCTGGTAGTTGTCCAGCCAGTTCTGCTCCCGCACGCTGTACGCGGGCGGCACCGGGGCGCTGAGGCGTCGGCCTTTTTCGCCCTTGAACAGCTCTTTCAGGGCCGCGCGGCGCTCGGCGGAGAGCTTTTTGCCCTCCCGCAGCATCTGCTTCTGACGGGACAGCCAGCTGCCCAGCCAGATGCCGTCCTCCGTCCGGTACTGGGCCGGAACGGCCAGACTGCCGTGCTCCTTTTTGTATTCCACGGCCAGCTCGTAGCGGTGCTGCCACGAGTCGGTCTTTTCCCAGTTCATGCCCAGCTCGTCCAGCAGAGCTTTCCGCTCCGGCGTCACCCGGGCACTGCTGCGCTCGGGGTTCTGCCATGCGTACCGCTGGCGGGACACCCACTTGCCCAGCAGAATGCCGTCTTCGTCGGTGTACTCGGTGGGGACGTCGAGATTCCCGTGGGCGGCGTGGTACTTCACGGCGGCCTCGTAGGCGGTCTGCCACTTGCGGTCGTTCCGGTTCGTCCAGTCCACTCCCAGCGCTTCCAGCTTTTCGATCTGGGCGTCGGTCAGCACACCTTCTTTATAAGCGGCACGCTGACTGCCCAGCCAGACGCCCAGCGCCATGCCGTCCGGCGTGACATACTTGACGGGAATTTCCAGCGTGTGATTTTCCAGATAATACTGGACGGCGGCGGCATAGCTCTTCTCCCAGAGGATGCTGCCGGTGTCCCACACCATGCCCAGTGCCTCGAGGCGCTCGACGCGGTCTGGCGGCAGGTTCCCGCTCAGATAGCGCTGGCGGTTGTAGACGATCCACTCGCCCAGCGCAAAGCCGTCCTTATCCTTATAATGGACCGGCACCAGCAGGTCGCTGTGGCTGCCGCGGTACCGCCGGGCCGAAGCACAGCCGTTCTCCCACGCCAGCTCGAGCCGCTTTTTCCAGTTCATGCCGATCTTGTCCAGCCGGGCGGCCTGCTCGGCGGTGAGGCGGCCCTTTTTCTTTCCGGCCCGGACAAGGCGCTGGTTTTCCAGCCAGCGGCCCACGGCCACGCCCCCAAAGCGGTAGGAGCGAGGCACGTCCAGCGTCTTTCCCTCTGCCGTCATCTGCTTTGCGGCGGCATAATAGCGCTCCCAGTCGGAATCCAGCGCGCGGCGGAGCTGCCGGTAAGCCCGGCGGCAGGCAGAGAGGGGCTCTTCCAGCGGGAAGGCTTCTGCCCCCGCCGCGCTGCACTCCTTCCGCAGCTGCTGCACACAGGTCAGCGCCTCAAAGGCCGCGCTCAGCTCTGCCACCGGCACACTGCCGCAGGCTGCAAGGGCGCGTGCCAGCATCTGCCGGTATGCGGCCGGTCCAGCGCTGCGGCGCACCAGCACCACGCCCGAGATCCCAGCCAGAGGAACCTGCACCGCCGGGCCGTTGGCACAGACCAGCAGCCGGAGGGTGGCCGCTTCGTCGGCCGCAAAGCCTTCTGCATCCTTATAAATATGTGTTCCTGCACCAAACAGCTTCTCGGCCTGCTCTGCGGTCTGCGCCGCCGCTGCATCATCCTCGCAGAGGACAAGATACCGCCCGGCAGCATCCGGGAGCCACTGCGCCAGCAGCTGTTCCACCGGCGGAAGCTTCTCTACGGCGAGGCTCAGAGCCTGATATTTCTCGGCGTTGGGGTCAGGGCAGCCCGGCAGATGGAGGTTCTTCACCTCAGCACGGAGGCGGGCCATCGCATCTTCCAGCGGCCAGAGCAGAGCCGTATAGGAGGCCGGTATGGGCAGCAAGCCCTCGGCCATCGCCCCGCCCAGCGCCAGCGGCTCCACGATGGCGTCGGCCAGCATCTCCTCGGCGGCGCGGCAGCTGTCGCCCGGGGCGTCCGGCTCCCCCAGAGCCAGCAGCTTTGCCCCCGGGCAGAGGCGGAACAGGGGCTGGACACAGTCGGTCCAGTCCTTTGCGCTCATCTCCCTCCAGCCGTCCAGCACCAGCAGGCCGGGCCGGAACTCAGCCAGCGCCACCCAGCCCAGAGCATTCTGCACGGCCAGCTGCTCGCAGCTCATCAGCCGCACCCGGCCGCCCAGCGTCCGGCCCAGCCGCTTTGTCAGGGCGCGGCGCAACTCCAGACGGGCAGCGCAGGACACCACCCAGAGCACGCGCATCTCGGGGTGGGCGTCCAGCAGCTCCCACACGATGCAGCCCTTGCCCGTACCCGCCGGGCGCACCAGCGCAGCACAGTTTTTCTGCTGCAGTCCAGCCTCCGCTGCACGGCAGGCTGTTTTATTTGAATCATCTACCAAAATCGACATATCTTATCCTTTCTGCCCCTTCCGAGGGTTCAGAAATTCGCTTTTTCTGCAAAAAAGAAACGCGCCTGCGCAAAGCTGGCTTTCCTGCCTGCGCTGCGCCTGCGTTTTTCTGCAAAAATGTTACTTTCATGCTCTATTTTTATCATAAAAGTTTATTTCTTGTCAAGATGATTTGCGCAGATTTTTCCAAATAATTTTACATTCCCTTTTTCCGGAAATTCCGGGACCGTTCCCTGCTGGCCGTTGACGGCGGGGACAGTTGGTGGTAGACTTTTTTCATCGGCTCCCCTTTTGGCGGGAGACTCCCCTATTTATGATATGTGAGGTAATCGATATGAACATCATCCGCACCGAAAAAGCTCCCGGCGCCATCGGCCCCTACTCTCAGGGCTACACCGTGGGCGGTCTCGTCTTCACCTCCGGCCAGATCCCGGTAGACCCCGCCACCGGCGCAGTCGCCGAGGGCATCGCCGCACAGGCTGACCAGAGCTGCCGCAATGTGGGCGCTATCCTCGAAGCTGCCGGCGTAGGCTTTGACAAGGTGGTCAAGACCACCTGCTTCCTGGCCGACATCGCCGACTTTGCCGCTTTCAACGAGGTGTACGCCAGGTATTTCACCTCCAAGCCCGCCCGCAGCTGCGTGGCCGTGAAAGACCTGCCCAAGGGCGTGCTCTGCGAGATCGAAGCCATCGCTGAGGCCTAAGCCGCCTTTTCGGCACAAAGAGGGGCCGTCTGCACTCCATTCCGGGTGCGGACGGCCCCTTTTGTCTGTCTTCGATTCCAGTTTTTCATGCCGGCCAATTTTCCCAGCCGGAGAAATTGACTTCGTTTTTCGCTTTTGTTACAATAGAATCGAACTGTTGTAAAAGATTTCCGGTCAAATTTGAAAGAGAGGTCCCTGCCCATGTCCAATTCCCGTGTTGAAAGCCACAGCCGCGCCGAATTGCGCAACAAGATCATCAGCGCAGCCACCCTGCTCGAGATCCTGTTGTCCGGCCTCGTCCTCATCGGCCTGCTGCTGTCGATGGTGCCGCTGCTGCAGTGGATGCCCGGCCTGCTGTTCGACGGCAACGACGTCGAGGTGAGCATCTTCTTACAGCGGGCGCTGGACATCGTCATCGGCATCGAGTTTATCAAGATGCTGGCCAAGCACAGCCCCGGTTCCAGCCTCGAAGTGCTGCTCTACGCCATCGCCCGCCACATGGTGGTGGGTCACGAATCCGCACTGGAGAACCTGCTGAGCGTGGGCGCCATCGCCCTCATCTTCATCGTGCGGAAGTTCTTCTTCGTGCCGGCCTTCGGCGCTCATCTGCCCGACGGCCACCCCGCACCCGACCTTTCCCCCAGCCAGAGCGGCATCCCGTCAGAGGAATTCGCCTCCCGGCTGCGCAAGCACCTGCATCATGACGACACCGACACGGAGCTTGAAGTCGCCATCGAAGACCCCAAGTACGAGGACAACACCGACACGCTGCTGGAAGCAGACCCGAAATGAGCCTGACAATGTAAAATGCCCCGCAGGACGCTCGTCGAGAGCTGCCTGCGGGGCATCTTTTTATGCTTAGCTGTTCTTGTGCTTCTGGCCGAAACGGTACTCCTTGCCGTCCCGGATGCGCTGGATGTTGGAACGGTGCATCCAGATGACCATGCCGCCCATGATGGCAGCGCCGACGGTGCAGACCACCACGTCCCGGGTCGGCAGGCCGCGCATGAGGCTGTACACCAGCGTCAGCACCGGGTAGGCTGCTGCCATGGTGATGCTGCCCAGCGACACCATGCCGGTGGGGACCAGGCAGACGAGGAAGATGAGTGCCAGCACCGGCAGCAGCACCGGCTGGACTGCCAGAATGGCACCGGCAGCCACCAGCACGCCCTTGCCGCCCTTGAAGCCGAAGTAGATGGGCTTGGAGTGGCCCACCACGGCGAGGATGGCGGCGAGGTAGACGCCCAGATAGGGCGAGACGGCAGCATCGGCGGGCAGATGGCCGAACAGCCACCGGCCAAGGCAGACGGCCACGACGCCCTTGAGCACATCGCCCACCGCCGTGAGGGCAGCGGCTTTCTTGCCGAAGGTGCGCAGCATATTGGTCATACCGGCAGCACCCGAGCCGTGGGTGCGGACGTCGTCATGGTACAGGTATTTGCTGACGAGGATGCCGGTGTCCACGCTGCCCAGCAGATAGGCTTCGGCAGCGACCGCCAGCACAATGAGAAATGCGGTCATCGAACCAGTCTCCCTTCCTTATACGTCCTTCGCGCCCACCTCGCCGGAGCCGCGCTCACGCACGACAAGGCGAATGGGGGTGTGCTCCAGACCGAAGTTCTCGCGGATCTGGTTGATGATATACCGCTGATAACTGAAGTGGAACAGGTGCTTTGCGTTGACGAAGGCCACGAACGTCGGCGGACGGGTGGAAGCCTGGGTCAGGTAGAAGATCTTCAGGCGGCGGCCCTTGTCGCTGGGCGGCTGCATCCGAGCGGTGGCACGGGCCAGCATCTCATTCAGCACACCGGTGGGCACACGGGCGCCGTTCTGGCTGTCCACATCGCGGATGAGCTGCATCAGCTTGTTGACGTTGTAGCCGGTCTGGGCCGAGATGAAGATGATGGGAGCATAGCCCATGAAGCTGAAGCACTCGGCATAGCCCCGGCGCTGCAGTTCCATGGTGTTGGTCTCCTTGCCCTCCACGGCGTCCCACTTGTTGACGACGATGATGCAGGCTTTGCCCTGGTCGTGGGCGTAACCGGCCACCTTGCTGTCCTGCTCAGTGAAGCCGACGGTGGCGTCCACGAGGATGAGGGCCACGCGGCTGCGCTCGACAGCGGCCAGTGCGCGGACGACCATGTAGCGCTCGAGGCCGTCGGTGATGTTGCTGCGCTTGCGCAGACCGGCGGTATCGGTAAAGATAAACTTGCCGTAGGCGTTGTCCACCGGGGTGTCGATGGCATCACGGGTGGTGCCGGCCTCGTTGGCCACGATCATGCGGTTCTCGCCCAGAATGCGGTTGGTCAGGCTGGACTTGCCCACGTTGGGGCGGCCGATGATGGCGACGGGGATGCGGTCTTCCTCCACGACGGTCTCACTGAAATCGAGGTGGGCGCAGACGGCGTCCAGCAGGTCGCCGGTGCCGTGGCCGTGGACGGACGAGATGGGCATGACTTCGTCGAAGCCGAGGTTATAGAACTCGTAGAGCTCCATGGGGGTCTCGCCCACATTGTCGCATTTGTTGACAGCGAGGATGATGGGCTTGTGGCTGCGGCGCAGCATATGGGCCACGTCCTCGTCGGCGGCGGTCAGGCCGTTGCGCACGTCCACCACCATGATGATGCAGTCGGCGGTGTCGATGGCGATCTGGGCCTGCTCGCGCATGTGGGCCAGAATGCCCTCGGTGGCCTTGGGCTCGATGCCGCCGGTATCCACCAGCAGGAACTCGTGGCCGCTCCACTCGCAGTTGGCGAAGATGCGGTCGCGGGTGATGCCCGGGGTATCCTCCACGATGGCCAGACGCTGGCCGCAGAGCTTATTGAACAGGGTGGACTTGCCCACGTTGGGGCGGCCCACCACAGCAACGATCGGTTTGCTCATAGGGGGTTCCTCCTTTCACAAAAGGGGTAAAATTACGGTCTTCTCCGGCGGGCGATATGGAGGCCGCTGCGCAGCAGGGCCTTGGCCTCGTCGCCGCCGCCGGTGGGCAGGACTTCCACCTTTACGCCGAGCCGCTGGCCCAGCTGCTCGATGGTCATATCATCGAGGAAGGTGTCTTTCTCCTCCCGCAGCATCACGGCAGGCACGCCCAGGGTGCCGCTGGACAGCCGGCCCTCGCACTGGGCGATGATGTCCGTCGCCGTGACGAGGCCCGCCACGCCGACGTTGCCGCCGAAGAAGTTGTTTTTGATGGGATGCACTTTTACTTCTATCATGGGGTACTGGCGGTGGAGCTCGTCCATCATCTCGGTGATGAGGGACGCGGCCATGGTGCCGGTGACGACATCCATCTTTTTGGTGCCATAGATGCGGTGGGGCTTTTCCAGCTCGGCCAGAAATTCCTCCCGGAAGAGGCTCATCATGCCCACGCCGTTTTCCAGCTGGTCGTAGTCCTCATAGAACTCCGGCTCCGGGATGGGGCGGCCGGCCTTGAGGTACCACTCATCGCTGGGGTAGATGATGCGCTTGCCGTGGCGGCGCTTGCACTCGTCGCCGAACTCTTCCATGATGTCGATGACGGCAGCGCTGGTCTCGGCGTCGTAGGGCGTCTGCTTGAAGAGGTTCTGGCGGTAGTCCGTCACGCCGCAGGGGACTGCCGCCACGCTCTGCACCATCGGGGTCAGCTCCAGCAGGTCGGTGAGGGTGCGGCGCAGCTCGTCGCCGTCGTTGATGCCCCGGCAGAGCACCAGCTGGCAGTTGACGGCGATGCCGCCCTCCACCAGGCGGGGCAGGTACTTCAGCACCTCGCCGCCCCGTTTATTCGCCAGCATCCGCACGCGGAGCTGGGGATTGGTGGTGTGGACCGAGATGTTGATGGGCGAGATATGCATCTTGATGATGCGGTCGATCTCGTGGTCCTGCATGTTGGTCATGGTGATATAGTTGCCGAACAAAAAGGACAGGCGCTCGTCGTCGTCCTTGAAGTAAAGGCTCTCGCGCATTCCCGGGGGCAGCTGGTCGATGAAGCAGAACATGCAGTGGTTGGAGCAGGAGTGCTTCTGGTCGCCCAGATAGGTGGAGAAGTCGCAGCCGAAGGGGCCGCGCTCTTCCCGCCGGACATCCCACTCCCGGATGCCGTCCGCCACTCTCGCTTTGAGGTGGAAGCTCTTGCTGTCGGTATAAAAATCATAGTCCAGCGTGTCGTTCAGCTCGTTGCCGTCCACGCTCAGCAGCTCGTCGCCGCCGGCGAGGCCGAGGGCTTCCGCCTCGCTGCCCGCGTCCACGCGGTCGATTTTAATAGACACTTTCACTTCACCTGCTTTCCGGTAGGTTCGCCTTCGTACAACCTCTCAGTCGGGCTTGCGTCCGCCAGCTCCCCTAGTAGGGGAGCCTCTGGCGTATCCAGCAAGCTTCACCCGGCTGCCAAAGCCTCCCCTAGTAGGGGCAGTGGCATCCCGAAGGGATGACGGAGAGGTTTCATCCGTTCCATAAACAGCAAGAAGGGGAAGGCATTGCGCCCTCCCCTTCTGTACATAACACCAATGTGCCACCAATTCTGCGCAAATTAGCCCTTCTTGATGACTTCCTCGCCCTTGTAGTAACCGCAGTTGCCACATGCCTGGTGGGGGAGCTTCAGAGAGCCGCAGTTGCTGCACTTGACCAGTGCGGGGGCCTCCAGCTTCCAAACATTGCTGCGACGCTTGTCGCGGCGGGCCTTGGAAAGATGTCTCTTAGGTACTGCCATATTTTTGCACCTCCTTGATGGGTTTCTCAGTTCAGCAGTGATTTGAGTATCGCTAGCCTTGCGTCTGCGGGTTCGGCCTCAGCTTCTGCCGGAGGGCAGGTACATTCGGCCATCTTCTTCCCGCACCGGGGACACAAGCCCGGGCAGTCAGCGCTGCAAAGCAGCACCGTCGGTATCTGGAACATGAATTCCTGACAGAGCCATTCGTCCACATCCAGATGTCCTTTTTCGTTGAGGGGCAGGTCGAAATCCGGGTCATCCAGATCGCGCTCCCTGACCGTCCACTCTGCTTGCACCGTCTCTTCCCGTTCGACGGGGTCGAGGCAGCGGGCGCACTCTCCGTGCACCAATGCGTTTGCCCGCAGCGTCATCCGGATCTCCTCGCCATCCGGCACCGCCTCAAAGCGGGCCGTCACAGGCTGCTCGATCCTTGCACCGGCAAAATCCTTTGCAGACAAATCACACTGAAACTCTGCGGCGTAAGGCTTCGTGCCGGATACGATAAACTTTCTCAGGTCAAATTGCATAGTACACCTCATAAAAGGCTGCTTTGTTAGTATAGCGCCAACACAGCCCTTTGTCAACACCAAAACAGGCAGAAAACCGAAAAAATTTCAAATTCTCCGGTTTCCTGCCTGTCTGGGATGCTTCAAATCAGAAATTTCAGAGTTATTTTACAGGTACTTCTTCACATCGTGGGGCAGAGCAGCCTCATCAGCGCTGACAGTGACGGTGACCTTGATGGAGTCGCCGGCGGCAGCAGCGATCTCGTCCAGAACGACGCCCAGACGGTTGATGTCGTGATCCAGCACCTTCAGGATGCCGTCGATGTACAGGTCAGTGATGTCATAATTGCTTGCCAGCAGGCCGGCCACGAAGCCGTACAGCATCTCGCCGCCGGCGATCTTGTACTCGTCCAGGTCGATGAGACGGGCGGCGTTGGGGACCTCATAGGTCAGCTTCATGCCCTTCTCGACGACAACGACGTTGCCCTTGGAGGTCTTGACCGAATCATTGATCATGTCGATCATAGCCTTGGTCTTACCGGAGCCTTTGGTGCCAACAATCAGTTTAATCATAGTTCTGTCCTCCTGTATTTTCCACGCCTCACGGCGGGAGATCGTTTTTTGTTCCGCTTGCTCTTACTTCAGCTTCGCTTCCAGCTCGGCGGTCAGGTTCTCATAACCCGGCTTGCCCAGCAGAGCGAACATATTCTTCTTATAGCTCTCGACGCCCGGCTGGTTGAAGGGGTTGACGCTCAGCAGGTAGCCGCTGCAGGCGCAGGCACGCCAGAAGAAGTAGATGAGGTAGCCCACATTATAAGCGGACAGGTCGTCCACCTCGATGACCACCTCCGGCACGCCGCCGTCGGTGTGGGCGAGGATAGTGCCTTCCATAGCCTTGCGGTTGACCACGCTCATGTTCTGGTCAGCCAGGAAGTTCAGGCCGTCGAAGTTGCCCTCCAGCTTGTCGATGAAGAGGTCCTGTGCGGGCTTCTTGACATCCACGATGGTCTCGAACATGGTGCGGGAGCCTTCCTGGATGAACTGACCCATGGAGTGCAGGTCGGTGGAGAAGATGCAGCTTGCGGGGAACAGACCCTTGTTGTCCTTGCCCTCGCTCTCACCGAACAGCTGCTTGTACCACTCGTTCATGAGGGTGAAGTTCGGCTCATAGCACTCGAGGATCTCGATGCTCTTGCCCTTGCGGTACAGGATGTTGCGGATGGCCGCATACTTGTAGGCGTCGTTGTCGGGGCTGAGCACGGAGAAGCGCTCCATCGCGTCGGCTGCGCCCTTCATGACGTCGTCGATGCTGATACCAGCAGCAGCGATGGGCAGCAGGCCCACAGCGGAAAGGACGGAGTAGCGGCCGCCGACATCGTCGGGGACGACGAAGGTGGGCCAGCCCTGGGCGTCAGCCAGCTGCTTGAGGGTGCCCTTGGCGCGGTCGGTGGTGGCGTAGATGCGCTTGTTGGCCTCTTCCACGCCCATCTCGTCTTCCAGCAGCCTGCGCAGCACACGGAAGGCCAGAGAGGTCTCGGTGGTGGTGCCTGACTTGGAGATGACGTTGATGGAGAAGCGCTTGCCCTTGCACAGCGCGATGATGTCATTCAGATAGGTGGGGCTGATGCTGTTGCCGCAGAAGTAGATCTTCAGGCCGTTGTCCAGCTCGTTGTGGTACATCCCCTTGACGGCCTCGATGACGGCACGTGCGCCCAGATAGCTGCCGCCGATGCCGGCGACCACCAGAACGTCGGAATCCTCACGGATCTTGGCAGCAGCTGCCTTGATGCGCTCGAACTCTTCCTTATCATAATCACGGGGCAGATACATCCAGCCCAGGAAGTCGCTGCCGGGGCCGTTCTTGGCTTCCAGCGTCTTGTGCGCGGCCTCTACCTGGGGGTAGATGGCCTTGTATTCCTCTTCGTTGATGAAACTGGAGAGGTGCTTTGTATTCAGAGCGAGACTCATTCTATCAAAACCTCCAAAACATTTTACGGGCTCTTTGCCCGGCGAGGGTTTTTCTTGGTATAAGTGTACCGTTCCCGCCGGGCAAAGTCAAGGCCAAAATCCTCGCTTTTCATACAATTTTAATAGTGTTGTTTTGTATGCTCTTACATCTTTTATACAAACGTCCAAGCCATTCTTTGCCCTCGCTGACCGTTTTTGACCGGTAGTGCGCAGTTTTCGGTCATGCCGCGCCGGTGAGGCTCTGCCACAGCAGGCCGATGGCATCCCGGACGGTCATCCTCGGCGCATCAGCGGCAGCACGCACTTCGTACTCTTCCAGAAGCGCTTCGCCCTGATAGACGGCGGCTTTGCCCAGCGTCTGGCCCTGCTCCACCGGGGCTTCCAGTTCCTCGGGCAGGGTCAGCTCGGTATGCAGGGACGCCCCGCTCCCCTTTTCCACCAGCACCGTCTCCGGCAGGGCCGAGTAATCCAGCGGGACGCTGCCCGCCGCGCTGCCTTTGACCGTGATCTGGAGCGGCTGTGCCTCGAGTTTTGGCAGCGGCGCGGCCTCATAGGCCCCGAAACCATAGTCCAGCAGGGTCGTGGCGGCGTCGAAGCGGTCGGCGCTGGACGGTGCGCCCAAGATCACCGCAATAAGGGAAAGGCCGTTCCGGGTGGCGCTGGCCGAGATGCAGACGCCTGCGCCGCCGGTGGTGCCGGTCTTGAGGCCGGTGATCCCCTCATACCGGCGGAGGAGCTTATTCGTATTGATCAGCTGGGTCGCCCCGCCCCGGAGGGTATCCGTCCAGATGCCGGTGTAGTGCAGCACCTCGGGGCAGGTGTTCAGGATGGTGCGGCTCATGGCGGCCACGTCCCGGGCCGTGGAGAGATGGCCTTCGGCGTCCAGCCCGCAGGCGTTGCGGAAAGACGTCTGTTCCATCCCCAGCGAGGCGGCCCGGGCATTCATCTGCTCCACGAAGGCCGGCTCACTGCCGCCCACCAGTTCGGCCACGGCCACTGCCGCGTCGTTGGCAGAGGAAACGCAGATGGCCTTTATCATCTCGTCCAATGTAAAGTGCTCCCCCGGCTCCAACCAGATCTGACTGCCGCCCATGTGGTAGGCGTGCTCGCTCACCGGCACCGGCGTCTCCATGGTCAGCCGCCCGTCGTGGACAGCCTCGAAGGCGAGCAGCAGGGTCATCACCTTGGTGATGGAGGCGATGGGGACCCGCTCGTCGGCGTTCTTCTCGTAGAGGACCCGTCCGCTCCCCTGCTCGATGAGGATGGCAGCACGGCAGTTGAGGTCGAGCTGAGGCGCGGCGGCTGCGGCCGGCAGCAGAATTCCTTCTGCCGTTTCCTCGACGTCGGCGCTGACGGCCCGCTCTTCCGGGTGCATGACAGCCCGCAGGCCCACGCCCTCCGCCGTCCCAAGGGCCAGTGCAAACAGCCAGAAACAGAGCACGGCTGCGCAGAGCACCGCAAAATTCTTTCGTTCCATCCCTTGTCCCTCCCCGCAATGTCTGTCTGATTGCATTCTATGCAAAAAAAGAGGCCGGAATGCTCTTTTCTCCCCGGGAAAAATCTGCTATAATAGGATGGTTTATTATAAGGTAATAACCTCTCAGTCTGCTTCGCAGCCAGCTTTCCCGACAGGGGAGCCAAATCGGAGAGGTTTTGGAAAGGACACCTCATGCGAGTTTGTTTTTATACCCTTGGCTGCAAGGTCAACTTAAATGAGACCGGTGCGCTGGAACAGATGTTCCGCTCCGCCGGTTTCACCATCGTGCCGGAGGGCGAAGAGGCCGACGTCTTTGTGGTGAACAGCTGCACCGTCACCAACTTCGGCGACCAGAAGAGCCGCAAGTGGCTCCGCCGGGCCAAGCGCGAGAACCCCGGCGCCGTCACCGTCCTCACCGGCTGCTACCCGCAGGCTTTCCCCGAGGAAGCGGCCCAGTTCATGGAGGCCGACCTGGTCTGCGGCAACGGCGACCGGAGAGCCATCCTCGACAATGTGCTCAAGCTGCTGGACGGCCACGAGCGCATCGTCGCCATCGCCCCCCACGCGAAGGGCGAGCGGTTCGAAGAACTGCCGGTGGAGCGGTTCGAGACCCACACCCGCGCCTTTATTAAAGTAGAGGACGGCTGCAACCGCCAGTGCGCCTACTGCGTCATCCCCCGCGCCCGCGGCCCGGTGCGCAGCCGCTCGG
>OGNS01000134.1_pt1 | contig 67635 bp, 50 predicted proteins | sample 1573571 | NCBI WGS metagenome assembly OGNS01 (sample SAMEA2581890, study PRJEB24529) | metagenome | biome: Human gut stool | place: China | collected 2011 | reverse complement strand
AGAGCGCATGATTCATAATCATGAGGTCCCCGGTTCAATCCCGGGTCCCGCTACAAAGCTTAAAAGCGCAGATATAAGGCATTTGGGAGGCTTCCACTCTTGGGTGTCTTTTTTTATTTTTATATAGATAATCTTATTCTTCTTGAACAAAATAAAAGTGTGACACGAAAATTCGCATCACACTTTTTCCCTCGCTTTTATTTCGCTAAACTATATACGATATCCATAATCTGTTTTCCTAATTCATCAGCAGCTTCCATTGTCGCAGCCTCTGAATAGACACGAATAATCGGTTCTGTATTACTCTTACGTAAATGAACCCATTTATCCGGGAAATCAATCTTTACACCGTCTATATCATTTATCTCCTCTGCTTTATAGAGATCTTTCACTTTTGCCAATATTGCATCAACATCAGTTTGCGGTGTAAGATCAATACGGTTCTTAGCAATATAATAATTGGGATAAGAAGCACGCAACTCAGAAACCTTTTTGCCTTCATGCGCCAAATGACTTAAGAAAAGAGCAATTCCAACCAGTGCATCACGTCCATAATGCGATTCCGGATAAATCACCCCACCATTTCCTTCACCACCGATTACAGCATTTGTTTCTTTCATCTTCGTAACTACATTCACTTCACCCACTGCAGCTGCATTATATTGCATACCATATTTACGGGTTACATCACGCAAAGCACGTGTAGAACTCAAATTAGAAACTGTATTTCCTGGCGTATGCTTCAAAACATAATCGGCAACAGTTACCAATGTATATTCTTCACCATACATCGTTCCATCTTCACAAATCATAGCAAGACGGTCTACATCTGGATCGACAACAAATGCCACATCTGCCTTTCCGCCCTTCATCAGATTCATTATATCTCCCAAATTCTTCTCAAGCGGCTCTGGGTTATGCTGGAAATTTCCCGTAGGTTCACAATACAACTTTTCTACATGCTGTACTCCTAAGCGATGAAGCAATTCTGGAAGAATAATACCACCTACAGAATTAACACAATCTATTGCTACGCGGAAATTCGCACGTCGTATAGCTTCTACATCAACTAATTTCAAAGCTAATACACTTTCAATATGCTTCTCATTATATGTATTATCTTCTATATAAGAACCAATATGATCAATATCAGCATATTCAAAAGCCTCCGCTTCTGCAATACGAAGCACCTCTTCACCTTCTGCCGCATTTAAGAATTCTCCATGCTCATTTAACAGTTTCAATGCATTCCACTGTTTGGGATTATGACTTGCAGTAAGAATAATACCTCCACATGCACCAGCCATTGTAACAGCCAGTTCTGTAGTAGGAGTTGAAGCCAGACCGATGTTCACTACATCGAAACCCATTCCCATCAATGTACCACAAACTACATTCTTTACCATCTCGCCAGAAATACGAGCATCACGTCCTACAACAATCTTGTTATTTTTCACTGTTGAAGTACGACGAATCAAAGTCGCATAAGCAGAAGTAAATTTTACAATATCCAGTGGGTTTAGTCCTTCCCCCGCTTTTCCTCCGATCGTTCCTCGGATACCTGATATAGATTTAATAAGTGTCATTATTTACCTAAATTGTATGTAATTTCGTAATAACAAGGATAAACATATTGGGAAGCCTGACTTGTTCCCTGTCCATGAGGCACAATCAAACGTACACGTGCTACTTTATCAGAAGATACGGTACGAGATGGTTTGATATATTTTAATGGAATCAACCATCCTGAAGGAACTGAGGTCGTACCATAAATAGAATACATCTGATAGCTTTCAGTAAATGCAGCCGAATATGATGTACCACTTATCGTCAATTTATATACCTCTGGATAAAGCATATACTGCGATAAACTCCAACTTGAGTTAGGCATATAACGAGGGTAATTATACAAATTCATATTTCCAGAAAGTGTATCACCGGCGCTAAACATCTCATCACGAGTTTGAATAGCAACTTCTATGTAACGGGATGCTATTTCATAATATCCATCAGCCAATTTGGAATCTCCTTCCCCTTGCTGCAGGATATTCATATAGACACCACTTTCTTCGAACAATACGAACTGATTCTCATTCGTAATTGTATCCTGATTATAGAAATCTTTCTCGCTAATTACCTGATAATTATGATTCAGAATCCAAGCGTTGATAGCATCAGCTTCTTCCTCCTTCATCTCAGCATAAGTCTTACCGTTATCACAACTTTGCAAACAGAAGACCAGTGTGCAGAATACCGCAAAAAACAGTTTTATCTTTTTCATTTTCATATCATTTATGGCGCAAAAATAGCAAATTGCTTCATATATTTCAAAAGGCAACAGTGCATTAACAGCCCTTAACACACATTGATATACCTATAAGCAATCAATAAATCATGACTTTACCAATGTCTCTATATAAGCCTTCATCTCAGGCACATTTTTTTTCGTTTCTTTATACAATTTATATTGTGCCAATGCACGTACATAATTGTGCTCGGCGTAGTTAATCTGATAATAAGTATCACCATTAATATAATCAGCCAAAAAACGTACAGCCTGCATATATGGGAACAAAGTCACAGCATAAGGCAATAGTTCGATTTCCAAAGGAGTCAGAAAATGTTTAGCAGACTCAATATACCCTTTAGCAAAATGCTTGAATATATCGAATTTAAAATGTATTTTATTCAAATCCGGCTCATCCTCAGGAGCTGTATTAGCTGCAGAACGCAAAAAATCACCAAAATCGGAAAATACGAAACTTGGCATAACTGTATCCAAATCGATTACGCATAATACCTCCCCTTTATCATCAAACAACATATTGCTTACTTTCGTATCACAATGGCAAATACGTTTTGGTAATTTTCCTTCTTGAAACAGACGTTCTGCACAACACATTTCATCAGCATCACGCTCTATTTCATCCACGAGACAACGTACTTTTTCCATACGTCCTACAGCATCTTTCTGCACAGCTTCACGCAATTGTTGCATCCTAAATTTCATATTATGAAAATCAGGAATCGTTTCCCCCAATGGTTCTGGCAAATCTGTAAGCATTGCCTCAAACTCACCAAACTTCAAGCCTACCAGATAAGAAGATTCTGGGGTAACAGCATCCAGTGTACGGGAATCCGGAATAAAGACACACATCCGCCAATATTTTTCGCCATCAAAATAATATGTCTTCCCGGTATCCGACTTCAAAAAGCGAAGCACTTTCCTATCTATATCTTTTGTCTGTTTTTCTTCTAACTTTTTACGGATATGAGCTGTTACAACTTCTATATTATACTGAAGCATATCAACATCAGTAAAGACTTGATGATTGATGCACTGCAATATATAATCAGAGGCAGAATCATCAAGTGTCTGCACAAGATAAGTCTTATTTATTAAACCGGAAGTCAACGGACTTATTTTTTTCACTTCACCAGCCTCGGGGAAATGAGAAATTATGCTAGTTAAAATCTCCATCAGTTCACGCTATCTTGATTATTCGTTATTTGCCCATTCTTTTGCTCCCTGTTGTTTCAGTTTTGCAGTAATTTCAGCGGCTTTTTTAGCAGTTGCAGCTTCGTCTTCAGGACTAGCAAACGCATGCTTATAACCTTTTACTACATTCCACTCTCCACGTGTAAAATCAGGAAATTCTACAGCAGCACAACCGTTATCCATAGATAGTTCTCCCAACTCAGCCAAGCAGCACCACTCAGCCAAATCGTATACATCCATATCCAATGGCAATCCATTCTGAAGGCAGTACACAAGACGACTGTCCATAATAAAATCCATACCTCCATGTCCACCAACTTCTTTTGCCATCTCTCCATATTTTTTCAGAATAGGATGCTGATATTTTTCTACCAAAGCTTCCATTTCCTTTTGCGGCAAAAAGCCATGTGAGCTAAGATCGTCCAATTTAGGTTGTACTCCCGAAGCTGCCAATTGTTTAGCGTCAAGTGCATATCCTTCAACCGGATATTTGTTAGCAAAGCCCTTTGTACCAGTCAGTTGATATAAACGGTTATAAGGTTGTGGAGTCATTACATTATGCTGTATCTCGATAACTTTTCCTTTAGCAGTACGAATCAGCGTTGTCGTATGGTCACCATTACGAAAGTTATTGCATACAGAATCTGTACGCTCTTCCACCAAAGACTTACCTACTACCGACTTTGTATCCATAGCCACCAATGTCGCCATACGATCGCCACGATGAATGTCAAGAGCCTGTGCTACAGGACCAAGTCCGTGAGTAGCATACACGTCACCACGATGTCTCATATTATAATCCAGACGCCATCCTAACTTATCCTCTTTACCGTTTTTCCAGTAATAATCCCAAAAAGCTTCCAAATTATGGATATAAGCTCCCTGCGCACGAATTACCTCACCAAACACTCCCTGCTGAGCCATATTCAAGGTATTCATCTCAAACCAGTCATAACAGCAGTTCTCCAAAATAAAGCAATGTTTACGACTTGTTTCACTCAAATTGATCAAAGCCCAGCATTCTTTCAGATTCATAGCTGAAGGAACTTCTACAGCAACATTCTTACCATGCTCCAAGGCACATTTTGCAACAGGAAAATGATGTAGCCAGTCGGCAGCTATATAAACCAGATCGATGTCATCGCGTTTACACAACTCTTCATAGCCTTTCTCACCTGAATAAATAGCAGCTTTAGGCAGAGATGCAGCCTTCAAGTATTTCTGGCAATCTTCTGCACGTTTCTGTTCATAATCACATAAGGCAACAATCTGAGTACCGGGAATATGTGTAAAACGTTCAACAGCACCAGGTCCTCTCATACCTAGCCCAACAAAACCAACACGAACGACGTCCATTTTAGGCACAGTCAGTCCCAATACACTTTTCTGACCAGCAGGTCTTTCTGGTGTATGCACGACAATTGTACCTTTATTCCATTCCCACTGTGTTCCTCTTTCCGACGTATACACTTCAGTAGTCGGCTTCACTGCACATGCCCCTAACACAAGACACATACTCCAAACCAGTACTTTTAGTTTTTTCATATTTTCATTTAAAGTTAAGTTTCATTTTAAGACTGAATTATGACAGTATATTCTATGATCTACTTAAAAAAGAAATATATAGTCCAAATCAATTCCTGATTTTACTTATTAAGCAAGTCCTCATATTTCACCAATGCCTGCTTAAACAGTTCAATAGCCTCATCCATCGTTCCATAGAATTCTCCACCAGAAGCATTCAGATGTCCACCTCCGTTAAAAAATTCGGATGCGACTTTATTACAAGGGAAGGTTCCTACAGATCGCAATGATACCTTTATCATATTTTTTTCAGTATCTTCACGGAGAAAAACTGAAAAACAAACTCCCTTCATCTGCAGTGGAATATTGACGAATCCTTCAGTATCTCCTTTCACATAATGAAACTTACTCTGCTCATCTTTGGTAAGCCATATCAATGCAGCATGAAAGCGAGGGAAGACCTGCATTTTATCATATAAAATATATCCCATAAGGCGTAAACGATCTTCCGAATATGTATTGAAGACCTTACGGTAAATTTCATCCTTATCGATACCTTTCGATAATAATTCGCTAATGATAAAATAAATCTCACGGCTATTCGAATTATAAGTAAATCCTCCCGTATCAGTCATCATACCAGTATAAATACATTCAGCTCCTTCACGAGTTATATCTTCAAAATTACCCATCCGACAAATCAAACGAAAAATTAATTCAGAGGTTGAAGAAATCTCAGGATGAGATATAGTTACACGACAGAAGTCTTCTGGATTCAAATGATGATCGATCAACACCTTACGCCCAGCAGAAGCAGCAACAGGTTTGGCCATTGCGTCAATACGCGATAAAGCATTAAAATCCAAACAGCAAATTACGTCGGCCTCAGCTATCAGTTTATCGGCAAATTCCGAATATTTGTCATAGCGGATAATATCTTTTGCTCCAGGCATCCAACGTAAGAAATCAGGAAAAGCATTAGGGACAATTATATGTACATTTTTCTCTTGTGTTTCCAGAAAATGAAGTAATCCTAACGAAGAGCCCAAAGCATCACCATCAGGAGATACATGAGTTACAATAACTATCTTGTCAGCACGTTCAAAATATTTAGCAACCTTATCAATATTGGCTTGAAGTATAACTTTTGTCAACATAAAAAAACGAATTAAATTGAATGGCAAAAATACAAATTAATTCTTAATCTACAGAAGAATAGCGTAAGAACCTTTTTCTGACATATCTATATAATTCAACCCATAGATATCACATTCTCGTTTCAATTTTTCCCGATATGAGTCTTCTAACGAAGTATCTAAAACAACTTGTTTTATCTGAAACAACCGTTTGAGATCAGCTACAGAACCATAAAATCCACGGCATATATAAGCATAATCTACATGCAAAGGAGAAAGTGCCTTTTGTTTTCTCCATTTATTATTATCGACCAAAACAATACAAATATCTCTAACCTTATAGATACATGATGCAGAAGACAACTCATTAATATCTCTGTCGTATTTGGTATAAACTCCAGCACGAGACAAATAGATATAAGTACCAGGCAGCTCCCTTTGTTTCCACAAAAAGGACACTATCAAAACATTTACAGTCAGTAGAAATACAATCAGCCTACGTGCACTACGACAGACAACATACCTCCATAAAGTCACTATTGCAACAGCAAGTAACCATGCCTGCCATACCGAAAGATAGGCAGATGTAATTTGTGCTCCCGACCAATGTTGTATCTGCTCCATTACCTCATTCAAAGTCCGTACTGCAAAATCCAATCCCTGTACCACAAAGTTTGCGGCTACAGGAAACACCCCAAGTGTCAATGCCAGCAGCGTAGCCGATAGGATAAAAACAGCTATTGGAGCAACAACAAGATTAGATAGCAAAAAATAAACCGGGAATGTTCCAAAATAATATAATATAAGTGGCAGTGTTGCTAATTGGGCAGCAAGAGAAAGAGAAATAATGTTCCACAAGTAAGCAACAATTTTATTTCGCACTACAAATAAACTATCAATTAATGGATAAAATAAGAAAATGCCCAATACAGCCATAAATGATAACTGAAAACCGACATCAAACAAATACATGGGCTGGTATATCAACATTATAAAGGCTGTCAAAGTTAAAGCTGAAAAACCTGAGAAGCGATCTTCTGAAAAGATAGAAGCTACCGCATACGCAGAAAACATTGTGACCGCCCTTATTACCGAAGGACTCAACCCCGACAAGAAAGCAAATCCCCACAAAAGTCCGACAATGAGAAAACTTACAATCCATTTTCCGCCACAAACCCGTCGTAAAGGATAGAACAGCCACGAAAGAATCATCGATAGTATACCAATATGCAAACCGGAAAGCGCAAGAATATGACTAACCCCAGCTGCATTGTATGTAGCTTTTATCTCACGAGTAAGTTTTGATTTATCACCTACAGTAAGTGCTGATATTATAGCCAACACATCATCTTCCAAACTCCATGTACGAAACTTTTTAACGATTTGTTCTCGAAGCATCAAAGCCTGCATCTTAAATGTTGGAGTACTTGGCTGAAGCAGTTTACGCCAATATCCGAAGTAGACTATTGCCGTTCCACTTATCCCCTGTCGCTGAAGATATTGTCCATAATCAAATCCCGTAAAATCTGCATCAGACATAGGCATCCCGACATGTGCCCGAAAGCATATTCGATCTCCACATTGTAATGGAGGTTGCATAGAATCAGGCATCCAATAAAGAAGTATCTGCTTATTTACCGGTTTCCAACTTCCTGTAGCAACATCTTTTACTTTTTCCACATTGACAGTTGCCTGAATAGTCTTGCCTTTCACACGAGGAATATCACATACAGAAGCAACATACACCGCTTTATCAGAATCCCACTCGTGATGTATATTTTCCAATGATATAACAAATAGTATTCCTCCTAGAAGCAAAAAACTTAGACTAACAGATATCCCAAACAAGAAACGAATCCGATAAGTCTTCGAAAAGTAAAATATAGAAGACAAAAGAACAGACAGAACAAAAACAAAACAAAGTGCATACAAGTAAGTTCCATCTAAAGCAAACACATCAGATAAAAAAATTCCGGTTGCCAGTGCTACCGACAACCGGAACAAAGGATAAAATGTGAAACGAGAACTCACCATTTTATTATTTTAGCTCCTTCAAACGACGAATCATGTCAACCATATCGGGAGCTTTAAAAACTGCATTACCAGCAACTAACACATCCGCTCCTGCCTCAACCAACTGTGAACCAGTTTCCAGATTTACACCACCATCGACCTCTATCAGTGCCTGAGAGCCACTACGACCTATCAGTTCACGAAGTTCACGTACTTTTGTCAGTGTATGAGGAATAAACTTCTGTCCTCCAAAACCAGGATTAACACTCATCAGCAGCACCATATCCACATCACTGATAATATCAGTAAGCATTGACACCGGAGTGGATGGATTCAACGTTACTCCTGCACGCATACCAGCATCCTTTATCTGCTGCACCACACGATGCAAATGAGTACACGCCTCATAATGCACATTCATCATCATGGTACCCAACTCTTTTACCTCTCGAATAAATTTCTCCGGTTGCACTATCATCAAATGTACATCCAGTGGTTTTTCACTCAGCTCTGCCACATATTTCAAGACAGGGAATCCAAAAGATATATTTGGAACAAAAACCCCATCCATTATATCTATATGCAACCAGTCTGCATCACTATGGTTTATCTTCTCGATATCTTCTTTCAGATTAGCAAAATTTGCAGATAAGAGAGAAGGCGATATTTTCAATTCATTCTTCATACTTTAAAAACTTATTCCTAAGAACAAAGATAAGTATTTTTATCGAGATAAAAGGTAAGGCTCAACAAAAACAGCTCTATTCAAAGCTGAAACGCAAACCAAACTGAAGATTGAAATTGAATGGATGTTCTTTGCGAATCGTTTCAATCTGACTGCCATCATCAAAATAATATGCAATACCAGGTTCAGCATATAATCCTAAATGTTTAGTAAAATTCACCTGTGCTCCTGCGGCTGCCGAAACAGACCATTGCAAAGGATTAACTTTTAACGAAGTGTGTTCAACTTCACGATTTGAGTTTCCGCTTACATATACAGCATCCATACTTCCTGATACACATTTTTCAACCATTCCACCGGCTGATGCATAAAATGAAAACCAACGATTATTCCATATTGAGCGATGTACTTTTAAAGGAATTCCTATATAATGCAATTTCTGTTGTTCTTCGATATATGAACCTGAACCGGAATGCAATTCCGAAGAAAGCATTGTATAATTCATTCCTGTTTCCAATGCCCATTCGCGAGTCATATTCCACTTTATCGAGAGACCTACTGTTACCGGCATTTTATGTTTCACATCCGTAGTAGAACTGCGATCACGGTTATTAAGCAATACCTGACTATAAGCAGTCTGTTCATCACTTTCAGAAACGGCTCCCATATTTATAGGAGTAGCATAAAGCGACCGACTATTCAGACGGCTCATACCTCCAAATGAGCGAGATGAAGAATAAGGAGTATTTCCTGCAGACAAACCAACCGACCACTTACGATCCTTTTCACCTTTCCCCATAGCCAGCATTTCCTGGTTTCGCTTAACTTGACGACGGTCTGCTTCCAAAGTACGATACGCCCGTTTTTTATCAGTTTCATAATTCATACAGCCGGTTTCTTGTTCCTTATTCTCTACCTTATCTTCTTCCTTTATAGACATTATTTCACTTTCGGCAATAACCTCCCGATCGTGATTTTCAAGTGTCTCGATTTTCGCCAAACAGACTTTAGCCGGAGAAGACGCTACGACCGGGTCCGAAAAATCCATTTTTGAATTATCTGATGAAAATATCTTTTCAGAAGAAGATAAAACCTCATCATCAGGAGTTGATGAAAAGTCTAATTCTTCAACCAACGCCTCATTACTACGCATATAATCGACAGTAGGAGAATTTATAAACCAAAACGTCAACGACGAAACGGCTACGACCAAAACAGCAGCAGCTGCAACAAAGCGACGTGTCCTCCACATTGGAATGACGCGTGGCGCAGACAACTCCTCCTCTAACCTTTCCCACAAAGCATCGGGAAGAGGTTCAGAATAATCCTCCAGTTTATTGCGAAGGTTTTCTACCCATTTATCATCCTCTTTCATTCTAGTTTCCTTTTTCTATATTCATTAATTTTCTTTATCAATAAGCTTTTTGCACGATAGAACTGCGATGAAGAAGTATGTTCTGTTATCCCTAATAAAGAAGCTATTTCTTTATGACTTTTATCTTCAAATACATATAAATTGAATACTGTACGATAACCATCAGGAAGTTCTGATATAAACTTCATCAACACAGAACGAGGTATATCATCCAACTCACTGTCATCAGTATCAGGAACATCAGGTATTTCAGTCATCAATACCTCTTGCTGCACTTGCGTATTCTTCTTTCTCAAGTACCCTAATGCTTCATTTACCATCACCCGCGAAAGCCAAGCTTTGAGAGAGCCTTCACCTTGATAAGAAAACTGCTTGATAGATTGAAATATACGCAAAAAACCATCATGCAAAATATCTTCTGCAGTTTCACGGTCACCGATATAGCGAAGGCATATAGCCATGAGCGACCCACCATAGCGCTCATACAGCGTGTGGCGTGCCCGCATATCTCCCCGTTGGCATTGCAACGACAATTCTTCCTCTGACATATCGGCTTTCATCTGCATTTTAATATGAAATGTCCTTGAGGCAAAAATACTGCACATAAAGAGAAATAAATTTTATTCTAAATTATTTTTAACAATTTAAGATGCAGTAAAAAGTAAATTTATCCGTTATATAAACAGATTATAAAAGCAACAGCCATGAAGCGACGAAATTGTTTACAACAAATTATTGGAATATTACTCTGCTGCACATTATTCTCCTCGTGTCTGGATGATAATGAACCCGAAACCTTTTTTCCGACACTGGGAACTGTCAATGCAGATGAAAACGACATAACAATAGAATCTGACTCATATGGATTATTAATTCCGACTAACCCCGGATTCATTACTTCCACCCAAACAGATTCTACGGGGCAAAGAATACTTGCTGTTTTTCAATATACAGAAAACACAACTAAAGAAGGAAAAACAGGTATGCAGGTAGAATTAGTAAGAGTAAACAAAGTATTAACCAAAAAAGCTGATGACTTACGAATTGGTATAGAAGATGTATTTGGCAATAGTCCTATTCAAATTACAGCTGCTTCTATCAGTCAGAAACATCTGAACATTCAATATGAATATTATGGAAGTACAAACATCAGCCACCGAATCAGCCTAGTGTTAAATTCTGAAACTCAACTGGATGAAAATGGGTTACTACAGGTAGAATTCCGTCACAATAATCAAGGAGATACTTATTCTGAAAGATTGTGGGGAATTGTTTCATATACACTGGAAAGCATTCCTGATTATGATGAGTCTAAATGTAAGGGATTTAAGATTATCTATGACAGCGGGGCAAACAGTCGTGCAGAATGGATAGTTAAAATAAACTCTCAAGGTACACAAACAGAACAAAATCCGTCACGTTATATTGAGTCTTGTTGTTTCTAAGTTTATATCTCTGCACCATTCAGTAACAGCCCCTTCCCTCTTTTCGGGCTGTTCTGAATGGTTTTTTATTTTATTACTTCACATATGCTTTTTCTGTATGGCGATACCCACGCAAGAAATCATTTATCTCCATACGTTTTTTACCAGCCAACTGTAACGAAAGAACATTCACATATCCGTCAGACGATGCTATTTTAAAATATGTTTTACAGTCGGTTACAATAGTACCCGGAGCCAATGAATGTTCACAGAATAATTTTTCAGTTTCAAATATCTTCAGCATAATAGGATCAGCCCCTTCCTGATAAAGTTCAGTCCATGCAGCTGGATAAGGTGATAAACCACGTACAAAATCGTAGATCCGTTTCACGCCTATTGTCCAATCGATACGACAGGTTTCTTTAAATATCTTTGGAGCAGGACGAAGTTCACCAACCTGAGCCAGTTCTTCTTGTGGAATTGTTTTTACAGAACCTTCCAGAATAGCATCCACAGTCTTCAAAACCAAATCACCTCCCAAACGCATCAAACGTTCATAAACGACCTCCGCATTATCAGTATCAGCTATAGGTACACGGACCTGATCTATAATCTCTCCTGTATCAATTTCATGCTTCAGGAAAAAGGTCGTAATACCAGTTTCGGTATCTCCATTTATCACAGCCCAATTTATCGGAGCTGCCCCACGGTATTGAGGAAGCAATGAAGCATGAAGATTAAACGTACCCAAACGCGGCATACTCCATACGACTTCAGGCAACATACGAAAAGCGACCACAATCTGTAAGTCAGCATTCAGGCTACGAAGTTCTGCTACAAACTCTTCATTTTTTAATTTTTCAGGCTGTAGCACTTTTAAACCTTGGGAAACCGCATATTGTTTTACCGGACTCGGTTGCAATACACTTCCGTGACGCCCCATCGGTTTATCAGGCATCGTGATGACACCTACTATATTATATCCTCCCTCTACCAGTCTTTTTAAACTTTCCACTGCAAACTCGGGAGTTCCCATATATACAATTCTCAAATCCTTCTTATCCATAAGTCTTGTACTTTTTATTCAGCTGAAATATCCACCAATACCTGACGATAGGTATTCAACATTTTTGATTTCGAAACAAACCCAATATACTTATTATCCTCATCAACTACAGGTAAGTTCCAGGCCCCTGTCTGGTCAAACTTCTTCATCACAACTTCCATAGAGTCTGTACTAATAATAGGTGCTTTAGGAGGCTTCATAAAACTTTCTACCCGGAAACGGTGATATAATTCCTGACGGAAAATAATATTACGAATATCATCAAGAACTACTATACCAATTAATTCATCATTTACATCAACCACAGGAAAAAGGTTACGGCTAGATTGAGAAATACGCTTCACCATCTCACCTAAATCCATATCAGGACGTACTTTCAGAAAATCTGTTTCCACAATACTCTCCATATTCATCAGTGTCAGTACCGCCTTATCTTTATGATGGGTTATCAGCTCGCCTGTTTTTGCCAGACGCATAGAATAAATACTATGAGGCTCAAATACGATGATAGTCAGATAGGCACATACAGAAACAATCATTAGCGGAAGAAACAAATCATATCCACCTGTCAGTTCTGCAATCAAGAAAATACCCGTCAGTGGAGCATGCATAACTCCCGACATCAGACCAGCCATTCCCATCAGAGCAAAATTCTTTTCCGGAATATATGTATTTCCGATATGGAACTCATTGCATACATACGAAAAGACAAACCCCGATATACATCCCAAAAACAGACTAGGAGCAAAAATACCACCGCAACCACCACCTCCATTTGTTGCACTAGAAGCAAAAACCTTAAACAAGATTATCAAAATAAGGTATACGACCAACAGATGCGTGCTACCATAAAACAATGAATTGTTCATTACAGTATTCCACTCTTCCGAGGTTTCACCGTTTAACAACAAACTAATGGTATCATATCCTTCACCATATAATGGTGGAAAAAGAAATATCAGAATACTCAGCATAGCTCCACCAATAACAAACTTAACATAAGGATTGGAATACCGGCGGAATATATTTTCTATCCAGTTCATTGAACGAGTAAAATACCAAGCAACCAAGCCACAAAATATACCTAAAGCGATGGCATATGGAATGCGTTCGAGCGAAAAAGGATAATCCAGATGAAACTGAAACATTGCTTCTGTACCCAAAAGCAGATACGAAACAGAAGCTGCGGTAACACTCGTTATCAGCAACGGAAGAAGTGAAGCCATCGTCAGATCTATCATCAACACCTCCAGCGTAAATACTAATCCAGCTATAGGAGCTTTAAAAATACCAGATACAGCACCAGCCGCTCCACAACCAACCAGCAACATCAAGGTCTTGTGATCCATACGGAAAACACTTCCCAAATTAGAGCCTATAGCAGACCCTGTCAATACAATCGGCGCCTCAGCTCCCACAGATCCACCACATCCGATAGTTATGGCAGAAGCACAAACCGACGACCAAATATTATGCCGTTTAATGCGACTTTGTTTACGCGATATGGCATAAAGAATCTTAGTTACACCATGACTGATATCATCACGCACTACCTTACGGATAAACAAACTGGTTATAAAAATACCCGCTACCGGATATACCAGATAAAGCCAGTTTGCCCCCATAGGGTCAAAATTCTCTGTCAGGAACTCCTTTATATATTCTACAAGAAACTTCAACACATAAGCAGCCAATGCGGTAAATATACCAACAAGAAAACTCAATATCAAAATAAACTGCTTATTTGTAATATGTTTTTCCCTCCATCGGATAAAACGTTGAAGCAAATCTAACTTGTCTTGTGAAGTTTTCATCGAACGCGTAATTTTTATTCTCTTATAACTTTCACAACACCGCCCTTACCTAATTTAATAATACTGGAAGGCTTAGGATGACCATTTTCTTCACGGCGAAAATCAACTACATAATCTACCGCATTCTTTATTTCCTCACTTATCTCAGAAAAAACAGCAGGTGCAGGCTGGCCACTGATATTGGCAGAAGTAGAAACAATTGCTTTACGAAAGCGGAAACATAATTCTTTCGAAAAGGCTTCATTTGTTACACGAATACCCACACTGCCATCCTCTGCAAGCAAATTAGGAGCTAAATTACGTGCCCCATCATAAATTATAGTAAGAGGTTTGGTAGTCATTTCGATTAAATCCCAAGCAACAGGAGGTACATCACTAACATAAAAATCGACCTTCACCGGACTATCTACAAGTACCAGCATCGCTTTACTGTCAGCTCTATGCTTAATTTCATATACTCGCTTTACAGCTTCCTCATTGGTTGCATCGCAGCCTATTCCCCAAACGGTGTCAGTCGGATAAAGTATCACACCGCCTTTTTGCATGATCTCACATGCCTTTTTAATTTCATCTTTCATCATAATGACTGTTCTCGCTAGTTTATTCAAAGCCTCACAAAAGTACAAATGATTTTTATGATAGCCCAAAAAACTTTCATTAAATTTGCATGAAAGAGCTTTTACGTCAAAACATGAACACGAGCCGGAAAATCATACACATAGATATGGATGCATTTTACGCTTCTGTAGAACAGCGTGACAATCCAGATTTAAAAGGTAAGCCTGTAGCAGTCGGACATTCAGAGAAACGAGGAGTTGTGGCTGCTGCAAGTTACGAAGCACGCAAGTATGGAGTGCGTTCGGCTATGTCATCGGTAAAAGCATTAAAAATCTGCCCAGAACTGATATTCGTAGAAGGGCGTATGGATGTATACAAAAGTGTATCGGCACAGATTCACGAAATTTTTCACGAATATACAGACATTATTGAACCGATATCACTTGACGAAGCATTTCTGGATGTGACAGAAAATAAAAAAGACATCAAACTGGCTGTAGATATAGCCCGGGAAATAAAAGTCCGGATACGAAAAGAGTTAAACCTTGTAGCCTCTGCCGGAATATCGTATAATAAATTCCTGGCCAAAGTTGCTTCCGATTTGCGCAAGCCAGACGGCCTTTGTACTATACACCCCGACCAAGCTGAAGAATTCATTGCCGGATTACCGATTGAAGCTTTTTGGGGAGTAGGACCTGTCACAGCCAAAAAGATGCATACATTGGGAATCTACAATGGAAGTACGCTTCGTAACTGTTCACTAGAAATGTTGACAAGGCAATTTGGAAAAATGGGGCAAGTATATTACGACTTTGCCCGAGGCATAGATAATCGTCCGGTTGAAGCTATACGTATCCGGAAATCAATAGGATGTGAGCACACACTCGAAAAAGACATATCACTCAAATCATCTGTTATCATAGAACTGTACCATGTCGCATGCGAATTGGCAGAACGGCTTAAAGCCAAAGATTTTCAAGGCAGTACACTTACACTGAAAGTAAAATTTCACGATTTTACTCAGATTACGCGCAGTATTAGTGTCAACAAACAATTGCATACTTTGCAAGATATCCTTCCGCTGTCCAAACAATTACTTGCGGAAGTAGACTACGAGCAACATCCTATACGGCTTCTCGGCCTCTCCGTTTCTAACCCCAAAGAAGAAGAATCCCAATTTACAGAAAGCAATAAAGAAAAATGGATCCAATTAACTCTGAATTTTAAAGCATAAAAGAGAAAAGTGTCTTCATTCTCAAAAAATCTGACGTTTTTTCAACAAAAGCACAACAAAAGTCCTGAAAATTATCCGAATATTTTTAGCTTTATGTTTAATCTTTCTTAATGAAAGAATCGCTATATGAAAGTTTTTTAGTATTTTTGTAGCCAAATTCGGTGTATAATAATGAGACAACTAAAGATTACCAAAAGTATCACTAACCGAGAGAGTGCTTCTCTTGATAAGTATTTGCAGGAAATCGGTCGCGAGGACCTGATTACGGTTGAAGAAGAAGTAGAACTCGCTCAGCGTATTCGTAAGGGGGACCGCATTGCTTTGGAGAAACTTACACGTGCCAACTTGCGATTCGTAGTATCAGTAGCCAAACAGTACCAAAATCAAGGCTTGAGCCTTCCTGACTTGATAAACGAGGGAAATCTAGGTTTGATAAAGGCTGCTGAAAAGTTTGACGAAACTCGTGGATTTAAATTTATCAGTTATGCTGTATGGTGGATCCGCCAGTCTATTCTTCAAGCTTTGGCAGAACAATCGCGAATCGTACGCTTACCGTTGAATCAGGTTGGTTCACTGAACAAAATCAGTAAGGCATTCTCTAAGTTCGAACAAGAAAACGAACGTCGTCCTTCACCGGAAGAACTAGCAGACGAACTTGAAATTCCGGTAGATAAAATTTCAGATACGCTGAAAGTTTCAGGACGCCACATTTCTGTAGATGCTCCTTTCGTAGAAGGAGAAGACAACAGCTTGCTGGATGTCCTTGTAAACGACGACTCTCCAATGGCGGACCGTTCGCTGGTTAATGAATCACTTTCGAGGGAAATCGACAGAGCACTTTCTACGCTAACCGAAAGAGAAAAGGATATTATCCAAATGTTTTTCGGTATTAACACGCAAGAAATGACGTTGGAAGAAATCGGCGATAAATTCGGCCTCACACGTGAGCGCGTACGCCAGATTAAAGAAAAAGCTATCAGAAGATTAAGACAAAATTCTCGTAGCAAGTTGCTCAAATCTTATTTAGGGTAATAAGATAAAGATCGTTTCCGAAAACAAAACAGGATGCAACAGTGGGCAGAGCGCCACACTATTGCATCTTTTTTTATATCCATGCGTTTTTCTTTGTTAATTTTCTCTATTCCTTTTTCATATATTATCGCAAATATCTATTTTTGTGACCTAAAATAAACTAAATCATGAAATATCTTAAATTACTCTGCCTTTTATTGGTTGCGTCTGCAATTTTCCCTGCGCTGGCAAAATCACCAAAAGACAAACATAAATACGGTGTTTACATTACAGGAGTTTCTGCATCATTTTCAGACTCTTTGGTTTACTTTACTAATATACAGTATGTAGACAGTGCTGCTGTTGATGATAAGGATCTGCTTGTCGGACGTGCTGAATACAGCATGCAGCTTAAAGATTATCTGGAATCAAACAAACAGTTAAAAAACCGCACTTGCTTCGTTTATTTCAACCGGAAAAAGAAAAATCTGCAAAAAGAAATAAACAAGCTGAAGGAAAAATATCAGAAGAATAAAAGTATCGTGGTATTAGAGGTTGATCCTGAATTTATCTTCAAGAAAGCCGAATTATATTATTAAGCATGAAAAAAATCCTGCTATATATTGTTTCGACCTTAATTCTGGTTGCTTGTTCTGATGAAATTCCTGAACATCATCAGCCTGTCCGTGTAAAACGTGCCGTACTTGCCTATATGGTAGCCAACAATAATCTCGATGGGCTTATTATGCAAAATATACAATGGATGTACGAAAGTCTTTCTACAGCCAAGGATACTTGTACACTGGTAGTTTACTACAAACCATCAGAAAGCAACCAGTACATGAAAACGGCAGAGATACTTGAGTTCACAACCGACGGATATGGAAGAATAAACGGACAAACAATATTAAGTGGTTCTTCGCTTACTTCAGAAAACGTTATATCGCAGGCCGTTCATCATCAGGCATCAATAGGAATTGCAACCGATCCTTTTATCATGGCAGAAAATCTTCGTATGATGCAAGACATAGCACAAGCAGAATCATACGGATTGATCTTGGGATCTCATGCCAGTGGATGGCTTCCATCTCCTAACGCAATAAGTACATTTTCTTTTGGATGGGATGGAGTGGAAAGTAATACCATTGACATACCCGAACTTGCAACTACTCTGGAACAAAGTTTTCCTGAAAATAATCTCGACTTTACGCTGTTCGATGCCTGTATGATGGGGACAGCTGAAGTCTTTTATGAATTACGCAATGCTACCCACTACTGTATTGCCTCAGTAATGGAAACTCCTGCTGCAGGATTTCCTTATAACCGCTTTTTCACCGGTTTATACGAGAGTGATATAGATTATGCAAAGATTTGTAATGAAACCGTACAATACAATAAGGAAAACAGATGGTGGGGAACATACGCAGCAGTAGACTGCACTGCAATGGAAAATGTAGCTCAGGCTATAAAGGCAGAGCTAAAGGAACATCAGTCCGAATTAAGTACACTCGACTATACTCAGATACAACAATACGGTTACGAAAAATATAAAAACTTCTCATTCGACTTACTCGATTTTATCAAACAACTTAATGGAGGTACTATTCCAGCTACAGTAGAAAACAGTTTGTCTCAAGCTGTTGTAGCAAAGAATTGCCTGAATGGAGAAGAATATCCGTTTGTAACACTGAAAATAGATGCTACACGTTATTGTGGTATGGGCATGTATTTCCCCGGCAGACAAATTAAATCTTCATGGGATAAATATTGCCAGTCATCCGTTGCATGGTACAATGCTGCCGGGTGGAATGAAATACAGCCATAATACTATTTCAAGGCCTTCATCAGTTCAGGCATTAATGATGGAAGTGTATGTTCATTTTGTGCAGTAAAGAAATTCCTGTCAATTTCATAAGCTGAATCCGTAGCAATTCCTTTGCATATAGCAGGTTTTGCCAGCGGATGAACTGCCAATCGTACTCCTTCCGTTATACCTGCAATTTCAAAAATCAAAGCAGCAGCACAATGCCCTATTATTAATTTACCTTCTTCTGCAAATTCTTTGATCACTTGCATCAATGCAACATTATGTGCCTCTGAGGCATGTTCTTTAAAAACAGGGACGGCATCTCCACATGAGAATACCAATGCATCATACTCATGAGCATGCCCTTTCAGATTCTCTATTACATCATCCGCATAAAATCGAATACCTGAATTAGTACGCATATCAGTAGTTTCCGCAACTGCATACACACGGTAGATAATCTGATTTTCGTAAAAACTTTCCAAGTACTGAAACAGCCCCAACCCATTTACCGGATTGACGGCTAATACTGCAACACGCTTTGCCATAATTCTAGTTTTTTTTAAATATACATTAGTTATTATTAGTAACTTTATTACTTTTGTGTTGCAAATGTATGTGCCTCAACCGGATAATACAAGAAGGCACATCAACGTCAGTCACTTACACCAGTGTAAGTATTATTATAAAACAAGCATTTACAAACTGTTAATATATGCAAAACTTTCATCATTCAGGTATATGTCCTATTCGAGATATCATCGCACGCATCAGTACCAAATGGGCAATGCTGGTTTTAACAACCCTTCATACCAACGGAGTTATGCGGTTCAATGACATACAGAAAAGTATCGGAGAGATCTCACAACGAATGCTAACTGTTACATTACGCTCTTTAGAAACAGACGGACTGATAAAACGCACCGTTTATCCGGAAGTTCCCCCTCGCGTGGAATATAAGTTGACTCAACGAGGTGAAAGTTTAATGCCAATATTGAAAATGTTAACCGATTGGGCACTTGATCATGCAGAAGAAATCATGAAAGACCGACAAAAGTAACTATACAGCAAAATAGAAAAGTTATATTCACATGCGTTTTTCATATTTGATTTAGTTTAATTATTTTTGCAATATATGACAAATGATTTTGCATACAACTATTTTTACAATAATCCTTGAATCACGAACAAACATCAGTATATCATACTTATGAAAAACGACCTCATGTCTTTGATAAACTTTACCGCATGAAAATCTTACTGAAATATATCATTATTCTCCTTGTATGGGCTATAAGTACTACTGCTCAGGCCGAATTGACAAACAAGATGTTCAACATCAGACATATCGGTCACGTAGAAGGACTTAGCAGCCAACGAGTGTTTTCAATCGTAGAAGACAACCATCATGCAATGTGGATTGCAACAAAAGCAGGTATAGACCGGTACAATGGCCAGATGGTAAAAAACTATACCTTAGAGGGAAACTTCTATTATGGTGATATGGCTGGACGCAGAATCCGCTTGCTGTATCACGAAAAGTACGGATTATGGGCATACGATCACACTGGCAGAATCTATCGATACCGGCCTGATACAGACAGTTTCGAACAAGAATTATATTTAGGCGAATCTATCAAGGGAGAAATTATCCTGAATAAGCTCTGTATGGACCCAAACGGAACATTATGGCTGGGGTTAAGTAAAGGATTATACAAAAAAGCTCCCGATGAAGCTGTTTCACAGATTATTCCGGATAAGTACATCAATGACATTATCTGTGTAGGAGATTCTCTATTTACAGGAACATCCAACGGAGTGTTATATATATCATGTTCAAATCCTCAGCATACCAAAGTTCTCACAGAGAACAAAAACGTACAAACTCTTTTTTATGATAGCGCACATAAACAGCTTTGGATGGGAACATTCAATAATGGACTATGGACACTGGATCCGACAACTGGCATAGTAGAACACATCGAAAAACAGAACTCCTGCTTTTCCAGTCCCATCCGGGCCATCACAGCCTACGACGACCATACCCTACTGATCGGAATAGATGGAGGAGGTGTACATACAGTCAATCTGGAAACTAAAAGAAGTAATCTTTTTATCAATACAGAAGATAACAGCGATATCTACCTGCAAGGAAATGGAGTTTATGCCGTAACCCGCGATCATCAGGGAAATATCTGGATAGGAAGTTATACGGGAGGAGTATCTGTTGCTATCTACCTGAAATATCCCATAACTATCCTCAACCATGAAAGAGGTAATCCACAATCGCTGGCAAACGATAATGTCAATGATATCGAAGAAAATACCAACGGTGATATATGGTTTGCCACTGACGACGGAATCAGTATTTTAACTCCCTCCGGCATCTGGAAACATATACTGAAATCAACCGTTACCGTAACGTTGTGCAAAGGTAAAGACAGCAATATATGGGCCGGAACATACGGAGACGGTGTGTATCAACTAGATAAGTCCGGAAAAACAACCACACACCTCACAGAAGGAAAAGGAGAACTGACTACCAACTACATATTCTCGATCACCGAAGATTATGACGGCGACTTGTGGATTGGGGGACTTGATGGCGGACTGGTTAAATGGGACAAATCAAGACAACGTAAACAGGTATTTGATGTAAACTGGATACACTCCATTATGGCTATAAACCATCATCAGATAGCAGTAGCCACAGTAAACGGCTTCTGCATAATAGACAAACAGAGTGGAACAGTCAAACCTTATGCTACTACTCAAGATCTCAATGAGCAAAATGCCAGTGCTTACATCATTTCCATGCTTTTTAATGATGACGGAACGGTATGGTTAGGTACAGAAGGAGGAGGACTGAGTTTATATAACATGAAGACTCACGAGCTGAAAACATTTACTACCCACGAAGGTATGTTGTCTGACGACGTATACAGTCTGCAACGGGATTCTCAGGGAGGTATATGGGCAAGTACAGGAAAAGGACTGGCTATTGTCAAAGACTTCCAGGTATCAAATTTGAATTATATCTATGACATCGACAAGGTATATAATAAATCATCGTATACCCAATTATCTGATGGAAGATTTGCATACGGAAGCACTAACGGAGCTGTATTTATTTCTCCCGACGCAGTAATGATGGTAGATTATCAAGCTCCACTGCGATTTACCGATTTACGAGTTGAATATCTCAATCCGCATGAAGCCAGACAGCTACATCCCTGCATCTATCAGATGCTGGTCGATAAGGACGTCCATCTGGGATACAGCCACAATTCGTTTGTCGTTACTTTCGAATCTATAAACTATCGGTTCCAACACGACATTGCTTATCAGTATATTTTAGACGGATACGAAAAGTCATGGAGTAATCTATCTTCAAACGGATCTGTACGATATACCAATGTATCTCCCGGAACATATACACTCAAAGTACGCAGTTTGAGAAAAAGTAATGGAGAAATTATATCCGAACAGACACTACCCATACAAATCGCACAGCCCTGGTGGAACTCATGGTATGCATGGATAGTATATATCTGTCTGGTAGGAGGTATTTTTTACTTTATCCTCCGCTTCAAGAGCAACCAGCTTCAGAAGCAATATGATGAAGACAAAATCAAATTCTTCATAGATACGGCTCACGACATCAGAACTCCGGTTACACTGATTATGGCCCCACTGGAAGATTTAGGAAAACAACAGGAACTATCTGTCGATGCACATCAGCTGCTGGATATGGCACGTAACAACACGCGCAAGCTTCACACTCTCATCACACAACTGCTGGAGTTTGAGAAAGTAGATACACACAAGAAGTCTATCACACTGGAACCTGTAAACCTGAGTGAACTGCTTGTTGAAGAATGTGCAAGCTTCCAGGCACTATGCGACAAAAAACAGTTGCATTTGCATATTTCATTACCAGATCAGGATGTATATGCCATGGCAGACAGACATCTAATGGAAATGTTACTCGACAATTTACTCTCCAATGCATGCAAGTACACTCCATCACACGGAAATATAGAAATAAGTCTGCGATATAATAAGCAAAAAGTTATCATCGAAGTAAAAGACAATGGCATCGGTATACCCTCCAAAGCCAGAAAACACTTATTTAACAGTGTATACCGGGCTGAAAATGCCAGAGAATCACACGAGTCTGGCACAGGATTCGGTTTGTTGCAGGTACAGCGTATTGTAAAGATGCTACATGGAAAAGTATCTTATGAATCAGAAGTAAACAAAGGTACAACATTCTCTGTTACATTACAGAAAGCTCATAATACAGCTGCCGTATCACAAACACTTCAGGCTACTTCACACCTATCATCACCTTCACAACAAAACGAAAATACTACATATTCTTCACCAGAGAAGAAAGAGGTTGAAGAGAAACTGGAAGGTAAAGATACGTTGCTGATAGTAGAAGATCACGAAGAATTGCGCTACTATTTACGCAAGACCTTTGAACACTATTACCGTGTCATTGATGTCGCAAATGGGAAAGAAGCTCTCGATTATCTGTCGAATGAATATCCCGATCTGATCTTATCGGATGTAATGATGCCGGGTATTCAGGGGGACGAATTATGTCAAATGGTAAAAGAAAATCCGGATACAGCCGGTATACCTTTTATCTTGCTCACTGCCAAAACCAATTATGATGCCGTAGTAGAAGGATTGAAAAAAGGTGCAGACGATTATATCCCCAAACCTTTTAGTACAGAAATACTAAAGTTAAAGGTACGCGGATTCATAGAAAACAGAAATCGTCAGCGAGATTTCTTCATGCGACAAGCTCTCAAAGAGGTAGAAAATGGCAGAAACAATACCACATCAACTCCTGACCAGCCAGCTCAACAAAGTGATGACACCATTGACAACCAGCCGGCACTTTCCGAAAGTGACCATGCATTTGTGATACGTGCTACTCAACTGGTCATTGAGAATATCAGCAATGCAGAATTCAATATCAACAGTCTGTGTCAGGAAATGGCTATGAGCCGTACTCTCTTTTACAGCCGGCTCAAATCGCTGACAGGAAAAGCTCCGCAAGAGTTTATCCGTATCATCCGATTACAACAAGCAGCCGAACTGCTGAAGCAAGGCAAAAACGTGACAGAAGTAGCTACTGATACAGGATTTATAAATGTAAAATATTTCAGCATGCTATTCAAAAAACAATTTGGCATTCAGCCCAGCAAATATGAGCAGGACAGTTCAGCCTCATCATCAGACAAGCAATAAGAAATTCATTTAGTCTTACATAAGAAAGTCGGTAAAAAACAGTTTACCGGCTTTTTTTATGCCTTCTTCTCTCAAAAACGACTCTTTTCACCGGCATAAAGCTGTTTCAGATAGTCATAAAGCTATCACTTCCAGTAGAAATGTCAGCAATCAAACCTTATATGTCAGCTATCTGACCATCTTATTTGCATACAATCCCCACTTTTGCACAGAGCTCAACAGCCACACGGCGTATTAGTCACCGCAGCTACAACCGGGCTCCCTACGAACCGATAATGATCTTAACCCATAAATATCTGTAATATGAAAAAAGTAAAAATTCTACTGGCACTGGCAATGTGCTCAATGTATCAGTCCTGCTCATCCGATGAAGTAAACATGAATCCGCAGGAAGAATCTCAGAAAAAAGTTGTATTTAAAGATGACTTCGAAACGTTCGACAGCAATGTATGGACCAAAGAAGAACACGAAGCCGGATGGGTAAATCAAGAACTGCAAATATATGATGCAGCACATGTATCGACCGGAACAGATGAAGGACGATCTGTTCTTATTTTAACGGCAGAACGGAAAGGAGACAAAATCTATTCCGGAAGAGTAAACAGTCAAGGCAAAAAAAGTTTTCAATATGGCAAGATAGAAGCAAGCATCAAACTTCCCCAAACAGCAAATGGTCTATGGCCTGCATTTTGGATGATGGGCGACAATAATATGCCTTGGCCTCAGTGCGGAGAAATCGATATTATGGAAATGGGACAGGAAAACGGTATAATCAACGGTACGTCTGAAACCTATCTCAACACAGCCATCCACTATGGAACCGACTACGAAAGCGGACATCGTCAGGAATATCATGCCGATAATGTTTCACAGAGTCTGCAAGATGGGAAATATCATACCTTCTTGCTGGAATGGAATGAAAACAGTCTGACTGTAAGCATAGACGGAACCAAGTTTTACACTTTCGACATCAGCAAAGTCAGCGGACGTTATGAATATTTTCACCATAACTTCTACATCCTGTTCAATCTGGCTGTAGGTGGAAGTTTTACCGGTATCACAGACGTCAATGCCATCACTGCATTGAAAGACGGAGAGAAGGTAAACATGTATATCGACTGGATAAAAGTTTATTAATCTTAATACAAACAAATCTATGAAAACAAAAAATTGCAGGTACACACTATTATGTGGCACACTCTCACTTTGTTTTATAGGTGGAATTTCACCGATGAAAGCAATTACCCAACCAGTTCATTCTGCTGTTGAGCAACAGACCCACACTGTAACCGGAACTGTAACCGATGCTACCGGTCCCGTTATCGGAGCATCAGTTATAGAAAAAGGAAATACTACCAACGGAACCATCACCGACTTAGATGGAAAGTTTACATTAAACGTAGCTCCAGGTGCAACACTGGTTATCAGTTACATTGGCTACAAAACGATAGAAATAGAAGCAAGTAAAAAGCCATTGAATATTGTCATGGCTGAAGACAGTAAGGTATTGAATGAAGTCGTAGTAACTGCATTAGGTATCAAAAGAGAACGTAAGGCATTGGGCTACGGAGTTGATGAGGTAAAAGGCGAATCGCTTACAAAAGCCAAGGAAACAAACGTAATCAACTCGATGGCAGGTCGCGTTCCGGGACTTGTAGTCAGCCAGACAGCCGGAGGTCCTTCCGGATCAACACGAGTTATTTTGCGTGGTAGCACAGAAATGACAGGAAACAACCAGCCGTTGTATGTCATCGACGGTGTGCCTCTTGATAATACCAACTATGGTAGTGCCGGTACTTCAGGAGGTTTCGATTTAGGTGACGGAATTTCCAGTATCAATCCCGATGATATCGAAAACATGTCTGTATTGAAAGGTCCTGCTGCATCTGCTCTTTACGGTAGCCGTGCCAGTCATGGAGTTATCCTCATTACAACCAAAAAAGCCAATGGAAAAGAGAAATTCAGTGTAGAATATAATGGTACACTCACCTTCGATACTCAGTTGGCTAAATGGAACGATATACAGCAGGTATATGGTATGGGAAGCAACGGAACATACAGCATCGATGCCATTTCAAATACGAACAAAAGCTGGGGCCCAAAGGCTGACGGCAGTAATATGCTGACATATTTTGACGGTGTAGCACGTCCTTATCTCATTATTCCAGACAATACTTCCGGATTCTTCCAAACAGGTCTGACAGCTACCAATACAGCTATCATCAGTGCCAATAGCGGACATACAGGTGTACGTTTCACCTATACCGATATGAGAAACAAAGATATTGTTCCTCAGTCGAACATGAGCCGTGACATTTTCAACCTGCGTACCAACACCAGTCTGGGAAAGGTAGATGTTGACTTCAGTGCCAACTATACTCGCGAAGCTGTAAAAAATCGCCCGGCACTGGGTGACAGCAAATCGAACATCGGAAAGAACCTGATGACTCTGGCAACAACCTACGATCAGGAATGGCTGAAAAACTATCAGGATGAAAACGGTGAATATTCCAACTGGAATGGTATGGACCCATACAACGTAAATCCTTACTGGGACGTTTACAAAAACTCCAACAATTCGAAGAAAGACCAGTTCCGTTTCAATGGAAAAGCAATCTGGAACATTAACAAACACCTGAAACTGCAAGGTACAATCGGTGCAGAACTGAACTACTTCATATTCGAAGATTTCAAAGCTCCTACTACCCCGGGATACGAAGCCGGTTATTTGCAGAACAGTAATTTCCGTAACCGCATGTACAACTTCGAACTACTTGCCCTCTATAACAATACGTGGGGAGATTTCGATTTCAATGCAACATTGGGAGGAAACGTTTACAAGGTCAACAATCAGACTACCGTCACTACTGCCCAGGATATGCAGATTCGTGATGTAGTAGCCCTGATGAGCTTCAATGAAACCAGCTTGGAACAGAACAGTTACCGTAAACAAATCAATTCGGTTTATGGTGCAGTAAACGTAGGATGGAAACATTTGGTTTATCTCGATGCAACTTTACGCGGCGACCAGTCGTCTACCCTGCCTATCGGAAACAATGTATATGTTTATCCGTCATTCTCCGGAAGTTTTGTATTCTCGGAATTACTAAAACAAAGTGACCTGATGCCTTACGGAAAGTTCCGTTTATCATGGGCACAAGTAGGTAGCGACACCGACCCTTATCAGTTGGGACTAGTTTACAGCAAATCGAAATTCACCTACCCGGGCTATACCATCGGATACATCAATAATTCGACAATGCCTAATAAAAACTTGAAACCGACTAAGACCAACTCTTTCGAACTTGGTCTGGAGATGAAGTTCCTGAAGAACCGTATCGGACTCGATTTTACTTACTACACTCAAAACAGTAAGAATCAGATTATGGGTATGGCCAGCTCATGGACTTCCGGTTATAACTACCGCCTGATCAACGCTGGTGAAATTGAAAATAAAGGTATCGAAATCGCACTTAACACACGTCCGATAGAACTTAAGGATTTCTCCTGGGATTTAAACCTGAACTTTTCAAAGAACAGCAATAAAGTAAAGAAACTGGTAGATGGCATGGACATGTTCGAACTTGAAAAAGCAGCATGGCTGGATGTACAAGTTGCAGCAAAAGTCGGCGAGAACTTCGGAGCCATCGTAGGACCGGACTTCAAACGCAATGAAAACGGAGATATTCTTATAGACCCGCAGACCGGACTTCCACAGTACGACAAGAGCAATCATGTACTGGGTAATGCTTCCTGGGACTGGACCGGAGGTCTTGGAACAACGCTTACTTATAAAAACTTATCTCTCTCTGCTCTTTTCGATATCAAAGTCGGAGCTGACCTCTATTCTATGTCTGCCCGTGCTTCTTATGAATCTGGTAAAAGTAAAGAAACACTCGCAGGTCGTGAAGAATGGTATCGCTCGGAAGAACAACGCCAGGCCGCAGGTATTGCCAAAGGTTCTCCCGACTGGACTCCTACCGGTGGTTTCATTGCTCCGGGTGTAATTGATAACGGTGACGGAACTTATCGTCCGAATGATATTTACATTAACCCGGAAGATTACTGGATGAGTGTCTGCCGAAATGCTCCGTCAATGTTTATCTACGACAATTCATACATCAAATGTCGTGAAATCACCTTAAGCTACAGAGTACCTCAGTCATGGCTGAAAAACGTAGTAAAAGGACTCACAGTTTCATTCGTTGCACGTAATCCGTTTATCGTATGGAAGAATATTCCAAATATTGATCCGGATTCAAACTATAACAATACAACCGGTATGGGATTGGAATATGGTTCACTCCCATCACGCAGAAGTTACGGATTCAATGTCAATCTCAAATTCTAAAGATAGTTCATTACGTAATATATTAAAGAAGAAATACAATGAAAAACTATAAATCATATTTTACCCTGATATTGGCGGCATTCACCATATTCTTTACAGCATGTAGCGATGAGTATATGGAGAATATGAATACAGATCCGTCGAAAGCCTCAACTATCGATCCGAATGCACAGCTTACCACAGCCCAGCTACAGACTTATGGCGACTTAGGAATGGTAGAAATTTACAGAAACTACCTGTATGCATTCAACCAACAACTTATGGGATGCTGGAATACAACAAACTATGGAGGCAGACATACTGTCGACAATAATGAAATGGGACGTATCTGGACTACGTTTTATACAACAGCTATCAAAAACCTGACAGATGCTCAATATCGTACAGCCGATAATGCTGAAAAAGTAAATATCAATTCGGCAGTACGTATCTACAGAGTATACCTTATGTCAGTCATTACAGATATTCATGGAGATGTACCTTGCAGTGAAGCAGGCAAAGGCTTTCTGGAAGAGAAATTCAACCCACGTTACGATACACAGGAAGAAATCTACAACGATTTCTTCACAGAACTCAAAACTGCCGGCAACAACATGGATGCCAGCAAAGACAAAATTACAGGTGATGTTATTTTCAACGGCGACATAAGCAAATGGAAAAAGCTTGCCAATTCATTGAGAATGAGATTTGCCATGCGTATCTCCAATGTCGCTCCTCAAAAAGCTCAGGAAGAGTTTGAGGCAGCCCTGCAAGACGAAGGTGGAATCTTCCAAAGCAATAATGACAATGCACTTATCCAATACATGGAAAAATCATTCAGTTTCGGACAAGAAGCCTATACAGACTACCGTGGAAATGCCTTGTCACAACTGTTGTTCGGTAACGATCCGGCCAATAACCCAAGCTATCTATGTTCTACTCTCTTCAATCAGTTGTATAACACACGTGACCCTCGTACGTTTATGATCGGACGCTGCTATTACGATGGCCTGATGAGTTCTACCAGCCCCGATAACCGCATCGATCTGACAAACGAAATGCTGGAAAAAGGTATCGCTTTCCAGCCATGCGAACCGGGAGCATTCAGCTATGATCCGTGGCCTAGTGGATATGACAGCGATATTTTAAAAGAACTTGCAGAAACCAATCCTTCCATAAGCACAACAGTAGCTCGTGAAACAGAACCTAAACTGGCTAACAACTTTCTGAAAAGTACAAACCCCGGCGTAGTCATGACATACGCAGAAGTTGAATTTCTATTGGCCGAAGCTTCTCTCAAAGGATGGAATACAGGAAGTAAGTCTATAGACGAACTGTACAGAACAGGAGTACGTGCAGCTATCGATTTCCTGACAGAAAGCTATGGATGCGACCAGGTTTCGGATGAAACATTCGAAGAATATATAAATCAAAACGGAATCGGACATACTGACGAACAGAAAAAAGAAGCCATCAATACACAGGCCTGGATTCTCCACTTCACTAATCCAGCTGAATGTTGGGCAAACATACGCCGTTCTGGTTATCCGAAATTGAAATCACCTGCTGAATACGGTTTCGGACAATATCTGACCGGCGGTAGTGAAATTCCGGTGCGCCTTTGCTACCCGGTTCTGGAATCATCTTACAATAAAGTAAGTTACGAAGAAGCTCTAAACCGCATGGGAGGAACAGACAACTGGTACACTCCGGTATGGTGGGACAAAGATGCAACAAAATAACAATCATTTTTTAATTAGATTCAGATATGAAAAAGATATACCACATACTATTAATCATGCTTGCAATGAGCTTCGGACTCATCGCCTGCACGGAAGAAACTCCATTTTCTACAGCAACAGAAAATGACGATCCCCGAATCCTTGACCCTTTATTTCCCGACCGAGTAAACGGTGAACTGCCGGTAGTTTCAAATATCAGCCGTGATGCCAACTTCTCGATGACACTGACTGTGACTCCTGCCGATTATACAACCGTTACATGGTTTATTGACGGAGAAGAAATACAGACAGGAAAAGAAATTGACCTCGCTCTGAAAGCAGGAACTTATCATTTGAAAGTGACCGCTACAACCAGCATCGGCAAATCGACTTACCGTGAAGGACTCATTCAGGTCAATCCTTTGGCAGATGATCCCTGGGCTACCGAAATCGGCTTCGAACGCATCATTACTACTGGAGCAAAAGCACAACTTTACGGCAACAACCTTGATAAAGTAAATAGCATCGTTATCGGCGGAAAAACAGCAACCGATATCGCTTACACAGAAAACGGAGAAAACAGCTACATCGAATATACCGTTCCGGAAGGACTGGCAGACGGAACCTATCGGATTATTCTTGTAGATAACGGTGGCAATGAATACGGAGGAAACAAAGTAACCGTTACCAGTGACGCACTCATTACAGCCGGCTCAGAACGTACTACAGCAAACAGCGAATGGGTAATGACAGGTATCAATCTCAACCAGATAGAATCGTTCACTTTCGGCGGACAGACTGTTTCCAGCTTTATCCGTCAGTCGGAAACCGAGATAGCCTTTACCTGTCCTTCACTGGAAGATGGTGAATACACACTTACCGGAAGAACCACATCAGGAAAAGAAGTCATGTTCTATACCACTACGGGAAACATCACAGAACAGACAGTAGTTGTATCTTCAGAAAGAGTTTTATGGGAAGGTCATCACTATGTATCGTGGGATTTACCCGATGACAATCCGAACAAGACTTTCAACCTGATAGGAAAGGATGTATTCGCCAGCATAAAAGCAGGAGCTGTATTAAGCATATACTATTCAGTAAACTCTGCCGACGAATATCACCAGTTGCGCACCACAACAGGCTGGTGGAACGATCTGCCCGGTACTGCCGTCATCGAATTCCAGGAAGACGGAGTAAAACAAGTTCAATTAACTCAGGAAGTACTGGACAAGATTCAGACAGAAGACGGTTTCCTCTGCATTGGCCACGGATATTATGTAGACAGAATAAGCGTACAATAAATCATTCTCAAAAAACACACATTATATGATACACAAGAAAATAACATCAAGTTTATTTGCTTTTACAATAGCTGCCTGTTCCATACAGGCAGCTCCAACAACAGCAATTGCCAAAGACGCAAAATTAGAGCAACAGGTGGAAGCCACTCTTTCGAAAATGACTCTGGAAGAGAAAATCGGACAAATGACCGAACTTGCCATTGATGTACTGGGAGGTTTTGTCGATGGAGAATTCCAGCTTGACGAAGCTAAACTGCGCAAGGCCATTGCAGAATATAAGGTAGGTTCATTCCTGAACGCTCCGGGGCCGGTGGCACAAGATAAAGACAAATGGCAGGAAATTATCGGAACAATCCAGTCCATGTCGATGAAAGAAATAGGAATCCCATGTATCTACGGGTTGGACCAAAACCATGGGACAACCTATACACTGGATGGTACACTCTTCCCTCAGAACATCAATCTGGGTGCTTCGTTCAACCCCGACCTGGCATACGAGGCCGCACGTGTAACAGCATACGAAACACGTGCCAGCAACTGCCCGTGGACTTACTCTCCTACTGTAGACATGGCACGTGATCCACGCTGGTCACGCGTATGGGAAAACTATGGTGAAGACTGTCTGGTAAATTCCATCATGGGAAGCACAGCAGTCCGCGGATTTCAGGGTGATGATCCCAATCATATACCTGCCGACCGCATTGCCACATCAGTCAAACACTACATGGGATACAGCCTGCCGCGTACAGGAAAAGACCGTACCCCTGCATACATACCCGTATCGGAATTACGTGAAAAATGCTTCGCTCCCTTCAAAGAATGTGTAGAAGCAGGCGCTCTGACTATCATGGTAAACAGCGGTTCCATCAATGGAGTTCCCGTTCACTCTAATTATGAACTGCTTACCAAATGGCTGAAAGAGGATCTCGGATGGGACGGAATGCTGATTACTGACTGGGCTGACATCAACAACCTGTACACCCGCGAACGCATTGCTGCCAATAAAAAAGAAGCCATCCAGATAGCTATCAATGCCGGTATAGATATGGCCATGGAACCATATGATCTGAACTTCTGTACATTGCTGAAAGAACTGGTTGAAGAAAATAAAGTGCCGATGAGTCGCATAGACGATGCCGTACGTCGTGTCCTCCGTCTGAAGTATCGTCTTGGACTCTTCGAGCACCCTAACACTCCAACCCAAGAATATCCATTGTTTGGCAGTAAAGAACATGCAGAACTGGCCCTCCGTGCAGCCGAAGAATCAGAAATTCTGTTGAAAAACCAAAACAATATTCTTCCGTTGCCTAAAGGCAAGAAACTGCTGGTTACCGGTCCGAATGCCAACTCTATGCGCTGTCTGAATGGTGGCTGGAGTTACTCATGGCAAGGACACCTTGCTGACAGATTTGCCGGTAAGTATAATACCATCTACGAAGCCTTGTGCAATAAGTTCGGAAGTGAATATGTAACACTGGAACAAGGTGTAACTTACAAACCGGAAGGTGCTTATACAGAAGAGAATGAACCGGAAATAGAAAAAGCTGTAGCTGCCGCAAAGAATGTGGATATCATCATCGCCTGCATCGGTGAGAACTCTTACTGCGAAACTCCGGGTAATCTTTCCGACCTGGCTATCTCACCCAGCCAGCGTGAACTTGTAAAGGCACTTGCCACCACTGGAAAGCCTATTATTCTGATACTGAACGAAGGCAGACCTCGTCTGATAAACGATCTGGAACCTCTTGCCAGCGGAATTATCAATATTCTGTTGCCGGGTAACTACGGAGCAGATGCACTAGCAAATATTCTGGCAGGTGACGCTAATCCGAGTGCCAAGATGCCGTACACTTATCCACGCCATCAGGCAGCACTTACCACATACGACTATCGGGTAAGCGAAGAAATGGATAAGATGGAAGGAGCTTACGACTATGATGCAGTTATCTCTGTACAATGGCCATTCGGTTACGGATTGAGCTACACTACATTTGAATATAGCAACTTACGCGTCAATCATCCTTCATTTACAGCAACCGACGAACTTCAGTTCTCTGTAGATGTAACCAATACCGGAAAGCTCGTAGGAAAGGAAGCTGTAATGCTGTTCAGCAGCGATCTGGTTGCTTCTCTCGTTCCCGAAAACCGCAGACTGCGTGCTTTCAAAAAAGTAGAATTGCAACCAGGCGAAACACAAACCGTTACTTTAACTATCAAAGCCAGTGATCTTGCTTTTGTTGGAGCTGACGGTAAATGGATTCTTGAACAGGGTGATTTCCGTATACAAAGCGGCAATCAGACACTGAACATTACTTGCAATCAGACATACAAATGGGATTCGCCTAACAAATAATTAATTATTGTTCTATGAAAAATGGAGCTGTATCGTATGTGACTCGCGATACAGCTCCATTCTTTTTATAAGACAGTAACCTTTGCTGCTATTAAAAGCATTTACTCGTTACATTTTAATGTTTCCTTCAATGCCAAACCTTTTGCTGTAAGAAAGGCTAAATCAATTGCATTATTCATATTATAATATCACTTTATTTCTTGTTTAATCTTTTAACCTCTTTGTCGAAGTCACTTTCAAGCATATCCATTTCTCGCTTGCGGTATATCTCAAATTCCTTTTCAGCTTTTTCTATGGCTTGTTTATGTGAAATATTGCCTTTGCCGATCAAGATTTTTCGTTTGTGAGCTATAATCTGATTGTCAAGAGCTTCTATCCAGTCCTTCATAGACATAGGGTTCATCTCCAATGCCTGAAATTCTGCAAAATCAAGAAATCCTGAAACTAAAAGATTCAGTCGTTGCAACTCTATTTCTGACAAATAGTTTTTCGCAATCTTTACATCATCTTTAGTTACATAGTTACCTTTGAAATTAGTCATTCCGACAAACGGTTTTTCATTGTCCACACGGTTGTATATTACCTCAGCAGCTGTATTCTCATAAACCGCATAATGCAGTTTGTTTTGCAGTGGCGAAAAAAGTTTTAGTCATTTCACTACGAGAATCATAATCCGTAGCTGTAGCATATATGTCGGTAACCTGCTGGTAAAAATTTCGCTCGCTACTACGAATATCTCTGATACGCTGCAATAATTCTCGGAAATAGCGATTCCCTCCCTGTTTCAACCGTTCATCATCCATCGCAAAACCTTTCTGAATATATTCATGCAAACGTTGTGTCGCCCAGCGTCGGAAGCGTGTAGCTATTTGAGACTGGACGCGATATCCCAAAGCTATAACCATATCGAGGTTGTAATGGTCTATATTACGCCTTACCTGACGATTGCCTTCCTGACGAACTAACAAGAATTTCTTGTTAGTTGCTTCGGCCATAAGTTCTCCATCCTTGTAGATATTATCTATATGCTGACTAATGTTTTGTTGTGATGTGTCATATATCTCTGCTAGCTGGCTCTGTGTCAGCCACAAGTCTTCGTCAGCGAAGCGTACAGATACACGAGTTATTTCGTTATCGTCCTGATATAGGATTATTTTGTTTTCTTCGTTCATGTTTATTATCTAAATTATTGCCATTTGCTATTCCTCAAACACTCTTTTAATGCTAACCCTTTTGCCGTAAGACAGCATTTTGCTTTTCAGTAGGTAAAGTAAACTCTATATAACCTTCATCCATAGACGGTTTAAGATATGTATTATGAAAATATGTTCGATGCTTAATTCCTAATGCTAATTGCAGCGTTTCCTATCTACTTCATCATCTATACAAGCAAAAAAGAGTTCTTATATGTTCAGATACATTATCAATATCATAAGCAGTTATAGGTACAACAATACGGATCAAACTATCTCCCATAGATTTTACCAAGTTAAGCTCTTGAAATCGGGAAACTATGTTTGGAGATTCAGTATTCATCATATTTATTTTTCTTCTTTGAAGAATAATTGATAATAATACATTTTTCTGTCTTCGTCATAACCTCTAACTATATATTGTTCTCCACCGTGAATGTTTATATCAAAATTCCGGTCCAACTTGATTGTTGTCATTGTACCTGTAGCCCTACGTTTTATTGCACCTGATTCAGTTTCAAAAGTGTCATCAATTTCTATATCACGCTCTCTTTGATAGGTTTCTTTATATTGCTTAAATTCAGAAACTAACTTAGGAGTTTCAAAAACTTGTTCTGCAAAAGTATTTATATTAACAGACTCCTCCTTCAAGGCTTCAACACTTCTATTCATATATGTTGCCTTTTCCACTTTGCCATTCTCGCTAGGCAATTGAGAAACAAAACTCTTGCATAGAGATAGCATATTTTGAGTTTGATTGAAACTATCTTTTCGAGGACGTACATGTAGAAAGTCATCTGTCCAATATTTTGCATCCGCTCCTTTATTAGTATTATCTACAACTGCAACGATATACCCACTTTCCTTGTTGGTATTAAAAATTAAGCATCCTTTGTCTAATTTGTTTATACTTGCACCAGTTTCACTTGATATTTCAAATCCAACATCTTTTGGGTGTAACATTAAGAAAGTATCTTTACTTTCTGATTTAAACAATCCTATAGCGTCAGTATATATTCCATCAATTATACAGTTTTTTATATATGCAATATATAACTCGCCTCCTTTTATTTTGGGATGGATACTATGCTCATAAAGAAATCTTGAAATATTAGATGAACTTTTACAGAAAGAATTATTGTCAGCAAATATCTCATTAATATAACTATATATTGTGTTTAACTCAAAATTCGTCTGATGATAGAATGAATAATAATCTTCTTTCGCTATAAATGCTTTGTAAAAATAATTGCTAAGAGCTTGCCTTGTTGCCTCATTCAACATCAAAGGCTCCTTTGATAATCTTAATCCTTCATCATTGGTTTTATTACCTACCCAATGAACCATACATATTTGTATATGTGCATCATATAATTGTATCATTTTTTTCTTCAATTAAAATATTAGTTCTGTTTGGTATTTTATTCAATGAATCATTTATATTTATAATTTGTTCTTTGTTATTCTGAAACAGTGTTGTGGTCTTACATATGGATTGAAAATTATAACAAAAACATCCAATACCAATATATAAGAGTATTATAAAAATATAATACCAAAGTAACTGCTTAAATCTTTTATTAACTGTTTGTTCCTTGTACTCACTGTATTTATCTGCACTAATATAGGAACGTGTAATATTCCCCCAATAATCCAATTCTTTAAATGATCTATTGATATCAACACAATCAAAAATAGTTTGCAGTATTGCTGAGCACCAAAAATATACCCCAAAAGCTTTAAATACATAACTAATTAAATTGTTGTCAAATAAGGCATTTACTTCTGTTACTTTAGAGAACAATGTTATACCTATCAAGATTAAAGCAGCAAGTACATCCCTCATCAAATTCCCTAATATACTTCGTATCTTATTAGAAAATAAGTCTGTAGTACTTTTTATATCTTTCAACATGTCTTTCAACTCCTTCTGATATGAATCTTTTCTATCATACATGATATAGGAATACTGTTCTTTTATTTGAGAATATATGTCCTTTAGAATAGGATATAATGAATCATATAGAGATAGGTTTTGATATAAATCTAAAGAAGCACGTTCCGCAAAAAGTCTCTTTTTGATAGACTGACTATCATCTGAAGTGTATATCCATTTATAAATATCAAATAATAAATTATAATAAATCAATGAATATTCATCCTTAAGTGTCTCTCCACCTATTTCCATAAGAATATATTTATATCCTTTAATTATGATTTTTTTATCCTTTGTTATTTCATCACATAAAGAAGCTAAAAAAACCCAAATAGCATTTCTATAAAAGAATCTAGATACGCTATTTACATCTCCCCAACTTATAATATGTTTATGAGGAGCAATTCTAAAATCAGAATTGCAATTAATTCTAATATAATGTTCTACATGAAGGTCAGGTACAGAATTTTCCACAGTAAGTTTGTATGTGGAGTCAGAACCATTAACAAGAAAATTTGGGCCACCAAAATCTCCATAAAAATCTTTTACATAAATATGATAGCGACCATTATTTAGTGGATAATCATCTTCAAATGGATTTGATTCTTTGATCCACTTTATAAAGCAATCAATATAATAAAAAAAGTATGACATATATGTGTACTATCAAATTTACCAAGCCATGAAGCCTTATTAATATGTATTTTCCATTTGTTTCCTTCGTCAAGTTCTTCTATAAAATCAGAAACCAATATTCTTTCATTATCAATATAGAAGACAATTGCTTTACTTATCTCTTCTTTAACAAAAGCATCATATAAATCTGAAAAAAATGAGCTTGAATAGCGGTTACTATAAACACCTTCAAACGTTAAGTTCGACCAGCTCTCAGAATGGGATATTGAAATTCCATTTATGATATCTATATTTTTTACAATATTTTCAAATTTCATTATTGTATATCTTTTATGTCACTAGTTTTAATAACTATTTTATACAATCCCTGCCTGTCTTTTATATCAGAAATAGAAATATTGTTTTCCTCTAGTGAACCTTCCCATTCAATCTTTACTCCTTCTGCTGTTTGACGAATATTTTTGCACTCTTTTTTTGTCAAAACATCTTTTTTGGGAATAAAAATCTGCCCATATAATCCATCCTCCATCATGAAATTTCTTAAAGATTCTCTTAAATATTCTTGTTTTTCCTTATCGCTGTCTTGAATTACAGCCTCAATGTACTGTTCAGAATTAAATGTATCTACAAAAGTCAAATAATTTCGTGCTTTATTTTTATAGGCAGAAGGTTCATTAATGCCTTCAAATTTATTCAGGGAAGCCCAACGTCTAGCACATGATTGTGCTTTTTTAGTTAAATCAGATTCTGTTTCTCGTGGAATAACAGATAGAAAATTACCAAAAAATTTTGTGATACCAGATGGACAACTTCTGTCAAAGACTAGAACATCCCACACAACATTAGGATTGATATCTATTAACGCTACTTTTTGTATCGCAGTTTTATCCTCGCTGAAGGTATTCTTTACTTCTTCTAATAGAGCCTTGTTGTTTTTCAGTTTGTACTCATAAACTTTTTTATGATCAAGCTTTATCAAAAATAAAAGTTTTCTAGTACGAATTGAAGCAATGGAGATTATAAAAACCCCATCATTCATATTAGAGGTATGGGTAGTTCTGAATCTACTTGTAATATCTTTAGATATTCTTAGAAAATCCTCATCTGATGCGTTTACTATTTCTTCCGCAAGATCCTTTATAGGAGAATTGTTTTCCGTGAAAATAAACTGCCTACCTTGACTAGCATCAGCTAATCTATCCCTGAAAAATTTTTGTTGTTCATCTGTAATTTTAACTTCTTCAAGAAATATCGGATTTATATCATCTGTCAAAATAATGTGAAATATCAATTTCTCTATCTTTATTGCTTCCTTATCAGCAATAGATAAAACACTTTCTTTGGGCATAATAATAATTTTATATGTTATATAAAGTTATAAATTGGATCTTCTGTTTTTGAATCTATAATACTGTTTAGATAATTAGAACTTTTACTTCTGTCTGATTTACTATAATTTACATCATAAAAATGTTTCAAAGTAGTATTATCAGATTGCATTCTTCCAAGAGTTTCATTCTTAATTACTCTAAAATTAATCATACCTTTTGAAATTACAGGTTCTTTATCAGGTAGTCTGATAATTCTAAAGTCATCACATAATATAATTTCAAACTTATACTTTTCAATGTTAGGTAGTGGAGTATTTAATTCAAAGTATAGTTTTGCACCATATTCCAAAAAGGGACTTATAACTATGGATTGAAATGCACGTAATGTATGCAAACATTCCTCTACTTCATATCTATATTTAATAACATCATAACTATCATGACTAGCTGGGTTAAGTATAAATTTACGAAAACTATCTAACTCCTCAAAAATAGTAATATCTATTAATCCACTTTCCTCTGCATATCTTTTGCAGTTTTGGATTAGCCCGTTTAAGTCTAACCTACTATAATCAGTAGATAATTGCCATTTTACTGGCAAAAAGTTTTTGCATAGCAATTCTGCTGCTTTTCTTAAAAAATTACCAGCAACTTCGTATTCATGCTGCTTTATGAAATGTTCAGCCTGTCCAAGATAATCTTCACTATTCCTTATATATGGAGTTTTATCATCATTCATATAAATTTCTTTATATACCCATTCACCTATATTTTTCTTAGTTTTATGTTTAAAGTACTCAAAAAACATTTTGTCATGGGTGAATAAATATATTTTATACTTATCAGATATTTCTAACAAAAAGTTCACAACTTTAGCTCTATTACTCATATCAAGACTGATAAGCATATCATCAAGAGCCAAGAATCGCCCATCTGCGGGTTTGTCTAAATTTAATAATGCAAATCTAATAGATAAGGCTATGGCTGTTAATTTTGCCTCATTAAAATAAGTATGTGGCTTAGTTATTTTTCTGAAGCTACCATTAGGTTGTAGCTCTGATATTTCAAGTCCAATAAATGGTTCATTCAACTTTTTATAAGAGGAAACATGTTCTTTTAATATTCCATTCTCTTTCGTATATTCAATAATTCGATCGTATTTTAGCCAATATTCATTCGGATCTTCGGCTGGTTTATCCAAATTTGAATCATACCTCAATCTTATTTGCAATTCCAAGTCCTCATTATCACGGAAATATTTATTATATATGTCTGATGCATATATATTAATATTTTCAACAATATTCTTAACAGAATTATTAAAAAAATCTATATTTGAAATATAAGCAGGATCAATTCTTTTACCTCTTTTAATAATAGACGATGTTATCTCATCATACATTTCTCCAATATGAAGTCCAGACCTTTCATCTTTCCAAAAAGATAAGATATCTTTTATAAACACAGGAAACAAATTGATGTTTTGTGAATTTCTAAAATTAAAGAAATGAAACAAAAATTGATGATTAATAAAACAGCCATTAATATTTGCAGGAAGTGGATGGGTTCCGTCTATTAATGTCATATTATAACCATTCTTATCTATCTGATAAATAAATGGATGGCGACCTTCAAAATCAATCCATATCTTAGAGTCTGCCTCCAAGTTATCTATATTCTTAAGATGTTGTTCATTTTCTACATCAAAATACTTTTTACCTGCATCAGATTTCAATGGTGCTTGAAATATGCAATGAAGTGCATAATAAATTGAGGATTTACCACTTCCATTTTCTCCGTACATTAATAGATGCTTTCCTTCCAATTCTAGTTCAAAATCATTAGGGAAAGCTTTAAAACCTGTTATATGTATTCTATTTATTGCTGGCATATCAATCTTCTATTATAACTTTAAGTAACTTTGGGCTTCTAAGAGTAAATAACTCCAATCTATTTCTTATTTCATTATCTGTTTTCTTTATCTTCATAAATGTATCCAAAATCACTTGCCCTTTTTCTTCATTTGACAACAAGCCTTCTATAGGTTTAATAAGCCCTATAGCCGAATCTATAATATTTATATTCAAGTCTTTCATGTGGTCACCAAAGTAAATCTCATATATACAACCGTCAATGATTCTTTCAAAATAATCCGAAATTAATTTATTAGAAACTAAATCTGAAAGATTGGTATCTTGTGATTTGATAAAAAGAATATAATCACATAATGTTGACATTAAATATTCGATATATGGAGGTATTGTTTCTGGTACAGGAAAAGGTTTTACATAATCAGGTTTAAATCTGAAAAAGCCATTCGCTAATACAGTTCCTGTATTTTTAAGATACCACCAAAACAATCTGGAATTAAATAATGCCATCCAAAATTTATATCCTTCTTTTATCTCAGATTTCTTTAAATATCCATAAACTGTTGTGGTCTGATAAAATACGCCTTTACTATCATACGTAAAATTACCTCCCATAGAGATGTCAGGTGCAACTAATTTCTCGAATTCAGCTGATAATATACCTTGTTTTCTTCCAAATTGGAACCATTCACCGTCAATGTTAAATCGACCTTTCTCTCTTCCCCTTAAAATTTCCTCACATTCTTTCAGATAAGTATATCCATTGGGAAAGAATTCCGCTAAATCTTTCTCCGAATAAAGATTAGCCTTTCCATTTTCTATTTTATAGGGAAATACAACAAAACGATCTGTTGAAAGATCTTCATATCTGTGTACATCTTCCCCTTTAAGTAATGGTTTCACCAATCCACGTTCTATACAGATATTACGTTCAAGATATTTTGAGTAACCATAAACCATTCCGTCTTTTTCATTGCACTCATATAAAAAATAAACATCATCTTTACTAGTTTGTAGTCCACAAAATATTCTATCGAATATATCACTGATTCGTCTTTTATGTAAATCCAAATTATTTAATATACTTACACTATCTCCCACAGTAAGTACCCATGTTTCTTTATCTAATTTGTCAGATTTTATGATTGCTTTACTTTCATCATTCAATGAATTCAAGTAAGCGCCCAGTTCTTCATTTGTTGTAAGGTTTCTATCCAGTTCATAATATGCCAGTTCCTTACTATTCGGCGTAAACCACTGTAATGCAGTGTAAGTAGAAGCATTGAATACCTGATAGGCTCCAAAATTTATTATTTGTGAAGTCTTATTTGAAACCAATTCACGTAAACCTTTTCCAAAAGCAGAATTGGTCCATTTTATCGGCATGATATAATTAACAATACCTGAGCTGTTTACAATCTGTAATCCACGTTCTACAAATGTAACATATAAATCAAATGACCCAGTTGCAGACTTATATCTTTCTACCAGTTCATCTGCAAAATCGGGATTTACTTCTCTTATTCCTTGTATTCTAAGATATGGAGGATTACCGATAACCAAATCAAAACCCTTAAAATCACCATTATCATCTAATAAAGATGGAAACTCATATCTCCACTCGAATGCATTCTTATACAGCTTATCATACTTTACTGTATTTGCGTACTGGCTTTTACTTTCAATTACCTTACGGATTTTATCAAGGTCTTTTTGGGCTTTGGGTGAAAGGTCGTTTTCGTCTTTCTTATCATCAAACAAGGTTTTCATATTCGATGATAGATCCAAATACATAAAATATTTTTCGATAAGTTTTTTTTCATCCCTAGTATAAAAACGCATTTTATCTTCCAATTCTGTTTTAAAATAACTTTTTATCTCAGATATCAAAGTTTTATATCTATCCTTAACAGTATGATTGGAAGTATTCAGATAGTCATGTATTAATGCTTGATACTTATTCAATGTTATTTTATCTTCATCTTTCTTGTTTCTATTGTATTCTGTAAAAACATTCATGATGGGAGAATCAAGCGAAGTTCTATTAAGCAAAGAATCTCCACAAACTATTTTATAATCTAAATTGGGAAGCGGTTGAGGAGTTTCTTCATCGACAACCAAAGCCAACCAAAATCTTAGTCTTGCAATGTCTACAGCCCCTTGTTCAATATCTACCCCAAAAATATTTTCCTGTATAATTTCGCGTTTGACTTCCGCATGTGAAAAAGTATGCTTGTCTTGTGTGAATCCATACAATAATTGGCGAGCATAAAATAATACATTAAGTACTCCCATAGGAAATGCACCTGATCCTATAGCCGGATCACATACTTTAATAGATTTCAGCAGGGTGTATATCTTTAATGCATTTTCTTTTTCTTGAAATATTTCATTGACCTTTCTATATAAAATCAAAGATTCTATTGCTGGATAAAAATCAGAATTGGTATGCTTTTTCAGATACTGAATAACACTCTGTCGACACATATATTGCACAATTTCCTTTGGAGTATAGAATGCGCCTTTATCCTTATTATCTTCCAAAAGATTCTCAAAAATATGTCCTAACATTTCAGGATCAATACCCACCTCGCTATCATCTGGATCGTTTTCATCAATCGTAAAATTATACATAGCGAAGAAGTCCATGAGTTCTTTAAAATAGGAATATGGAAAATCAATGTCCAATCTATCTATATTGTCTTTCTCAAACAAACCGCCATTAAGATATGGAATTTTGATATTCTCTCCCAACCGACCATCAGCAATATCTCTCTCGCGTTTATCATTTAATGTATTGAAAAATAAAACTTCGAGCACATCGCTTAACAAACGGTCGTTTCCTTCGTAACGTTCGATTAAATGACTGAGATAATTTTTATCTCCACCTTTCCAGTCTGTACGAGAAGCCGGAACACCCATCCAGCCTTTTTTCTGTAGGAATTGTAAAAAGACTAAACGCCCAAGCAATTTTTTAACGTAATCACGATTCTGTTTCGTATCGGAAAGTTGTTTCAAGAACTTGCTATATTGGGCCTTATATCCGGCAAAGAACTCTTTGTTCAAACGCTCAACAGAAAATGCCTCTGTAACATCTGCCAGATAGATAGACCTGTTTTTCTTTTGGGAAATCAATTCATACAAACGTTCCGTTGCTGTCCTACACGGCTCATTTTCGCCCAAAAGAAAAGTATATCTTTTAGGAGCCGTTTCAGATTGTACCAGCTCTCCGTCTTCAGTGAATGAAGTTTGTTTCGCTATAAAAGTCAGACGATAATCAGACACATTCTTTGAATAGTAAAAAGCAAGAACACCATGAATAATAGATTGGTCGATAGTTTTAGCAGCAATCTCACGCAATCCTTTTCGATTACGGTCGATTAATACATTGTCTTTAACTTCAAATATATATATAGCCAATGAGCGTCCGTCATCCAGACGAATCATACCTACTTGTCCTCCGTCTTTAATCAACTCATGGGAAACCTGATTAACACTAGTGAAGAACTCGACCTTTGGAAACATCTCTATTAATATGCCTTTCCACTCATCGAAATCAAATCTGGCAGATAACTTATTTTGTAATTCTTTTGCTGTCATTCCTGTAATAATTAAATATTAAAACTTTCGGAAATGATAATTTCCGGGACTAACTCCTTTGTTACTTTCATACAGTTTACAGTTTGAACTTCATGGGTGTTTAACTCAACATGTTCAAGCGGGTAAGAAGTAATAATTTTCATAAGTTGTTCCAGCAATATAACCATCTTAACAGGTGCTTTTTTTGTGGCACTTTGTAATTTGTTTATGTCCCGTTGCAATTGTTGGAATTTTCCCGTAGATATGGCACGCTTGGCCTTTGCTATTAGAGTCAATTCTTCGTCTGTTATGTTGGAAATATGCAAGAATCCATCAAGATACGCCAAAGCTTTTTTCTCATTGGGACCTTGGGTTGTAACTACCTTCTTGGTAGCGGCTTTTGCATCTTCTTCTTTCTCCGAAAATATTTCTATTGCCTTTGCTACTTGCTCATGATGTTTGTCATGCAAAGGAATGGCTTTCTCTTCTATTCTTGCCTCAAATTCTTTTACCGCTTCCAGAAAAGTAAGTTCTTCTATGCTTCCGTCTTCACGAATGAAAGTAAAGGCATCTCTCCTTTTATTTCGAATAAACGTAATGGTACTCATAGGAATAAGTTTACTTTTCCTCCCCACACGCGCTCTTAAAGGCATTTTACTTATTCGTTTTATCAAGTCAGGATTATCTTCTTTCAACTGCCTAAGCCACATCAGATATCGCAATTTCTCGTCTCTTTCCTCATCCGCATTCTTATCAAACAATCCGAAGCTTTCTGGATTTTCATCTGTGGAGTAGATCTGACTGTCTTCACCCAAAGCAGCATGAAAGGCAAAGAGTTTCATCTTGGCTTTTTTCTCCAACTCTATGTCGTTGTTTACCTTGGCTGTAGGAAAGAAGTTGAATATATGCACTTCTTTAGCTGTACTTCCGATACGGTTTACACGTCCAATTCGTTGCATCAGCCTGGTAGAGTTCCAAGGCGTATCGTAATTGACAATTACATTAGCACGATGCAAGTTTACACCTTCAGCCAGCACCTCTGTAGAAATGACTATATTATAATCATTTTTTTTCTCTCCTTTATAATTGGCGTCGAAATTAGCCTCAAGGACAGGCATCTTGTCGTTACGATTATCACTCTGGACAGTCAAAACACGGTTAAATCCGTTTGCTTTCAATGTATCTGATAAATATTTGGTAGTTTCCTTACTTTCAGAAAACACGACAAGCTTACCTTCCTGATTAATGGACTTATCAAATAGTTTACCTTTCAGATATTCATTTATAAAAATATCCAATTTCGGGTCATAAGTTATTTTATCCCATGCTTCTACCAGTTCTTCCAAAATATGTCCGTCATCTTCCAAGCCTTCCTTAAACCCAGGCTCAAAGTCTTCAGGGGCACATATTTCAATCGTCGGATCGGTATATTGCGCTTCTTCTATCAGTTTAATCAGTTCATCTTCTTTCCCTTCGCTTAATAATTCATTAACCTTCAAATTAGGAGCTATATATATTACGCCTTTTTCAAACATACCAAGCATGACTTTGTTGGCCTGATAGTATCTCTTTAAAGATTGTTTGAAAGCATAGAAACTACTGTCTATCCGCTTGACAAGCAATGTTTTCATAATACCTGCCAACTGGATAGATATCATATCCGCTTTTTTATACTTGGCTTTCTTTTGGGGAACCAAATATTTAATGGCCTGATAGCGATAGTATTTCAATACATTACCTTCTTTACCTCCTAAATAATGGATTGTTTTATCATACAATGCTTCTAATTCTGCATCCAACTGATAGTAAATCTTATGAGGGGGCTTTACATCAGGAAAATGTACATTCTGTTCTTCCAAATCTTTCCGATATGCTTCGTTTTCCATTAAATCTGTACGTGTACGACGCACAGTTAATGGTTCAACCACCTTTGTTCGAATCTTTTCGTAAATAGCCTTTATATCTTTAGAAATTTGCTCTATATCTTTTTGCTTTTTAACCTTCTTGTATTTATCAATTTGTTCACGAAAGAAGCGCTGTAAGTTTCCTTCTTCCAAAGTGCTGTCTTTGGAATCCTGAAATAGATAAACCAAATTGGCTATATCTTCCGGTTTGTTATTCAGCGGAGTTGCAGATACAAGTATCACTTTCTTATCGTGCAGGCTACCATCAGCATGCAGGGTTTTAGTCTTGCAAAGCTTCTGTAGCTCGTTGTACATAGATGCTGTATCACTTCTGAATTTATGGGCTTCATCAACGATAATCAAATCATAAAGTGACGGATTCTTTAATTTATGCAAGCTTCCATTTGTTATAATCTTATAATTGTCAAGTTTAAACTCTGTCATAGTTCTTTCCCAACCTTCTTTAAGAGCTGGGGGAACAATAATCAATGTATGAGAGCGATGCATTGGGAATCCGTTTGCAAAGAAAAATTTCTTGGCAATGAGGGCCGAAACGATAGTCTTTCCCAATCCAACAACATCGGATAGAAAAAATCCGTTATGTTTCATCATCTTTGAATAGCCATCATTTACGGCATCAACTTGATAAGACAATTTCTTATATCCTTTAGGCAAGTCTGATACTGAATTCGGATCAAAATCTATGCTGCGCCCAAAGTACTCTAAAAGGAACTTCAAGTAAACTTCGAATGGCGTAAATTCAGTATTCAGATAAGATTCTTTTTTTATCTTCTCAATATGGGTGATATCAATCGCAACAGATTCAGCCCATAGCTTCTCAAAGGTATCTGTTGCAAACTGGATATCATCATCATATCTTAGTTCTACATTAAATTCAAAGTTTTTCTCAAGTCCAGCTTCTGTCAGATTGCTGGAGCCAGTAATGACAGAACCATAGCCATGAGGATGATATACTTCTTCACGAAAGATATAGATCTTGGCATGTATGTTTTGTTTGGGATGAATACGCATTTCTATTCTGCCGGAAACAATATCTTCGATAAACTGATACATTCCGTCTTCCACTTCCTTGTCGTACTTAGCCTCTTGAATATTCTTTTTTATATCATTAAAGAATTCCTCTTGAGACTGTTCACTGTTTGGATTAAAAAGCAGTCCCTGCTGATTGGCCTGATAAGTCAGTTTGTCTACATTGATGCCTACTAAGATTCTAATGTGTGGGGTCTGTTGAATGAACTTTCGGATCCTAAAATATCCGGAAGCTCTGAAATACCCTACAAGCGCATCAAAGAAATGCACTTTCTTATACTTGAAAACTCCTTCTATCTTTTCAAGGAGGGTATTTTCTTTTTCGTTTGTAAAGAAATTTGTTCCCATATTATTGCTTAGTAGTTACAATCAAGTTTCTGACATCAACATCCAGTTTCTCTGCTATTTGCATCAGCATCTCCAATGATGGCTGCATTTTGTTTGAACACCACTTAGACACCGTAGATGGATCTTTTCCTAATTGTTCTGCAAGCCATTTACCAGTTTTCTTCTGTTCAACCAAAACAACTTTAATTCTATTTATATCTTTCATTATAAATCCTTTTATTGGCGTATATGGCAAATATACTGATAATATACGAAAGAAAAACAATGATAAGCATTTTTATTCTGATAAAGTTTCAAAGCATACACATTACAATCTAACAAGAAACACAAAAGCTCTACATCACATAAACACAAGTAAATCAACCAATTAACAAATCAGCAAAAACCTCTTATTTTTTGTACAAAACATTTCGGAATTTGTACGATTTTAAAAAAAACATCGAGAAGAATTTGGTAAAACTACAGCAATTTTTTCCTCAAACAAGCGCAAGTTATAATCATCCCACTTCAGTACCTTTATCCAGACAATGCTTAACCTAAATCACGCGATATAAAATACAGCTATGTAAAAGCCGCAAAAGAGAACATTAAGATACAAATAATACTTAATTATTAATAAATATGCGACAATTATAAAAAACATCTGAACAATTATACAAATTTTGAAGTTTTGTAATTTATTACAACCTCAAACGAAACCATTGTATGATACAGAACAAACCCCTACTATTACGTGCTTTAGCAGGAGCTTTGATATGCATTCCAGTCTATGCGTCGGCTGGTAATGCAAGCTATTACAATGCATCTACAGAAGCTAAAGTTTTCCCGTGGAAGAAGAACAAGAAAAAAGAAACAACTGAAGAAGTCAGTAAAACCGATTTCGAAAAGATTGCCTCCGAGAGCAACCTGGTTTCTCGTGGCATGTTTAATGTATATGCCCAGGATGGCAAATATTATTTCGAAATCCCCGTGTCATTGCTTCAGCGCGACATGCTGGTTGTGAATAAACTGCAAAGAGTACCCTTCGAACTGAATGACGCAGGTGTAAACCGTGGTACAAACTACGAAACACAGATGATACGTTTTGAATGGAACAAGGAAGAGAAAAAAATCAGGGTGCGCCAGAGTCGTCCGTTACCGGAATCGCCCGAAAACGATGCTATCACCCGATCGGTGCGCGATAACTTTATCTCTCCGCTCATTGCCGATTTCAAGCTGGAAGCATGCAATGCCGATTCAACCGCAGTAATCATCCAGATAAACGACATCTATGACGGATCGGAAACGAGCATCAACAATGTCTTCGACAATATCAATCTGGGGACATCTGCTATAAAGGACTTGTCACGCATCATGTCGATCAAGGCGTTTCCTAACAACATCGTAGCCACTTCCGAACTTACTACGAAAGTACGCGAAGGTATGTCGGCAGTAAATGTCACCGTAGAGGTCAGCTCCTCACTGGTATTACTGCCCGAGAAGCCGATGATGGGCCGTCTGGATGATCCGAAAGTGGGATATTTCACAAAGGACTTGCTCTATTTCAGCGATTCCCAACAGAAAACAGAAGAGAAAAAATACATTACACGCTGGCGACTGGAACCCAAACCGGAAGACCGTGAGGCATATCTGCGCGGAGAACTGGTAGAACCGGAAAAGCCGATTGTGTTCTATATCGAAAACTCTACCCCTTACCGCTGGCGAAAATACATCAAGCAAGGTATAGAAGACTGGCAGGTAGCTTTCGAGCGTGCCGGATTTAAAAATGCAATTATTGCCAAGGAACTGCCCGATAGCATAGCGGCGAATGCTGATGACATCAACTATTCGGTGGTGACGTATGCAGCCTCATCGAAAGCCAATGCGATGGGTCCGTCTATTCTCGACCCGCGCTCGGGAGAGATTCTGGAAGCGGACATCATGTGGTGGCATAATGTTATCTCGATGGTGCAGGAATGGATTACCGTCCAGACCGGAGCTATTGACCCGAAAGCACGAGGAACCAAACTGCCGGACGAAATGATGGGAGATGCGATCCGTTTTGTGGCCTGTCACGAGGTAGGACATTCGCTGGGGTTGCGCCACAACATGATGGGATCGTGGACTTTCCCTACTGATTCGCTCCGTTCGAAAAGCTTTACAGACAAGATGAACTCTACGGCATCGTCTATTATGGACTATGCCCGTTATAACTACGTGGCACAGCCAGGCGACGGAGTTACAGCTGTATCGCCACACATCGGTCCGTATGATATTTTTGCCATCGAATATGGTTACCGCTGGTACGGTCTGCCTACTCCGGAAGCTGAAAAAGATGTGTTATACGATTTCCTGAACAAGCATAACGGACGTCTGTATAAATACAGCGAGGCACAAGATCCGCGTTCGGCTGTCGATCCGAGAGCACAGAACGAAGATTTGGGTGACGATCCTGTCCGTTCTTCGGAACTGGGTATAGCCAACTTGAAACGTATCGTGCCTGAAATCATCAAGTGGACGACTACGGGAGAGAAAGGACAGACGTACGAGGAGGCTTCGCGCCTGTATTACGCAGTGATTACCCAGTGGAACAACTATCTGTATCATGTAATGGCAAATATCGGAGGTATTTACATAGAAAATACGACTGTAGGCGATGGAGTCAAGACATATACCTATGTAGAGAAGGAAAAGCAGGAAGCATCACTCGATTTTCTGCTGAACGAAGTTCTTTGCTACCCGCGCTGGCTGTTCGATACGGAAATTTCCGACTATACATTCCTGTTGCGTAAAAACCCGACGGGGGTAATAGAATATGCGCCAAGCCAGATTCTGAAAAATACGCAGGGATATATTTTCTGGGATCTGCTCTCGAACGACCGACTGATGCGTATGCTGGAAAACGAACTGAAGAATGGCAAAAAGGCTTTCACCGTAGTAGAAATGATGGACAAGATGCACAACTCCATTTTCGCGACCACCATCAAGGGAGGTACTCCCGATGTGATGGAGCGTAACTTGCAGAAAGGATTCCTCGACGCACTGATTACTGCTGCCGCCGAAAATGAAGGTGTAAAAATCAACAAGCAGCTGACTGCTACCAGTGGCAATCCGTATCTGTTCCATCACACACCGTGGTGCAGTCACGATGAATTTGCTATTGAACAGGCAGAACGCATGGGAGCCAGACGTGAACTGAGTTTCTACGGCGGACAAGTAAACCGTATATCGGATGCAATCTCTGTCAAACGAGGTGAATTGTTGCGCATCAAGAAGTTGCTTGAGTCAAGACGCAACACATCGGATACAGCGGCACGCTATCATTATGACGATATGATTCTGCGTATCAATACGGCACTGGGACTGAAGGATTAAACTGTCCCTGTGCCGATGCACAAAAACAAATGCTAAACTATTTTTTACAAAATCAATAACAATCTTTTTTTCAATGAAGAAATCCTTATTATTGACTTTGCTGCTCCTTGTGCACGTTTGTGCGACATGGGCGGCCAACAAGGTGATTACCGGTAATGTAATTGCTGATGATGACAAACAGCCACTGATAGGTGTGTCTGTGTATGTTTCTGCCGACGACTTGAAGAAAGCCGGAAGCAGCCTGATGTCTTTGGGAGTTGTCACCGATATCGACGGAAACTTCTCTATTACCGTTCCTTCCGGAGTAAAGAAATTACAATTAAGCTATATTGGTTACACTACACAGCAAATCGAACTGAAATCGGGACAGACTCATTATAACGTTGCCTTACAGCCTTCATCGACGATGCTGAACGATGTGGTTGTGACCGGTTACCAGACGGTGGAGCGTCGCAAGCTGACAGCTGCCGTTGCTAAGATTGACATTTCGGAAGGACGTATCGGTACGGTAAAAAGTATCGATCAGGCTCTTTCGGGACAAATTGCAGGTCTTTCGGCTGTTTCGACTTCTGGAGCTCCCGGATCTCCGGTAAAGATCCGTATCCGCGGTACTTCATCGCTAAACGGTACACAGGACCCGTTGTGGGTGCTCGACGGTATTCCACTGGAAGGTACTGATATCCCAAGTCTGGAGTCGCTGAAGAATATCGACGATGTACAGCAGTCTTCCATCGCCGGACTGAATCCTGCCGATATTGCTGATATCACAGTGCTGAAAGATGCTGCCGCAACAGCCATTTATGGTGCACGTGCGGCCAATGGTGTAATTGTGATTACCACTAAAAACGGTAAGGCCGGAAAGACAAAAATAAACTTCAGTACACGCCTCACGTGGTCGCCTCAACAGAATATCGACCGTCTGAACTTGCTGAATGCGTCTGAGAAGGTCGATCTGGAACTGCAACTGATGAAAAGTGATTATGCCATGAACGCAGAAAAGGGAGAAATATACCGCATCCTGAACCGCTACAATGCCATTGATGCTTTCAAGAAAGATGGCTGGGATGCACTCTCAAAGGAGGCTCAGAATGAAATCAACGCCTTGCGCCTGATTAATACAGACTGGAATGATATACTGTTGCAGGACGCGTTCAGTCAGGAGTATAACCTGAGTCTGTCGGGCGGTAACGAAAAGGCTACGTACTATACTTCGTTAGGGTACTCGAAAGAACAGGGAAATATTCCGAATGTATCTTCCGACCGTCTGAATCTGGTAATGAAAGCTAATTATAAAGTGAATCGGATGTTGAAATTCGGCACATCTGTTTTTGTAAACCGACGTAAGAATGGTTCATACCTGTCTACCGACGGATTTACAAATCCGATGTTCTATGCCCGCATTGCCAATCCGTACCTGACTCCATACGATAAGGATGGAAACTATGTGTACGACAGCGATATACAGAATGGAAATTCGGATCTGCTGTTCAATACGTTTGAAGAACGACAGAATACATCGAATGAAACAACCATCAATTCGCTTTCTTCCATCTTCGATGTGGAGCTTCGATTTGACGACCGATTCAAGATTACGTCACAGGTAGGGTTACAGCTCGACAAGACCTCGCGCGAACAAATTGCCGATCAGGAGTCTTTTGCCATGCGACTGGAACACAAAAACCATCGCTATAACGGTACGTCTTTCCTTCCTCAGAAAGGAGGGTTTCATAAGGCTTACGAAAATTCAGACTCTCAGGTAACATGGAAAACAATGGGAACTTATCGCGATACATATGCTGATATTCATGAATTTGAAATCATGGTAGGTTCCGAACTTCGCCGTACGTGGGCTACTACCCTTTATTCGGCCGGTTACGGATATGACCGCCGTACAATGACCAACCAGCCGGTAGTATTCCCCAGCGACTCGCAGGCGTTTCCTCTGCATACCAAAACGAATGTAGAAAATGCATATGTTTCGGCTTTCTCTACAATGTCGTACTCACTACTGAACCGATATACACTGGGAGGAAGTATCCGCTTCGATGGTTCCGACTTGTTTGGAGTTGACAAGAAATATCGTTACCTGCCACTTTACTCAGTCAGTGCACTGTGGCGTATATCAGAAGAACCGTTCACCGAAAACGCGAAATGGCTGGACAATCTGGTGATCCGTGCATCGTATGGTCTGCAAGGAAACATCGACAAGAATACTTCTCCGTATCTGCTGGGGAAATACCAATCGAATGCTACCCCTATCTTACCAGGAAATACGGAAGACATGATTGTGGTAACCTCTGCACCAAACGACAAGCTGCGCTGGGAAAAGACTCATTCGGTAAATGTCGGACTGGACTTTGCTGTATTGAATCAGGCTATCAACCTGAGTGTGGACTATTATTACCGCAAAGGAGTGGACTTGATAGGCATGCAGATGCTTCCGCTGGAAACGGGCTTTTCTTCGACAAACATCAACTGGGCCAGCATGACAAATAAAGGTATCGAAATAGGATTGTCTACACGCAATATCCATACCAAGTCGTTTATGTGGACTACGACTTTCAACTTTGCCTACAACCAGAATAAGGTGTTGAAAGAAGCCATACGAGAAGATGCCATTTATCCTAGCCGTGAAGGTTATCCGGCTGGAGCTATCTTTGCATTCCCTTATGCGGGTATAGATGAAAACGGACAGATGACATTCTACAACAAAGAAACCGGAAAAGTAGAATCGATGAAGGAATTTTTTAAGGTGCAGGAATTCGGTTTCGGCACATACAACCTGAGTCATGCTGAACTTCGAAACAAGTATGAGTATATAGGAACAACCGATTCGCCTTACACCGGAGGATTCAACAATACTTTTACCTACAAGGCATGGGAACTGGGTATCAACTGTATTTTCAATGCGGGAGGATATGTACGTGTACAGCCTAGCTACTCACTGACCTCGTTCGACCGCGGGCAGAACACCAACCGTGATATTCTGAACCGCTGGACTCCGGAAAATCCGAATGGTACAATGCCGGCGCTGGTAGACTCTAATACAGATATGGATGCCTATTTCTTCCTCGATGGAGCTGTGAATCCGTATGCGTATTCCAGCCTGTGGGTAAAGAAACAGAACTACATGCGTATACAAAGCATTCGTCTGGGGTATGAATTACCATTCAGCCTGATACAGAAACTGGGTATCAGTCAGGCAACTGTAGCACTGGAAGGACGTAATCTGTTTGTCTTCGGATCGAGCTATCGCAATTATCTGGATCCGGAAACAATGGGTAATCCGTATGCACAGCCTATTCCGAAGTCATTTACATTCAGTCTGAATCTTAACTTTTAACTTGTAACCGACAATGAAGAAACAATATATCTGTTTATTTTTTGCCTGTCTGACTTTCTTGCTGACCGGCTGCGACAAATATCTGGATATCCAGCCTACCGGAAGTGTTATTCCGCATACGCTGGCTGAATATCGTGCCTTATGGCTGAACGCCTGTACAACGGTTCCCGCGGACCGGGGACTTGCGGGTATGGGTGCTGACGAAATGTTTGTAAGCAACAAAAACGATCAGGATAAATATGGAGCCATCGAACGTTGGGAGGGTACGACAACTTCTACCACGACCGTATCATTCGACTGGGCCAATTATTATGAGGTTTTGTTTTTTGCTAACTTCATTATCGAGCATCACGATGAAATAAACGAAGGGAGTCAGAACGAAATAGCACAGCTCACCGGAGAAGCTTATCTGATGCGTGCATATATGCATTTCATATTGGTAAATCTGCATGGACAGCCTTATACCAAACCGGGAGCTCCGGCTACAAAATCCATCCCATTGAAACTGGATACAGATCTGGAAAAACAGCTGTTCCGCAATACAGTAAGCGAGGTATATACTTCGATTTTGGACGACTTGAAAAGTGCCGAAGCGCTGCTGAATGTGGAAAAATGGGATGACATTGCTCTCTCCTACCGTTTTACCAAAGTATGCGTTCCGGCTATCCGCTCACGAGTTTACCTGTATATGGGCGACTGGCAGAATGCTTACGCACAGGCGGAAGAGGCTCTTAAGACTAAAAATGTATTGGAAGATTTTAAGGCAGACGGATTTAAGCTGCCTAACCAATATCAGTCGGTAGAGGCTATTAATGCTTTGGAATATACCATTAACAACAATTATCAGAATGCCGTATCTGTCCTTCCTTCGTTTCTGGCTATGTATCAGGAAGGCGACCTTCGCAAGGATGCTTACTTTGCCCAGGCAGACAAGGACGGAAACCGCAAATCGAAAAAAGGAGGAAGTTCAGAATTCCGTTGTACAATACGTACAGGAGAGTTATACTTGAACAGTGCTGAGGCAGCAGCACAGTCGGACAACTTACCTGAAGCTCGCAAACGTCTGCTACAACTGATGGAGAAGCGTTATACGGATGAAGCGTATGCTAAAAAGAAAGCATCGGTAGAAGGCCTAGGTAAGGAAGAGCTGATAAAAGAAATACTGAATGAACGTGCCAGAGAACTTGCTTTCGAAGGTCACCGCTGGTTCGATTTGCGCCGTACAACTCGCCCACGCATCGAAAAAACATTAAACGGTCAACAGTATGTATTGGAGCAGGATGATTCACGTTATACGCTTCAGATTCCGAAAGAAGCAATAGCAGCTAATCCTAACCTGAGCAACTAATCGCAAAAAATTATCAGCTATAAGAAGAAGGGGAGCTGTCTCAAAATAAAGAGATAGGCTTACTTATCATCTATATAAATTACAACATAAAAAAACTCCTGCTTTTAGTCCTATCATTATAATAAACAAAGGCTAAAGCAGGAGATTTTTATTTCTCAGTTTTAATCTATAAGATTTTTACTTTCGCTGTTCTAGTTTGAGGCAGCCTCATCTTTATTGGATTAAGATTTTAAAACTCTTTTTCTATCATCTACAACTATTCGCTGAATTCAACTTCATTACGAATAAAAGTCGTAACATTAATCTCTTCCACGGCTACAAACTTCTCTTTGCGATACGGGCAGTCACTGCACATACACTTATTACACTTAGGTGTTTCGAATATATTACATGGATCAAGATGAATATTCAATACAGCATGGTCTGAATATTTAGCTTTCATAGCTTCCTGCAAACGTGCCCCTATTTTATGACCTTGTTCGATATTATAATACCATGGAATAGTCAAGTCGCAGTCCATATACAAAGAATTGCCCGACTTCAAAACCTTTACATTATGAATATCAATCCACTCGGGTTTTCTGTTTCGATTCAAGGTATCGGCAAGATCGGCAAGCAGATTAATGTCTGCCTTATCAAGCAAATTATCGGTAGTCTTTCTCAGAATAGAAATTCCTGTTATGATAATTACCGAACCGAAAATCAAGGCCATCGCACTATCTATCCAGGCTATGCCGGTGAAATACAACAATACCAGTCCGGCAACTAGACCAATAGTAGAATAGGTATCCGACTGTAAATGCTTTCCACCAGCAACGAGAGCAATCGAATCGTATTTCTTTCCTACAGCTATGCTGTACCATCCCATCAGGTAATTAAGAAGCCCGGATACAGCAATGATATAGATACCGACATCAATCTTCTGAATATCGGTAGGTACCAACAAACGCTTAATACCTTCATAAATAATCATTCCTCCTGCTATCGAAATCAATATACCTTCGATAGAAGCCGATATAAGTTCAATCTTTCCATGTCCGAAAGGATGATTCTGGTCTTTAGGCTTTTCCGAAAGACACAGACTAAACAAGCTTATTGCCCCAGCAACAACGTTGACAATACTCTCCATGGCATCGGTCAGAACACCAACTGAATTTGTGAGGTAATATGCTATAAACTTTCCTACCAGAATCAATACTGATACAGTCAGTATATTACGCTGTACTCTCTGCTTTAGTTTATTCTCTGTAAGTTCCATAATCCCCAAAATTGAAGTCAAAAAATGAGTGGACGAAAGTACAACTTATTTTCAATCTAGCAAAAGCATGATAGCTTAAAGTCAGTCTAAATTTCAGTATGCCACAAATAGTATCTACGAAAACAGTTAACCCTCTGTCTGACTGATCTATACAGTCCGACAGAGGGTTAACGAATTCAAAAGATTATCAACAAACTCCGTTTAAACCAAGAAGCCCAGTAAGATACCGGCAGCTACAGCCGAACCGATTACTCCTGCAACATTCGGTCCCATTGCATGCATCAGCAGATAGTTAGTCGGATCATATTCCAATCCTACTACCTGAGAAATACGTGCAGAGTCGGGTACTGCCGATACTCCGGCATTACCGATAAGCGGATTGATTTTATTTTCTTTCTTCAATACCAAATTGAAGATCTTGACAAAGATAACTCCCGATGCTGTAGCAATAAAGAATGACAGCGCTCCCAAGATAAAGATCTTGATAGAATCCCAAGTCAAGAACTCAGATGCCTGAGTAGATGCTCCCACGGTCAGTCCTAACAAAATAGTAATTGTATCAATCAGCGGACCACGAGCTGTTTCGGCAAGACGGCGGGTTACACCACTTTCCTTCAACAGATTACCGAAGAACAACATACCCAGCAATGGCAGACCGGAAGGAACCAGGAAGCAAGTAAGCAACAAACCTATAATCGGGAACATAACCTTTTCTGTATGTGATACGGCACGAGGTGCTTTCATACGGATAAGACGTTCCTTCTTTGTTGTAAGCAATCGCATTACAGGAGGTTGTATAACAGGGACAAGTGCCATATACGAATAAGCAGACACGGCAATTGCTCCCATCAGATTAGGTGCAAGTTTCGATGACAAGAAGATAGCGGTCGGTCCGTCAGCTCCACCAATGATACCGATAGCAGCAGCCTGCATCGGATCGAAACCTATTTCCAGCGCAATCATATATGCTCCAAAGATACCAAACTGTGCCGCAGCACCGATCAGCATCAACTTCGGATTAGATATCAACGCCGAGAAGTCCGTCATGGCTCCAATGCCCAAAAAGATAAGCGGCGGATACCATCCGGAAGTCACTCCCTGATACAAAATGTTAAGTACTGAGCCTTCCTCGTAGATACCTACTTTCAGTCCGGCTTCCATATTAAACGGAATGTTACCGATAAGTATACCGAATCCGATAGGAATCAGCAACATCGGTTCGAATTCCTTAGCAACGGCAAGATAAATGAACACAATACCTATCAGGATCATGATGAGATGTCCTGCTGTGGCATTATAAAAACCGGTATATGTCCAGAAGTCTGCCAGGTTATTTTGTAAGAAACTACTAAATTCTCCCATATTATTCGATGATTATAAGGTCTGTACCTTCAAGAATTGATTCTCCTTTACTTACTTTAATAGCAGTAACTTTACCGTCGCGGTCTGCCTTGATATCGTTCTCCATCTTCATGGCTTCCAATACAAGTAAGGTCTGTCCACGTTTCACGGTATCACCTTCTTTTACTTTGATTTCGAGAATAACTCCCGGCAGCGGTGACTTGATACCAGATTTGCTTCCTACACTTGCCGGACGAGTCACAGCAGCAGGAGGAGCAGCAGGAGTAGTAGATGCAGTACGTACTACCGGCTTAATTTTCGGTTTGTTCTGCTTTTCGAGTTCTACGGTATAAGGCGTGCCGTTTACTTCTACACGCACATTATTGTCTTCTATGTCACCCACGGTTACTTTATACAAGTTTCCGTTAATTTTATATCTGTATTCTTTCATGGTTTCTTATCATTTTAGGATGATTATTTCTTATGTGGAGTTTCACGCAATGTATAAATCTTCGAACTCCACGGAGAATAACTACGTTTCACACGACTGATAGTCAGAATGGTTTCTTCTACATCATGATCGGCTCCCTGTGCTTCATGCAGCGCCATAGAGATAGCAGCAATCACTTCTCCCGGTGCTTCGCCCAATTTCTTTTCCTTAGCTTCTTGCTTATCGGTAATGTTGTGTGCGATCATTGCATTGCGCTTACGCAACTTAATAGCCGCCTTACCAATCAGCTTAAAGCAGATATAAAGCAATATTAGTCCCAGGAAAACAACACTCATAGCCGATATAGCCATACCGATACCTACCGGGTCATGCTGTTCGAACTTATCCATCTTCGGATTGCTTTCTATCGTCTGGTTGTTCGTACTTGGAGTGACATATTTATCAGCACTCGCACCTTTCACTTCCCATTCGGCAGATGCATCCCCTACACGAGCGTACGATTGATTTGCAGCCAATATACCAGCCGGAACAACAACCTGATCAAGCAGCTTTTTACCAGAATCATATAATCCGATCCAGTTGGCATTAGTTTTACTCAATACAAAGTTAGTATGGAAAGTACCCCGTCTAGGATTTCCGTCCGCCCAGAAAAGTGTATGCTGGCGTGGCTTAATGCTTGTCAGCACATCTCCTTTCGGAATAAAATACGTAACAGTATCTCCGGGCTGACTGCTCACTTTCAGCAGGCATCCGGCCAAATCGGCTGTACTATATGCCTTATTGAATATTTCAATCCAGCCGCTATGCACACCATAATCATCCTGAAAGTTGGTCTGATTGTCCACCAACACCTCATTGATGACCAGCTTACTGTTCGATTTCTGTTCTGTACAAGAAGTAAAACCGATCAGCAACAGCAGGGAAAGAAATATTCCTATTCTGTTTTTTCTCATAGATTTCTTAAGTTGAAAGTTAATAATCAGAATAACCCACGAATTACAATGGAATATTTCCGTGTTTCTTAGCTGGATTTGTCAGCTTCTTAGTCTGTAACTGCTGCAAGGCACGAATGATACGGAAACGAGTATTACGCGGTTCAATCACATCGTCTATATAACCATATTTTGCAGCATTATACGGGTTGGCAAACAACTTGGTATATTCAGCTTCTTTTTCAGCCATAAATGCTTTCGGATCGGCAGCTTCTTTAGCTTCTTTTGCATACAATACCTCTACAGCTCCAGCACCACCCATTACGGCAATTTCAGCAGTCGGCCATGCATAGTTCATATCTCCACGCAACTGCTTACAACTCATTACGATGTGTGAACCACCATACGATTTACGCAATGTAACTGTCACTTTTGGAACAGTAGCTTCACCATATGCATAAAGCAGTTTAGCTCCGTGCAAGATAACAGCATTGTATTCCTGTCCTGTACCCGGAAGGAATCCCGGAACATCTACCAATGAAACAATAGGAATATTGAAAGCATCACAGAAACGGACGAAACGTGCTCCCTTACGAGAAGCATTGCAGTCCAATACTCCGGCAAGGAACTTAGGCTGGTTGGCAACAATACCAACAGACTGTCCGTTGAAACGTGCAAAACCGACAATGATATTCTTTGCAAAGTCACGCTGAACTTCGAGGAACTCACCATTATCGACAATTGCTCCGATAACTTCATACATATCGTAAGCCTTATTCGGGCTGTCCGGAATAATTTCATTTAAAGAATCCTCCAGACGATCAATCGGATCTGTACAGTCTACATAAGGCGGCTCTTCCAGATTGTTCTGAGGGATATAGCTCAATAACTTACGAATCAGTGCCAAACCTTCTTCTTCTGTAGAAGCGGTAAAATGAGTCACACCCGAACGAGTAGAGTGTACACTTGCACCTCCCAAATCTTCTTGAGAAACATCCTCTCCGGTAACAGTCTTTACAACTTTCGGACCTGTAAGGAACATATAAGAAGTACCTTCCATCATCAAAGTAAAGTCTGTCAGTGCAGGTGAATATACAGCACCTCCGGCACACGGACCAAAGATACCCGAAATCTGCGGAATCACACCAGAAGCCAAAATATTACGCTGGAAAATTTCAGCATATCCAGCCAGTGCATTGATACCTTCCTGAATACGGGCACCACCCGAGTCATTCAGTCCGATACAAGGAGCTCCCATCTTCATGGCCATATCCATTACTTTACAAATCTTCAGTGACATGGTTTCTGACAGAGAGCCGGCAGATACGGTAAAGTCTTGTGCAAAGACATAAACCAATCTTCCTTCTATTGTTCCATATCCAGTAACTACACCATCGCCCAGATAATGCTTCTTATCCATTCCGAAGTTTGTACAACGATGTTTTACAAACATATCCATTTCTTCGAAACTTCCTTCATCAAGCAGCATAGCAATACGTTCACGTGCAGTATATTTCCCTTTAGCATGTTGCTTTTCGATAGCTTTCTCACCACCGCCAAGACGCGCCTGGGCACGCAGTTCGATAAGCTCTTTTACTTTTTCAAGTTGGTTACTCATGGTACTAGAAATTTATGTATTAGTAAATGGCAAGATAAAATGGTTAACAACCGATTGTTTTAAAGCAACAAAGTGACGAAGAACTTCGTATACATCCGATGAACGTTTACAAAATTCTCCGCCACTTCTCTATTCTGAATGACAACAAACGGCTAATGTCTCCACCATTTCATTCATTGCCCTTAATTATTTTTCGCAAAGTTCGGTTAATACCCCCATAGTTGATTTCGGATGAAGGAAAGCAATATTCAGTCCTTCTGCACCTTTTCGAGGCGCTTTGTCGATCAGGCGAATGCCGTTTGCATCAGCTTCAGCCAACGCATTTGCTACTCCGTCTTCTATTGCAAAAGCCACATGATGAACTCCCATGCCTCTGTTTTCAATAAATTTGGCAATTGTGCTATCAGGTCCCGTAGGCTCCAGCAGTTCAATTTTTGTTTCACCACATTTCAGGAAAGCAGTTTTTACTTTCTGATCTTCTACGGTTTCTATATTATAACATTTCAATCCGAGTACATTTTCATAATAAGGAAGGGCTTCTTCGATACTTTTCACCGCAATGCCCAAATGTTCAATGTGAGAAATTTTCATAATTAAGTTGCTTTTAATGGTATTAAAATCTAAAGTTGGTTTATATCAACTGCACAAAGAAAACAAAAATGTGCAGAATAAAGAAATATTTCCCTATTTTATTTTCATCAACTAACGCTTTTTTTAGTTTATTTTTATTTTATACAAAGCGTAGTTGTCAGAAATATTTTTTCACGATAAAAATATTGGCTGATGCATGAATCGTTCCATTCTCCAAACTGGATATCAACGACTTAAAACATTATTTATCAGACATATTTCCTCATCACAGAACGACGTATTATCTAAAGACTTCAAATTATCGTCAATCTGTTTTACCGAACTGGCACCAATTATGACAGAAGTAACCTTCTCATCTTTCAGCAACCATGCCAATGACATTTCGGCCAAAGTCTGCCCACGCCGTGCGGCTATTTCGTTCAAGTCCCTGATTTTACGAAGAACATCCTCCGTCAGAGCTTCTTTCTTAAGATGACCTCCCCGGGCAATACGTGAATCATCAGGAATACCATCCAGATAACGCCCAGTCAATAATCCCTGTGCCAAAGGTGAAAAGGCAACAAATCCACTGCCATACTTACTAGCCTGATCCAAGATGCCCTCCTCTTCCGGCTCACGATTGAACAAATTATAACGCCCTTGATAAAGCAGACAAGGCACATGATTGTCGGCAAGATAACGATAAGCTATTTCCGCCGCCTCTTTAGGATACTTCGATATGCCTACATAAAGAGCCTTGCCCTGACGTACGATATCGACAAGTGCCTGCAAGGTTTCTTCAAGTGGAGTTTCCGGATCATAGCGATGACTATAAAAAATATCTACATACTCCAGATTCATCCGTTTCAAACTCTGGTCAATACTAGCCATAAGATGCTTCCGTGAATTCCATATCCCATAAGGCCCCTCCCACATATCATGTCCAGCCTTCGTAGAAATAAAAAGTTCATCACGATAGGGAGCCATGGATTTCTTCATGATTTGCCCGAACGTTTCCTCAGCCGACCCATAAGAAGGTCCATAATTATTAGCAAGATCGATATAAGTAATTCCCTTGTCAAAAGCATGATGAATTTTCTCTTTACTGCCTGACAGCGTATCCACATCTCCGAAGTTATGCCAAAGTCCAAGAGAAATTTCAGGAAGCAGGATGCCACTCTTACCAGCCCTGCGATATTTCATTCCACCGTGATAACGGTCGGGAGCCGCACTATAAACAGGATCAATCATAACATATATCTATATAAATTACACATAAATACGAATAAGCAAGCGATTCAGCCAGTTCCACCGTACCTTAAACCAACGACGTGTACTCAACTGTTTACCTCCGAAACGTAAAATAAAATCCCGATAACTGAATTTCTTGAAAGGAAGTCCTGCTTCTATAAATTCAAAATGACTATATCCATGCTCTCTGGCATAAGTCATTGCCTCCCATACAGCAAGCACTCCCGGATAAAGCAACGGATAACTCTTGCGCATCCCAGCAGAAAACATCAGGTAAGCAGTATCATCAGAAAACAAACAAACCGAACCACCAATAATCTTTTCTTTATAACGGACTATAAAGATTTTACCCATTCCAGCCGGAAAAGATTCTTCAGAGAAAAAAGCAAAAAGATGAAAATCAGGTAAATAACGATGAACTTTGGGAGAATAATATTTTTTCAGCATCATGAAGAAAGCCCTTATATCTTCCAGGCTGGAAGCAATTTCAATAGAAGCCCCATTTTTAAGTCCCCTGGCAATCTGGCGTTTACGGGAAGCACTCATCCATTTATCAAGCTGTTCGTGGTGTATCGAATTGCGAACACGCAGCCACCGGACCGGAAAATACCCGTTCTGCCTGAAATAACGGTAGCCGAACAACGGTTCTTCTAAGTTTCGAAACTCCAACAGAAAAGATCCCTCCTTGTACAGAGTAGTAAAATACGTCAATAATTCATTGAAAATCTCTTCCCGTTTCCGTTCCGTATTAAAATACTCTCCTACACCGTAAACGTATGTTTTTTCAGTAAACCCCAGCAGACGAAAATTCCGCCGGGTAATACACAGCAGTTTACCTATCGGTTTATCCCCTTCGAAAGCAACCAAGAGCACAGGACGATACCCCGGGGTTTGTTCCAATATCCGGAACAAATCAGTAGAATGAAAGACATTGGTTCCCGGAAGTTCAGGAATGTCCTTTGCATGCTCATATGTAGTCAACCTGATAGCCATTGTATCGCAAATTTATGATTTTTTTTGAGCATTACGAGTTTAAAGGTTATATTTGTCGTGTTAAAAACGAAGATTTTATGAAGAGTTTCAGCGAATTGATAAAACAACGGCGCAGTATGCGTAAGTTCACCGATGAAGAACTGACACAAGAAGAAGTGGTAACCCTGCTGAAGGCAGCCCTCATGTCGCCGTCTTCCAAACGAAGCAACTGCTGGCAGTTTATAGCAGTAGACGATAAAGAAACACTCGACAAGCTTTCACGCTGCAAGGAAATGGGATCATCTTTCCTGAAAGAAGCCTCTCTTGCCATCGTCGTACTGGCGGATCCGCTGGCAAGCGACGTATGGATAGAAGATGCGTCTATAGCCTCTCTGATGATTCAGCTACAAGCCGAAGATCTGGGACTGGGAAGCTGCTGGATACAAGTACGCGAACGATACACCGCTACCGGCATGTCATCGGACGAGTATGTGCACGGCATTCTCGGCATACCTCTTCAGTTACAGGTTTTGTCCATCGTAGCCATCGGCCACAAAGGTATGGAGCGTAAACCTTTCGACGAGTCACACCTGCAATGGGAAAAAGTACATATCAATAAATACGGAGGAGAATAAACGTGGCAGCAAAAGCATCAAACCATAAAGATACATACCGTGCTACCGCAGTTTTTCTTGCATTGATGGGAATACTCTATCTTGCCGACCGGCTGATAGGTTTTTCTTCCCACGGTCTGTCCTGGGTTATGCAAAAAGACACCATGCTACTTTATGCAGCCGTTGCTTTCTTATGGTTCAAGGCAGACAAGTCGGTAGGCATCATTCTTGCCGGAATCTGGCTCATCCAGAACATCGGTCTAGTAACTACGCTGCTGGGACAAATGTCAGGCTACCTGCTTCCCGCTTCCCTACTGCTGATAGGAATACTGCTCTACTGGTTGTCATCACGATAAAAAGTCCCGCAAACGAAAAAAAATCATTTTCACCATGAATATAAAAAACATTATCATGATAGGAGCCGGCAACGTAGCGACTCACCTTTCCGTATCTTTATCACAAGCCGGATATAATATCCGTCAGGTATTCAGCCGTACAGAAGCTTCCGCTTCCGAACTTGCCGACAAGCTGAAATGTCCCTATACTACAGATTTAAGCCAAATCACCCATGAGGGAGATTTATATATCGTTTCCGTGAAAGACTCAGCACTGAACGACATACTTCCCAAGCTAGTACAACGTGCTCCCCAAGCCCTGTTTGTACATACAGCGGGCAGTGTTCCCATGAACGTATGGCAAGGACTGGCAGAACGTTATGGTGTACTCTACCCCATGCAGACATTCAGCAAACTGCGTCAGGTAGATTTTCGTGAAGTTACATTTTTTACCGAAGCACATACAGCTGCCGACCTGAAGCTTCTGAACGAAATCGCCCTCCATCTGGGAAGCAAAGTATATGAAGCATCATCCGAGCAACGGCGATACCTGCACATCGCAGCAGTATTTGCCTGCAACTTTGCCAATCACATGTATGCCGTTGCCAGTCATCTGCTTTCCGCAAACGGTCTTCCCTTCGAAGCCATGCTTCCGCTGATTGACGAAACAGCCCGGAAAGTACACGAACTGCCTCCCGTCGAAGCACAGACCGGACCGGCACAGCGATACGATGAAAATGTCATCAACCGCCATCTGGAAATGCTGAAAAGCGAACCGCGCTTGGCAGAGATATACGAACGGATCAGTCAAAACATTCACGAATACGCTAGCAATAAAAAAGAAACCTTATGATAAACTACGATCTTACTAAAATACGTGCACTGATATTCGATGTAGACGGCGTGTTAAGTGCCGAAACCATTACCCTGCATCCTAACGGAGAACCGATGCGCTCGGTCAACATAAAAGACGGTTATGCCCTGCAACTCGCCGTAAAATGCGGACTACATGTTGCAATCATCACCGGAGGAAAGACAGAAGCTGTACGTAAACGTTACGAGGGCCTTGGCATAAAAGACATCTACATGGGAGCAGCCGTAAAGACCAAAGAATATGCCGAATTAATGGAGAAATACAATCTGAAGCCAGAGGAAGTGCTCTATATGGGCGATGATATCCCCGACTACGAAGTTTTAAGTCTTGTAGGACTCCCCTGCTGCCCCGCCGATGCAGCTCCCGAGATAAAAGCCATCTGCACATATATCTCACACCGCAACGGAGGCTACGGATGCGGACGTGATGTAGTAGAACAAGTTTTGCGTGCACAAGGCAAATGGATGTCACACGAAGAAGCCTTTGGCTGGTAATATAAAAACAAACAATTATGCTCGAAAACCTGAAAAAATATAAGATAAAGCTGGCTTCCAACTCCCCACGCCGCCGGGAACTGTTATCCGGACTGGGAATAGATTATGAAGTAAAGCTTCTGCCCGGTATTGACGAAACCTACCCCAACACACTGAAAGGTGAAGAAATCCCCATCTACATTGCCCGCGAAAAGGCAGACGCCTATCGTCCGTCCATGCAGGCAGACGAACTTATTATCACTGCCGATACCATAGTCTACATAGATGGAGAAGTTTTAGGAAAGCCTAAAGATGAAGAAGAAGCTTGCCAAATGCTGCGCAAACTGTCGGGACGTTCTCACCAAGTCATAACCGGAGTATGCCTTACGACTACCGAATTCCAAAAATCCTTTGCCTCGGTTACAGAAGTAACCTTCGACCAGTTGAGTGAAGAAGATATCCGTTTCTATGTAGAACATTACAGACCGATGGACAAAGCAGGTTCATATGGTGTACAAGAATGGATCGGCTTTATTGGAGTAACCGGTCTGAAAGGTTCCTACTTCAATGTAATGGGGCTTCCGGTACAACGATTGTATCAGGAGTTAAGAAAATTATAAACCATCGATTCCACGTCCGTAGCCAATGAAGTTCAGCATAACCCAAGCAACCATAGCAGATGCAGACGAACTGACATCATTTATAACAAGTATCTGGAAAAACATGGAACACCGGGAATGGTTTGCTCCAGAAGAAGACAAAGATTATATAAAGTCACTATTGTCTACTCACACAGGTATTATATGGAAAGTCATTGAAACTGTATCAAGACAGACTGCCGGATTATTCATTGTCGTCTTTCCCGGAAAAAATTCCGAGAACCTAGGTTACGACATCGGATTATCTGAAGCAGAGTTGTGCAGTGTAGCACACA